>OGYT01000134.1_pt1 | contig 54473 bp, 55 predicted proteins | sample 1576631 | NCBI WGS metagenome assembly OGYT01 (sample SAMEA3541588, study PRJEB24748) | human gut metagenome | biome: human gut; feature: human-associated habitat; material: faeces | place: China | collected 2012
CGCTTCCGCACCATCAAGCACAAAGGTATATTTACCATTTTTCTCCAATTCGGCAGCGCGGCGAGCGGGCCGCCGCACCACGGCTGCAGCAGCATCACAACGGCGCCAGCAATCGCCCCCAGCAGCAGCCCCACCAGGGGAAATGTAATGATACTGCGTTGATATTGTTCAATTTCCAGCCCCTGGGATAAACGCGCCGGGACCGGCAGGCGGCTGATAAATGATAATGCGGTAAAAAAAGACTTAATCATTGAGTGATGACTCCTGTCGATAAACCCCGCGGCAGCGGTTATTCACGCCCGCCACCGACCGTGACCTGACTTATCCGCGCGGCTGCCGCGCGGAGAAAGCCTGCCCGCGTTCTTCCAGCCGCCAGTGGGCAAGCCGGGTATCACGGTGGTGTTGAATGCGCGCGGCCATTTGGTTGTCGGAGAGCCGGGAGGTAGCGATGAAGATCGCCGAAACGAAAGAGTTGAGTAAAGATTCGGCGTCACGGCGTTGGCCGCTAAGCGCGTCGCCGGTCATCAGTATCATCGCGGCGGCACCTGTTGCAGGGACAGCATGAGATAAACCCTTCCGATATCAATATGTTTACGGCGGAAGTATACCAAATTCCTGGGTAAAGGTTCAGCGTCGCGCGGGCGGTTTTGCTAAGGAACTGTGAGGTCACGCAAGAGGAAGAAGAGAAACTCCGGCAGCGAGCGCCGCCGGAGCGCATTAACGGGGCTTACTCGGCAGATTTATCTTCGACTTTCGCTTCGCCCATCGCTTTCAGCTTTTTAGAGATATCGCGACGTTCTTTGGAGATCTCGGCGTTTTTGATGATGTAATCGTCAACGCGATCTTCGTAATCGCTCTTCATGCTGGCGATGATGCCCTGAATAGCTTCAACGCTCATGCCCGGCTTGATGTAGTCGCTCAGGTTGTCCAGCAGCAGTACGCGCTTCTGGTTATCACGGATCTTTTTCTCAACGTCCTGAATTTCACGCTGCAGTTTGTTCTTACGACGGTACAGGCGAACAAACTCCAGTACGTCCTGGAAAGAAGGCTTAGTTGTTTCCATTTTTATACCCCTAATATTTGAGATTCGGATTCGCTAAAGCGACTGCTACATAGGGCTAACATAACTGTTAGCAGCCGCTGATGACAATGTTTTTTCCTTTGCCGTTATCATAACCCTAAACGCTGCTGAATCGAAGCAAGCGATGGAAAAACCACGTGAGTCTGGTCTTTATTTACGCAACGCACGGCAGATTAAATGCGACAGCAGTTCGAGCTGGCGCGCCAGCTCGATAGTTAACCAGACATAACCGTGAATGGGCGTTTCGGAGAAATTGTCGTCCTGCTGCTCTTTGATGAGCTGGCGCAGTTCGGCCACAATTTCGTTGAGCTTTTCATTGTTGGCAAGAATCGGCTGCGGATTGCCCTCATACAATGCGTGGGCGATAGTCAGCAATGTTTGCTGGGTCATTTGCTGAGTTTCGCGCAGCGTATGAGCGTTAAGCATCACGAAGTGGCCGGGACGCGACGCCCAGTAGGCGTTGATTTGCAGCTCCAACATGCACACCAGGTTACGGCTGACGGTCTGGATCGCCTCAAAGATGGCCTTCTGGATATGCGTCTCTTTGCTGGCAGGAGTAATTAATCCGCGCATTTTCACCACGTCGTTAAGCACCTTCTGCATATGCTTTTCCAGACGCGGACGCTCAACGAGGTTCGGCGAGAAGCCCGCCTGATACAGACGGTTGAAGGCGGTGACGTAGCTGGCCATCTGGATGCGCCAGTGCAGGAAAGCCCGCTGCGGCCAGATACCGGTAAACAGCATCGCCAGCAGGGAGCCGAAGATAACGTCGCCGCTTCGCCACAGCGCGGTGGTCATGTCGCCCGGCGGCGCGCCGACCACTACCGCCAGGGTGATGCCGATCAGCAGCGCCTGGTAGGGCTTTTTGCCCAGCGCCAGCCAGCCGCAGAGGAACATCGCCACCGCGCACCACAGCAGCATAATGGGCAGAGAGATAAGCTCCAGCTTGAGCGCCACCAGCCCGAGCGCCGAGCCGAGGATCGTGCCGCCGATACGTTCAAACGCGCGCGGTACGACGTTTCCCCAGAAGGAGATAGGCCCCATCACCACCACCAGGGTGATGAGGGGCCAGGTGCCTTCAGGAACGTTAAGCAGGCGCACCAGCACAAAGGTGAGCACAAAGGCCAATGCTATTCGCACGCCATGGACGATGCGGTAATGGCGATACAGCCGAATTTCAAATGGCTTAAGTGATTTATCCGCGCGCACAACCTACTCCGACACAACGAAAAGGCCAATTGTAACTGCTTTTTCGCCGCAAGCATCACGCGAATGTAATAAACCTTGTCAAACGAAGGGACAATGTTCTACTTCACCGCCGGCTCGACCGCGACATACATATCAATATCCCAGTAGCCGTCCTGGTTACCATCGTTAAGATAGACTTCAAAACAGGGCTTCATCGCCATCTGATGGGTTTTGCTTTCCATCAGGCTCTCGAAGAACTGGTACCACGGCGTCGCAAAGTCAAAATTCTCGACTCTGGCACGGGCAACCGCATAATCCCCGCCGGCGATTTCGGTCATCATCACGCCTTCGCTACCCTCAGGAATCTGGTAGTCGTCCGCCACCGTGACGGCGGTATCGCAGCGCAGCTTTTCCGCCGGGACTTCGTCCGGGTTGTCGTAGTAAACGGCCACCCACTCCTGCGCCGGCACCTGGCTGTTATCGACCCACATCATCAGCTGTTCAAACCCCTGTTTTACCGTCTGCTCCCAGGGACCGACCAGATGAAAACCAGCAATTTTCTTCTTGCCTACGGATTTAACGTTATAGTCCATGCTGCCTCCACTGTTGATAAAATACTGTATGTATATACACATAAATTAGCAGTACTATCACCCACAGTATGTGCGGCAATTCACAAATCCGCGCGGCAAGAAGATGAAAAAATCGCCGCCATACGGTTATAAACTGAACGGTAGCTCAACGCCGATGCTGGCCCCAACATCGTCGCTGGCGCTGTGGTTAGCGTCGGTGTACCACAGGGAGGTATTCAGGCGTACCGTTGGCATAACATCGCCGCTCCAGCCCAGCTGTACGCCCTTCAGCGTATCGGCGCGCGGGAAGGCTTTATTGATTCGCTGGTTTTTTGGATTGACCTCAGCGTAGACCAGCCGCGCGCTCCAGCGCTGATTCTCTTCGGTTACCAGCTCCACCTTACCGGCATATAAACGCCCGTCGCCGCCCATCGCATCGCCCAGCGGATAGCCCTGCTGGTAGTAGCCGTCTTTATAGATAAAGTGGTTATAGATGTAGTTAGTACGGCCCATGTTCGAGCGGGTATCGTGGGCTTCCAGATACCAGTTAACCGCATTGCTGTTCCACTGGTGATGCCCTTCCACGCCGCCAAGATAGAGGTGCGCCGAGGGTAAATATCCGGCTTCGTCCTCGCCAATCATCTGGCCGTAAATGCTCACCGGCCAGCCGAGGGTGGGCGCCAGCTTCAGCTTGAAATCAAAACCGGCCAGCTGGTTGCCGGGATCGTCGGCCGAGTCGCCGGTGTTATCATTGCCGGTGAGGCCGTCCCAGAAGCTGCTGAATGAGGAAGGTCGCCCTTCGCCGCCCCACTGCATAACGCGCGAGGCTCCCAGCTCCAGCGAGGTGAGCGGTGAAAAAGTCAGGCGACCACCGAAGATTTTGGTATGCGGTACGGCTGCGTACTGGTTCATCTGGCTGGCGGAAAGCTGGTACTGCCAGGGGCCAATCCAGCTTAGCCATGAGGTTTCCGGCGCCCGCTGTTCGGCGCGCTGCAGCAGAAAACCGGTCATGGGACGCGCGGCATCGGAGCGGATCAGGCTACCTTCATAGCCCGGCCCCCACCACTGGGGGATTTGCCCGAACGCCAGCCACTGGTTCCACAGCTTAACCGCGCCGTATGCGCCGTTGGCGTTCACGCTCGAACCGTTACTGATGCGCTTGTCGCCTTCAACATTGCCCTGCAGGTGCAGATCCCACCATTCGCCGCTGTTGTTCAGGGCGAGAGAAAGCGACTGGTCGGCGGGGTAAGACTGGGCGAACCCCTGCGGCGTGCCCGGCTTATCAGTGGAGCTGTAGCCGGTAACGCGCACGTCAGCTTTCAGCGCGCTTAATCGCTGATTTACCCGACCCAGTACCACCCGCTCTGCGGACGTTGTCGGATGGGCATTGGCCAGCGCGCGCTTAATCTCCTCTTCGCTCAGAGGCCAGGTCGACAGGCTCAACGAGAGGGTTCCACGGTCGGATAACCAGGCTAAATCATTGCGGAATTCGTTATCGGCCAGAACGAGGCCGGAGGCAAAACCAGAAGTGCTAAAAACGGTGAAAAGTCCCAGAGAAAGCGCACTACGCGCAAAGTATTTCATCTTCCCAGCTCCATTTATGGCGCACAAGCGCCAGGCTTTTTCCTGAAGGGTGACCGGGTAAGGTAATGGAGTGAAAGTAAACGAAGCGCCAACCGAAGCGGCATAATAATCAAACAGCTACGAGATGCCGCTCCGGGCGGAGCGGCGGAGAAGTTACAGTTTTTGATGCAGATAATCGCTAAAGCGCGACAGCACGCCGCCCTTGCCAACGCTTTCCAGCGTCACCAGAGGCCAGTGGGCCACCACTTTATCACCATCGTAAAGGGAGATTTCGCCAACCCGCTGATGGGCGGCGATCGGCGCTTCCAGCACTTTGTTATCCAGCACGTATTTGGCCTTAATGCGCGAGACTTCCGACTTCGGCAGCGCTAGCCAGAAGTCCTGATCGGTCCCCAGCTTAATCTGCTCTTTATCGCCATACCAGATACGCTCAACGCCGACCTGCTTGCCGTCCTGCAGGACCTGGACGGTATCGAAGTTTTGCTGGCCCCAGTGCAGCAGCTTCGCCGCCTGCTGTTCACGCCCTTTCGGGCTGTCGGCTCCCATCACCACCGCAATCAGCCGGCGCTGGCCGTCCACCGCGGAGGCAATCAGGTTGAAGCCGGCGCCCGAGGTGTGGCCGGTCTTCAGACCATCGACGTTCATGGTCTTATCCCACAGCAGACCGTTGCGGTTCTGCTGGGTAATGCCGTTCCAGGTCAGGCTCTTCTGGCTGTACATATGGTAGACGTCCGGCTCGCCGTGAATAATCGCCCGCGAGAGCACCGCCAGATCGTAGGCCGAACTGTGCTGACCCGGCGCGTCCAGACCGTGGACGGTTTCAAAATGGGTATCCTGCAAATGCAGTTTTTCCACGTAGCTGTTCATCAGCGCGACGAACTGCGGCTGGCCGCCGGCGACGTAGTCCGCCAGCGCCACGCAGGCATCGTTGCCGGAGTCAACGATCAGCCCGCGGCTTAAATCGCGTACGCTGACCCGATCGCCGGGCTTAAGGAACATCAGCGAAGAACCATTAAAGACCGGGTTACCCTGCGCCCAGGCGTCTTTCCCGACGGTGACGATGTCGTCAAAGGTGATGCGCTGGCTGTCGATAGCGCGATCGACCACGTAGCCGGTCATGAGTTTGGTCAGGCTGGCGGGATTGCGCTGCTGATGCTCGTTACCGGCGGTCAGGATCTGGCCGGTGGTGTAATCCATCAGCACCCAGGAACCGGCCTGAATAGAAGGAGGCGTCACGTTGACGGGAAAATCATTGGCGGCAAATGCGCAGGAAACGCTCGCAGCGAGCAAAGATACAGCAATAAAAAAACGGCCTTTCAACGGCATATCCTCTAAATTGACAGATTCGCCGTCCTTTTTACGGAACTTCTCGTTTCAAATCAGGGTTTAATTGCAAGAAAATATGACATCGCCGACGCGTGACAAAGGGGATACCCTTCTGATGGCCCGGCAAATCGTTTACCATGAAGGCTGCTCGCCACCAGGAATAATGAACAGATTATGCAAGATAGCGCCAGCCAGCCCGGATTTTTATTTCACGACTACGATCAACACCAATCAACAAATTGATTTAAAAGAAAAAACACATAAAACAAACTCAAAAATGTACTAACTTATGTACTCATTTCACTACAGAGTGGCGCGGTACCAGGACTGCCAACGGTAAATGTTGGTGCGCAACTCCTGCCCGCATTCCGCCGTCTGAGTATCCGCCTGCAAATCGGCGTCGCTATCTGAACCTGCGTTACTTAGTTTGCATGGCGGGTTCATCAAATCCGGGGATATTGTTGGCCGCGTCGATTGCTCGTTGGCGCAGTTGCACAGCAGCAGGATCAAACTGGCACTTAGTATGATTCGGGTCGTTGACATATTTCACCACATCACGATAAACGGTACGGTAAATCACTTTGGCTTCAGCGCTCGCCGTTGCCGCCTTCTGTTCGCCAGTCGCTACCGCTTTTTCCTGCTTCTTTTCCCGCGTCTTTGCCTGGTTATTAACGTGCTCTGAATGTGCGTACCAGCCTTTCAGATATCCCACGTAGAAAACACCGGCGACCAGCGCCAGCGATACCCCTGCTATAAGTAACTTCGTTTTACCATTCATTTGTAAAGCCCCCAGCACGTCAGCGCACTTTCCTGATCGCGGCGGTCAACCTGCCCGTAACAGCCGTCGGCCTGCCCTTTCGTTAACCGGCAATCCCTTCCCCCGTCGAATATCCAGCGCCGGATCTCCGCGCATGCCCCTTTACGGTCGCCGGCATTCAGCTTGCGATAAAACGTCGAAGGGAAGCATTTACCCGGCCCGATGTTGTAAGGGCAGAAACTGGCGATACCAACTTTCTGCGGCTCAGTTAGCGGAACGTGAACATTCTTTTGTACCCACGCAAGCGCCTTGTCGCGTTCGATCGCGTTGTAATGGTCGCACTGACGCTGCGTTAACTTCATCCCCTTCACTACCGGGCGGCCATCGATGCGCGTTACCCCCCGACAGATTGACCATACACCGCCGGGATCGATAACCGCCGTCAAAGTGTTACCTTCCCGTTCGCCAATAAACTGGTCGAATAACACCGGCGCTGACGCGCCAGCGGCCAGAAGCGCCAGCATGGCGGCGCTGAACTTAGCTTTGTTGCTCATAGTCCTGTGCCTTCCGCCGGTCGTCTTTGATTTTGAAATACAGATTGGTGAGGTAGGTAAGTAACCCAAAAACAATACTGGCCAGAACGCCGATTGCCGCCCACTGGCTGGGACTGACCTTATCGAGAAGCTGCAGCAACCAGTAGCTACCGCTCACGGTGGATGTTATATACGACGTACCCGCCGCCACATCCGGCAAATTCTTCATTCGCATGCCTTACCCCCATGGGGATCACTGTATGTAGTGACGCGAGGGTAAGGTGGGCAACAGGTCGGAATCCCGACCATTTTTGAAGATTAAATTTACTTGATCATAAAGATTCAAGATTGGTGGAGTTACATTGTTAGAATTGGCATACTAGGCGTCGGCCGTTGAATCTTAAATAACCAACAAAAAACATGATTGAAAGGAAATAACAATGTGCAAAACTATCCTTAAGAAATTTAATGCTTTATATAAAAAAACTGATGATATACCGAGCAAAACAAAAACAATAATAATAACATGTTGCTTTGCTGCAATAATATTAATTGCCCTCTCAAGTTTTCATGAAAAATCATTAGACAACTGGATTATTGCAATTAGCAATATAATAATGGCATCGTGTGCACTCGCTGCCTTATTAAAGGTAAACAGTTATTTTTCTTCCTTTGCAGCCAAAGATGCCTATGACGCAGACAAGAAGGTAAAACATGAGATATTACCTAAAATTCTTTCGGGAGATAATATTACTCAACTATGCCTGGATATAAGAAGAGCACTTGACATCCCAAGGCAATACCCTGACTCTGTAAAAATTGAAGATAAAGCAGGAGAAGTAAACAGCCTAAATGAATTACTTAGCCAAGAAAAAAATATCTTATTGCAAAACATCCTTGAACTGCAACAGCAAAATACAATAATCACTGATTCGTTAAAGCATCTAGAAAACACATCACTGAAAGATTATAAAGATATTTCCCAGCAGGGAATGCTCGTATGGAGTTTAACTAGAGCGCTTAACTTTTGCCTTATATACCCACTAACCGATACCCCTTCAGGAGACTTCGACTACACTTCAGTATTTACACAAATAGATAAAATATTAGACGCCTCAACACTTCTAAGCAATAAGATCACCGAGGAACTCAACAGATAATAGCAACAGGCCATTTGACTGGCCTGTAAATTATTAATTGACGATATCAAAGCCATGAAAAATGCCAGACTCAATAGCAGCATTCTCCAGTTCTGAAATGGTTGGGATACTCTCAGAGTCCAACGCTAAAGGAATACTGGCAAACGGAGAACCTCCATTTTCACGCTGTTCATATTCTTCTTTTGAAGCCCAGACATTAACGTTAAAAGACCAGGACTCTCCCCCCATTGTTCCGTTTAATCCACCTACCACGGCAAACGCATTCGCCAGTGAAATACCATTCTTAGTAAAGCTACCAGTCATCGCCATGATTAAATCCTCCGGATGTTTAGAGCTATCTGGATAACGCTTTGCGCATTCTGTCTCATCTGTAGCGACAGCCCGCTGAACTGCCATGCGAAAACGTTCGTATCATGGTCATCGCTAACCATACGGATACTATTTCCCATGACAAAAATAACAAACCGAGCCCAGGCATCGGGATAATTACCTTTTACGGTAACTTCATACATCGAACCTTCATTCAGATATTTATCCGTTTCTGAGTCAGCAAAAGTGTAAACCGTCTTGAATGCTGATGGACTCATAGGCAGCGTGGTAGCAACAGGCGTGCCCTCAAATAATCGGTTACGCATATACAAACGACGGTTAAAGTTAACGAAGTCTTCCGTCACATTCGCAAAAGCTGAATTACTTTCAGCCTTGCGATACATGGCCAGTGTGGTGCCGGACTCAGACACACCTAACCCGCGCAGATTCAACGTATTCCCGTCGAATGAGTTAACAAAAAACGAATCAGACGTGTGCTGTAGCCCACCGACCATACCGCCGCAATATCCACCAAATACAGAAATCTTCCCAAAAGGCGAGCCCTGAAAATCGTGGAATAAATCAAAAAAGTTATTTTGTGAGCTATTTGTAGCGGTAGTTGTAACCGAGGTTACCGTCGTGGATACGCCAGCTCCCGTTAATGTGTCACCTACAGCATAAGAGCTATTGCCACCCTGGACTGATTTTAACTCCATCAATGCGACATAACTCTGCCCGCGAAGCGAATAGAAAGACATTACCTCGCATTCTGTAACGCCATTGGTCAGCTTCATCCCACGGCTAATACCCGTAAGAGAAGCAACACCCAATAAAGATATCCAACGGCCGTTATAGTCCATATCGCAACCGAAGAATTTAGCGTACTGAGAGCCGTTCCTCATCAAAGCGCCGGCGTAACGGTTCGACCAGAGGAATTTAATCTGGATGTTCCAGCCTTCACTAATTGGTGATGTGCCGGAAACGCCGCGCTCTTCATGAATGCCGATCCAGTTATCCCGCCATGTATGCCCGGAAATCCATACCGAAGCATTCGGCCATGTTTGCTTGCCATTGGACATTACGCGAATGCAATTATATGGCCGGTCGATATCGATAGAACAAAGTGAAAAGCCCATCCCCACCGGCTGCACACCATCAGCTTTACCAATACCGTTTAATTCATTAATGTGCAGGGTAAAGCCCGTACATTGTGTATTCGCGTCCCCAAAAGTAATTAAGGGTTTCGCGTCCCACGCAGTAGAGTTAGAAGGCCAGCTGTCCGACGCCGATACGCTGTTCAAATCGATATTCAGACCAACCATATCAGCATGGACAAGATCGCAGGTCTGAGAAAAAGTATACTCACCGAATCCGAATACGCGTTTAATATTATTATCACAGGCGTATTTAATTGCTTTTTTCACCGCAGTTGACCAATCACCCGCAGCGCTATTTTCATCCGCGAATTCTTCAACGAATACCCAGTTATTGAGTTTTCTGCCAACGGTATCCGCAGGGTACGGAAGACCGAGTTTATACCCAACCAACCCGGCACCTGTAAATGATGCCAGTTTAAGAGCAAGGTCAGCAGTATCTGTCATGGAAAAGACGGGGACAGGCTTACCCTGTGCGTTGTAACCCTGTAACGAATTAGCCCGGAATTGTACGCCGGGCATCGGTTCGACCATTTCAGGAAAGCGCACGGTATAACGCAGGTTCGCCGCACCGGTTGAATCGACATAACTTTTTGTTGCTGCGTCCTGTCCATTTACTGGGTTAGCCAGGTTAGCAATCCGGTACCCTTTCGCATCAAATGGGCCGCCGAAATACGGACGGGTAAGCGCAAAGCCCAGATCGATAAACGCCCGCTGAATAGCCATCCAGATGCGGTCGAAATCCTTATTGACGGTATCCGCCAGCAGGTCGCCGTTGTCCTGGTAATCAGTAAGACGGTACGTCGGTACCACACGTTCGAGCATAACGACAGCGCCGTTTGCTGGGGGTGTCAGAAACGTAATATCGCCGCCGTCTTTGTTACCAACACCGGATACGGTATAGCCGCTGGTAACAACGGAACCATTGATACTTACCTCTAAATCACTGGCGCTGATGATGTAGAATTCGTAAGTAAATACGGTTGTCTGTCCGTTGGCCGTATAGATGTTGTAAGGGATTTGGTTAGGTACCGACATAGGGGACGCTCCGGCGGCTAGTAATCTACAGCGACCGAAATGTCGCCATCGTATGGCTGCCAATGCTCCCTCGCCTGCGCGGTCGGAATCCCGACTAATTTCCCGATACGTACAGGCGTAGCGCTGATCGCACCGGATCCCGAATCGATATAGTCGTCTGGCTGGTTAGTTAATGCCGGGTTGAAATCCCGCATCTGGTCGTACATGGGGCCGTCGAGAACGTCGGTATGCGCCCACAGGAACCGGGACGACAGCGGCGCTTCGAATGCATCGAGAATGCGTTTTTGTTTGTTGGTGACGCTGAATTCTTCACGCACACCGCAGCCGGTACCCTTCAGCGCCTGAATAAGCAACTTCCCGGCGAAACTGCCGGGGCCGTTTACTTCTACGCACACCAACGGGATCTGGTACTTCAGCACCAGCTCTTTAATCTGCATCACCTGACCGCCGGTGATTTTGTCGTTGTCGCCAAATTCTGCCAGTTCGCCAGTTAAGCCCTGGCAAACATGCCAGTAAAGGTGCCCGCGGATGTCGGTGAAAATAAGGGAAAATGCGGAGGCGTCGGCCTTAACTTTGCCGGTGGCCACATCCCACCAGGCGACAGCGCCGACGATTTGCGTCTGGCCCAGCCACATCGAGCAGGAACGGTTTGCATAGCGAATTTCAGGCTGGACGTTGTACTCGCGGATACGTTCAGGGTCGAGACGAACATCGCCCACCGGCTTGCTATGCAGCTGATACTGGCTATCCCATTCGTTAATGGTGCGCGTTTCCTTACGCCGCTTTTCCATTTCTTCGCGGGTAAAACGCTCCGGCCATTCGCAGCCAGCATAAAAGTCGATAAGTGCATCAGGAGCCGCGGCGAACTCTACACCGGTGTCAGTAAGCTGATAATCGACGCCCTCGACAAGCAGCCGCGCCGCCTTATGGATGCCAACGAAAACATAATCTGGCCGGAACGGAATTTCGTAGCGCAGCTGCGTAGCGTCTTTCGCCTCGATACGGTGTTCATCGCGGAATAACTTAATGGTCAGACAGTCGGCGCCTTCGGCCTCTTTCTCGTCGTACAGACTATCGTGGGTATGCGGTGTACCAATAAACAGTTTGCGGCCGCCGGGGATCAGGATGTGGGTTTGCTCGCCGAGCCGGTACCGGAGCTTTTCGCGCGCTTCTGGCGTCTGGATGTTGCGCGGCACTTCAACGTCATCGTTCTGGCACTCGTTGGCGCGTGCGGAGGTGACGTTAGACAGAATGCCTTTTGCGTACATGCTGCCGTTACGCAAATCCAGTGCGCCATTTACCCACCATTGCTCGACGGTACCCTGCCCGTCCGGCAGCATACCTTTAGTCAGCGGGTGATTGCGCAGTACGTTCTGGGTATCGCGGCTGGTTTTATACGCTGTGCCGTCGGATTCAGACTGATGCAGGATCCGGTATTGCCTGTCCTGATAATATCGCCAGGCGTTATACACTGCGAGGATGGTAGATTTACCAAAGCCACGAAAACAACGAAGCACCGCGAGATCACCGCGATGCTCCAGCCAGTGGCAGGCGCGATAGTGGCAGTCGGGAACATCCCAGTTCATCCGCTCCGCCCACATCAGGAAGAACGCAAGGAACGAGATCATTTCTTACCTTTCTGCAAACGCTCAATAATGGCGGCCGCTTCGCGTTCGGCTTTAGATACCTGCTGGCCCAGCTCGAACGCTTCATCATCCTGCCCAGGATTGTCTGAAGGGGTGCCGCCACGCGTCTGCATGCCGATAAGTGAATGCACTTTGATTAGCAACGTCAGCGATGCCGCCGCGTTCTTCTTATCCCAGTAGCGATCGCCGCGTTCGTCCTTCGTCAGCTCACTCACTTTCTTATCAGCACCGGGCCAGTTAGCCGGGTCGGCCTCCTGCAGCACCACATCGGTTAATTTATCGGTCAGCGCGATAAGGCGAGTTTTGTAATCTGAATGCATAAAAAAGCCCCGTGGTTATCCATAGGGCTATGATGTATTCTTTCAAAGGTCGGATTCCTGACCATTTATCATGGAGATTAAAATGCGAAAATTAGTATTAACTTCATTACTATTACTTTCTGGATGCGCCACTTTTGGTCAGATGAACGATGGCCTAAATGCATTAAAAGGCAAAGACAAAACAATTGCGTTTGAAGCTCTAGGGTATCCTAACCAAGAACAAACATTTGATGATACCAAAGTTTATACGTGGGCCAATTCTGTAAATGATGTTGCAGCGCTTACATCTCCGCAGCTCACCACCGGAACCGTTGGCTCTACCTCTTTCAGTGCAAGCACAATGCAAACAGATTATGTTCCTGTGACTTATAGCTGTAAAATACAGATAGCGACGGACATGTCAGGAATAGTTAAAAATTATAATTATGAGGGTAACATGGGCGGCTGCGAACCTTATATACACCGGTTAAACAACTATTTTAAAAAATAACGCCGGGGTGCCGGCGTTACCCAATGTTATCGCATTCCAGGGTCGACTTGGTTAATTAGCGGCGCAATCCAGAAAAGGTTATTACCCGGCAGTAACGTACGTACGCTATGCAGCACACGGTCGCCAGCGTCGCCATTCAGCACACCGGCGGTTACATCGGTAACCGTATCCAATAGGCCGAAGGTTGGCCCCAGTGCAGAACCGATAAAGCCGCGGCTGGCGTACCGGGACTGCGTACCGGTGCCGAGTAATGGCCCTAACCCTATCATCCCTCCGGATGCCTTTTCCGCCATGTTATTGTATTCCATCAGTGGGCCAAGGATACCCGAACGGTCGATGCCCTCGAGAACCATCTTCTGCGGGGTCAAATCAACTTCCCTGCCGTTAGCCGCCTGCTTGAGCGCGTAGGTCAAAGAGCCAAGACCAATCTGGAAGGCGGTACCGTAATAGAATTGCGCGGTACCTTCCTGCAGGCCGCCTAGCGTCGCACGGTTATAGGATGCCGTAGCAAAAGACTTAAACTGGAATATGGTTTTCCCTAGCGGGGTACTGGCCCATAGCGGCGTATCACCAATCCCCGGCGTGATAACGGTATTGTTTACATCCTTCAGCACAGCGGATTGCAGCAGGCCAGCGGCGTACTGGTCATCCCATTTTTCGAAATTGCCGATATGCCAGCCCTGAATAACTTCGCCGTGCTTCTGAAATTCTCTTTGGATGCGTTCGGCCATCTTTTCATTGATGCCGAGTTTTGCCAGGCGTTTTGCAGGGAACGCGCCGGACAGAATACCGTCGGACGTGATCATGCCATTTACCGATTTGTTCATATCGTCAAAGTGGCCCATCATGGTCAGCTTGCCGAACACATCGGTAATACGTTCCATGCCAGCTTCTGCAGCTGTCGTACGCGAAGAGCTATCGACCAGATCCCCCATCGTACGCGCGCGGGTATGCAATATGGTTTCAAGCCCCACGGCCATTTTCTTCTGCTCCGCCCGGCTGGCGAGGTAAGCCGGCGAGCGGGTGATCAGCGCGCCATATCCACGCATGGTATTGCTGAAGCCGTTAACCATCATGCCGCGCGCCAGATCAGGGATAGCGGATACCGTCATGCCGCCGAGTTTCGTTACAAAGTTGGCGCTACGCAGGAAAGCACCGGCGCGAACGAAAAATGATGATGGGTCATCCGGCATACCGTAGGTGCCAACGAGGCGATCGCGGAGCGCCAGAATATCGCGCAGGTCGGCTTCGCGCGCCTTCGCCAGCTTTTCCTGTTCTGCTGGGCGTAAACGCATCAGCGCGTCGTATTCGTCCTGGATGGCGACGAGCTGTGAATCCAGCGACTTGTTGCCAAAGGTACGAGTTAATTCGATTTCTGCTGAGGCTTCGCGGATGTGACGCTGCAGGACGTAGTTAGCGTCGCTCTCCAGATAATCTTTCATCAGACGATCGGGAACGCTCAACGTACGCGATTTAGTGCTACCCGGCGCTTTCACCATAAAGACGTTGGCGAACTCCTGCGGAATTTTGGCCCCGACGATACGGTTAATCGTGGTATCGGCGGCGATTTCGGCATCTTCGCGGGACATGGTTTTTTCGCCACGTGACCACCAATCAACTAGCATGTTGCGGAATTTATCGCGCTCGCTAACGATTTTCCCTACCTTGTACACGCGCGGGAAATAGCTGGTCTGTCCCATCGCTTTCAGTTCGGCATCCGGCGGGAGTAAGCCCAGTTCCTGCTGTGCCGTCTTCACACGATTGATGACCGTACGCATTGCCTGTGCCGCTTCCTGCACTTTCGCATTAACGTGCACGTCACCGTTGCGCAGCGCCTCGCCAACCTGTTCACGGAAGGCCGTATAACCCAGATCGCCGCCTTCAGCTTTGTACTGGGTGTATGCCTGCTTATTCGCAGTAACGACGGCCGCCTCTTCGCGGCGCCAGCCACGAACGCGCGTCTCTGCTGCAACCGGCGTTTCAATACCGCGCAGGTTGCCTTCCAGCGTGAAGTTATTCTCGGCCAGTTCCAGCGCTGTCCGGCGCGCTTCTTTTGATGGGGATTCCATCAGGCGGGTGATCGGCGTCAGATAGCTACCGGCTTTTTTAGCCAGCTTGCCGAGTGGGCCGCCAGACACTGGCGTGAGATCTTCCAGTGTTGCTTCGCGAATACGCATAGCACCGACGCTGCCACCGTTCGGTAAGGTATCAGCCAGGGCGTCGGCTGCGTTGTTAATCGTTGGCGAGGCGTTCATATTATCGAGCGCCTCCGCCACTTCACGGGTAGCCGCATTTCTTACCGAGGGGGTGATCATCGCGCCAGCGGTAGCAAATACACCGCTGAGAAGTGCGCCGGCTGTGATGTGTGCGGCGCTCTCCCTTGCTGTTCTGGTGTACTGCTCGTTATTGAGCGCAACCTCGCTAAGCGCGGTACCGGCGGCGCCAATAGCAACCTGAGAACCAATACGAGCAGCCAGGCTTCCCTGCGCACCGGGGATAAACATCGATGCGACTGTGACGGGGTCGATAACCCCGGCGGCTATACTGGCTAAAGTTCCTTCAGTACCTGCTTGAGACAGCACCCGGCGGTCTTCGTTTTCATCGTCTATTCGGTTTTTAATCCAGGCGGTTTCCTCTGGGGATTGTGAATCCGCAAAGGCGGATCCCCATTGTTCGTACCCCTTTAGTTCGTTTTTATCAGAATAAGGGTTATACCCCTCCGCCGGCTCAAATTGTTTAGCCGGGCGGAACATCCCAGCGAGCAGGTTATTCTGACGAAAAGCGGCATCCCATACAGACGGTTGTTGCTGCTGTGGCTCCGGGTTAGTTCCTTCAGGCAGAGATACATCAAAACCAGTTGGCGCCTGAAGAGCATTATCCATTACGCTCGGCGGAACATCGGATTGCGGGTAGATAGGCATTATTCATTGCTCCATGAAAAGTAGTTTTTAACCCGGTTCATACGGTCATCATGCAAACGCTGATATTGCTCATCGAGCGCACGGTGTTTTTCCTTAAAGCCTCGAATATCTTTCCCGCGTGATATTTCATCTTCGCCTTGCTGCTCCCGCTCCTGCTGCATTTTTTTATATGGTTCCCAGTCTTCCAATGACGGTTTCCAACGCATGAGGCGCCCAAATTTATCGTAAAATGGCTGTACGCTCTCGTTACCATCTTTATCTTTCATGCGTACCATAATGGCGTAATCACCGTTACGCGTGGTTAAAACGTCAGGGGTAATTTCCAGTTCACCACCGATTCGGGATTCAGGTGTATTTGATGTAATAACAGGGGCAGAACCTGATGTAATTCCTAGTTGGGTCGGACTGGTTTCAATTTTTTCTCCACGTTCGCCATAAGTCAGACGCTCTTTTTCTTCTTTCCACAGCGCAGCCTGCCAACCAGACGGCCCGTAGTTATAGAGCGCTTCAGGCGCGTATTTCATAAACTGGGTGCTGCCATTTACATCGCTAAGACTCCAGGTACGGGCGATCTGGGTATTGGTCATCTTTTTGGCAACATCGGCATTACCACCAGAGTTGCGATAATTGATGTCATAAAGTGACTGGTAATCGTTACGGAAATTGACGGCGTTAAGGTTCTGGTCATCTGCTGCAGGACCGCCAAAGCTGTACCATGGTTTCATGCTACTGACTGCGGAATCCATCGCGCTGGCACGCTCTTTTTTGTATTCCTTCGTGCTCTGCGTAGAAGACAATTGCGATTTCAGGGCGTCAGTCTGGTTATAGGTCACGTTCTGTGCCTGCTTCACCGCTTCGTCTGAAGCCATACCGGAATCGGTAAGCTGTTTAACGGTCAGGTAAAAGCTTTGCATATCCTTTGGCATATCGCCCACAGAGGCAGGATCAGTTTCGTATAGCGCGTTAAATAAGGTCGATCCCTGCTTAACCACCTCGGGACTGCTAGAACGAGCGATCGCGTTCAATTGTGATGTAACTTGCGATGGAATAATGCCCGTCTGGTTAACCTGCTGCACGATAGCGTCGTGAGTGGTGGCGTCGTTAATGCGGAAGTTAAGCGCCGATGGCGTATTGTCCGCCGCCTTCTGCATGGATTTGTTGCTCGGGTCGAGTTTCTCGCCGGAGATCAGCGCGTCGTTAAAGCGGGTAGCATCACGTTGCGCCTGAATATTGGCGTTGCTCTTCTGCACCAGCGCGCTAAGTTTGCCATACGCATCAAGTTTCAATGCGTAATCCGGGTCGTTTGCCTGCGGCTTCACTTTCGCCAGTTCGGCCTGCTGTTCTGCCGGGGTGACGTACTGGATAGCCTGGAAGGTTCTGGCGGTATCGATCGCGATATCCAGCTGCTTGACCGCTGTCTGACCCTGCTCGCCGTACGCAAACAAAATGGTGGAGGCGTTCGGCATAGCATCCGGCACCTCGCCGTTATACAGCTGCGCCATCGTATTATTGAGAATCGGGTCAATCTGCTGGCGCAGTGCCGTACGCTGCTGGCGGATCTGCGATTCGGCGATATTGTCGATTTTGTTTACCGCTACCGGGTCGAGACCAGTTTTATTTTTGTTGTAGCGGGAAAGCCAACCACGCGTTTCGGCTGGCAGCTGCTTAACGAAATCCGCCATTGAGATTTCGCCTTTACGCGGGTCGCCGACTTTAGCGATCAGCTTATCAACGTTACCCATACCCCAGTTATATGCAGCACCTGCCAACGTTTCAGACTGATATTTTTTACTGAGCTGCCCGGCATAATCGCGCGCCAACTGCGCATGCTGCACAGGGTCATCCGGGTTGTACTCCACGCCACGTTTAGCCGCCAGTTCTTTACCGGTGTCCGGCATCAACTGAAATTCACCCTGCGCGCCCGCGGGTGATGTAACAAGGCTACCGTCTGCATTGCGGTGCTTACCGCCAGATTCCACCAGGCCGACGGCGCGCATATCAAGTTCGCCGGTGCTGCTGTTGACCAGCGTAAAATCGCCATTAAGCCAGCCGGTGGGATTGGTTACCGCGTAGTTCTGCGCGCGCTGCTCCAGCGCTTTTTGGTTCGCTTCTGATACCGCCGCGTCGATACGTTCCTGCGGCCAGCCGCGAGCCTGTCCATACATCTCGATCGAGTGTTTTCGGGCACTACGAATCAGCCCCGCCTGCATCGGGTTATCGTAGGCGCTGGCCTCTTGTTCAACTGAAGAGGTCACCGTCGCGTTAAGCTGCTGGCGCTGTGCTTCCTCGGTCTGTGCTCGTTCGAAACCGCTATAGGTGCTTGTCCGACGTACCTGCCCCGCCTTCCACTGAGCATCAAAATAGTTTAACTGACTGGGCGGCACGCGCTTGCGCGCTTCCTCGTAATCGCCAGCGTCGGCCTTATCCATATCGGCGACCACACCGGACGATTTAAAGCCCTGACGCGTGACCGTGGCGCCCGTCTCCGGGTTTTCCCAGCGGTCATTAGATTTAGCTTCCAGATCGGTCAGAATAGCCTGCGTGGCCGCTACGTCGGCTTTATCCTGTCGGCGCTGTTCCAGATCAGCAGCTTCGCCTAATGCCACACCCGCGCCAGAAATTGCATTGCCAATGGCGCCAACGTTGCTGACTGCCACCCGGTTTTGCTGCGCCTGCGGCGTTACATTGCCGAAATTTCCAGTTGGTATTCTCACTTAAGCCCCCTGCTTTGTTTTCCAGCCGTTATACGCTTTGGCACCACCCGACAATAAAGAGCTGCCAGCGTTGATATAGCCGGCAGTTGCTGCGTTATTTCCACTGATGCGGTCAGCCTGCGCCTGCGATTGCAGACGGTTAGACGAATTCACGCCATTAAGGATCGTCTGGTAGGCGTCCTGTTCTGCATCTTCGGTAATGCCTGATGTGATGCGCAGCGCGGTACCTTCACCCGTTTCCACACCCGACGCCGCCAGCGAAGCGTTAGCCGCTGCGGCCTGTTCACGACCGGCTTTACGAATACGGTCGGCTTCAACTTTTGCGGCCGCTTTTGACGCTTCGGCGTCAGCTTCCGCCTGGGCGGCCTGATAGTTCGCCATTTTTTTCTGCTGCTGGCCGCTATACGCTGCACCGCCAGCGGCTAACACCGTGGACGCCACCAGGGCAATTTCTACGCCAGTACACATCGTTAAACCTCCATCGAATAAAGCAGACCTGTTTGCTGCAGGCCAAGACGTGAATACAACTGGCCGGTGCGTTCTGCATGCACGCCAGTGGTGATCCCCATGTTGATAACGGCGGCGCCGTGTTCTTTTGCCCAGTCGATAAACGCACGTGCCAGTCGCGGGCCTGCGCTGCCGCCCCGATGTTCTGGCGCAACAAATAAGCCGTATTCGAAGGCCATCAGCTGGCGGGAAAAAAATTGCTCGGCGATACCGCCGCCGAGCCAGCCGATAATCTGCCCGTCTTTTTCAGCCACCAGTACGCAACCAGACGGCGAATAAATCAGGCTTTGCGCCAGTTCTGCGCATTTATCCGCATCAAATGGCGAGTTTTGCGAGTAACGGGACTCGAGATACATTCGGGTTCCCAGTTCGATAAGCGCCGGGATGTCCCCGGCAGTGGCGTTACGAATCATCATTAGCCCCCGTTGCTGGTAAATACGATGACAATGGCGAGAAGGTGGAACGGCAGCGGCTGGCGCTGCTGAATAGTCAGCGTGTCTTCTCCGCGCTCCCAGCCTAGTTTTCCCCAGTAGTGATCGCCGGTGAACAACGGCGCCGGCTGGTTGAGGATTTTTGGCCCAAACGTGCGGAACGGGATCACCTGTCCATTGCACTCGGCGCCAGTGGTTTGGAGGAAACGCATAGTGACTTCACTGGTGCGCTTGCGGGTATTCTGCGTGGTACCTTCTGATGTAGCGACTTCAGGCGTCAGCGTGGTAATGGTCGTTTCAAAATGCAGGCCGATTTCGACTTTGTAGGCTTTGCGCGAAAGCGTGATTTGGCCGGATGATACGACCGCCTGCGGCATCACAGAGCCGTCTGCAACAATATCGACGGTCTCGCCTTCGAGGTGCGACAGGCCGCCCCATGTCGTTGCGCCAGCATCGCTGGAGCCCGTCACGCCTGCATCGGTGTACAGGGCGTTACTGAACATTTCGACATAGCGAACGGTCTGGCCGTTGACCGTACGGCGCACAATGGCGTACACCACATCGTCAGTCGCTGAGGGAATAGTCGCTACAGACTCAAACGCACCACTGGTGATCTGTCGTGACCACGCGACAACGTTCTGCGCCCGGTCGATAGCCATCGTCACCATTACGCCATCATTGCGAACCAGCCAGGTAAACGCATCAGGTTGCTGCTGATACGCCATATCAATCACGCCACCTTCTGTGATGTGTTCCGCCAGCACGGTCATATCGTTGGCCGAGTATGCTACATAGCTGTCGGGGTCATAGGCGACAGCATAGAGCTTACGGCCAGAACGCTGGACGAACATAATTTCGGTACCGACGCGCACCGGGCGGATCCCATTGCACCCGTACGGGCTGGGATTTTTTACCGAAATATTGGTAGGCGTAATCGCCGCATCGTTACCGGCGGTAATGGTGAACTCGCCGCCGTACGTCAGCGCAATTAGCGTATTCATCTGCGCGAGGTGCACAATCGGGTTAAGCTGGTCAGAAGACAGCGTAAAGCTGATCGCGTCGTCGTCGTCGGTTCCCAGCTCGAAAGAGAGGTATACGCCCGACTCACTCCACCAGATAGTTTGCGGATACTGCGGCGAACCGGCCAGAACCAGCCGCTGCTGGTAAAGCGTTACCGCGCCCGGGTATCCAAATTCATCAGTCCAGACAGAATCCTCGCGAGTCCATGCGCCCGGCGATGCCGCCTGCGTTGCGCTTAAATCGGTGCGAATGGTACCGACGGCAACCTGCGCACTGGTCACGCTCTTAATCAGCACCAGACCGCTGTTAATCCTGACGTATGAGCCCACATCTTCAGGCACCCAACCATCACCGGTAAACGGCGGCGGGTCTTCGCTACCTTCTGGCGGTTCTTCATCGCTCAGGGTCAACGTGATTTCCGAGCCAACGAATTCTTTCACCGATGGCTTGCACCATTTCTGCGGCGTGTCGCGCACTTCGTCGAAGGGTTCAACGATAAACGGCGTCGGTTCCAGTACCCAATCGGTTTGACCGCGTCGCTGCAGGCGATACGGTTTAACGGCCTGATGCACCAGAAACATGGTATCAGCGCCCTGAACGTAATTTACCGATGGCAACATGTCAGAGGTGTACGGGCTGGCGATTTCGTACGGCGTGTTGTCGTCGTTCACCAGTTGCTTACCATCCTGGTAAATTCGCAGATAGCCGTCGCCAAACTCCAGAATGTACGCCTGCGTGCGGTTGAAAACGTACGGAATGAGACGGGATTTTTTATCGCCGTATTTTGTGGCCGCTACGAACTGCGATCCGGGGCGACGCATTACCCCGCCCTGCACCACGACCACACTATTTTCCAGCGTCTTCGCGCCATTCGCATAGCGATCGATATCAACGCGCCCCATAAGACGCGGGGAAATCTCGCCGGCGGTGAAGTTTGTTTTAATCAGATTGGCGCGCATGTCAGAACCTCGATTCGTACGTTGGATAGCCGCCAAGCTCTTCCGGCGGGTCTTCCTGACCATCCACCGCCTTCGCCTGCTTCAGCAGTACCAGCGATTCCTGGGCGAGACTGTCGCGCAGACTGGTAGAGCCGGTGACGGCATAGGCCAGCTTTGCCTGCATCATCATTTCTGCCACATCAACGAGCGCGGCATCCCAGGTGGATTCGTCTTCGTTGCGGAATACATAACGCAGCTTCAGCACCTGCACGTTCGTCAGCAGCCGGTTGCCCTCAACACGGTACGGAATATCGTCGTAAGGTTCCCCAATGGACAGAACGCGAAGAAGATCACCGGGTAGTGCGAACTGAAAGCGGAAACCGAATACCGGTGCTGTACTGACAGGAGAGAGAACCACACGTTTTACAACGCAGTTCCACGGATGCGCGCGCAGCAACTTATTGCGTACAGTGGGATAAAGGTTTGAGCACAGGCGGGCGTGATCGGTGTTTTCGTCGAAACTGTTAATAGGGTGAGCACCGAGCGCCAGCAGTGCGTTAGAGCAGATAGAAATACTGTCGGCCATAGCCTTACCTCAGATGAAAAAAGGCCGGGAGATATCCCCCGGCAAAGGCACCAGCGGCTTTATGCTACGAAATCGATGGCGACGACTTTGTTTTCCGCTGCGCGGCCTGCGCCATAGGACGCATCGACGGAAATCTGAATGGTGTTGTTTTTATCGCGGCGCGGGCCGATATCGACGTTGTACTCTTCGCCGGTACCGAAATGCACAGCGGTTTTACACCAGGCAACTGCGGTTTTGGTGGTGACAGCTGGGTCACCTGCTTCAGCAGAATCCAGTTTTTCATAGGCCAGCCACTTAAAGCCCAGCCAGTTACCGGACACCGCACCTTCCTGCAACATTTTCACCGCCATAAAGTCGGCGCTGGTCAGTGTGGTATCACTGAGGATTTGGGTCAGCATGTCGGCGTTGTAGGTGATATACAGCTCTTCACCGTTCTGCTCGTCGCACTCGTTACGGCGGAACATCGCTTTTGCAGCGATCAGCTTCGCTTTGGTCATCCCGGTACCGCCGGCGACGATTTTCTGCGATGCAGGCAGCGCAACCGGAGCGTATGCGCCAGTATTGGAGGTTTTGCGCAGAACGGTATCGAGCAATGCACGATAGATAACGTCGTCTTTTTTGCGGTTGGATGCGGCCAACGTCAGCTGCAAATATGGCCCCTGCGGGTCAGCCAGCAGTTTACGCAGGTCGCGCTTTTCCACCGGCACGAATACGCCATAGTCAGCCATCAGCGCATTGCGGGTGCCGGCATCAGGCAGATCCCAGACGGTATCACCGAAACGCTCGGTGATCTGCTGCATCTCGATAGTACCCATGTCGTTGATGGTGAACGACGCACCGGTAATGTTGCCGCGGTCGTACACAGCACCTTGCAGGCGGGAATCCTTCTGCTGTGCGGCAATTTCGAAAGAATCATGGAACTGCTGGATAAACGCAGCGGTAATCATGTTCTTAGCGGTATCAAATGACATAATAATCACTCCAGAAAGTATCGCCTGCGGGGTATCGGTCTCCCGGCCCAAATCAACACAATGCGGTTGGCGCTGGCGCATTGCGGGAAAATCAGGTATCCGGCGTCCCCGCCGGGCTGGTTGTGGGGTGATTGTTAGCGAGATGCGCGGTCGGAATCCCGACCAAATTAATAGGAGGAAGCGTATGTGCTTATTTGAATTGCTAGCGGCCAGAGGGGTTAAGTCTTTTTTTTATTTTCCAGATGAGGCATCTCTATTTGATGGGAATGGAAGAAAACTTGGTACATTGCATCACAAAAAAGATGCATGGGTGATTTATCAGAGACCATTAGGGCCGGCATTAGAAGTTCACAAAAAAGCCATCATGATTGCAGATTTAGAAAGTTATGCAGATATCGGCAATAAATTTAGATGCCATAAGATAGTTGTGGATATTTCTGGAAAATTCTTTTTGCTGGTTCTTTTAGGTTGCACTGTTGATGCAATCGAAGCCCGCACTTAAGCGGGCAACATGACATGTCACGCTACGGTTTGATCGCCGTAACGCTTCTGGTAGTACGCTTTCACCTGTGCAGATACGCGTTCATGGTCGGCATGCTTCTGATTCATGTATGCTTCGGACTTCATGAGGTCGCGGATGGTCTGCTGCTCTGCCGGGTTGCTGTCTGCGCCCGCTGGCGCGTCTTCCTGCATTTCCGCACCAATTTTCGCCAGCATGCGGATCACCATCGGGTTATTGCCGATTTCATCGATGCGGCCGCGGTCACCTTCATCGGTCAGGGAATTGAACGCGCGGAAAGCCAGGCCGATATTCTTGTTAAATTCGGCGTCAGTCTTCCAGACTTCGCGCAGCTGCGTGGTAGCGGATTCAGCATCCAGTTCCGCAGCGCCGTTAACCAGCGACGGGGCGATTTGCGCATATTCGCTGATGATGAAACTCATCTGGTCATTGGTGATCCCCTTGCCGTGTGCCGATTTCATAAACGACTGCATGCGCGGATCAGCTTTGAACTCTTCCCAGTTGAAGCCCTCGGCCTTTACCTCTGGGGCGTAGTCATCAGCAGTTTTTGGCGGCGTGCCGACGCTGCCAAGGCGCTTTTCAAGCGACGTGTGAGCATCCGCCAGTTTGCGGGCAGAGCCTTCAATGTCGAGTTTTCCACCTTCGCCCATAACGCGGTATTTTTCAGGTATCCAGTCATTTGCGCCCGGTTCGCCCGCGCCGGTGCTGAGTAGTGAGTTACCAGCAGGATTACCAGCGCCCGGATTTTCAGCACCACCGCCATTGCCACCATCATTGCCCCCTGTGCTGCCTGCTGGCGCTTCGGCGCCCTGCTCGGCGTTCATGAATAAGTGTTTAATCTTCCACATCGTCGTTTACTCCATCTGCACGGTTGATTTGCATCAGAATGAAATCGAGCACGGCACGTTGTCCGGCCCGGTAACAGGTTTCGCGATCGCCCTCGGTTCCGCCGGGGACGTACGCCGCACGCCCGAATCGGCGCGTTAATTCATCCAGTACCTGCGGCCCGCCTGGCATTTCCTCGAAAATGCGTTTGTAGTCCACCGGTGATACTTGTTTAGTAACCATTAGCCCCCCGCTACTCGTTGGCCCAGTGCTGCGCCTGCCTGCTTCCCTGCGGCGGTTGCCGCTTCGCTACCTGCCTGCATCATCAGCGCCTGTCCTGCCTGCTGCTGTCGTTCCTTCTGGCGCTTCTCGCGAATTTCTGCGACCGCATCGGAAGTACGAACAACCTTAGCCGGCACGCCGAGCGCATCAGCCACCACACGACCGGCTTCATCGGCATCGAGAAGATCGATAACCTCCTGGTCGATATTGGCGAGGTTCGCAATATTCGCGCCGAAACGTTCAATAGCGGTGACGTTCTCCAGCTGCTGCGCACGGGCAAGCGGCGAGATATAACGCACGTTGAAATTAGCGTTTTGCAGACTATCCGGCGCTGGCGGGAATACACCGGCGCGATATGCCAGGCCGAAGCAACGCTCTACCAGCGGTTGCAGGTATTCAGCCTGGAATCGGCCATAGACCGGGCCAAGCAACTGGCGGATCAGCGCGACTCGCACATGCACTTCGGTTGCAGTCATCGCCGGGCCGTCCTGCGGTTGCAGCTGGTCGGCCATCATGATTTTGCGGATAGATGCCTGCAGGCGTTCTTCTGCGGTAAAGGCCACATTGAAATCGGCGCCGGTTAGCAACGGTTTCATGCTGTCTACGCTGTTGGCCACGATGATGCGGCGCGGGCCCACCTTGACCGTGCGCGGGTTGAGCACGCCGTCGTCTTCCGCAATCCACATCCCGGCGATCGCCAGATCCTGCGCGGCCTTCTCCATGCGCTTCGTTTCGTTCAGCTCTTTGCAGTCCGGCAGCGCGTCGTACACCGGGCCAATACCGTACGGCGTGCCGGGGATTTTCATCCAGCGCGGTACGCAGCAGGGGAATTCGTGATAGCCAGATTCACGCACAATGAGCTTGCCGCTCACTTCCACGTTGTACGATGCAAAGCGCAGGTTTTTAGCCAGGCGCGCATTCACCACGTAGTTTTCACGCGGGAAAATGCAGTGCAGGAAGTCGAATTTGTCATCCGGCTTTTTGGCGGCCGCATCGCGAATTTTTTTGCTGACCTTATCCTCGCCAAATTCTTTAATCGCCTGTTCTGCGGTGAGCTGGTAACGGCGATAAATCGTGTCCACGATGCCATCGCGACGAGTGGATGTAACAAAGCACTGCGCCAGCGGCCACTGCTGGAACGAGAATCCGCCCTCTTCGCGGTCTTCGTCGATGTACAGTGCGAACCAGCCAGCACATACCACATCGAGATTCGCCTCATAGCCTTCGGCGTCGAAGTTGGCGGCGTGGATGTTTTCCCATACCAGCGTTGCGCAGGTGGACAACCACGCGGCGGCATCATCCGGCAGTGATTCGCTGTCGAGATTCAGCCACTGCGCGTTTGCCGGGGTCATGCCGGACATGAGAGCAGACGCCAGCATTCGGGCACTGTCGGTGGCCGTGCCGTCAAGCAGCCGTGCCACCTTCGATTTTGCGCTCTGTGCGTCCAGCACCTCATCGGATAGCCCCGCGCCGCGTAGCGGATAGGTGTAGTCGTAGCATTCCCGCCAGACGCTTTCGTGCACCTGTCGGTTGGCCTTCAGCGTATCGGCACGCTTAACCAGCTTTACGGCGAGTTCATCCATCGATTATGCCCCTAAGGTGTTTTTTGCTGCCTGGGCGCCAGAGGAAAGCAGGGATGAACCTGTATCCGTTGCGCCTTCGGCACCGCTTGCCAGCAGCGAGGAACCTTTCTTGCGTTTCTTACGCGCTGCGGCGTCGGCGTTCGCTGCCTTCGCTGCGGCGTCGGCTGCTGCATCTGCCTCTGCCTGCGGATCCTGCTCTACGACTTTTGGTGCACCGCCTCCACACATACGATTCCCCCTTAGCCCGGCACATGCCAGCCGTGTTCGGTTAATACTGGTGCGCCGCGTACCGGCTGCGGCTTGCCCTCTTCGTTCGTCACCATTGCGCCCGCACCGCCGGTGGTGGCCTCAGTGGCTTTACGTACGAGGGTGAGGAACTCGAGGTTGTCGGTAAGGTTCTGGTCGGTCAGATCGGTAAAGCCCAGCTCTTCGAAGCGCGCAACGATGGTGGCGCCCTGCGCATTGAGCGTGGCAAGAATGGCGTTGCGCTCGGCCAGCGCCGTAGCGCCCAGCAGCGTCGCAACGTTCTGCTGCACCGTCGGGTCGGTAGTTTCAGCGTTCAGCGCTGCGCCGGTGGCGTCCTGCGGCTGCGTTGTCTCCTGCCCCGGTGTCTCGATGGTTTTCTTCTGTCGTGCCATTGTGGTGGCTCCTGTGGAACGTGGAGCCTAGAGTGTGCGCGGGGGCGTTGGTCGGAATCCTGACCAAATGGATAATTTGTTAAAAAACGGCCTGATTTAACATAATGTACGTTATCGGCACCACGCGATCGGCACTCGATAACGATTTAGCGTGAAGAGATTATTTATTGCGGTTTGATGACGGGAAAGTGTGAAAATCGACTGCATAAATCGTGCATAAAACAGGGCGGTTTTTGCATAGCGTTTTTAGTTGGTGAACGCCCTGTTTTTGCAAGTTTTCATGTTCACATGCGCTTTGTGCGCCAGGCGTAAACGAATCGCCGTGATGTGACCTGCGCCGGCAGCTCGGAGCGTGGGCGCTGTGTGACGTAACACCAGAAGTCTATTAGCGCTTCGCCCGTGTGGTGGTTCGGTGCTGCGCCCTGCTTCCAGCCGATGATAGCAGACTTCGATACATCCAGCTCGCGGGCTATCTCCTGCAGCGGGATCCCCGTTCTGGTTATGTCGCTGATAACGCGGAACCAGTCTGTTTTAAACGTGGCAACGACTGGCATAGGCCACCTCGCAAAACGCGCGCACGCGCGAGCATAGAGAGCGGTTTTGTTGAGAATCCGGCGCCGCTGAATCGCCGTTGAGGGCGTTAATTGGTGATTTCATATCGCTACCCGCAATAAATTACATGTTCTAAAGTGGAACCACTGCCCCCACCTGGAACCACCTTTTTCTAACCTTTCCCCAAAACGACTTATATATATATATGGGGTTTTTAGTAATAAGGTGGTTCCAGTGGTTCCAGTGGTTCCGATTAGCGCACCGCAAGGGGCGCAAGGCGGAACCACCTCCGCTTTTAGGTGGTTCCAGGTGGTTCCGCAGGCTCCCACACCTTGCTTTTTTTCCCGTCTATCCGCCTTTGAGCGCGCTTATAACCGCAATTTTGCAAAACATTGCTAATTCGCATTTCTTCGCGTTTTCCGATGTGGCGCGGGTCTAACCCGATTGCATCGCGCAACACGTCGCTAGCGCGTAAAAATTCGCAATTTCGCGGAATATCATTAGTCACCAGGTCAGGTGTATCGAGCCATTTCTCAACCGTCTCGAGCCACGCGTCCTTAATGGTGTACTGCTCGTGGACACTTGCGCCGAGGCGTTCAGCATCGCGGAACTGGATACCGCCGAGGCGCTTAAACGTCTCGCGGGCTTCCGCCCACAGCAGCAACAGGTCGCGCTTAATGGCCCGCACATCGACGCTGGAGACTTCGACAGGCAACCACCGGCGGTTACCGGTTTTATCCGCGAGGAACTCGTCTTCGTTGGTGGTACCAATGAACACAAGGCGACGCGGGAACTGCGTAGCGAACTCCCGGTATTTGGGGATCCAGTTCTCATGCGTACGCGTCACGAAAGCCTTGATGGATTCCAGCTCTTTGGTGTTAAGGCCGCGCAGCTCGCCAATCTCAGCGACCAGTCGCCCGCGCATCTTGCGCGCGAGGTCGTCGTCTTTCTCTGCGAACGATATCTCTGTGAAGAAAGCAGGATCGGGGCTGAGCGCCTCCACACCCGAGGACTTGCCGCAGCCCTGCCGCCCGACGAGAATAGGCACCATGTCGGCTTTGATGCCGGGCTCCAGCACCCTGCCCGCCAGCGCTGTCCACATGTACATCGACACCGCGCGGGTGTATGGCGTATCGGCGGTACCGAAGTGGGTATGGTAGAAATGTTCGATGCGCGGTACGCCGTCCCATTCCAGCCCGTTGAGCCAGGTAGTGGCAGAATCGAAGGGCTGTTCATCCGCGGCCAGCAGTACCACATCGCGGATAAGTTCGCGCCCTACTGCTTTAAAGCCGCGTTTTTCCATTGTGATACGCAGGCGCGCGTAATCCGGATCGGTGAACGCCTGCCACTGGCCGGAGCCCGCCGGCGCGAACATGATTTCATCGCGGAACTGGTCGAAACGAATATCGATATCAACGAAGTCAGGGCGCACAACCGCTTTGGCCGCGTTGCTGATGGTGGCCTCGATGCGCCCCCATTTGTCACGCTCGAACGCCGGCAGCGGTAACGGCTCGGCCACTTCGGTGCTGGTGAGGTCTTCGAAATCGTCGTTGCGGATGCCGATAGCATTCAGGTAATCGCCATCGTTGCGGTGGGCGCAGCTGGCATGCAGGCATTTGAAATGGCCGAGGTCAAAACCAGCGGTACCTGCCGGGAAGTAAACCGTACTGGTCGGGTCGCCGCCTGTACTGTGTCCGTCCTCGAACGGGCAGCGGATATAACGCTCGCCGTTGGTACCATCCAGCAGAGTCCAGCCGTTGGCGTCCAGGTATTCCGCCGTTTCGTCGGTGGCGCCGGGTGTGAAGGTTGAGCGGTCGCGCATCTTGCTGCTTCCCGCTTCGGTGGTGACCGATACAGGGAGCACGTCGGCCAGCTGCTGCCACAGCGTTTCGAGCTGGTCAGCCGTCAGCGCCGGCGGCTCATCCGGCAGCTCGTTATCCCATTCGATGCGGGCGCCGCTGCTGTGCGTACCACAGGCAATGAATTGTTGACCGTTGGCCAGCAGCTCGATAATGCCGAGTTCGCCCTCGAGGCGGTGAATGCGTTTGCGGAAATCACCTTCCACACCCAGCAGGTACAGGCATTTGTTGCTGTTCGCTCTCCAGCGCCGAGGCGGAACAACGCCAAGCAGCTGCGCGAGCAGGTCGCGGATCTTTTGCTGCACGTCGGCGTCTTCGCTGTCGCAGTCCAGCGCCAGCCAGCCGTTACCCGTGCGAACGCAAATCCCGTAATCGGGCTCTTTTGACCAGCGCGCAAAGTCGTGTTCAGTCACAACATGCTCTGTCCAGTCTTTGATACCAGTAGCCAGGTGGTCGCGGTTATACAGGCTCGGCGTTTTGCCCAGCGCTTTCAGTTTGCTGTTAGGGGAAATGGCGGCGTTCGGATTGCACACGACCGGCAGCAGCTGGTCAGTACGGCCCAGCACCAGATCGAAGTGGAACCATTCATCAGGCGTCGCCCCCCAGTTCTTAATCTCTGGCATGGGTTACGCCTTATTGTCAGTAGGTTGGCCGTGAAGAAGCCAGTTAGGGTCACATTGAAGCGCTGCGGAGATCTCCAGCAAATAACGAGGCCGGGAGATTACCCCACTCTCTATTCTGTTAATCGCCTGCTGGCTAACCCCGGTGAGTTCAGCCAATGCGACTTGTGTCATGTTGAGCTCTTTACGTCGCTCTTTTACTCGAGTTGCCAGGGTCATAGTTGTCACCTCTTACAATTTTAGTGGTATTTAGCAACAACTAATGATGTTTGTCAAATACAACAAAAATTGTATTTAATAAAAGGAGGTCATAATTTCAACTCTTATAAGGTATTAAAAATGTCTCTCGCAGCACGCTTCAAAGCCCGCCGTATCGAACTTGGAATGACTCAAACAGAAGTCGCAAACGTAGCTGGCGTTAGCCAGCAATCAATCGAGTCCATCGAGAGCGGGAGAACGCGAAAACCGAGAAACGTACTGGAATTGGCAAAGGCATTGAAATGCAGTCCTGAATGGTTGCTGAACGGTAAAAACATTATGCCGCTGGCAGAGGTCAGCACTCGCCGCATACCTATCCTCAGCTATGTGCAGGCCGGGCAATGCACTGAGGCAAGGGACTACACCAATATGGAAGGCGAGTTCGAATACGTTCTCGCGGATGCTGATGTGCCGGAAACCTGCTTCGCCTTACGCATAGACGGCGACAGCATGCAGCCAGAATTTAAAGAGGGCGATATTGTTATCATCGACCCGGATCTGTACCCTGCGCCAGGCGAATTCGTCGTTGCCAAAAATAACGGGCATGAAGCAACCTTTAAGAAATACCGCCCGTTAGGTATCGGGATAGAAGACTTCGAACTGGTACCGCTTAACCCTGATTATCCTGTATTACGCAGCGCGGAGCTGCCGTTACGCGTTATTGGCGTAATGATTGAGCACCGCATATACCGCCGTAAACGCTAATAAATCCAGCCACTTATGAGGGCACAAAGCCCTCCACTTCACCTATCCGCAAAATTTTACCAACTAAATTTCATTAAATATCAATTGATTGGTATTTTTGCACCCTCAAATACCACATTTGTGGTTTACGAAATACAATTCAAATTGTACATTTACAGCAAATGAAGTACCGCTCTTTAACAAACAGAACCACGTGACAGGCAAGCCGCTGTGCTCCTGGCAAAACGAAATAGCACCCGATGGGATCGAGGTAAGCGCCGAGTCCGTATGCGTACGGTAAGCGCCGAGGACGACACCGCGGCGAGCTGACAAGTCACGCAAGTTGAAACGCCCCGATGATGGGGCGTGCAGTGAATTAATCAAAGGCTTCGGGCCTTTTACTAATCCACTGAATGAGGAAAACAGAATGAACAATTTCCCACAAGTCCGTTACTTCGCCTCTCGCAAAACCAAATTTATTGAGATAACCCACGCACCTGCTAACGGCGTGAGCACAAAGGTAACTAAGCCGGTAAACGGAAAAGCAGAGGCACACCAGATCACCAAAGAGATTAATGGTACTGCCTGGAATTTCTAACCATCCCACCCTCTGAATCATCCATTGCTGTGTGTAGTCTTTGCCCGCCTCCCATAGCGGGCCTTTTTTCCTGTCGGAAAGCGCATCCATAAAGGTGCTATGTCTCGCCCGCTGGCACCGGGTGCGCTCCCCCACACGAAAAGGAGCACTACCAATGAAACCTGAACACCTCCACCGGCTAACGGGGCGCGATGTGCTCCGCTGGCGCCGTAAACATTTCGACTTCATCACCGGGCTGGCTCTCGCACTTGCGTGCGGCCTGACCGTTTCCTTAATCCTTCTTATCGCGAGGACTGCCGCATGAGCCTTGAACAAAATCTCGAACTTAATAACCAGTTGCTGACCAAGCAAAACTCGCTGTATGAACGCAATATCGCGCTGCTCGAACGCCTGGTGCAGTCGCTGGCGTCTGGCGTGGCGCTTAAAGCCGACACCGTAGCGCAGGTTCAGGAATACCGCGAAACAGTTACCGAATCAAAAACCGCGCTGACGCTCGACGATCTGCAGTTCGGCGACGTTATCGCGCTGGCGACGTTCTACCCGGTACCACAGCAAATCACCGAAGACATGCTGCAGCGCGCCATTGGCTACCGCGACGCCGAAGCTGACGCCCGAGTAGTGCAGATTGATGCACTGGACAGCGCCCTGCAGGGTGTGAAACGCGCCAAAGCATTAATGAAACCTGCCCTGCTCGACCTGTCCCGCAACGTTCTTAAGTACTGGGACGACCTGCCGACCATCGGCGAGCGCCGCAGCTTTGCCGAGCGCCTTCTCGACGCCGCACCAACCGAGCGCGACGCGGTGAAGCCGAAGAAAGCTGGCGATAGCGATAAGGCTGAAGAACGTACCGGGCCGTTCTACTGCAAGAACGTCGATGGCTCCGCCGCCAGCGAGCTCCATACCTTACGCAAGCTGAACGAACTGCTTAAAAAGGGCCATATCGAGATCACCCGCGTTGAATACCTCCAACTGCAGGAAGAGTTTGAGCGTAAAAACGCAGCAAAAGGTGGTACCGAAACAGGTGGCGATGTTGAGGAAAAGGCTGGCGAAGAGACTGATTTCGCGGCGCTGCGTAAACAGGCCGAAGAGTGCATTAAAACACTGTGTAAAGGCGGTTATCGCGCTGAGGCGGTCGGCATCCTGGACGGCTTCGGCGCGAAAAAGCTGGGTGAAGTGGAAGACAAAGACCTCGCTGATCTGATCGCCAAAGCCGAAAAAGCTCTGGAGGGCTGATTCATGCCAGACGTTCACGCAAGATTATCACCATCATCAGCGCATCGGTGGATGCGCTGCCCCGGTAGCCTGGCGCTCGAGTCAACGCAGCCAGATAAAAGTTCGGCCTTCGCCGAGGAAGGCACCGCAGCACATGCGCTGGCGGAAAAAGTATTACGCAACCGCCAGACACACCCGGAATACTACGCTGGCTGCAATGTTGAAATGTTCCTTGGATCGCATCCACTCAGTGAAGAACCAGACGACGAAAAAGGACCGCAGGTCGACAACGAGATGGTCGAATCCGTTGGTCGCTATGTCGATACCGTCTGGACACTGGCCGATGGCAACGAGCTGATGGTCGAGCAGCGCGTCGACTTCTCGCATATCGTCGGCGTGGAAAACTCATTCGGTACCGCCGACGCCGTTGTTATTGTCGGCAACGAGCTGCAGATCCACGACCTTAAATATGGCCGCGGTGTGCAGGTTGACGCCGAGCAGAACGAGCAGCTGCAGCTGTATGCCCTCGGCGCGCTGGAGCAGTTCAACCTGTTGTATGACTTTGACAGCGTGCGCCTGTTTATCCATCAGCCGCGACTGAACCACGTATCTGAATGGGCTTTATCTGTGGAAGAGCTGGAAGCATTCGGCCAGCGGGCGCAGGAAGCAGCGGCAAACGTGATCGTGATGTTCAACATCGCGGAATGCGAAGGCGTGAATACTCTGCCACTGGAGAACTTCACACCCGGCGAGAAGCAATGCCGGTTCTGTAAAGCCAGCGCCATTTGTACCGCACGCGAGCAGTTCCATATGCAAACCGTCGCCGGTGACTTCGACGACCTGACAGCACCAATCGGCGAGCTGGTCACCAGTGCTATAGCGCGCGTGCCGATGCTCACCAACGAACAACTGGCTGAAATCTACGGGCAAGCGGATTTTCTCGAATCCTGGCTAAAGGCCATCCGCGACCGGGTAAACAGCGAACTTAACGCCGGGCACCCGGTGCCGGGGTTCAAGCTGGTAACCGGTAAGCAGGGCAACCGCGCATGGCGCAATGAAGTCGAAGCCGAAGAGCTGCTGAAATCTTTCAGGCTGAAACAGGATCAAATGTACAGCCAGAAGGTGATAAGCCCGACGCAGGCCGAAAAGCTGCTGAAGAAAGAAAGCCCACGCCGCTGGACGAAAGTCGAAGCGCTGATAACCCGCTCTGATGGTAAGCCCACCATCGCGCCAGAATCCGACCCGCGCCCCGCGCTCAACGTTAACCCTGTAAACGATTTTGACGACGTGTCCGAAGATGCGCTCGCCGACGACCTCATTTGATTTAAGGAACAACACCGTGAAATTGAAACTCAATAACGTACGTCTGGCCTTCCCTGCTCTGTTCGAAGCGAAAACCGTAAACGGCGAAGGCGATCCGCGCTTCTCGGCGGTTTTCCTGATGGACCCGAAACACCCGCAACTCGAAGAAGTTCGCAAAACGCTTAAACAGGTGGCGAAAGAGAAATGGGGCGAGAAGTGGGAAACCATCTACGGCCAGCTGGAGAAAAAGCTCAACCTCTGCCTACACGACGGCGACGAGAAAGCCGAGTATGAGGGCTTTCCGGGTAATTTCTTCCTGAACGCAGCGAACAAAGCCCGCCCTACCGTTATCGACCGTGACCGTACCGCGCTAATTCAGGCCGACGGCCGCCCGTACGCCGGTTGCTACGTTAACGCCGTGGTGGATATCTGGGCGCAGGATAACAACTTTGGTAAGCGCATCAACGCATCGCTAAGCGGCGTCCAGTTCCTGCGCGATGGTGACGCGTTCGCGGGCGGCGGTGTGGCTGCGCCGGACGACTTCGACGATATCAGCGAAGGCGCCGACGCCGAAGACCTGGTTTAATAATAGTAAAGTATCAGGCCGGTGAATTCAGCTAGCCTGATACTTACTCGCATCAATTTTCAACAATTCAGTATTGTATTTAGTAATTAATTTTCGACTTGGCAAAAGCGACCAAAAGGTTACCGCCATATATAAACAAGACAGCATCAAGATAATTCCAACAATCATATAGCCCGTACCATCATGCAATAGCGTAGATGGAAACACAAGACCAAAAACAACATAGAAAATGGCAGCAAATTTAGCATATAAGCGATAGCGGCTATACTTACCTTTATAACGTATAAAGAACTTGCCGTATTTCTGCTGAATGTGGGGTGCTAAGTGCCCCCATCGCCATGATGGCATATCCAATTCAGAATGAGTTCTTACATACAGAATTAACTGCCTGAGCTTTTTGTTTTTCATTCCCAACACACTTTTTTTAACATCTCTTTTTATTTCTGCTTTCATAAATTCAATTTCGAGAGGATCAATATATTCAGAGTATTTTTCAAAAATATGTGAATATCGTGTCGCTTTTGGTAGAAACCAACTCACATCTTTAAATAATTTATAAACACCGACTGCTGCGGTTATCGAAGTAATAACAAGCCCAGCAAATGTGAGAATATCTTTTATCTCCATACAACGAATCCTCCTGAGTAATAGCCATGAACAATATACTATGGGGCGACCTGGAAACCTATTGCGAAATCCCCATTAATAACGGTACCCACGCTTATGCAGAGGGCGTCGAAGTAATGCTATTCGCCTGGGCTATCGGTGACGAGCCGGTTAGCGTCTGGGATTTGACAGCTGGCGAGCCAATCCCAGGCCCTCTATTTAAAGCCATTACCGACCCCGATACCCTGCTTTATTTCCACAATTCGCACTTTGACCGCACGGTGCTGCGCCATGCAATGCCAGAATTAGCACCACCAGTTGAGCGCTGGCGCGACACAATGGTGCAGGCGCTGGCGCACAGTCTCCCCGGCGCGCTGGGGGCGCTCTGCGAAGTGCTGGGCGTTCCGCAGGATAAGGCGAAGGATAAAGAAGGCAAATCGCTGATCCAGCTCTTCTGTAAGCCCCGTCCGAAGAACAGCAAGCTGCGCCGCGCAACAAGTAAAACACACCCGGTAGAGTGGCAGCGGTTCGTTGCCTACGCCGGGCTGGATATTGAGGCAATGCGCGAAGTCTATAAGCGCTTGCCAAAGTGGAACTATCAGGGCGCCGAGCTGGCGTTATGGCATCGCGACCAGCGGATCAACGACCGCGGCGTATGCATGGACGTGCAACTCGCTCAGGCTGCTATCGAAGCGGTAGACCTTGAACAGAAACGACTGGCAAAGCGCACGCAGGTAATGACCGACGGCGAAGTGCAGGCGGCCACACAGCGCGACGCGATGATTAAGCACATTGTCGAATCATACGGCGTCGAGCTGCCGGATATGCAACGCAGCACGCTGGAACGTCGCATTGCCGACCCTGATTTGCCGTCGCCGGTTAAAGAACTGCTGGCTATCCGCCTGCAGGCCAGCACCACGAGCACCAGTAAGTACAAATCGCTGATGAAGGGTATCAGCAGCGACGGGCGTCTGCGCGGTACGCTGCAATTCTGCGGCGCATCCCGAACCGGGCGCTGGGCCGGGCGGCTGTTCCAGCCCCAGAACCTGCCCCGCCCTACGCTCGAGCAGGAACGCATCGATGAAGGCATCGAGGCGCTTAAATCCGGCTGCGCCGATCTGCTTTTCGATAATGTCATGGAGCTGACCAGCTCGGCACTACGCGGTTGCATTATGGCGCCGGCAGGTAAAAAGCTGGTTGTATCTGACCTGTCGAATATCGAAGGCCGAAAGCTGGCCTGGCTTGCCGGTGAGCAGTGGAAACTTGACGCATTCCGGCAGTACGACGAAGGCACTGGCCCTGACCTTTACAAACTGGCCTATGCCAAAGCGTTCAACATCACCCCGGAGGATGTGACCAAATACCAGCGCCAGATCGGCAAGGTGATGGAACTGGGCCTCGGCTTTGGCGGAGGCGTCGCGGCGTTCCTGACCTTCGCGCTGGTCTATGGCCTCGACCTCGAGGAGCTGGCAACCGCCGCGCTACCGAATATTCCGCGCGATGTGCAGCGCGAGGCTAAGAGCTGGTATGACGAATCGGTGAAGCGTAAAGCAACGTACGGGCTATCGGAGCGCGTCTTCGTTGCCTGTGATTCGCTTAAGCGCCTGTGGCGCCGGGCGCACCCGGAAACCTGCGATTTCTGGTACCAGCTCGAGCGCACCGTCCGCGCCGCCATTGCCACCCCTAAGAAAACGCTCTATTGCGGCTATCTGAAAGTGCGCCGCGATGGCGCATGGCTGCGTATCCAGTTGCCATCCGGGCGCGCGCTCTGCTACCCGTCGCCGTCCATAGAGAAAGGAAATATCACCTACATGGGCATCAATTCATACTCGCGGAAATGGCAACGGCTCAAAACCTACGGCGGAAAGCTGGTCGAAAACGTCACACAGGCAGCTGCCCGCGACGTTCTGGCCGGGAACATGCCGCTGATCGAAAACGCCGGATACAGCATTGTGCTCACCGTGCACGATGAAGTGATTTGCGAAGCGCCGGACACCGACGACTACACCGACGCCGCGCTCTCTTCTCTGCTCTCCACTAACCCCGAATGGGCGCCCGATATCCCGCTGAACGCTGGCGGCTTTGAGGCGTATCACTACCGTAAGGATTGATTACGGCTCTTGACCAAAACCAACAAGTACAGCGTCTGGTAATTCTCGGCGCTGTGGCAACGCTTAGCGACGAAGATCAGGCGGCTATTCGCCATTTGAAACAAGAAATACTGGCGTTAGCTGAAACCGCAAAGGAACCGGAATATGCGATTTTTGCCCTTTCACTCTCGGGTCTGGACTACGCCGACAAGTACGAGGGTTGACCCTATGGCATTCAAATACAAAGACAGCCCGCTGTATTACCGGTCTGCGCGGGAAGCCATACAACTGGAAAAAGCCGGTGAATATGACCGCGCGGCGAAGGTCTGGGCGAAAGCCAACCGCGAATCGCGCAACGCTCTTAATCAGGAGTGGAGCGAACGCCGTTCCGACTTCTGCCTGATGCAAAACATGCGCGAAAGGCGCAAGGCGGTGGACGATGAGCTATCGAGGTAAGGTTTTGCTGCTACTGCTGGCAACGCTCGCATGTGGCTGGGCGCTGATCGCATGGGCCATTGCGGAGGTTTTGTAATGGCCTACGAACGCGAGAGCATTATCGAAAAATACCTCGCCGCTGCGGTGAAAGCCGCCGGCGGGATTGCTTATAAGTTTGTTTCACCCGGGCGCCGTTCGGTCCCCGATCGCATCGTGCTGCTGCCCGGTGGCCGTATCGTTTTCGTGGAATGCAAAGCACCCGGCAAAGCACCACGCGCCGACCAGCTGCGCGAGCACGAACGGCTGCGCGCGCTGGGCTTTAACGTGGTTGTGCTGGATAGCAAAGATCTGGAGGGAATATTGTGAGCCTATTTCTCCTAACGGTTTCTGTTAGACGCTGCTGCTATTAAAAAGCATACTTTTAACTGTTGTGTTTCATTTGCACTTAAAGGAATAAGTCCTCCCTCAAGCCCTTCCACACTCATGTACTCGGCGCTATTTTTACTACAACTCCCTAATACAAACTTTCCGTTATAATTTTCAATAACGTATGCATTGTATTTCTTTGAATAAAATAATGGTTCGTCAGAAATATACGCCCATGCCCATCCGAGCACTGAAGGAAGCATCGCCAAAGAGATTAACAACATAACCCCGTTGGATTTGTTTTTTATTTTATACTCATTTCTAACAAAAACAGAAATAGACCTAACAGCTATAGGACTAAAGAACCCTAATAGTACGGCCTGAGTAATCACGCTTCTTTTAGCATGCTGAAAAAGATATGAATCTCCACCATACATATATAGAGTCCAGTAAGAAAGTAAAGAAGCAAAAACAAAGAAAAACAAAGCCACCCATAACGGAATACTCTTATCTTCGACATCGATATGCAACAAAGCGACTAAAGCGAAGAGAAGACCTAATGCAATAACAGAAAATTTAACTATCTCACCAATGCCAATAGAAATAAAGCTTGCGGGAAAACCATAAAATGAACTGTATCCTTTATAAAAAGAGTAAGCCATAAAATACAAAGCGGCTAAAAGAACCGTTGTGATAGATAAATCTTTTACATTCATGATGTTCAGTAGCACCTTTCTAATTGGAATAATAATCATGATAACTTTTAAGCCAAGGGCTTACCAAGAACTCATTATCAATCATGAAATCGATATCGAGCGCTGCAACATCTGGGCGGGTATGGGCATGGGTAAAACAGTGGCGACGCTGACCTCACTGGAAGACCTCTTCATGTGCGGCGCAGAGACACAGCCGGCGCTGGTACTGGCGCCGCTGCGCGTGGCGGCCAGCACATGGCCTGATGAGGCTTTAAAGTGGGGCCACCTGCGCAACATCGAAGTGCAGCCGATTGTCGGTACCGCCAAAGCGCGCGCTGCGGCTCTGGCAAACAGCAACGCCAGCGTGTTTACCATCAACTACGACAATCTGGTGTGGCTGGCCGAAGAATTAGGCGGCCGCTGGCCGTTCGCTACCGTCATTCCTGACGAAAGCACCCGGCTTAAGTCTTTCCGGCTGCGCGGCGGTGGTAAACGCGCGGCGGCACTCGGCAAAGTGGCGCATAAGTACGTGCGCCGCTGGATGAACCTGACCGGCACGCCGGCGCCGAATGGCCTGGTGGATTTGTGGGGGCAAGCGTGGTTTGTCGATCAAGGGCAACGCCTCGGCCGCACGTACGGCGCGTTTACCTCCCGCTGGTTTAACTCGATACAGTTTCCCGGTCAGAGCTGGACAAAGCTGGAGCCGTTCGCTCACTCGCAGGACGAAATACAGCGCGCGCTGGCCGATGTCACTATCTCGCTGGATGCCGCCGACTGGTTCGATATCAAAGAGCCCATCCATAACGTGATCCGCGTGGACATGCCACCAAAGGCGCGCCAGCAGTATCGCGAGATGGAAAAAGAAATGTTCCTCGAGCTGAACGGCGAAGGCATCGAAGCGCCGAACGCTGCGGCAAAGACGGTGAAGTGCCTGCAAATCGCCAGCGGCGCGGTCTACACCGACGACGCCGGCAGCTGGTCAGAACTCCACGACGCGAAGCTGCAGGCGCTGGACGGCATACTCACTGAAGCAGCTGGCGCACCGGTGCTGGTTACCTACCACTGGAAACACGACCTCGAGCGGTTGCTTAAAGCATTCCCCCGCGGCCGCCATCTTGACCAGGATCCGCAGACGCTGCGCGACTGGAACGCCGGAAAAATACCAGTGCTGTTCGCCCACCCCGCCAGCGCAGGCCACGGCCTGAACATGCAGGACGGCGGCAACATACTGGTGTTTTTCTCGCACTGGTGGGATCTGGAGCAGTACCAGCAAATTATCGAACGTATCGGGCCAACCCGGCAGATTCAGGCCGGACACAACCGCCCAGTATTCATACACCACATTATCGCCGCCGGCACCATGGATGAAATGGTGATGGAACGGCGCAATTCAAAACGAACAGTGCAGGACATCCTGCTCGATGCCATGAAAAAAAGAGGCCAGTAGGCCGTAGGAGGTGGTTAGTGGCCAGCATTGAAATGATAACTGAGAAAGAAGTGATGCAGATGATGCGAATTTCATCGCGTATGACCATATGGAAATATACCGAGCGTTATAATTTTCCAAAACCGATACGCACCCACCCCAAACAGTACCTGCTGTCGGAGGTGGAAGCGTGGATCTTAAACGGTGGTATCAACCCGAAATCTTCTTGATATGCCAGAATATCTTTTCTGCGTACAGCTCATAGGCGTCTTTCTGTTCTGCTATCCAGTCGTGCTTATTGTACACGGTCAGGACGCCGCCAAGCTCATGCCCCAGCATCTTCTCGATAACATGCGGGGCAACACCCTCTTCAGAAAGGCGAGTTGCCAGCGTGCGACGAAAGTCATGGGCTGTAAATTCGCCAATCCCCAGTGAAACCTCGATCCTTTTCAGGAAACGATTAGCACCGGCGATAGACATAGGCTTAGTCAGATCAGGCCCCGGAAAGAGTATATTTCCGTAGGTCATTTCTGCTTTTTTCAGCAAAGTATCCGCCGCGTCAAAAATCGGTCGCCTGACAACTTTTTTGGTCTTACTCCTTTCGGCTGGAAGCAGCCAGATCCCCTCTTCCCTGTTAAACTCACCCTTTACCGAATCCCGTATCTCGCTATTTCTTGCGCCGTAAAGCATTAATAACTGATGTAACAGCCGGTTTGATGTTGAACCGCGGCTGCGCTCAATAGCCAGCCAGATTTTTGCAAGCTGATTGTAGCTCAGCGTCACCTCACCGACTGAGGGCTTAACACCGATATCCTTTGGCTGCAGGAGCATCAGTTCAGGCGCACTGACAAACTGTCTGCGAACGCACCACCCTATCGCCGTTCGTAACTGAATCAGTAACTGCCTGGCACGCCGTGGGTTAATACGCTCCTCTTCGGTGAACCGCTCCACCCATAACCGCACGGGGATATCTTCGACAGGCACCCCCGGGAAAACATCGCTCATATGTTTAATGACTGTCGATTTATAGAGCGCCTGCGTTTTTTCCCTTAACGAGATATCGACGTAGTTTTCCTTCCAGTAGTCCAGGCACTCTTTTACCGTGGGCTTGTTTTGGGCGCGTACCCCTCCGGCCATAATCCGGGGGTCAATCCCTTTATCAACTGCCTCGCGCAAATCGGCAACTTTGTTGCGAGCGTCTCTTAACGTTAAGGATGGGTAACGCCCAAGCCCCAGACGATGCTGTTTGCCGTCCCAACGAAAACGGAACTGAAAGCTGATTACCCCTTTAGGCGTTATGCGGATCCCAAGCCCGTCTGAATCAGTGATTTCAGCCGGGCCCGAATATGGTTTACCATAGAGAGAACGCAGTTTTGTGTCGCTAATTGCCATTCTGTATTTTGTACTCAGCTAAATGATGATTTATGTACTTATCCTGTACTCAATATCGCATGTACTGGCGTAATCGACAATGTTTAGCGGTGTACAAAATTCATCAAAAAATGGCAATAAAGACGTTAAAACAAACCAAAATCAAATACATATAACATCGAGCGCATACATCAGGTGACAGTAAAAAACGAAAGCATACAGAGCACATTCCTCTTTCACGATTACGAGACCTTCGGCACCAGTCCCTCGCTCGACCGACCGTCGCAGTTTGCCGCCATTCGCACCGATGAAGACCTGAATATCGTCGGCGAACCCGAAGTCTTCTACTGCAGGCTCGCCGATGACTATCTGCCGCAGCCGCAGGCGGTCATGGTCACCGGGATAACGCCGCAGGAGGCGAACGCCAGGGGCGACAACGAAGCCGCTTTCGCCCGCCGCGTTCACGATCTGTTCACGGTGCCGAAAACCTGCATCGTCGGCTATAACAACGTGCGCTTCGATGACGAAGTGACGCGCAACATTCTCTATCGTAATTTTTACGATCCCTACGCCTGGAGCTGGCAGCACGACAACTCCCGCTGGGATCTGCTGGACGTGATGCGCGCCTGCTATGCGCTGCGCCCCGAAGGGATCAACTGGCCGGAAAATGAAGAGGGCTTACCGAGCTTCCGGCTGGAGCATCTGACCGTCGCTAACGGCATCGAACACAGCAACGCCCACGACGCGATGGCCGACGTTTACGCCACCATCGCCATGGCGAAGCTGGTGAAAACCCAGCAGCCGCGCCTGTTCGACTATCTTTACGCCCACCGCAACAAGCGCAAGCTGGCGACGCTGATTGACGTGCCGCAAATCAAACCGCTGGTGCATGTTTCCGGCATGTTCGGCGCGGCGCGCGGCAACACCAGCCTGGTCGCCCCGCTGGCGTGGCACCCGGACAACCGTAACGCGGTGATTATGGTCGACCTGGCCGGAGACATCGCCCCCCTGCTGGAGCTCGATGCCGACGCCCTGCGCGAGCGGCTGTATACGCCGAAAAGCGAGCTGGGCGACCTGCCCGCGGTGCCGATTAAGCTGGTCCACCTGAATAAATGCCCTGTGCTGGCGCAGCAAAACACCCTGCGTCCGCAGGATGCCGACCGGCTGGGCATCAATATCCAGCGCTGTCTGGAGAACGCCCAGCTGCTGCGGGCCAATCCGCAGGTACGCGAGAAAGCGGTGGCGATTTTTGCCGAAGCGGAGCCGTTTGTGCCGTCCGATAATGTCGATACGCAGCTGTATAACGGCTTTTTCAGCGATGCCGACCGCGCGGCGATGAAAATCGTGCTCGAAACCGAGCCGCGCAACCTGCCGGCGTTGGATATTACCTTCGCCGATAAGCGTATCGAGCGCCTGCTGTTCAACTATCGCGCACGCAACTATCCCGGCACGCTGGATGAAGCCGAGCAGCAGCGCTGGTTAGAGCACCGTCGCCAGGTCTTTACGCCGGAGTTTTTGCAGGCCTACGCCGATGAGCTGCAGATGCTGTATCAGCAGTATGCGGACGATAAAGAGAAGCTGGCGCAGCTGAAGGCGCTGTGGCAGTACGCGCAGGATATTGTTTGATTGGCAGAAATTCCCGGGTTGCGGCTAACGCCTTACCCGGGCTACAAACGATGGCAGGACTCGTAGCCCGGGCAAGACGCCTCGCGTCGCACCCGGGAACGTTGCTTAGCCTTTGGCGCGGCTGGCGATAATCGCCTCAGCCACGTTGCGCGGGGCTTCCGCGTAGTGGTGGAACTCCATGCTGTAGGTCGCCCGGCCCTGGGACATTGAACGCAGCGTGGTGGAATAGCCAAACATCTCGGCCAGCGGCACGTCGGCGCGGATAATCTGGCTGCCGAACCGCTCCTCCATCCCCTGCACCATTCCGCGACGGGAAGAGAGATCGCCCATGATATTCCCGGCGTACTCTTCCGGGGTCTCCACTTCCACGTGCATCACCGGTTCAAGAATAACCGGGTCGGCCCTGCGCGCCCCTTCCTTGAAGCCAAATATCGCCGCCATCCGGAAAGCCATCTCCGACGAGTCGACGTCGTGATACGAACCAAACGTCAGGGTCGCCTTGATATCCACCACCGGATAGCCCGCCAGCACGCCGGTGCCCATCGCTTCGCGCAGCCCTTTTTCCACTGAAGGGATGTACTCGCGCGGCACCACGCCGCCTTTGGTCGCGTCCTCAAACACGAAACCGCTTCCCGGCTCCAGCGGTTCAAGGGTCAGCACCACGTGACCGTACTGCCCTTTACCGCCGGACTGGCGGACAAATTTGCCTTCCACCTCTTTGACCGTTTTGCGGATCGTCTCGCGATAGGTCACCTGCGGACGCCCGATATTCGCCTCGACGCCAAACTCACGCTTCATGCGGTCGACGATAATCTCCAGATGCAGTTCGCCCATCCCGGAAACGATCGTCTGGCCGGACTCCTCGTCAGTATGCAGACGAAACGACGGATCTTCCGCCGCCAGCCGCTGCAGGGCGATACCCATTTTCTCCTGATCGGCTTTGGTTTTCGGTTCAATCGCCAGCGAAATCACCGGCTCCGGAAACTCCATCCGTTCGAGGGTAATCACCGCATCCGGGTCGCACAGCGTGTCGCCGGTGGTGACATCCTTCAGGCCGACGCAGGCGGCAATGTCCCCGGCGTGCAGTTCGTCCACCTCATGGCGATCGTTGGCCTGCATCAGCACGATGCGTCCGATGCGCTCTTTCTTACCTTTCACCGGATTCCACACCGCATCGCCTTTTTTCAGCGTCCCGGAATAGACGCGGATAAAGGTCAGCTGTCCAACGTAGGGGTCGGTCATCAGCTTGAAGGCCAGCGCCGAGAACGGCTCGTCGTCGCCCGGATGACGTTCAGCGGGCCGCCCTTTCTCATCCACGCCCTGAATCGCCGGGATATCCAGCGGCGACGGCATCAGCTCAACCACCGCATCGAGCATCCGCTGCACGCCTTTGTTTTTAAACGCGCTGCCGCACAGCACCGCCTGGATTTCCCCCTTCACCGTGCGCTGGCGCAGACCGGCGACGATCTCCGCCTCGTCCAGTTCACCGGTTTCGAGATATTTGTCCATCAGTTCGTCGCTGGCTTCCGCCGCCGCCGAGACCATTTTCTCCCGCCACAGACGGGCGGTTTCCACGAGGTCGTCAGGCACCGGCGCATAGCTGAAGGTCATCCCCTGGGTGGCGTCATCCCACAAAATGGCGCGCATTTTGATGAGATCCACCACCCCGGTGAAGTGCTCTTCGGCGCCAACCGGGATCGCAATCGGCACCGGATTGGCCTTCAGGCGATCGATCATCATCTGCACCACGCGGAAAAAGTCCGCGCCGGGGCGGTCCATCTTGTTGACGAAGGCCAGCCGCGGAACGTGGTATTTATTCGCCTGCCGCCAGACGGTTTCCGACTGCGGCTGCACGCCGCCGACGGAGTCGTAAACCATCACCGCGCCATCCAGGACGCGCATGGAGCGTTCCACTTCGATGGTGAAATCCACGTGCCCGGGGGTATCGATGATGTTAATCCGGTGCGGCTCGAAGCTGCGGTCCATGCCGGGCCAGAAGCAGCTCACCGCCGCGGAGGTAATGGTGATCCCGCGCTCCTGCTCCTGCGCCATCCAGTCGGTGGTTGCCGCGCCATCGTGTACTTCCCCCAGCTTGTGGCTCATCCCGGTATAAAACAGGATGCGCTCGGTGGTGGTGGTTTTGCCGGCATCGATATGCGCGGAGATACCGATGTTGCGATAACGTTCGAGGGGGATGGGTCGGGGCATGATGCGTCCTTAGTCATTGTGACTGTTAACAGGCGGCCGGAATTGGCCGCCGTTCATATAACGGCATCTATCATAGTACAACTGTACGAGTATATTCGAACTATTTTTGCTATCGTTACTATTGGTGAAGCTGCGACGACCCGCGTGGCTTTAGAAAAGCAGTTTCGGTATATTACCGGCCAGCCGCCGATACGGGCTGCTGCTCACGGAGCTGCGCCGCCGCCGACACAGGAATATTATGATCGCCAATCACCCCGAACGTGAACAAATTCGCCTCGAAAATGTCCTTTTCGCTCTCGGCAACCCGCTGCGGCTTGAGATTATCCGTATCCTTGCCGACGGCAGCGAGCAGAGCTGTAACGCCCTGCGTCATGAAGATGTGGCGAAGTCGACCATGACCCACCACTGGCGCGTCCTGCGCGACAGCGGTGTGATCTGGCAGCGGCCTCAGGGGCGGGAGAATTTGATTTCGCTGCGCCGGGAAGATTTAGACGCGCGCTTTCCCGGCCTGCTGGATACGCTGCTTAAGGTCATGCAGCACGATAGCTAAAGGCCTGCGCGCCGGCCCCTACTCCTCACCGGCCAGCCGCCGATACTGAGCAAAGCGGGCGCGCGCATCCTCCTCGGTTCTGCTAAAAAGCGCATCCGCGAGATGCGGCGTCGTTTTGTGCAGCGAGGCGTAGCGCACTTCGCCAAGCAAAAAGTCGCGGAAGCTCTCCTCCGGCTCTTCGGAATCGAGCATAAACGGCGTCTTGCCCTCCGCTTCCCGCTGCGGATGATAGCGCCACAGGTGCCAGTATCCCGCCTCAACCGCCCGTTTCGCCTCGCGCTGGCTGCAGCGCATACCGGCTTTCAGCCCGTGGTTAATGCAGGCGGCGTAGGCAATCACCAGCGACGGTCCCGGCCAGGCTTCAGCCTCGGCGATCGCGCGCAGCGTCTGATCTTTATCGGCGCCCATGGCGACCTGGGCCACGTACACATTGCCGTAGCTCATCGCCATCATGCCAAGATCTTTTTTCCGCGTGCGTTTGCCCTGCGCGGCAAACTTCGCGATGGCCGCCACCGGGGTCGATTTAGACGACTGCCCGCCGGTATTGGAGTAAACCTCGGTATCAAACACCAGAATATTCACGTCTTCCCCGCTCGCCAGCACGTGATCGAGACCGCCGAAGCCGATATCGTAGGCCCAGCCGTCGCCGCCGAAAATCCACTGCGACCGGCGCACAAAATAGTCGCGGTTCTGCCATAGCTGCTCCAGCAGCGGCGCGCCCTCTTTTTCCGCCGCCAGCCGTTCGCTGAGCCGGTCCGCGCGCTCGCGGGTACCCTCGCCTTCATCCTGCTTCGCCAGCCACTGGCGCATCGCGTCGCTAAGTTCGTCGCTGACCGGCAGCGCCAGCGCGGCGGTCATATCATCGGCGATTTGTTGACGCACCGCCTGGCCGCCGAGCATCATGCCGAGGCCAAACTCCGCGTTATCCTCAAACAGCGAGTTCGCCCATGCCGGGCCATGGCCGCGGTGGTTGGTGGTATAGGGAATCGACGGCGCGCTGGCTCCCCAGATTGAAGAGCAGCCGGTGGCGTTAGCGATCAGCATCCGGTCGCCAAACAGCTGGGTTATCAGGCGGGCATAAGGCGTTTCGCCGCATCCCGCGCAGGCGCCGGAAAACTCCAGCAGCGGGGTTTCAAACTGGCTACCTTTGACCGTCGTCTTCCGGAACGGATTGCTCTTCGGCGTCAGCGCCAGCGCATAGTCCCAGACCGGCGCCATCTGGCGCTGGCTATCAAGAGACTGCATTTTTAACGCCTTGCCGCGCGAAGGACAGATATCCACACAGTTGCCGCAGCCGGAGCAATCCAGCGGCGAAATAGCCAGATGGTAGTGGTACGCCTTCGCTCCCTGAGCGGGTTTGCTCAACAGCCCGGCCGGCGCGGCGTCCTGCTCTTCGCCGTTGAGCAGCGCCGGGCGGATCGCCGCGTGGGGGCAGATAAAGGCGCACTGGTTACACTGCGTGCAGCCCTCCGGCTGCCAGACCGGCACTTCCAGCGCGATCCCGCGTTTCTCCCAGGCGGCGGTGCCCGAGGGAAAGGTGCCGTCTTCCATGCCGACAAACGCGCTTACCGGCAACTGGTCGCCGCACTGGCGGTTCATCGGCTGCAGAATATCGCAGATGAAATCCGGCATCATGGCTGAAGCCTGCGCCACGGGCTCATCCAGCGTCGCCCAGTGCGCCGGAATGGTCACCTGATGCAGCGAGGCCATGCCCAGCTCGATCGCCCGCTGGTTCATCTCGATCACCGCCGCCCCTTTGCTGCCGTAGCTTTTTTCAACCGCCTGCTTGAGGTAATCCGCCGCGGTCTGCGGGTCGATAATCGCCGCCAGCTTAAAGAACGCCGCCTGCATCAGCATATTAAAGCGCCCGCCCAGCCCGAGCTCGCGGGCGATATCCACGGCGTTCAGGGTATAAAAATGGATATTTTCCCGCGCCAGATAGCGTTTAAAGCCGACCGGCAGATGCTGTTCCAGCTCCGCATCGGACCAGCTGCAGTTGAGTAAAAAGGTCCCGCCCGGCTTTAACCCATCCAGCAGGTCATAGCGCTCCACGTAGGACTGCTGCGAACAGGAGATAAAATCGGCCCGATGGATCAGGTAGGGCGAATTGATCGGCCGGTCGCCGAAGCGCAAATGCGAAACGGTAATGCCGCCGGATTTTTTCGAGTCATAGGAAAAGTAGGCCTGCGCGTAGAGCGGCGTTTTGTCGCCGATGATTTTGATCGCGCTTTTATTGGCCCCGACGGTGCCGTCCGAGCCCATGCCCCAAAATTTACAGGCGGTGATGCCGGCATGAGAAACCGCCAGCGTCTGCTGGCGCGGGGGCAAAGAAGTAAAGGTGACATCATCAACAATCCCGAGGGTAAACCCGTCCATCGGCAGCGGTTTATTGAGGTTGTCAAAGACCGCCGCGATATCGTTGGGCAGAACGTCCTTACCGCCAAGCGCGTAGCGGCCGCCGACAATCAGCGGCGCATCGTCGTGGTGGTAGAAGGCGTTTTTCACATCCAGGCACAGCGGTTCAGCCTGAGCGCCGGGCTCTTTGGTGCGGTCAAGGACGGCAATCCGCTGTACGGTTTTCGGCAGCTGGGCGAAGAAGTGGGCCAGCGAAAAAGGGCGAAACAGATGCACGCTGAGCAGCCCGACCTTCTCTCCCGCCGCGTTCAGCGTATCCACCACTTCCTGAACGGTGTCGCAGACCGACCCCATGGCGATAATCACCCGTTCGGCATCCGCCGCGCCGGTGTAGTTAAACAGATGGTACTCCCGGCCGGTGAGCGCGCTGATTTGCGCCATATAGCTTTCGACAATATCGGGCAGCGCCTGATAAAAACGGTTACCCGCCTCTCTTTCCTGGAAGTAGATATCCGGGTTTTGCGCCGTTCCGCGGATGACCGGATGATCCGGATGCAGCGCGTTACGGCGGAAGCTGTCGAGCGCGGCCCGGTCCAGCAGCGTCGCCAGCTGGTCATATTCCAGCACCTCGATTTTTTGAATTTCGTGCGAGGTGCGGAAACCATCGAAGAAGTTAACAAACGGGATGCGTCCCTTAATCGCCGCCAGATGCGCCACCGCCGACAAATCCATCACCTGCTGCACGTTGTTCTCCGCCAGCATCGCGCAGCCGGTCTGGCGAACCGCCATCACGTCCTGGTGATCGCCAAAAATATTCAGCGAATTGGTCGCCAGCGCCCGGGCGCTGACGTGAAAGACGCCCGGCAGCAGTTCACCGGCGATTTTGTACATGTTGGGGATCATCAGTAGCAGCCCCTGGGAAGCCGTATAGGTGGTGGTGAGCGCCCCGGCCTGCAGCGCGCCGTGTACCGCGCCTGCCGCGCCGGCTTCCGACTGCATCTCCATTAAGCGCACCGGCTGGCCAAAGAGGTTCTTTTTCCCCTGCGCCGCCCACTCGTCGACGTTTTCCGCCATCGGCGTGGAGGGGGTAATGGGGTAAATCGCCGCGACCTCGGTAAAGGCATAAGAGATCCAGGCCGCCGCGGCGTTGCCATCCATTGTTTTCATTTTTCCGGACATTGTTCAATCCTCGAAGGTGAGAGGCATCTTCGCCGCCTCAAATAAGCGGCAAACCCAGTTGTTGCCTCAAGCACAGCCTGTGCCAGCTCGCGGATGACAGAATAGTTGGCGCGAATTCAAAGCGTTATGAAGATAAAGGCAACGCAGCGCGCCGAGAGATTGCGTGGAACAAGACACAGGGGACGACAAGCTGTTGAACAGACGACAAACCGCCACAATGGCCCCGGCAGGCGGAATTGTTCTGTTTCCCACATTTGGTCGCCTTATTGTGCCGTTTTGTTTTACGCCCTGCGCGGCAATGAATTAATAAATTCATAAAAATCATATAAATAAATAAAAAGGCACGGCTGGTATGTTCCCTGCACTTCTCTGCTGGCAAACACACAACCACAGGAGAAGTCACCATGACCATGCGTCAATGCGCTATTTACGGTAAAGGCGGTATCGGCAAATCCACCACTACGCAGAACCTCGTCGCCGCGCTGGCGGAGATGGGTAAGAAAGTGATGATCGTCGGCTGCGATCCGAAGGCGGACTCCACCCGCCTGATCCTGCACGCTAAAGCACAGAACACCATTATGGAGATGGCCGCGGAAGTCGGCCCGGTCGAGGATCTCGAGCTCGAAGACGTGCTGCAAATTGGCTACGGCGACGTGCGCTGCGCGGAATCCGGCGGCCCGGAGCCAGGCGTCGGCTGCGCGGGGCGCGGCGTGATCACGGCGATCAACTTTCTTGAAGAAGAAGGCGCCTACGAGGACGATCTCGATTTTGTCTTCTATGACGTGCTCGGCGACGTGGTCTGCGGCGGCTTCGCCATGCCTATCCGCGAAAACAAAGCCCAGGAGATCTACATCGTCTGCTCCGGCGAAATGATGGCGATGTACGCCGCCAACAATATCTCCAAAGGGATCGTTAAATACGCTAAATCCGGCAAGGTGCGCCTCGGCGGCCTGATCTGTAACTCACGCCAGACCGACCGTGAAGACGAACTGATCATGGCCCTGGCGGAAAAGCTCGGGACCCAGATGATCCACTTTGTCCCCCGCGACAATATCGTGCAGCGCGCGGAGATCCGCCGAATGACGGTTATCGAGTACGACCCCGCCTGCCAGCAGGCCAACGAATACCGCACCCTGGCGCAGAAGATCGTCAACAACACCATGAAAGTGGTGCCGACACCCTGCACCATGGATGAGCTGGAGTCGCTGCTGATGGAGTTCGGCATCATGGAAGAAGAAGACACCAGCATCATTGGTAAAACCGCCGCCGAAGAAAGCGCGGCCTGAGCACAGGACAATAATGATGACCAACGCAACGGGCGAACGTAATCTGGCGCTGATCCAGGAAGTCCTGGAGGTGTTCCCGGAAACCGCGCGAAAAGAGCGCAGAAAGCACATGATGGTCAGCGATCCGCAAATGGAGAGCGTCGGCAAGTGCATTATCTCTAACCGCAAATCACAACCCGGCGTGATGACCGTGCGCGGCTGCGCCTACGCCGGCTCGAAAGGGGTGGTATTCGGGCCAATCAAGGATATGGCCCACATCTCGCACGGGCCGGTCGGCTGCGGCCAGTATTCCCGCGCCGGACGACGCAACTACTACACCGGGGTCAGCGGCGTCGATAGTTTCGGCACGCTGAACTTCACCTCTGATTTTCAGGAGCGCGACATCGTCTTCGGCGGCGATAAAAAGCTCAGCAAGCTGATTGAAGAGATGGAGCTGCTGTTCCCGCTCACCAAAGGGATCACCATACAGTCGGAATGCCCGGTGGGGCTGATCGGCGATGATATCAGCGCGGTGGCCAACGCCAGCAGCAAAGCGCTGGATAAACCGGTGATCCCGGTACGCTGCGAAGGCTTTCGCGGCGTGTCGCAGTCGCTGGGGCACCATATCGCCAACGACGTGGTGCGCGACTGGATCCTCAACAATCGCGAAGGACAGCCGTTTGAAACCACCCCTTACGATGTGGCGATCATCGGCGACTACAACATCGGCGGCGACGCCTGGGCCTCGCGCATCCTGCTTGAAGAGATGGGGCTACGGGTGGTCGCGCAGTGGTCCGGCGACGGCACGCTGGTGGAGATGGAAAACACCCCATTCGTCAAGCTGAACCTGGTTCACTGCTACCGTTCGATGAACTATATCGCCCGCCATATGGAGGAAAAACATCAGATTCCGTGGATGGAGTACAACTTCTTCGGGCCGACCAAAATCGCCGAATCGCTGCGCAAAATCGCCGACCAGTTTGACGATACTATTCGCGCGAACGCCGAAGCGGTGATCGCCCGGTATGAGGGGCAGATGGCGGCGATTATCGCCAAATATCGCCCGCGCCTGGAGGGGCGTAAGGTGCTGCTCTATATGGGCGGCCTGCGGCCACGCCACGTTATCGGCGCCTACGAGGATCTCGGCATGGAGATCATCGCCGCCGGGTACGAGTTTGCCCATAACGATGACTACGACCGCACCCTGCCGGATCTGAAAGAGGGCACGCTGCTGTTCGATGACGCCAGCAGCTATGAGCTGGAAGCGTTCGTTAAGGCGCTGAAGCCCGACCTTATCGGCTCCGGCATCAAGGAAAAATATATCTTCCAGAAAATGGGCGTGCCGTTCCGCCAGATGCACTCGTGGGACTATTCCGGCCCGTACCACGGCTACGATGGTTTCGCCATTTTCGCCCGCGATATGGATATGACCCTGAACAACCCGGCGTGGAACGAACTCACCGCGCCGTGGCTGAAGTCTGCGTGATTGCCCACTCACTGTCCCGTCTGTTCACCGATTTGTGGCGCGGGAGGAGAACACCATGAGCCAAACGATTGATAAAATTAATAGCTGCTATCCGCTATTCGAACAGGATGAATACCAGGAGCTGTTCCGCAATAAGCGGCAGCTGGAGGAAGCGCACGATGCCCAGCGCGTGCAGGAGGTCTTTGCCTGGACCACCACCGCCGAGTATGAAGCGCTGAATTTCCAGCGCGAGGCGCTGACCGTTGACCCGGCGAAAGCCTGCCAGCCGCTTGGCGCGGTGCTTTGCTCGCTGGGATTTGCCAATACCCTGCCGTACGTCCACGGCTCCCAGGGGTGCGTGGCCTACTTTCGCACCTATTTTAACCGCCATTTCAAAGAGCCGATCGCCTGCGTCTCCGACTCGATGACCGAAGACGCGGCGGTCTTCGGCGGCAACAACAACATGAATCTGGGTCTGCAGAACGCCAGCGCTCTGTACAAGCCGGAGATCATCGCGGTTTCCACCACCTGCATGGCGGAAGTCATCGGCGATGACCTGCAGGCGTTTATCGCCAACGCCAAAAAAGATGGCTTCGTCGATAGCAGCATCGCCGTGCCCCATGCCCATACGCCAAGCTTTATCGGCAGCCACGTCACCGGCTGGGACAACATGTTTGAAGGCTTCGCCAAAACCTTCACCGCGGACTACCAGGGGCAGCCGGGCAAACTGCAGAAGCTCAATCTGGTGACCGGCTTTGAAACCTATCTCGGCAACTTCCGCGTATTAAAGCGGATGATGGAACAGATGGCGGTGCCGTGCAGCCTGCTCTCCGATCCGTCAGAAGTTCTCGACACGCCCGCCGACGGCCATTATCGGATGTATTCCGGCGGCACCACGCAGCAGGAGATGAAAGAGGCCCCTGACGCCATCGATACGCTGCTTCTGCAGCCGTGGCAGCTGCTGAAGAGCAAAAAAGTGGTGCAGGAGATGTGGAACCAGCCCGCCACCGAGGTCGCGATTCCTCTGGGGCTGGCCGCTACCGATGAACTGCTGATGACCATCAGCCAGCTTAGCGGCAAGCCGATCGCCGACGCCCTCACCCTTGAGCGCGGCCGGCTGGTTGACATGATGCTCGATTCCCACACCTGGCTGCACGGCAAGAAATTTGGCCTGTACGGCGACCCGGACTTCGTGATGGGCCTCACCCGCTTCCTGCTGGAGCTGGGCTGCGAGCCGACGGTGATCCTGAGCCATAACGCCAACAAACGCTGGCAAAAAGCGATGAAGAAAATGCTCGATGCCTCGCCGTACGGGCGCGACAGCGAAGTGTTTATCAACTGCGATTTGTGGCACTTCCGTTCGCTGATGTTCACCCGTCAGCCGGACTTTATGATCGGCAACTCCTACGGCAAGTTTATCCAGCGCGATACCCTGGCGAAGGGCAAAGCCTTTGAAGTACCGCTTATCCGCCTCGGCTTTCCGCTGTTCGACCGCCACCATCTGCACCGCCAGACAACCTGGGGTTATGAAGGAGCGATGAACATTGTCACGACGCTGGTGAACGCCGTACTGGAGAAACTGGATAGCGATACCAGCCAGCTGGGCAAAACCGATTACAGTTTCGATCTCGTCCGTTAACCATCAGGCGCCCCGCGTCATGCGGGGCCAGGAGGGAGTATGCCCATCGTGATTTTCCGTGAACGCGGCGCGGACCTGTACGCCTATATCGCGAAACAGGATCTGGAGGCGCGAGTGCTGCAGATTGAGCATAACGACGCTGAACGCTGGGGCGGCGCGATTTCGCTGGAAGGGGGGCGCCGCTACTACGTCAATCCGCAGCCGGGGCGCCCCGCCTTTCCGATAAGCCTGCGCGCGACGCGCGGCGCGTTGATATAAGGAGCTGGAGATGTCCGACAACGATACCCTTTTCTGGCGCATGCTGGCGCTGTTTCAGTCCCTGCCGGACCTGCAGCCGGCGCAAATTGTCGACTGGCTGGCGCAGGAGTGCGGCGAGACTCCTTCCTTTTTACAATGAAAGGAATATCTTTGCAATAAAAATAATTCAAATAA
>OGYT01000135.1_pt1 | contig 54200 bp, 59 predicted proteins | sample 1576631 | NCBI WGS metagenome assembly OGYT01 (sample SAMEA3541588, study PRJEB24748) | human gut metagenome | biome: human gut; feature: human-associated habitat; material: faeces | place: China | collected 2012
CCGTTTTTAGTGGCCGCGTCAGCTTATCAATCAGGCTCAGCGTAAAATCCAGGTGACTCATATCAGCTTCCGTTTAGTGCAATGGCGATACCTTCCGCCGTTTTATTCGCCCTGGTTTTGGCGAAATACTCGTCCAGCCAAAGGGCGCGGGCGATGCTTTCTTCGTCGTCGGGTTCATGCGGGAGGTAGTAGCGGCGAAGGGCAAGGTATTGCTCCAGCCCGTTCGTGCGAATGGCCGCCACCCGCGCCGCTAGTTTTTTACTTCGATCTCAAGCTTCGGCGAGTAAATCTCATTAACCTTCTCGACGATCTGCATTTCACAGCCTGGGTAATCTTCCATCAGCTTGTTTAATGCCTCTTTGGATTCGGCATCAACAATGCGGCCCAGATAGGTGACCATCGGCGCAACCTTGTTGGTCATGGTCATTTCGTTAATCAGGTTGTTGTAAGCGGTTTTGTTTGGCTCAAAGCTCAGGCTGGCGCCCGCAACGGCCAGGGCAATTTTTTTAGAATCAGACTTGCTCATTTTGTTAAATCCTTACGTTGTCGAATGATGCCCACCAGGGCGTTATGTCTTACGGCGCAATCGGTGTACATCTGCCGATAGGCAGTTAACGCCGCGTCAAAGTCGTTACCGGTTGGCCCTGCCAGTCTGGGCAGATTCACCGGGCAAAGCGTTAGCTGGTTTTCCTGATAATGCTCGCTCGGCGCGATCTGCACTTTCGTTGAACAACCGGACGTAATCATCAGAAGCGCAAACGTTGCTAAATACCGGCTTGATGATTTCGGTGCGAATTTCCCGTTCCGTGTGGATCTCATTACCTTTTAGCTCCGCGATTTTTGCTTCCAGCGCTTCACCAGACTGCCGCGTCACTTCGGCGACAATCTGGCGGGTTTGCTCTGCCGATTCGTTGGCGGCCAGCTTTAGCTTTGCGTCGTGCCAGTCGTGCGCCTGCCACCCTGCTGACATGGCAGCAATCAGGATCAGCAGCAACCCCAGCAAATTACGCATCAGCGCACCCCGTTATGCTCAAGGGAAAAATGATTGCCGTCCGGCTTACTGAAACGGCCACCCCATGAGCCGCCGATTGATTCCCAGTATTCGCCCAGCGGGCGATAGGCGGCGCTGTCGGTCTGGTACACCCCATTGATAAACAGGTTGAAATCCACGGCCAGGCGCTGGGTATGCAGGCTGTTTGCAATGCCGCTGCCTTTTTTGGCATTTAGCGCGGCCTGCTCAGGCGTGCGGTATGCCTCGCCAAACGTCAGGCGGTAGCCTTTTTCCTCCGCGAAGCGGATCAGATTTGCGATCATCACGGTGAAAAGCTGTTGTTTTTCACTCAGTTTCATGGCGTTTGCTTCCCCATCGTTTAATCCAGTATTCCGCGAGGCGTTTTAAACCCGCCTCGATAAAGGCGCTCCCCAGGATGCCCAGGGCACAGGCAATGCCCACGACAACCAGTTCCGGCATATCGGGAAATTTCAGCAGCGGGATTGCGGCGAGCGGGGCCACCGCTGCACCCAAAATCATTCGACCGGCCAACTGGCGAACTGTAATCGGGTCGTTACTGACCATCAGTTGCCCCAGGCCGATCACAGCCCCGATCAGCAGCAGCTTTGCCAGCAGTGATGTTTCTCCATTTGGCATCTTGTTAACCTTTCAGATCGCGGGTGTCGCGGGCTGACAGGTACGGAACGCCGTCAATCGCCACAAAGTCGGGGCTGGTCACCATGAATTTAATTTTCTTCGTGGTTTTGCTGGCCTCGTTGGGGTTGATGTTGACGATGTCAGACAGCGCGGGAACGCAGCCAAACACCTCAATTTTTTCTTCGTCGTCTCCGGCGTTCGCATAGAACAAAAAGTCCTTTGCGGGGATGCCGCGCCACGAACCGGCAGCGCGGGCCACGGCGGTGAATTTTTTAAAATTCTGGGAATCGACTTCGATTTCCACATCCGCCGATACCGATCCCTTTGTGTGGCCGTTCGGAACGCCACGCGTTTGCGCCACGGCGCTGTTATCCGTAATGGTGACGGTTGCGTTTTCGACATGAATCATGACGCCGTCATAGTTCACATCGAACGATCCGCCGCTAATGCGTTCTCCGCTCATGCCTGATTCTCCAGTGATGTATCCAGTTCGATGCTGACGCCGATTTCCTTTGCGCTCTCATACGGGCGGACAATCAAATAAATCTGCACCGCAACGCTACTGGTCCAGGTGATAGTGACGTCGCCGTCTTTTGGCGGTTTCACTTCACCGGGGAACTCCACGCCGTTGATCTGCGTTGCAATCGACATTTCGCGCAGCGGCTTGCCGAAATAGGTTTCATGCGCCGCAATGCTGCCCGGTGTGCTGTTAAGCGAGCGATCCGCGATTTTTGGAATGGCGCGTAAACGGACGCGGCGGGATGCCTTATCCACGACGCGGACGTTTTCAATGACCTGATAATCGCCGCCCTCAACATCCAGCGTGCGACCGTCTGACCAGTAAATCCCGTCATAGTCGTGATACCACATCGGCACGCTGAAGCGGTTTGCCTGCAATCCCTGCAAGACGGCCAGATCAATTTCTTGCCCGGTTCCATCTTTCGGCAGGTCGTCACTACCCAGCGCAGTGACCGCGCCGGTTGCCACACGGGCCGGACTGTCGGCGACGGTCACCGCACGGTTGCACAGCCGACCGGCCAGGACGCCCGGTTCGTTGCCCCACAGTCGCGGCACAAGCTGGACGCCAGGCGATGCAATACCGTTCTCCAGCGCAGCCATGCGCGTCAGGTAATCCGCCCATGATTCGTCTTCCTCCGGTCCGCCCACTGACAGCGCAAACCAGACAAAGCGCCCGAATTTGGCCTGTAAGGTCGCACGCATTTCTGTGGCGCGGTTGATGGTCGCTTTTTCAGTCACATCAACCGCCAGGACAACCCCTTCAACGGATGCGACGGACTGGGCAGCCGTGACGGCTTTCATCCACGCATCATCGAATTTGTAGTCTGCATTGTCTGGATCTGGCTCAGGCATGACATGCACATAAGCAAACCAGTTCTGACCGGCGTTATTGGCGGCTGCGGCCACAATCCGCTTTAACAGGCTGTCGGTATCGCCCAGCGCCTTATCCAGATCGGTATCGGTGTTGACCGCCTGGGTTTTGTCGGTGTTGGTGTCACCGTAACCGACATACAGGACAACGCGTTCGATATCGTTCGTCGTGCCGTTGTAGCGGTTTTTCTGACTAACTGTGACATTCGGCCACGTCATTTTTACCCCCTGATATCCTGCGCGTTGACGTCCCAGCCGAAGCCGATTGCCTGCATTTGCCGCGCTATGATTTGGTTAAATTCGTCGTTACTGACACCCAGAAAAACGCGGCCCGGTATGTCTATGGTCCATGTGCGTTTGGCCGGTGTGCCTTTCAGCTTGCGGATAACCAGCCCGGCCTGCGCCATGCTCATGGTTTCCATGATTTGTTTGCTGGACGGCTTCACCCAGCGCTTGCCCTTGCGGACCTTGTACCCCAGCGCCCGCAGCCGCTTTGCCTGGCGCGGCAGCGCTGGCTGATTCGTCTGCGGTTTACGCGGGGCGTTGCTGGCTTTCATCTGGATCCGCGCACCGTCCTGCTGGACCGCGCCGACCAGACCCGCCGCGACGGGCTTATTTCCGTTGCGATAATTACCGCCTTTGAGATACACCCGGACGCCCTGAATTTCCGGCATTTCCCGGACGGCCAGCAGCCTGGGCAATCCCTTTAGCATCTTTCCTTTGCCGCGCTTACGCGGTTCCCACGGCGTGCCGTCCGGGGCCGCCTGCTGGCGCTGGTGACGTTTGGCGGCCGCAATAATTCCCAGCTTTGCGACACGCCACAAAAGGCGCTGGCGCTTCCGTGGTGGCAGGTCAGCTTTTGCCAGCGCTTCGCGCATTTGCTTTAGCTGTTGCTGGTTTAACTCCCCACGGATCACGACGCATCACCATGCTGGACAATGAATTCCGCTTCCTCCGCGACCCAGATTTCCGGGTTGACGATGTCCCACGCTTTGCCCCTGAACGGGATCGGACCGTTTTCCACTTCGCGGATAATCACCGGATCAGCCAGCCCGACCACCACATCAAGAATGCAGGTTCCTTCGTCGTCGAACTCCGGGTCCACAGTGGGATCGGGTAATTTCAGTTCGTCGCGCAGCTCGTTGGCATGTTCATCCACCCAGGCCAGCACCAGGGCATAAATCAGCCCCGGCGAATAAATGCGAAACGGGAAGTTATCCCACGACAAGCGGGCGCTATACGTCAGCACGCCGATGCGGCGTTGATTGTTCCCCAGCGCTTTGGCGCTGCGGACCAGTTCGCAATCGTCCATTGAACTGGAAAACATCTGCATGGCGTCGGGCGGCAGATTTGCCGTGATAAACGCCGTCAGGCTTTCAAGCTGACTCATATCAGATGCACCCCCACGCGTGGCTGTTGCAGCATGTTGCGCATCACGTTGGCCGCTTCGGCCAGCAGATTGGCGCGGGTGTCCAGGCTTTCCTGGCCCGGGTGCGACTCACGTCGCCCGATGGTTGCGAACTCGCCCAGCAAATCGGCTTTTGCCCGCGCATAAACTGCTTTTTTGTACTGGGCTGTTAACTGGTTTTCGTCTCTCAGCTTTGCGCCCGGTACATCGGCGGCCCGCTCGCATCCTTTCCCGTTCCAGTAGGCCACCACGTCGGCCAGCGTCGTGTTTACTTCCGCAATGGCTGCCAGCAGGGCAACGCCTGCGGTGTCTGGAGGCAGGTCAGCGGGCAGGGTGCGCGACGTCTGAAATTCAGCCAGATCCAAATCAGGCCAGAACGTCACGCCATTGGTGATCACAGTTGGCGTGACCGTTAACGGCTTGCCGCTAATGCTGAAACTTGGACCACTCATGGTTTACACCTTGTTTGCAAAAGAAACGGGCTAACGGGATCCATAGCCAACAACCCTAAAGGGTTGATGCCTCCCCCGCGCCCGTCCCGGCTTGCGGGAGTCGTTATTGCTTTGTCAGGCTGTTAATCCGGGCGCGAATCTTGTCGCGTGCGGTCCTGACGCCAGAGTTATTGTTAAAGGCGTGCGCCTGGGCCAGCAGGGCATCGGCCTGTTCAAGCGTGTCCACATCATCCACGGCAGTGGCACGCGGGCGGCCCCGTTCGTCGCGCAGCAGGTAAAGCCCCGCGAACTTGAACCATTTCGCGTTAATGTCTTCGTGCAAACGCCACTTTTCTCGGATGTTTTCAAACGTGCGGCTGAAATACGGCTCGATGCTGTGACCGGCTTCCGCCTGGCTCGTTGCCCACTCCAGCACCGTATCGGCCACAAAGGCGGGCATGGTACTTTTGAAGTTTTCCGGCATCGCCTGATTTTCAGTGATAGCCACGTCGGCCCAGTCAAGCGCCTGGCTCATTTCCCCCGTGTCGAACAACCAGATCACGCAGTAGACCAGGGCCGGATTTGCGAAGCGGGCATCACCGGCAAGATAGGACTCAACGGTCGGCATCCAGCGTGGCAACAACACATCGCGTTTAAATTCGATGCGGTCTTCGGTGCGCGGCAGGCTGCGAAGTTGCTCAACATCTTTTGCCAGTTCCAGCATTTGCAGGTGGAAGCTGACCGGTGATGACGCCAGGGCTTCGCGTTTATCCAGCGTCTTTGCGGTCTTAATGCGTGCGCGGTGTCGCTGACACAGGGAAAGAGCCATGATTATTCGCCCCCGCCTGAAGCTGGCGCGTCGGTTGCCAGGGTAATTTTGTCGTATGCGGCGTAAAGCTCGTCATGCTCGACGGCGTACCCTTCCATACGCAGGTAGTTATTTTCAAAGCGCTTGCGGTCGTCGTTCCATTCGGCCTTGCGCTTGCGGGTTCCCTGCTGGGTGTAGATATGCAGGTTGTCCAGCGTGGTGACGATCAGGCGACCTTCCGGCATGAATGGCGGGGTGTACACTGTGCGGCCCGCGATCTGGCGACCAATCAACTGCGCCGCAACTTTTTCAGTAGGGCGATCAATCTTATTCATCAGCGTGGTGACGTCTGCGCCGATAAGGTCAGCGGATGCCAGCACAACCAGGCGCGGGTCATTGCGATAAGGCTCATAAATGCAGCTATGCACCAGATCGGTGACCGCCGCGTCCAGCCCCATGAAATCAGCATTCGCACCGCCGATAGTGACGTCGCCGGTGATGATTTGCTCGGCTGAACGGTCCTTAACAATTTTGTGCCAGCCGATGTTTACGTCTTCGCCGTTCGGGTTGGCTTCCGGATCGGTATCTTCGGCAACGCTTGTACCGTTAAACGCCACGCGCAGCATATCCAGTGCGAATGATTCATTGCTGAAAGCCTGGATACGCTGGAAGAATTCTTCCTCACTGCCCGCATTAGCCCAGACAACCAGCAGGGAGTAAGGCAGATACGAACCGGAATCTGTTTCTACCAGTTTGTACTCGTTACCCTCCACACCCAGTACGCGCGAGAAACGCCCGTCTTTTTTACGGCCTGTATAAATACCTTTCTGGCCGGTAGTTACCACCTGTCCGGTGATCTGGTTCACATCCAGCACGTTAGGCAGCAGGCGCAGGAATTCAGAGCTTTCCAGCAGCGCATTGCGCAACTGAGTTTCTTTCGGGTTGGTCAGCGAGAAGTATCGCGAAGTGTCCACCTGGCCGTTGGCTTTCGCCAGGCCTGCGGCGTACTTACGCAACATCTGCTCTGCTTTTGGGGTTAATTGCATTTCGTTTTATCCCTGGAAAGAAAATTGATTAACAGAAGTCAAACGGCTTGTTGCTGCCTCCTGGCGCATTATTCGGGCGCTGCGTGCTGCCGTTTTCCATCGCTGACAGCTTCGTCAGGACGGTGGTCAGTTGCGTGGTCAGCGTGTCCATCTGGTTACCGCCTGACTGGCGACGCGCTGAAAACTCACGGCGACGGCTGCGGCGAGGGCGTTTGGACGGGGTCACGTTGAACGCTTTCATTGCTTTAGCCAGGTTGGCTTTTGCAACGCTGAATTCCTCCGCCTTGACTTCGTCTTCCGGGTTCTCTGCCACTTCCTCGGCAAGATCGGCAACTTCTGCCGCGGCTTCGGCGATATCAGCGGCGATGTCTGCTACCTCGTCGGCGGCTTGTTCAGGCGTATTGACGTTATCAGCGTCGCCGTTGGCGGCCTCTTTACCGCTTTTGACTAAATCCAGCAGTTGCTGGATGAGGGCTTTTAACTCTTCCATTTTCTGTTCCTCGCCCTCATTGGGCTTGTCGGTGTTAGGTTCTGGTGTTGGCGTAAAATCTTTACGAGTCGAAAATAATTTCGACCAGAAAGAATCTTTTTTATCTGGCCTGCTGGTCTGCAATTTCCCCAGACTGAATGTTTCCAGGCTTCCGCGTTCCGCGTCCTTTTCTTCTCCAGCCAGAATAAATTTAAGCTTTTCAGTTCCCAGACTTGCCGGAATATCCGTAACGGCCAGCCCGAAAAGATATTCCCGTCCGCTACCTGCAAAATCAGTGACAAATTCGGCAGACGTAAACAGCTTTTGCCCCATGCGGTTGGCATCAATTAGGAACTGGTTAGGGATTAACTGGGCATATAGTTTGGTGACATCACCTTCCGTCTCAACTTTTAGCGCATCCACTTCGCCCAGGTTGCAGGTAAATTCACGCTCGCCAATATCGTATTGCGGATGATGCGGCCAAATCATTGCCGTGTAGGTTTTGCGGGAATAGGTTTCCGCAGCGTCAATTAACCATTGCGCTTCAATGGTGCGACCGTCCACGGCCTGCCCGGATGTGGCGATGCATAGCCAATCAGTTCGATAACTGGGTTGCGTCATAACTGACCTTTAATAATGAAATGAATAATACAATTCGTTTGTGATGGTCAGTATTGCCAATTAAAAAGAATGTCGCGACCGCTTTATTTCTTATGCATTCGGTTATAAATGGATAACCACTTTTTGCCGATATTTAATTATCAGGCCGGTCAAAGAATCTCGTCATAATAGCCTCATGGCTAAATATCCCGATGAATTAAAAGAAGCGGCCCGCACGCTTTACATTAAAAGCTGGACGCCGAAAGAAATTGCGCAGGAATTGAATATTCCACCGCGCACCATATACCACTGGGCTGACGTCGGGGAGTGGGCATCACTGCTGCCCGTCGAATCAGTGGAAAACGTCATCGCCCGCCGCATTGACCAGCTTTCCCGCCGCGAGAAAAAAACGGCGCTGGAACTGGAAGAACTCCGCGATCTGATTGCCCATCACGTCAAGCTTATGGCGCAGCGCAATAAGCACGCCGAAAAACTGGCCGAAATTCAGGCCAAAAAAGCATCCTATGACGGTGAAGGTTACTGCCTCAGTAGCGCAGGCGGGGAACCTGGGGAAAGAGAAGGAAAGCGCCGGTATAAGAAAAACGACGTTTCCGGGCTGACGCCTGAAATGCTCGACACTTGGGCGCGGGAACATCTTTTCGAATATCAGCTACATTGCCGCGAGCATAAAGGCGAAGACTGGCGCTTTATCCTGAAAAGCCGCCAGGTTGGCATGACCTACTACTTTGCATGGGAAGCCTTTGAAGACGCGGTAATCAGCGGTGATAACCAGGTCTTTTTCTCCGCATCCCGCGCACAGTCTGAAATCTTCCGCGAATACATAGTCCAGATTGCGCAGAACCATTTCGGCATTACGCTGACCGGCAAAAATATCCGCCTCAGCAACGGCGCAATCCTGCGCTTTCTGTCCACGAACGCCAGCACCGCGCAGGGCTTTAACGGCCACCTGTATGGTGACGAAGTCTTCTGGATCCCGAAATTCACGCGCCTGCACGAAGTTGCCAGCGCAATGGCAACGCACAACAAATACAGAACGACCTACTTTTCAACCCCCAGCGCGAAGACGCACCAGGCCTACCCGGTATGGACTGGCGAAGAATGGCGCGGCGACGATCCGAAGCGCAAAGGGATTGAGTTTCCAAAAGAAAACGCCATGCGCCAGGGCGTCATTTGCCCGGACGGGATCTGGCGATACATCATCACGATGGAAGACGCCATCAAAGGCGGGCTGGGTGCGCTCGTCGATATTGAGCGGCTCCGCAACAAGTACAACCCGACCGCGTTCGCCATGCTCTACATGTGCCAGTTCGTTGACAGCAAAGACGCGGTCTTCAAATTCTCGGCGCTGGTCGGCTGCGAAGTGGACCGGGCAACCTGGGGCGACTATGACCCGACCGCCGCGCGGCCATTTGGTAACCGCGAAGTGTGGGCAGGCTTTGACCCGTCGCGCTCCGGCGACAACTCCACTTTTGTGATAATCGCGCCCCCCATTCACGACGGTGAACGCTTCCGCGTGCTGGCCTGCTGGCAATGGCAGGGCTTCAACTTTAGCTGGCAGGCCGACCAGATACGCCAGCTTATGCGCCGCTTTAATATTACCTACATCGGGATCGACACAACCGGCATCGGGAAAGGAGTGTATGACCTCGTCAGCAAGTTTGCCCCGCGCGAAGCGAACGCCATTCTTTACAGCGTCGAAAGTAAAAACCGCCTGGTAATGAAGATGATCGACGTCGTGGAACGTAAGCGCATCGAATGGGCAAAAGACGCCATAGACGAAACCAACAAAGAGCGCGTCGAAATCCCCGCGTCGTTTATGGCTATCCGGCGTACCACAACTAACAGCGGCAACGCATTAACGTTCGTTGCTGAACGTTCCGACGCAACCGGCCACGCGGATGTTTTCTTTGCTATCTCGCACGCCGTAATAAACGAACCTATCGATCACGAATTTGACCGCCCATCGACCTGGGCTTTTGGGAATGCAGCATGACGACAAAGAAACAGCGTAAAGCGAAAAAATTCAGGGCAATGACCGGCAATAACGTTGAAACGTTCACGCCGGGGCGCGGCAGCGTGATCACGTTTGGCGAACCGGAACCCATCCTGACGACCGGCACCGATTATCACAATATCTGGTATGACAACGAGGCGGATCACTGGCGGCTCCCGATTGACCGCCTGGCGCTGGCTCAGTTGCCAAACCTTAACGGCCAGCATGGTGGCGTATTGTATGCGCGGCGCAACATGGTTGCCGGTGGCTATATCGGCGGCGGCCTGACGCCTGACCAGGTAGAACAAGCGGTCTTTGATTATCTGCTGTTTGGCGACGTCGCAATCCTGAAAATTCGCAACGTATTCGGGGAGGTGATCGACCTGCTGCCGCTGCCGTCGCTTTATCTGCGCTGCCGTAAAGACGGAACGTTCGCCGTTCTCCAGGAAGGGCCAGCGCTGATTTATGACCCGGAAGACATTGTCTTCTTTAAAATGTATGACCCGCGTCAGCAGGTCTACGGCCTGCCTGATTATATCGGCGGGATCCATTCCGTTTTACTTAACAGCGAAGCAACCATCTTCCGTCGCCGCTACTACAACAACGGTGCGCATATGGGCTTTATTCTGTATACCAGCGACCCAAATTTAACGCTGGAAATGGAAAACGAAATCAAAGACAAGATTGCGCAGTCCAAAGGGCTGGGCAACTTCCGCAACATGTTTATCAACATCCCGAAAGGCGACCCGGACGGGGTCAAAATCCTGCCGGTGGGTGAAGTCAGCGCAAAGGATGAATTCCAGAACATCAAAGGGATCACCGCGCAGGATATCTTTACCGCTCATCGCTTCCCCGCAGGGCTGGCGGGCATCATACCGACTAACGGCGCGGTAATGGGTAACCCTGAAACTGCCCGCACGACCTACCGGAAAGACGAAGTTATCCCGTTACAGCGTAAATTTATGAATGGGGTTAACAATGACCCGGAAATCCCGCCGCGCTTACACCTTAATTTTGACGTTGAATTGCCGGTAATTACCGCCGATAAGGGCGAAAAATGAACGTAATTAGTTTAAAATCATCCCCATTGTTAGCAATGGCGTGCGGGGTGGTGAACATGCGAGTTTTTAAAATTAAATGTCCTGAATGCGGTCAACCGGCCATCATTCGTAAATCAGACTGGAAAGATAAAAAACTGGCGGATTTATACTGCGCGTGCACCGAAGTTGAATGCGGCCACACGTTTGTTTTTAACGCCTCGTTTTCTCACACTCTCAGCCCCAGCGGGCTGACCGGTAACAAGCTGGTCAAATTCCTGATTGACCGGCTCAAGCCAGAAGAACGCCAGTTCGCGCTGGACCTGCTCAACGGCCAGACCGCATAAAAGAAGCCCGCATAAAGCGGGCTTTATTCATTCAACTTCACAAAGGGCGGTCATGATCGCCAGCCGTTCAGCAGGAGGCAGGGCGGCGAACTTTTCCCGCCAGCGAGCAACCTTTCGTTTTATCCTGGCCCTGTCGTTGTAATCTTTACCGGCAAAGGCGTGCGAATATGCTTGCCCTTCCGGGTAGTTCATCCAGATTTTTTCTGTTCGCACTCCGCCGCGCGTCATTGCCTGAAATTCTTTGCTGCGCCAGCCTGTTAACCGTTCGTCATAAAGCTGCGATGGGTAGCCAGAAAGAATAACAGACACATTTCGCGGCAGGCTGACCAGGCAGGATAATAACCGCTCATGATCTGCAACCGAATATTCATAGCGATAGCGGGCGCGACTGGTGCGAGTTTCAGGCATGTAAGGCGGATCGACATAAATCAGGACGCGCCCTGCACGGTAAAAATCGTAATGGTTCAGATAATCCACCGCATCAGCCCGAACCAGATCAATGTAAAGCCGATTATGTTCACGCGCGAAATCTTCAAGAGTTTGCCCGTCAACATCGATCCCGATGTTGCACATCGCCGGTGGTTTACGCAGCATCACCGCCCCGCCTCCAAGATGGGTTTCAATGTAGGTGTCGTGCGGCGGCATTTCCGCAATGATTTTTTGGTAGACGCCGCTGGCGGCCTTGCTTCCCAGATATGACATTTTAATCTCCTGGCAACACTATCATTTTCAACCTGCAGCACGGTCAAAAACGACCGTACTCGATGCGAATGGCCAGCACTGTCATAAGTGGCGCTGGCCTTTGGTACCGGACTGTCATTGTTGACAGTGCGGTACCCGCGGGCTCTTTGCCGCCCGCCCCGCAGAATCCCGCCGACCACCGCAACAAGTTGCAGCGGCCCGCGCGATTTACTTATCGTTTCGGTGGCTGACTCTCAGCGGCGGCCACCATCTTTCTGTACTCACCGACCGGATCGAATCGCAACCGCGACACATCAACGCCGTGGTTATCTCGCAGCCGTTCCCATAATTTGTTTACCGTGCCGGATTCGTCGTATTGCTGACGCGTGATTAACTCGCCGTCTGAACTGGCGCGGAAAACCTGCCCGTTAATTTCCAGCCTGCTGCCTTTCAGCAGTGAAATTGCCTGGGCTTCGGAAATATCCAGCGCATAAAGGGAGGCATCGGCCAGCAAACTGGCAACCGCTGGCGCAAGTGCGGCCCGTCTGGCGTTTTCCTCAGCCGATTTTGAATTGATTTTCTCTACTGCTGCCCGCCAGGCGACATCCAGTTCACTGCCTGGGTCATACGGTGAATCTGTTTTTACCCTTCTGACGGGCGTTTCTCGTAACCGGCGAACCAGCTTGCGCCGCGCTGCCGCATCCATATTTTCAAAATCGACCATTTCTTCCTCTGGATCGTCTGTCATTCCCTCCACGTCAGCTGGCACGGTCATTTCTGACCCTGCTGAAGCACCACCCAGGGGGGAAAAGTCGGTGTTTTTTTCGTCTTCCGTAGAGTTATTGACAGAACTCCAAGCGTCGCCGGGTGGCGACGGCAAAACGTCAACCCCCAAACCAGGGCCGCTTTTGGCCCCGGTGGCGGCTTTGGATTTGGCGCGGATTGTCCACTTAACCAGACGCGTGCAAATGCGCGACCCTTCGCCCAGACGTGGCGACCAGACCCCGAAGACCTTTTCCGGGATCTCACAGTAGGCGTTCATTTCATCGGCTGGCTGATAGGCGAGGCGGACGACATAGTTTTCACGCGGGATCAACACACCGCCCTGGCGCAAAATGTATGTGGCGAAGCAACCCACATCGGCAGCGGCGCAGACCGCATCCATTTCTGGATCTGCCAGCATTGCCGCGCCACGTTTGAAGGTATTCGCGATTTTGCGCTGGTTGGTTAGCTGGTTGCTCAGTTTGCGCAGTTCGCGATAAACGGACACGGGCGGCTGGCCCAGCGGCTGAAACTGGCGGATGCGGTGAAGCGATGCCCACGCCATTGCATATTTGGCCGTTTCATTCAGCGGCTTGCCCGTTTCGTCGTCCAGCTCACCGGCCAGCGCGTGGCCGTCGATATTCTTGGAAATATATTTCGCGATGTAGGCCGTAGCTGACCCCTTGCGCGGGTCCATTTTTTTGGACTTGAAGCGAGCGCCGGTATTGCGGCCCAGTTCGTCGCGGTCCTCCGCAATGAAGTAAGCGCGAAGGATCGCGACGGTGGCTTTTACTTCCGCCTGCGGCATGAATAACAGGGCGTGCCAGTGCGGCGTGCCGTCGTGGTGTGGCTCTGCGACACGGAAGCCATAAGGGCGTAAATCTTCACGCTTCAGTTTGGCGGTTGCGCGGTTCCAGACGCGGCATAAATACCGCTGCGCCTGGGCAACGGTGGTGTGATTCCATTTGCTGTTATGGTGACCGGATTCGACATTGCTGTGATATTTGGACGGGCAAGTGATGGTCAGGAAGATGCCCACATCGCCGCGCTGTTGTGCGACAAGCTCCACGCCAGCCATACGCGCCATTAGCTCATGGCGGCGGATCGCCGGATTGGACGTGGACTTGTTAATCATATCTTCAAGCGATGAAACGTTGCCGTCTTCGTCTACAAGCTCATGACTCTTGAAAAATTCGCGGTTCTTCCGGCGCTGTTCCTGCCATTCAACCAGGCTTGAGGCGCTTACATAGGCGTGTGCCTTGCGGTGAACTGCGCCGACTGCACGCAACTGGTTTTCGCGCCAGTCACAGCGAAGACGCCAGATTTTACGGCCCCACCAGTCCGGCGAGCACATGCGCAGAATGGCGGTAAAGATCCGATCACGTTCCCACGGCGCGGTCCATGCAGGAGGCACAACGCGAAGGGCCAGCATTTCGCGGCCCAGGTGGCAATAAATCCAGTCCAGTTCTTCAACGCTCATTCCCTCGGCGGTCAGGCCCAAAGCGGCGCATTCGGTTTCAAGCATTTCAGCCAGACGGTTGGCAATCTCATGCGCGGCGCTTAACGCTTCCCGTTTGGTGAAATCTGCCAGGCGTTGCCAGCGTCCATGCCAGTAGGCGGCCAGTTCGCTGTTGACGTCTGTCGAAATGCCTTGCATGCTGCGCACGACATCAAGACGCATTAATGATTTTTTCACGGTCCCCATAAGAAAATCATTAATGTGTCGGGCTTCACGGTTGGCGCGTAACCAGTCGATTTTTTTGCGCCAGACTTCGCGGATAAAAAACGGCTCAGACAACAAACGGGCCTCCACACCTTCCGGCGTGCTGGCCCATGCGGCTGCGGCGGCCTTTGCGGCGGCCATATCTTTTCTGACCATTTCTTGATGTACGGCAAACGGCAGGCCGTGCGGCTCGAATTTGTCCAGCGCATGGATCAGCGCTCCACGATTGCGAACCTCAGCCGGGTTATAACCGGCGCGTTTGATAAGCCGGTCGATATGCTTTTCAACGGCAGGGTGATGCGCAACCGCCCCGGCGAGCGGGGCAAGTTTTGCAGATTCAAAGGTAAACGCCCCGATAGCGGGGCGGGGCTTATTCCAGGGCCAGGCGAAATCCGTCATTTCTTACTTTCCACGTTGTACTTTTCGTGGGTCAGTAATGACCAGACCTTGCCGCCGTCCTTACTCAACAACCGCCAGCGGCAACCCAGACGGATCACCAAATAATGATGTGGCGCAATGCGGGAATAATTTCTCCGGCCTTTCGCGTACTGGCTTAATTCAGCGGTTGCACGCTTGCTTACGCACAGCGGTGCGGCACATGAAGTCTGAAAACGGATAGTCACTGGAAAGCCTCCACGCCATTCGCCGCAGCCGTCGCGATCATTTCTTTGTATGTCGCATTCCCCATCACTGGGCCGCAGTCCGGGCAGCGACCACCACCGGCACGCCCGCAGCCGTCGCACACTTTGAGGACGCCGATCACCTCGCTGGCGGCTCCCCTGGTAATGGCGTTCGCACTCACTGAACGGTTAACGCTGATTTCCTGGAATTTGAAAGCGCTGTAAATATCGCGGGTGGCGGGGGTATCACTGTTTGACAGGATCACTGGCGAACCAGTCAGGCGGTTGGCAGCCAGCAGGGCCGCAGCTAACTGGCGGTGTTGTTTCTCACCAAACGGGGCGGTGTGGTACTGGGTAAAATTGGCTGTTTCGCTTGCTGGCAGGTACGGCGGATCGCAGTAGATAACGGCATCGCTGCCAATCATGATTTTTAATGTGCTCTGGTAGTCACAACAAACGAAAACGGCTTTCGTGTCGTTGGCCTTTTCAGAGAACAAGCGGATCTGTTCTTCGGGGAAGTAAGGCGGGGTTTTATGCTTACCAAAGGGAACGTTATATCCGCCTTGGCGGTTGTAGCGCACAACGCCGTTGTAGCCGTGGCGATTCAGATAAAGGAATTGCGCAGCGCGAAGGATCTTGCCCGCGTCCGGGCCGTTTTCGAAAACTTCACGCGAAGACAGATTATCTCTGGCACGGGCGTTGAAATCATCCCGGACCCACTGATAACCGTCTTTATCGCCATACACCTTAAACAACGGGCGGGCGTCGTTAATCACCGCATCCGGCCAGCGAGTTATCTGGCGGTAAAGGTTAATCAGGTCTGGATTGATATCACCCAGGATATAACGGCGATATTCAGTATTGAGGAAGACAGAAGCACCGCCGACGAACGGTTCAACCAGGCAATCCGCTTTAGGCAGTACGGGCAGCAGATCGGGAATTACGCGGCTTTTACCACCAGGCCATTTCACAAGCGAACGAATCATTTTACTTTCTCCAGGGTGCAAGAAGCCCGACGCGTTAGCGCCTGTTTCTTTTTTGTGGTCAGTTATTTGTTAATTAGTTGGTTTGTCTGGCTCTGGCGGCTTGTCACGTAAAGCCTGCATTTCAGCGCGGGGCGCGGCGTAGTCCTCAAATTCCCACGGCATTGACGCGGCGAACTCTGAAAGGCGCTTAATCCCCATCATCAGGCAGGTTTGTTCCGCTTCGGTCAGATCAGCAAAAGCTAAATTCAGGTGGCGGCGGGTCAGTTGTGGTAAACCGGCCACGCGGCTGGCCGCATCATTCGCCAGGATGAAAACCACTTTCTTGCGAGTTTCATCCAGGCGATTGAAGCGGGTTGCCGTATCGTTCACGCGGTTGGCGTTCAAACTGGCTTGCAGTCGGGCGCGTTGTTCCAGAAAACTGCGGCGGCCCGGTTGCTGTCCTGTTTTATCCATGAACATATCCACCTCACCAGAACTAAGCGAAGATGCCCATCAGGCGGGCGAACCAGCGGCGCTTATTGCGCGGGCGAGACATAAACGGCAAACGTGACTGCTTGATGAATTGCACGTCGGTTGCCTTTGGCTGGAAGAAGCGACCGTCCGGGGTTTCAATCCAGCCACGGGTGTGGGCGCGGTGTGTTACCTGCTGGCTTTTGGTTAACAGGCTTGCGAAAGAAGGGCTTGTCGTCAGCGTAGTCATGATTAACCTCGTTACCGTTAGCAGGCGCGTTGAAGTGAAAAGGAGTTTCGGCGGGTACGCTTATGAGTTTGAAGCGCTTTCCCTGTTACCTGGCGATATGTTTTCTTGTCCCGCATCAGGCGATCGATGTAGTGCTTTTCTTCTGGGGTGATTAGTGCGCGGCAATGCGCAACGGCGGCCCAGTATTCTTGCAGCATGATGAAACGCTTAGGACGTTTCGAACCCGGCATCCCTTCGCGGTGGACCGGCAATTGTGCGCGGTCCATTAGGTTGCGAACGCTCTTTAATGTGCGGCCTGTCAGGTAAGCGAATTCAGCAGGAGTAACGAAAATCTGCTCTTGCAGTTCTTCGGTTTTCATATCCCGGATCGCTGCGGCTTGAGACTCTGTCATTTTGCAGACAGACTTGATCCGTGTTGGCTCTAGAGGGTTTTGTCGGAAATCCGACATAGTTTTGATATCTCGATTTTCTATCATTTGTTAGACTCCTAAGTTAACCATTCATGAGGCTTATTAAGTCCATTTATGGCTCTTATGACATTGTCTCAACATGAGGTGAATGTCTCATTTGTGGGTAACTATATGGAGATCTCGTAATCGTGTCAATTTCTCAAGGCGAAAAACTCGCCCTAATCCGTGACTCTGAACGCCTGACTAAGCAACAACTTGTTGATTTAGTAGGACTAAACTATACGACCTATCATGGATATGAACGCGACAAGTCCAAAATGACTCTTGAAGCGGCAATCAAAATTTTCGGACACCCTCGGTTTAACAAATATCAGGACTGGTTTATGTACGACCGTACAGACGAAAGCCGGGGCCAAATCGCTCCGGCTCTCGCACACTCTGGGCATACTGCAACAACCTCGCAGCACTCAGACCAAAAGACTGGTTAACAATTTACGCATGTTATTTGTGTGATAAATGTACTGTTACAACTTGTCATACCAGTATGCAAAACGATCACACAAAGAAACGCATTACCATTGGAGGGCTTCAATATGTCAGTTAAGAAGCTCGAAGATGGACGCTATGAAGTGGATGTAAGGCCGCGCGGGCGCGATGGAAAACGCATTCGGCGGAAGTTTGATAGAAAGGCAGATGCGCACGCATTTGAACGCAGTATCATTGCCAAATTTCAGAATCATGATTACCTGAATAAACCGGCAGATAAACGAAAACTAAGCGAGTTTATTGCGCTCTGGTGGCAGTTAATCGGACGAAACAAAAACTATGCGAACCGCAGACTAAGCGCGGTTAATTGTATCTGCCAGGATATGGGTGACCCCATGCTTTACCAGCTTGATGCGCGTTGCATTATTGATTACCGGGCATACCGACTGGAGCAGGGGATCAAAGCTTCAACGATAAATCATGACCTTTTCGCTTTGAGTGGGATTTTCAAGTCAATGGCGGAGATCGACGAGTTCCACGGGGAAAACCCAGTGACATCGGTTGCCGCGTTGAAAGAACCCAAAACCGAAATGTCATACCTCACACAGACCGAAGTTGATCGGCTTTTGTCGTTATGTTCGGGGGATTACTACCGCATCGCAGTTTTATTGCTGGCTACCGGTGCGAGGTGGGGGGAGGCATACAATCTGAAAGCGGAAAATATTGTCGGTAATAGAGTTATGTTTACCCTGACAAAAAACGGTGAAAGGCGCGTTGTTCCGATATCTGATGATATCGCTAGGATAATTAAACACAGGGAATCAGGGCGGCTTTTCCGGGTCAGTTACAAAACGTTCCGCTTGAGGATGAAGGAAGCAAAACCCAACTTGCCAGATGGACAGGCGGCCCACGCTTTGCGGCATACGTTCGCAACGCACTTCATGATGAAGGGGGGCAACATCATTGCCTTACAGCGAATTTTGGGGCATGCGGATATTTCGCAAACGATGGTTTACGCACACTTCGCACCAGACTATTTGCTGGACGCTGTGAGCTATAATCCTCTCAGTGGAATGTCCACATTGTGTCCACACTCTGGAGGCAATGAGGGGGTTTTAAAGGCAAGTTAAGTCTTTAAAATATTGATTCGGCGCAGTACCTTACAGGGCTGCGCCTTTCAGAATCCCACCATCAAGGGGAAGGTCAAGGGGGAAATGTGAATATCAGTGACGTGGCAAAAAAAACCGGCTTAACCAGCAAGGCAATCCGCTTTTATGAAGAGAAGGGGCTGGTGACGCCACCGCTGCGCAGCGAAAACGGCTACCGCAGCTACACGCAGCTGCATCTGGATGAACTGACGCTGCTGCGCCAGGCAAGACAGGTCGGTTTTAATCTGGAAGAGTGCGGCGAGCTGGTAAACCTGTTTAACGATCCGAAGCGTCACAGCGCCGACGTGAAAAAACGCACGCTGGAAAAAGTGGCAGAGATCGAACGCCATATTCTCGAGCTGCAGGCGATGCGCGAACAACTGCTACAGCTCGCGGAATCCTGTCCGGGGGATGACAGCGCCGACTGCCCGATTATCGACAATCTTGCCGGCTGCTGTCATCGTAAGGCTTCTGCTTAGCAGGCTTTCACCCGCAGGGTAATGCCTTCCACAGCAATGACCTCAACCCGCGTGCCGGCGCTGAGGTCGTCGTCGGCGACTACCGGCCACGAGCTGTCGCCCACGCGCATATGCCCGCGCCCGTTTACCAGCGCGGTGTCGAGCGTAAAACGCTTGCCGACAATCTGCTGTCCGCGCTGGTTGAGGTGCGCGTCCAGCGGTTTTTGCTCGTTAACCCGCCGGTTTAGCCAGCGCCACCACAGCCACGCGGCCACCAGCGTCAGCACGGCAAATAGCGCACCCTGCCACGCCCAGTCCAGCGGAAGGATCCAGACCAGAAGGCCCGTCATGACGGCGGCAACACCGCTCCAGAGCAGGTAGCCGTTGCCGCCCAGCATCTCCGCCGCCAGCAATAAGCCGCCGAGGCTTAGCCAGAAGGCATGAGGATGTGCAGCGATCAGCTCAATCATTTTTTACGCTCGTTTCCGCTGTCTTTAATCAGTTCGGCAATACCGGCGATAGAGCCCATCAGGCTGCTGGCCTCCAGCGGCATCATCACCACTTTGCTGTTGTTCGCGGTGCCAATCTGTTTTAGCGCATCGGTATATTTTTGCGCGACAAAGTAGTTCACGGCCTGGATATCACCGGCGGCGATTGCCTCGGACACCATCTGAGTGGCGCGGGCTTCCGCTTCTGCCGAACGTTCACGCGCTTCTGCCTGTAAAAACGCGGACTGACGATCGCCTTCCGCTTTCAGGATCTGCGACTGTTTTTCACCTTCCGCTTTGAGGATCTCCGCCTGACGCACCCCTTCGGCTTCCAGAATGTAGGCGCGCTTGGTTCGCTCGGCCTTCATCTGGGCGTTCATGGAGGCGATCAGCTCAGCCGGCGGACGCACGTCGCGGATCTCAATACGGGTGACTTTGATCCCCCACGGGTTGGTTGCCTCATCGACAATGTGCAGCAGGCGGGTATTGATGCTGTCGCGCTGGGAAAGCATCTCGTCCAGCTCCATCGAGCCGAGCACGGTACGGATGTTGGTCATCGTCAGGTTGACGATCGCCAGCTCAAGGTTGCTGACCTCATAGGCCGCTTTCGGCGCATCAATCACCTGAATAAAGCAGACGGCGTCGATGGTGACGTTGGCGTTATCCTTGGAGATGATCTCCTGAGAAGGAATGTCCAGTACCTGTTCCATCATGTTGATCTTGCGACCAATCCGGTCCATGAACGGAACAATCAGGCTTAAGCCCGGCTGGAGGGTATTGGTGTAGCGACCGAAACGCTCGACGGTCCACTGATAACCCTGAGGGACAATTTTGACGCCTGCGCCCACGATAACCAGCGCAACGAAAATAAGGACAGGAACAACGATAAGCATAAAAACCTCCTGTTTTGCATGCTGTGACGAGTGAAAGTGTGTGTTTATTGCTCGTAAGTATAGGTAAAGTCAGAGATGAATCCATCACCCGCTTCGGCAATGGCTTTCGATAATCCCTGGTAGTACTTCTCCAGCCCCAGCGCTTCGATACGCTGGATCTGTTCGCGGATAGGGGCGCAGAACAGAACGGCATTCCCCGCTTCTACGCGTTTGTTATTGGGAGGAAGGTCGCCCGCGATGGCTTTGAACCACGTCCTGATACCCTGCTTTAAATTATGCGGCGCTTTTGTCAGGTTATCCATGCCCGTCAGGACCTGCAGAGTAGGGAACTCATCGGCCAGCACGGCGGTTTTCATGCGCGCAAAGAACTGGCTGAACAATTCAAACGATCCCAGATCGGTCACGCGCGGTTTGGTCGTTTTGCCGTTTTTATTGCCGATTTTCCCTACGGCTGACGCTGCGGCCGGAACTGCATTCACCTTTTCCAGCTCCAGTCCGAATAACAAATTACAGTGCGCGCGGCGCTCTTTCAGCGGGTAGGACATCAGCACGTCAATGAATTGGGTGGCCTTTACATCCGCAAGATCGTGGTTGATAAGCCACTGGGTACGAGAAAATTCAGCCGGAGAGACGAACCAGTCGGGTACTTCATTGAAACGTTTTGATTTTCCCTTGCCGTCAAATTCCAGGAAGTGTGTCCCGTTGCCGAAGGCGAAATAGCAATTTTTGAAACTGCCAATCGTGGTGTTCACGATGAGCGCCTTCTTAACAAAATCCACCACCTCTGCACCAATGACAAAACGCGTGAGTTCCGAAGATTTGATGACTTCCATTAATGTTTCGACATCAGGAACACCAGGCTTCAGGGAAGGAAACTCATAAAAGATATGTGCCATGCTGCTTACTTCCTGTAGTGATGGTGGAGACAAATGACAAACAAAAAGTTTAACACTTGCTTTAGCGTGAGGCTATTCGCTCTGTGCGCACGAAAGGATTATGCTACAGGCGGTTATTACACGAAGCGGTTAACGGAAGCGTAATGAACGATAAAAAAGAACTATTACATCTCAGGGATATTGGATTTCGTGCCGGAGAAAACATTATTCTTCAGCACGTCAGGTTTAGCCTGTCGCCGGGCGAGTTTAAATTAATCACGGGCCCCTCAGGCTGCGGTAAAAGCACGCTGCTGAAAATTGTGGCCTCACTCCTCAGCCCGACGGAGGGCACCCTTCTGTTTGAAGGACAGGATATCGCAACACTGTCCCCGGAAAACTATCGCCAGCAGGTCTCCTACTGCGTGCAAACCCCCGCGCTTTTTGGCGATACGGTTTATGACAACCTGATTTTCCCGTGGCAAATCCGCAATAAAACGCCGGAGCCGGAAAAGTTTATCAGCGATCTGGCCCGCTTTGGTCTGGCGCAGGAGACGTTAACCAAATCCATCGCTGCGCTGTCGGGCGGAGAAAAGCAGCGCGTCTCGCTGATCCGCAACCTGCAGTTTTTACCGAAGGTGTTGTTGCTGGACGAAATCACCAGCGCGCTCGATGACGTCAACAAGCGCAACGTTAACGAGATTATTCATCGTTACGCCCGGGAGCAGAACATTGCCGTGCTGTGGGTGACGCACGACGCTAATGAAATAACCCATGCGGATGACGTGATTACGCTCCAGCCGCACGGCGGGAAAATGCAGGAGGCAAACCGTGGGTGAACACAACATTACCAACGAATCGCTGGCCTTTTCGATGGTGCTGGTGCTGATTGCGATTGTGGTCAGCTACCGGGAAAAGCTGGGGCTGGAAAAAGATATTGTGTGGAGTATCTGCCGCGCGGTGGTTCAGCTCATTATCGTCGGCTATGTGCTGAAGTATATATTTAACGTCAACCACGCTGTGCTGACGCTGCTGATGGTGCTCTTTATCTGTTTTAACGCGGCGTGGAATGCGAAAAAACGCAGTAAATACATTGATAAGGCGTTTATCTCGTCGTTTATCGCCATTACCACCGGGACGGCGCTCACGCTGGCGGTGCTGGTGCTCTCCGGCTCGATTGCCTTTACGCCGATGCAGGTTATCCCTATCTCAGGGATGATCGCGGGGAACGCCATGGTGGCCGTTGGGCTGTGTTATAACAATCTCGGCCAGCGATTCAGCAGTGAACAGCAGCAGCTTCAGGAGAAGTTAAGCCTGGGAGCGACGCCTAAAGTGGCCTCGGCGCGGCTGATTCGTGAGAGCATTCGCTCATCGCTGATCCCAACGGTCGATTCAGCCAAAACGGTGGGGCTGGTGAGCCTGCCGGGCATGATGTCGGGGCTGATTTTTGCCGGTATCGATCCGGTAAAAGCGATTAAGTATCAGATCATGGTGACGTTTATGCTGCTTTCCACGGCAAGCCTGTCAACCATCATTGCCTGCTACCTGACCTATCGGAAGTTCTACAACGCGCGTCACCAGCTAGTGGTGACGCAATTAAAGAAAACGGGTTAAGCCTGTTTTGTAGGCCCGGTAAGCGTTAGCGCCACCGGGCATTTTTTTGTTAGTACAGCAACGCGTACAGCTGACGACGATACTTCGACGCCAGCGCGTCTCCGGTGCCCAGCGCGGCCAGAATTTCCTGGAACATCTTACGCGCCTGACCGTCTGCGGCTGCCAGGTCTTTTTGCAGGTGGCTGAACAGCAGCTCCAGCGCCTCTTCGTTACGCCCCACCTGGTGCAGCTGCAGCGCCAGCTGGCTTGCCAGCGCAGCGTCGGCCGGGTTGTCGGCAACCTGCTGCTGCAGCTGCTGAATTTCCGGGGTGTCCGCGGCCTGTTTCAGCAGCTCAATTTGTGCGACCAGACCCTGATAGCGGGTGTCCTGATCCTGCAGCGGAACCGTTTTGAGTACGGCTTCCGCGTCTTCTGAACGGTGCAGAGCGATCTGCGTTTCCGCAAGCAGCAGGCCGATCTGGCTATTCTGATTCGACAGCTGCCACGCCTCTTTGAGCAGCGGCAGCGCCTCGTCGTATTTACCTTCCTGCATCAGCGCCATGCCTTCCTGCGCTTTCAGCTCTTCTTCGCGCGGCAGCACTTTATCCAGCAGGGCGCGAATCGCCTCTTCCGGCTGTGGCCCCTGGAAGCCATCAACGGGCTGACCGTTCTGGAACAGATAGACGGTAGGAATGGCGCGCAGACCAAACTGAGACGCCACCATCGGCTCGGCGTCACAGTCCAGCTTGGCGAGAATGAACTGACCGTTGTACTGGGCAGCAAGGCTTTCCAGCACCGACGTCAGCTGCAGGCAGTGTTGGCTGCGTTCAGACCAGAAGTAGAACAGGACCGGTTTGGTCATCGACTGTTCAAGGGTCTGTTGCAGGTTAGCTTCTGTAATATTGACGATATTCTGTACGGACATGCGGCTTTCTCTTTTGTCGGTTTGTTCTTTACATGGGGATGAGCGTCGTCGCTTCAACTCAACCGTGCAAAATTTTGTCCATCATCCGGCCCGGCAGCAGGCGCTTTAACCAGCCTACGGCGTGGGTGACCAGCGTTACCGGATAGCGCATTTTGGGATGTTCACTCTCAAAAGCATGGCGCACTTTGGCCACCACCGCCTCTGGCCCGAGGGTAAAACGTGCGGCGATGCCGGGGTTTTCGACTGGCTTATCTGCCTGGGTCTGGTTCACGTTTTCGGTAAAGCGGGTGCGGATCGGGCCGGGTTCAATCAGGCTAACCTTGATGCCGCTGTGGCGCAGCTCCATGCGCAGGGCGTCGGACCAGGCCTCCAGCGCATATTTGCTGGCGGCGTAGGCGCCGCGGCCGGGGGTTGAAATCAGCCCCATCACTGACGATGTCATCACGATGCGCCCTTCACCGTGCGGCAGCATCGCGGGGAGCAGACGCATGGTGAGCTGATGCACGCCGAAGAAGTTGGTCGAAAACTGTTTCTCCAGCGTTTCGCGGGAAAGCGTATCCAGCGGACCATACACGCCGTAGCCGGCATTGTTAAAGAGCCCGTACAGACGATTGTCGGTCAGCGCGATCACTTCATCGGCGGCGCGTTCAACGCTCTCCGGCGAGTCCATATCCAGCAGCACGCCGGTAAAGCCCAGCCCGTTCATGCGTTCGACATCGTCGGGTTTGCGACAGGCCGCCAGCACCCGAAACCCCTGGCGCTTCAGTTCGAGCGCGCTTTCCAGGCCGATTCCACTGGAACATCCTGTAATTAAGACCGATTTTTGCATAACTTTACCTGTCAGGATCTCCGCTTAATCAGGAGTCATGTTTAACTAAAGGAGCCAGCCGCGTTGCCATCCAGTCGGCAATAAACGGCTGAGCATCGCGATTGGGGTGGATCCCGTCGTCTTGCATCCACTGGGGTTTGAGATACACCTCTTCCATGAAAAATGGCAGCAGCGGAATATCAAACTCTTTGGCAAGCTTAGGGTAGATCGCGCTAAAGGCCTCATTATACCGACGACCGTAGTTGGCGGGCAGGCGAATTTGCATCAGCAGCGGCTGGGCGTTTGCCGCCTTAATGTCCTGTAAAATGGTGCGCAGCGTTTGCTCGGTTTGCTGAGGCTGAAAACCGCGCAATCCATCGTTACCGCCAAGCTCCACCAGCACCCAGCGAGGCTGATGCTGTTTGAGCAGCGCAGGCAGGCGCGACAGGCCCTGCTGCGAGGTATCGCCGCTGATGCTGGCGTTGATTACCGACGTCTTGCTCTGCCATTTGTCGTTGAGCAGCGCGGGCCAGGCCGCGCTGGCCGCCATGCGATAGCCTGCGCTCAGGCTGTCGCCGAGAACCAGTAACGTGTCCGCTGCCGCCGCGCGGAAGGTCATCAGAATCAAAAACAGGAAGGGCAAATGCCAGCGGAAAACAGTGTTGAAGTTCATCATCTTAAGAAGTCCGTCGGTCAGGGGGAACACGAGCTTTCCATCCTTACTGGAGTTGAACTCGTTGTCAAACGCGCTGAAACCATCGCGCTCATTGGCGAATCCGGCTCCGGCAAGTCCACGCTGCTGGCGATTTTGGCCGGTCTGGACGACGGCAGCAGCGGCGAGGTCCATCTTGTCGGGCAACCGCTGCATCAGCTTGATGAAGAGGCGCGGGCCGCGCTGCGCGCGCGTCACGTTGGTTTTGTCTTTCAGTCCTTTATGCTGATCCCAACCCTGAACGCGCTGGAAAACGTCGAACTCCCGGCGCTGCTTCGCGGTGAAAACAGCCGAGAAAGCCGGGCGCACGCGAAGGCGCTGCTGGAGCAGCTCGGTCTGGGCAAGCGTCTCGACCATCTTCCCGCACAGCTTTCCGGCGGCGAGCAGCAGCGCGTGGCGCTGGCGCGGGCGTTTAACGGTCGTCCCGAAGTCCTGTTTGCCGATGAGCCCACCGGTAACCTTGACCGTAAAACCGGAGACCGGATTGCCGACCTGCTGTTTTCGCTCAACCGCGAGCACGGCACCACGCTGATCCTCGTGACCCACGATCCTCAGCTCGCCGCCCGCTGCGACCGACGCCTGCGGCTGGTGAACGGTATTCTTCAGGAGGAGGCATGATTACCCGCTGGTTCTGGCGCGAGTGGCGCTCGCCCTCGCTGCTGATTGTCTGGCTGGCGCTAAGCCTGGCGGTGGCCTGCGTGCTGGCGCTCGGCAGCGTCAGCGACCGCATGGAAAAAGGGCTCAGCCAGCAGAGTCGGGAGTTTATGGCGGGGGACCGGGCGCTGCAAAGCTCCCGCCCGGTGCCGTCGGGCTGGATTGCAGAGGCGCGTAAAGAAGGGCTGAAGGTGGGGGAGCAGATAAGCTTCCAGACCATGACCTTTGCGGGCGACACGCCGCAGCTCGCCAGCGTTAAAGCCGTCGATGATATCTACCCGATGTACGGCGAACTGCAGACCAGCCCGCCCGGGCTGAAGCCCAAGCCCGGCACGGTGCTGCTGGCATCACGTCTGATGGCGCTTCTGAACCTGAAACCCGGCGACAGTATCGACGTCGGTGACGCCACGCTGAAAATCGCCGGGGAAGTGGTGCAGGAGCCTGATTCCGGCTTTAACCCCTTCCAGCTTGCGCCGCGCCTGCTGATGAACACCGCGGATGTTGCGGCAACCCATGCTGTTCAGCCGGGCAGCCGCGTCACCTGGCGCTATAAGTTTGGCGGCACGCCTGCCCAGCTTGACGCGTACGAAAAATGGCTTCTGCCGCAGCTCAAACCAGAGCACCGCTGGTACGGGCTGGAGCAGGACGAAGGGGCGCTCGGTAAATCTCTTGAGCGTTCTCAGCAGTTCCTGCTGCTTTCGGCACTGTTGACCCTGCTGCTGGCGGTGGCGGCGGTTGCCGTGGCGATGGGGCATTACTGCCGCAGCCGTTACGACCTGGTGGCGATCCTCAAAACCCTGGGGGCGGGCAGGGCGCAGCTGCGCAAGCTGATTGTCGGCCAGTGGCTGATGCTGCTGATTCTGTCTGCGCTGACCGGCGGAATAATGGGGCTGCTGTTTGAAAAACTGCTGATGGTGATGCTGAAGCCGGTGCTCCCGGCCGCCTTGCCGCCGGCCAGCCTCTGGCCGTGGCTGTGGGCGATGGGCGCAATGACGGTGATTTCTCTGCTGGTGGGGTTACGCCCCTACCGCCTGCTGCTCGCGACGCAGCCGCTGCGCGTGCTTCGCAACGATGTTGTGGCGAACGTCTGGCCGCTGAAGTTCTACCTTCCGGTCATTATTGCCGTGGCGGTGGGGCTGCTGGCGTGGCTGATGGGGGGCAGCACGCTGCTGTGGGCGGTACTGGCCGGGGCGGTTGTGCTGGCGCTGCTGTGCGGCGTGCTGGGCTGGATACTGCTCAACGTCCTGAAGCGGCTCACGGTGAAATCCCTGCCCGTGCGCCTGGCGGTCAACCGCCTGCTGCATCAGCCGTGGTCAACGCTCAGCCAGCTGTCGGCGTTTTCGCTGTCGTTTATGCTGCTGGCGCTGCTGTTAGTGCTGCGCGGCGATCTGCTGGATCGCTGGCAGCAGCAGCTTCCCCCGGAAAGCCCGAACTATTTCCTGATCAACATTGCCCCTGAGCAGGTCACGCCGCTGAAGGGCTTCCTGTCGGAGCATCACATTATCCCTGAGTCGTTCTATCCCATCGTGCGCGCGCGTCTGACGCAGATCAACGGTCAGCCAACGGAGGGGAATAAGGACGAGTCGCTGAACCGCGAGCTGAACCTTACCTGGCAGGAGAAACGCCCTGACCATAACCCGATAACCGCCGGCACCTGGCCGCCGAAAGCGGGGGAAGTCTCGATGGAAGAGGGGCTGGCGACGCGGCTGAACGTGAAGCTCGGGGACAGCGTCACCTTTACCGGCGATACCCAGGATTTTACCGCGAAAGTCACCAGCCTGCGTAAAGTGGACTGGGAAAGCCTGCGGCCAAACTTCTTCTTTATCTTCCCGCCGGGCGCGCTGGACGGGCAGCCGCAGAGCTGGCTGACCAGCTTCCGCTGGGAAAACGGCAACGGCATGCTGACCCAGCTCAACCGGGAGTTTCCAACGGTCAGCCTGCTGGATATCGGGGCGATCCTGAAGCAGGTAGGGCAGGTGCTGGAGCAGGTGAGCCGCGCGCTGGAGGTCATGGTGGTGCTGGTGACGATCTGCGGCGTGCTGTTGCTGCTGGCTCAGGTACAGGTGGGCATGCGCCAGCGCCATCAGGAGCTGGTTGTCTACCGCACGCTAGGGGCCGGTAAGCGGCTGCTGCGAATGACGCTCTGGAGCGAGTTTGCGCTGCTGGGGCTGGTGGCGGGTCTGGTAGCGGCCATTGGCGCGGAAACGGCGCTGGCGGTGCTGCAGACAAAGGTCTTCGACTTCCCGTGGGAGCCTGACTGGCGTCTCTGGTTGACCCTGCCTCTGTGCGGCGCTGCGCTGCTTTCCCTCTGCGGCGGCTGGCTCGGCACGCGGCTGCTAAAGGGCAAAGCCCTGTTCCGGCAGTTTACGAGTTGATTTAGAAGAGTGATAGTTGCGCGCCGGGATTTAATACCGGCGCGTAATGTTTGAATAGCACAAAGTGACAATACCCACTCATTTAGTAGCACAAAACATTAAAAACCCGACCCCACAGCCTGATTATTTCCAGTTAATATTCACTCGCTAAATATTTAGCAGCGTGTCTATTAAGGAAAAATAATGACTATAAAAAAATCAGCGCTGGCGGCAACGATCGGCGCGGCAGTGGCATTGACTACCTTCGCTTCTCAGGCGGAAATCACCGTTCTTAAGCAGGATCCTCAGGCGGGTAACCCGCTGAGCCGCCTGAACTTCACCGTTGGCGGCAGTATCCGTCCTCAGTTCCAGAACATGACCGGCGACGACGGTAAAAACAGCTACAAGCGTAACGGCTTTGACGGCGGCACCCGCTTCCGTTTCGCTGCAGATTACTACCTGTTTGATGACATCAGCTGGATCAGCTACTACGAGCTGGGTGTCAATATTCCTGCGCAGTTTAACTGGGATCACCACTACGCCGACGGCGCACACGACACCACGCGTCGTATGCTCTACACCGGTCTGAAGAGCGACACCTGGGGTACGCTGACCTTCGGTCAACAGAACAGCGTTTACTATGATGTGGTGGGCGCGAAAACCGATATCTGGGACTACGACATGATCGGCCAGGCTCCGGGTAACGGTATCAACGGCGATTACGACGGTTCTTACCGTTCACGCCAGATGCTGAAATATAAGAAAACCGTGGGTGATGCCGATATTTATGCATCCTACCTGTTTGAAGACAGCGAATACCTGCCGGGCAACGGCCTGCGCTACAAGCGTAAAGGCGGCGGCTCGCTGGGTCTGGATTACCACCTGACCACCGACCTGACCTGGGGCGCGGCGTGGAACTACACCCGCGCGGACATGCGTAACCCGGACAACGGCGACAGCAAAACCTACGACCAGAACATCCTCGGTACCGCGCTGAGCTGGACGCCGGACAACTGGACCTTCTCCGCTGGCGGCGGCTGGTATCAGAACTTCCTGACCACCAAAAAAGTGTCTGTTAACGACTACTTCGCCGGTGATGCATGGGGTATTGAATACTTTGCGGGCTACAAGTTCCCAGTCGGTCAGTACGCGGTTAAATCCATCCAGCCTTACTTCATGGGTGACCGTATTGAGTACGTGAACGGCCGTAACTACCAGCGCATCGACAACGGCGTGGGTATCAGCTTCCAGCTGGATTACGGCTTCCGCGTGGATTACGAACACGTGTTCACCTCCAGCACCGACAATCTGGGCGACATGAACCTGGTGCGTCTGCGTTACGACTTCTAAGTCGTTTTGTAGGGTGCGGCATGATGCCCTCACCCTGACCCTCTCCCACGGGAGAGGGAACAAACATTAAAAACGGCAACCCTGGTTGCCGTTTTGCTTTTACCTCGCCATCCGACTTTATTTTAGCGATCAAGCCACTCAGCAATCTCTTCGTACGTCCCGCGATAGACAATCTTCTCCGCTTTTTTCTCCAGCTGATAGCCGTACATCGGGTCGTAATAGTCCTTCAGCAGCGGCGCAAGCCAGCTGAAGTGCGCCTCTGTGCTGCCGGAGCGTTGCTGTTCCAGCAGCGCGGAATCTAACAGCGCGGTGAATTCTGCATACCGCTGCAGCCCCAGACGGCGGCGAATGGCGAACAGGCCGTGGTGCAGGTACTCGCTGTACTCCCTCCAGCCTGCTTCCTCGCCGTAGGCGGCAGAAAAGTCCGCCCACATGTGGTCGAAATACTCTTCGCGCAGGCGCTCAAGACGGACGTTAAACGGGTCTTCGACGACAACGATAGGGGCTTCAACCATGCGGTCGCGCAGGCACTCCGGCAGATGGTTGGAGCCAATCATCCGGCCTTCATCTTCCAGCACCCAGCGCGCGGCGTCTTTTTTCAGGAGCTCAGCCGCAAGGTGATTTTCAAAGCTCGCCTGGGAAAGCTGCGGCGTGAGCGTGCGGCCAAACGACGAACCGCGATGGTGCGCCAGCCCTTCCAGATCGATACCCTGAGCGTGCTGCTTCACCAGCAGGGTTTTACCGTTTCCGGTGCAGCCGCCAATAAGCACCATCGGCTTTTGTGACTGCTCGATGGTCACCTGAATTGCCGTCTGACGCAGGGCCTTATAGCCGCCGCGGATCAGCGGGTAGTCGACGCCCGCCTCTTTCAGCCAGGCCTGAGAGATATGCGAGCGCTGGCCGCCGCGCGCGCAGCAGAGAAAGCCCTCAGGATGGGCAAGGCTTGCTTCCCGCCAGGCGTTGATGCGTGCCTCACGCGTCTCGCCGCTCACCAGCTGATGGCCGAGCGCCAGCGCGGCTTCGGGGCCCTGGCGCTTATAGCAGGTGCCGACGGCGGCGCGCTCGTCGTCGTTCATTAAGGGCAGGTTGATCGCCGCAGGCATCGCGCCCTGGGCAAATTCGATCGGCGCGCGAACGTCGATTAAAGGGGTATCAGACGCGAGGATCGCGCGATAGTCCGTTCCATCGTTCATGGTTATTCCAGAAGAAAACTCAGCAGCAATGGGCGGGGATTGTACGCCGGGGAAGGGGAAGGTCAACTCCCCGGCGCAGATGTCTTACTTGAGCTTTGACTGTGCCCAGACAATACCGCTCGCATATTCCGGAGGCAGGAGCGGGATCATGGCTTCCAGGGTGGCGCTCAGGCGGCCCGTGTCGCTGTCGTTCAGGTTCAGGTGACCGACCTTACGACCCGCGCGGACCTCTTTGTCATACCAGTGCAGATGCACGAGCGGCAGCTTCAGCCAGTCGTAGTTCAGATCGGTGCCGATCAGGTTGATCATCACCGACGGGCAGTTCACCACCGGCTGCGGCAGCGGCAGGTCGACGATCGCGCGCAGGTGCAGCTCGAACTGGCTGATGGACGCGCCGTTTTGCGTCCAGTGCCCGCTGTTGTGCACGCGCGGCGCAAGTTCGTTGATCAGCAGACCGGACGGGGTGATAAAGCACTCCATCGCCATGACGCCCACATACCCGAGTTCGTGCATGATGGCAGAGAGCATATCTTCCGCCTGCGCCTGCTGGTCAGCATTGGCGTGCGGGAAGGCGACGCTGGTGCGCAGAATGCCGTCCTGATGCAGGTTATGCGTCAGCGGATAAAAGACGGTATGCCCGTTGTGCCCGCGCGCGCCAACCAGCGACACTTCACCGCTAAAGTTGATGCCCTGCTCAACGATGCACTCGCCGTAGCAGTCGTCCGGCAGTTCTGCCGTTTCATCTGCACGCAGGCGCCACTGGCCGCGGCCGTCGTAACCGCCCACGCGGCGCTTCACGATTGCCAGCTCGCCCAGCATCGCGAAAACGTCATTCCACTCGCTTTTATCGGACAGGAGCTGCCACGGCGCGGTCGGCAGACCGAGCTTGTCGAACAGCTGCTTTTGCGTCAGACGGTCGGCGATGATCGGGAATACGTCGCGGTTAACGAAGGCGTTATGACGCGCCAGCTCGCGGGTCAGAGCCGTTTCCGGCCAGCGTTCGATCTCGGCGGTGATCACGCTCTGGTGGAACGGTACGGCTTCCGGTTCGGCGTCCAGCCCGACGGGCCAGACGGCAATACCCAGCGGCTCACCGGCCTGACGCAGCATGCGGCCTAGCTGGCCGTTACCGAGGACGCAAACCTGCTTCATGCCGCACCCCGCGGGTCCGGATTGTCCAGCACCTCGTCGGTCTGGGCTTTACGCCACTCCGCCAGACGCTGGTGTAATGCTTTATCGTGCGTCGCAAGAATTTGCACCGCCAGCAGGGCGGCATTGGCAGCACCCGCTTTACCAATCGCCAGCGTGCCGACAGGAATACCGCGCGGCATCTGGACGATGGAGTAGAGGCTATCCACACCGCTTAACGCGGCGCTTTGGACCGGAACGCCTAGTACCGGCACCAGGGTTTTGGCGGCAATCATGCCTGGCAGATGTGCTGCGCCGCCCGCACCGGCAACGATCACCTCATAACCGTTCTCTTCGGCGCTTTCGGCGAAGCTGAACAGTTTGTCCGGTGTGCGGTGCGCGGAGACCACTTCAACGTGGTGCGGAACATTCAGGATTTCAAAGATTTCGGCGGCGAACTGCATGGTAGCCCAGTCGCTTTTGGACCCCATCACGATGGCGACACGCGCCGGATTATTGCGGGAAGACATGCGTCTTAAAACTCCTGTGGTGCGAAACACACTGCTTTCGAGGGCACAGAGAATAGCATGTTATACGGGCAAGGAAAACGGTTGCGCGGTTAAAAGGTGAGCAGTTATGGCGAGAAAGCGATAACAAAAAAGACCGCACGATGGCGGTCTTTTATGTGATGTTACTGAAGATCCCCTGCGGACAGGTTCTCGTTGTCGAACGCGCGGCTGACATCGATATGATTTACCATGCTGGTGTCGGCATTCGAGCCTGATTTTGGCACGGAGAAGCGATTCTCCGCGGCCTGTGCGCCTGTGGACACCACGACTGCCAGCAGCAGGGTACTTACGATGCTGATGTTTTTCATTCTCTGTTCCTTCCTCATCGTATTGTCGCTGTCGCACGTCGTAGCTGGCGGCACGGCAATCAGGGTTTTTATTTAGTCAGTTCTGCGGTCATGTACACGCGGTTGTTGACCTTCGCGCTCGTGATTTTATAAGAGGCATTCTGCTCGGCGGCCTGCGCGGCAATTTTCGCTTCTGCGCGGTCAAGGGTAGAGGCGGTTGCGCTCACGCTTTGAGCGAAAGAACCGAAAGAAACCAGGGAAAGAGCGGCAACTGCAACGAAAGTTTTGATGGATTTCATGGTCGTATTCCTTAAGTATTTTATCTGGGATAGGGCGTGTTGCCCTGATGTGATAAATAATAAGCCGACCACGGGCTGATTAAAATCGAAACAATTTGCCGATATTGTTCAAAAAAATAGAATGATAGTGTGAGGGGTTAGAACGGAAACGCGATCAGCTCCACGCCCTCTGGCGTGACTTTGACCATGGAGCCTTCGGTGTGCCAGGCACCCAACACCACGCGATGGGCCGCTTCGCCGTTGGCGATAAGGGAATGGACGTCAGGACGGTGCGTATGACCGTGGATCAACCACTGAACGCCATGCTTTTCCATTACGCTCACCACGGCCTGCGGGTTCACGTCCATGATGGTCATGGATTTGCTGCTGTTGGCGGCTTTACTGCCCGCGCGCATTCTGGCGGCGATGCGGTTGCGGATAAACAGCGGCAGCGCAAGGAACACCTTTTGGATCCACGGGGTGTGGACTTTGGCGCGAAACGCCAGGTAGCCAGTATCGTCGGTGCAGAGCGTGTCGCCGTGCATGATCAGGACCCCGCGGCCATAGAGATCGAGCACCTGCTCTTCCGGCAGCAGCGTCATGCCGCTTTCGCGGGCGTAGCGCTTGCCGATCAGGAAATCACGGTTGCCGTGAATGAAGTAGCAGGGAACGCCGGAATCCACGAGGGCGTGAATGGCGGCTGCCATTTCACGGTGCAGCGGGTTAGGGTCGTCGTCGCCAATCCAGGCTTCAAAGAGGTCGCCCAGGATGTACAGCGCATCGGCGCTTTTCGCTTCACCGCGTAAAAAACGCAGAAAACCGGCGGTTATCGCCGGTTCTTCTGTTTGCAGATGCAGATCCGCAATAAAGAGTGTCGCCACGAATTACTCGCTGACGGTCACGCTTGTAATCACAACGTCTTCTTTAGGAACGTCCTGGTGCATACCGCTGCGGCCAGTAGCGACGGCTTTGATCTTGTCAACCACGTCCATACCTTCAACCACTTCTGCGAATACGCAGTAGCCCCAACCCTGCAGGCTTTCGCCGGAGAAGTTCAGGAAGTCGTTGTCGGCCACGTTGATGAAGAACTGCGCGGTGGCAGAGTGCGGAGCCTGAGTACGGGCCATTGCCAGCGTACCGCGGGTGTTTTTCAGACCGTTGTTCGCTTCGTTTTTGATCGCTTCTTTGGTCTCTTTCTGGTTCATGCCAGGTTCAAAACCGCCGCCCTGGATCATAAAGCCGTTGATCACGCGGTGGAAAATGGTGTTGTTGTAGAAACCTTCGCGGCAGTAGTCCAGGAAGTTTTTAACTGTTTCAGGCGCTTTGTCATCAAAGGTTTTGATTACGATATCGCCATGATTAGTGTGGAAAGTAACCATTTTTGCATCCTGTTCCGTTATTGTGGTACGTCGACCCGCGTTCGGGTCATCTATAGGGGCTTGTTATAGCATAACCACAGGATGCGATCACCTTGCATTGTGTGCTGCTTCGGGTTTGAATTACGGGTAGAATAGCCTGTTTTCAACCACACACGTGTTTACATGGAATCTTCGATGTTAAAAATCTTTAATACAATGACGCGCCAGAAAGAGGAATTTAAACCTATCCATGCCGGGGAAGTCGGCATGTACGTGTGTGGTATTACGGTTTACGATCTCTGTCACATTGGCCATGGCCGTACCTTTGTCGCTTTTGACGTGGTGTCACGCTACCTGCGTTTTCTGGGCTATACCCTGAAATACGTGCGTAATATCACCGACATCGACGACAAAATCATCAAGCGCGCAAATGAAAACGGCGAAAGCTTCGTTGCGCTGGTCGATCGCATGATCGTCGAGATGCATAAAGATTTTGACGCCCTGAATATTCAGCGCCCGGACAGCGAGCCGCGCGCGACCCACCACATTCACGAAATTATTGAGATCACCGAAAAGCTGATCGCACGCGGCCACGCGTACGTTGCGGACAACGGTGACGTGATGTTCTCCGTGCCGACGGACCCAACCTACGGTGCGCTTTCCCGTCAGGATCTGGAGCAGCTGCAGGCCGGGGCGCGCGTTGACGTAGTTGACGTGAAGCGTAACCCGATGGACTTCGTACTGTGGAAAATGTCCAAAGAGGGCGAGCCAAGCTGGCCATCCCCGTGGGGCGAAGGCCGTCCGGGCTGGCACATTGAATGTTCCGCGATGAACTGCAAGCAGCTGGGCAAGCACTTCGACATTCACGGCGGCGGTTCGGATCTGATGTTCCCGCACCATGAAAATGAAATCGCGCAGTCCACCTGCGCCCACGGCGGCGAGTACGTTAACTACTGGATGCACTCCGGGATGGTAATGGTTGACCGCGAGAAAATGTCTAAATCGCTGGGTAACTTCTTCACCGTGCGCGACGTGCTGAAATATTACGACGCGGAAACCGTGCGCTACTTCCTGATGTCCGGCCACTATCGCAGCCAGCTGAACTACAGCGAAGAGAACCTGAAACAGGCGCGCTCGGCGCTGGAGCGTCTGTATACCGCGCTGCGCGGTACCGACAGGTCTGTTCCTGCTGCTGGCGGCGAAGCGTTCGAAGCCCGCTTTGTTGAGGTGATGAACGACGACTTCAACACCCCGGAAGCGTACTCCGTGCTGTTCGACATGGCGCGCGAAGTAAACCGCCTGAAGTCAGAAGATATGGCCGCGGCGAATGCGCTGGCATCCCATCTGCGTAAGCTCTCCTCCGTGCTCGGCCTGCTGGAGCAGGATCCGGACGCGTTCCTGCAGAGCGGTGCGCAGGCGGACGACGGTGAAGTGGCGGAAATTGAAGCGTTGATCAAAGCGCGTCTGGAAGCGCGTCAGGCAAAAGACTGGGCGGCGGCAGATGCGGCGCGCAACCGTCTGACCGAGATGGGCATCATTCTGGAAGATGGCCCGCAGGGAACGACCTGGCGTCGTAAGTAATTTTCCCCTCACCCTAACCCTCTCCCGCAGGGAGAGGGAATTGTTAGGTTTTCTCCCTCTCCCCGCTGGAGAGGGAATTATTAGGTTTTCTCCCTCTCCCCGCTGGAGAGGGGATTATTAGGTTTTCTCCCTCTCCCCGTGGGAGAGGGCCGGGGTGAGGGCATCAGCGCGCACGTTTCCTCCACCACAGCAACCCCATCAGCACGACTCCCGGCAGCCACACCCACAGCAGTTCTGACACGATCACCTGATGCCCGTACGGCGTGGTGTAGCGCGACAGCGCAAACGGCGCGACCTTAATGACCTGCCACGGCGCAAAGAAGCGTTCATCTGACCACGGCCACAGCCAGCCGACGCCTTTCCCGCCCGTGGTAATCGAATCCAGCAGGCTGTGCGACAGCAAAGACACGATTAAAAACAGCCAGCACCGCGCCAGGCTGGCCCGGAACCATCGTCGGCCAATCAGCACGCAGAGTATCGGCACCACAAAGGCGAACAGCAGGGAGTGGGTAAAGCCGCGATGGCCGAAAACATTGCCGTACGCGACGCCGAACTTGAACGCCAGCACGTCGGCATCCGGCAGCATAGCGAGGACAATCCCGGCAAACAGCAGGCGGGGAGGAATCACTTTGGTTCCGAGGCCTAAGCCCAGACAAAGCGGAACAGCAGCGTGAGTAATAACGGTAGGCATTGCGATTATCCATGGCAAATCATGGAAATATAGCAGCAATCCCGCGCCGGCAGATCCGCGTCAAATTCTTATTTTTACGCCGACTCGCGTGCGATAAGCTGCCCGGAAAGCGTAATGCGCTGGGTTTGCAGCGTCGGCTCCTTCAGCGTGCGAATAATCAGCCCGGCAGCCTGACGCCCGGTCTCTTCGCTGGCGGACGACACATAGGTGAATGACGGCGAGGTGAGGTTAACGTGGAGCATATCTTCGAAACCGACCAGCGCGACCTGCTGCGTCAGAAACACATCTTTACCCACCGTTCGTCCGACCTGATGAATACCGGAGATGGAGCCGATCATGGCATCCGGAGAGTGGCAGAGGAGGGCGGTGATGGTGTTGTTTTTTTCCAGCAGCTGGCGGGTGGCGAAACCCGCAGCCAGGGTGTCATCGCTGCAGGCCGGAGAATATTCATCGCGCCAGACCAGCCCGTTCTGCGTCATCGCGCTGCGAAAACCGAGCAGGCGCTGTTCGCGAATAAGGCAGCCTTCACGTCCGCCAATGTAGGCGATATTGCGATGGCCGCGCTCGATAAGATAACGCACCGCCAGATTTGCCGCCTGACGGTTATCGCGCATCACCAGATTGCATTTTTCATCCAGCAGCGACTGCGAGACCACCACCAGCGGCAGCGGGCAGCGGCGAATCTGCTCCGGCAGGGTAGACTTGCGGGTATCGGAGGCCAGATAGATAACCCCGGCGACGCCCTGCTGCTTAAACGACAGCAGGCAGCGCTCAAGATGGTCATGGTCGTTCTGGGGCTGGCCGAGAAAAACCATATACCCCTGTTTTTCAAGATCCTGGACGATGCTCGCCATCACCTTGATGGAGAAACTGTCGCTAAAGTCACGGAGGATCAGGCCAATCAGATTGGACGTATTGGCGCGGAGATTGGCAGCGGCAACGTTATGAACATAGCCCAGCGTATTGATGGCAGCGTTGACCTTCTCGATCGTTGCCTCTGAGATTTTCCCTTTCTGGCGCAAAACCAGCGAGACGGTTGAGACCGACACGCCCGCGTGCTTTGCGACATCAATAATGCTGACTTTCTTCAAAACCGCTCCCTGAAATTCACCGATTATCAGTCAGATACGACAATGCGTCTCCCAGACTACAGGAGACGCGTCGTTCAGGCATCTTATTATTTGCCGATCATGGTGGACATGGTCTGGGCGATAAACTGTGCTCTGGCACCGAAAATCACCTGAATACCGTTGTCGCCGACGAAGACCACGCCGCGCGCGCCGAGTCCGTTCAGGCCGTCTCTGTCTACCACCTCGCTTTTTGCGACTTCCAGGCGCAGGCGGGTGATACACGAGCCGACGGAGTCGATGTTATGCGCCCCGCCCAGCAGGGTAATGATCTCGGTCGCGAGTTCTGAATCAGACTTATCATCCGCGTTGGCGGTCACTTCAGTGCGGCCCGGCGTTTTCACGTCGAAACGACGGATCACAAAGCGGAACGTGAAGTAATAAATCAGGCCCATTGGAATACCGATGATGATGGCATTCAGGAAGTTGGTCTGATAACCGTTAAAGGACGGCAGGATCCCGAATGACAGATAGTCGATAAAACCTGCGGAGAACGACTTGGCGATATGCGCATGCAGCAGATACATGGTCATGTAGGCCAGGCCCGCCATGATGGCGTTAAAGACGTACAGGATCGGCGCCACGAAGATAAAGGTAAACTCGACCGGTTCGGTGATCCCCGTCAGGAAGCAGGTCAGCGCCGCAGAGAACAGAATACCGGCGGCGATTTTCTTATTCTTCGTATGGGCTTCGTGATACATCGCCAGGCACGCGGCGGGCAGCGCGAACAGCATCAGCGGGAATTCGCCCTGCATGAATTTACCGGCATTCTGGTAGGTGTCGCTGCTGAAGGATTTCACTCCTTCTTCCAGCATCTTGAACCAGATGGTCTGGTCGCCGTGGATCACCTGTCCTGCCTGGGTGGTGTAATCCCCGAACGAATACCAGAAGGACGGATACCAGATGTGGTGCAGGCCGAGCGGGATCAGCGCGCGCTCAACCAGACCGAAGATAAAGGTCGATGCCGCCTGATTATCGCCGTTAACCACCACGGAGAGCGCGTCGATACCGGCCTGGATATGCTGCCACACGTACGGTAGCAGCAGCCCCATCAGGAACGACAGAAACGCCGTTGCAATGGCCACGAAGCGCTTGCCGGAGAAAAAGCCCAGGAACTCCGGCAGCTGCATGGTGTGGAAGCGGTTATAGCACCAGGCCGCGAGAATACCGCAGATCAGGCCGCCGAAGACGCCCATCTGCAGCGTCGGGATGCCGACGACCATGGCGTATTTCCCGCCCTGGGAGGCCATTTCCGGCGTGATGCTCAGCACGGTGCTGATGGTGATATTCGTGACAAACACCGACACCGCCGCAGACAGCGCGGCGATGCCGGATTCTGACGCCAGACCCACGGCGGAGCCAATGGCAAACAGCATCGGCAGGTTATCAAAGATAACCCCGCCCGCGTTCATCATCAGCGGCAGATGGAACTTATCGCCGAAGGCCAGCAGCAGGCCCGCAGCGGGAAGCAGTGAAATTGGCAGCATTAAGGCGCGACCAATCATCGATAACTTAGACAGCGATTTAACAAACCCTGATATCAGACTCATGCTGATTTCCCCCGAGTAGCGCTTTTTTGGCGCTGTTATTGTAAGTATAACGTTTTAGTAGAACGTTCTACTTATCGTGGGCAAAGAGTGAAAAACGCGCAACAGAATTTTCATATTTCAACAGATGAAATAGTGATTATTTGAAGTTGATCGATAAATAACCGCGATGGGTGTGAGGGGATTTAATATTCCCTCTCCCTGTGGGAGAGGGTTGGGATGAGGGCATCAGACGGCTCAGGCCGTAACGGTTACGCTCTGTCCTTCAAAGCTCACGGTCTGACCCGCGACAATCTTGCAGCGCTTGCGCGTTTCTACCACGCCGTCGACTAAAACCCGCCCGTCGGCGATAACGATTTTCGCCTGCGCGCCGCTTTCGCTCCAGCCTTCCAGCTTCAGCAGATCGCACAGCTCAACGTGCGGGTGTTTACCTAATGAAAAAGTCGCCATCTTACGCGTCCTCTACGTCGTGATATTCTTCGCACGCCTGCAGCGTGTTCTGAATCAGCGTTGCTACGGTCATCGGGCCAACGCCGCCCGGTACTGGGGTAATGTAAGAGGCGCGAGCCGCGGCGTCTTCGTACACTACGTCGCCGACCACTTTGCCGTTTTCCAGACGGTTAATCCCAACGTCCACGACAATCGCGCCCTCTTTGATCCACTCGCCCGGAATAAAGCCCGGCTTGCCGACCGCGACGATCAGCAGATCGGCGTTCTCAACGTGGTGGCGCAGGTTTTTGGTGAAGCGGTGGGTCACGGTGGTGGTGCAGCCCGCCAGCAGCAGCTCCATGCTCATCGGGCGGCCCACGATGTTGGAGGCACCGATAACCACGGCGTTCAGACCGTAGGTGTCGATGTTATAGCGCTCCAGCAGCGTCACAATGCCGCGCGGCGTACACGGGCGCAGGCGCGGCGCGCGCTGGCACAGACGGCCAACGTTGTACGGATGGAAACCGTCCACGTCTTTATCCGGTGCAATACGCTCCAGCACCTTCACGTTGTCGATGCCTGCAGGCAGCGGCAGCTGAACCAGAATACCGTCGATCTCTTTATCGGCATTCAGGGTGTCAATAAGTTCCAGCAGTTCTGCTTCGCTGGTGGTTTCCGGCAAATCGTAAGAGCGGGAGACGAAGCCCACCTCTTCACACGCTTTGCGCTTGCTGCCGACATAAATTTGCGATGCCGGGTTGCTGCCAACCAGCACAACGGCCAGCCCGGGGGCGCGTTTTCCGGCAGCTTTACGCGCCTTCACTTTTTCCGCGACCTCAGAGCGCACCTGCTGCGCAATCGTTTTACCGTCAATAATCTTTGCTGCCATCAGAGAGAAGATTCCGTCTGTAACGTTTGAAAGGGGGGATGGCGTGTATTTTGTCAGAAGCGAGCGTCGCTGTCAGTCACCCTTTACGCGTTTTTATCAGTGAGACGCAAAAACCCTTCTTAGGGGATGGTCAATTTCTTAGGCGGTATTAGGATGTGACCTGGCGAAATGGCAGAGTTTTGACATATTTAAAAAACGCGTCCTGAGCTACTTTGTCTCCTCCGAAATAAGCTTTCAATTAATCAATTGAACGTATTTCTTATTCCCGATTATTCGCGGGAAGGGTTATTTACATTTTAAAGGAATAGACATGAAACTCAGCAACATTGCTTCTACTGTTATTGCTACTTTGGCCCTGGTTGCAGGTGCCGCAAATGCAGCAGATCCTGCTGCGCCGGTTTCCGTTAATGGCGGTACCGTACATTTTAAAGGTGAGCTGGTTAACGCGGCTTGTTCAGTAAATACTGATTCTTCCGAGCAGACCGTTAATCTGGGTCAGTATCGTACCGCGAAATTTACCAAAGTGGGCGACACCACCTCTAATATTCCATTCAACATTGAACTGAATGATTGCGATCCGCTGGTTGCCAAAACTGCCGCTGTTGCGTTCACCGGTCAGATCGACCCAACCGACAAAACCCTGCTGGCCGTGACCTCCGGTAACAACGACAACACCGCGAAAGGCGTGGGTATCGAGATCCTCGACAGCAAATCCAGCGTTCTGACCCCAGACGGCGCGACCTTCTCTGCTGCGCAGACGCTGATCGAAGGGACGAACACCCTGAAGTTCACCGCGCGTTACAAATCAACGGCTGCCACCACTGAGCCAGGCCAGGCGAACGCTGACGCCACCTTCGTAATGAAATACGAGTAATTCCTCCGCACAGGGATGTTCAGGCCTCAGGGACGAGGCCCGTCATACGCTAATGCCAGGAACGAAGGATGACAAGGACTGGAACACTACTGCTGTTAACCCTTGCGATGGCTTGCCCGGCATCGGCGCATACCGTGGTGATCGAAGGTGGCAAGGTTCATCTCCGGGGTGAACTGGTGAACGGCGGCTGTGCCGTGGCGCCCGACAGCCAGAATATGCGCATCGACATGGGGCAGTACCGAACCAATTCATTTTCCGGTGTGGGCAGTTTTTCCACGGTTAACGTGCCTTTTACCGTGCGGCTGCTGGACTGCAGCGTTGATGTTTCGCGCACCGTGGGGATCCAGTTTCAGGGCGTGACGCCCGCAGAAGATCCGCAGGTCTTTCTGGCGACATCGCGGCCGGGGGAAACGCCTGTCAGCAGCGGCGTGGGGCTGGCGCTCTTTGACGAACAGCAGCGTCAGATTATCCCAAACGCCACGGCCGTCAGCTGGCTGCCGATCGATACCCGCGAGCTCGCGTTCCATTTTAGCGCCCGCTATCGGGCTATTTCCGAACACCTCGAGCCAGGCAAAATTCAGTCGGATGTCTGGTTTACGTTGATTTATCCATAACACCTGCGAACACATTATTAAAGGTACGGTTGTGATGAATACCCTAATTAAACCAGGACTTTTTTTATCGTTTATTTTGATGATGGTTTCTGCCTGCGCAAATGCTTCCGGCGGTATTGCGCTGGGGGCCACGCGCGTTATTTATCCCGCAGAGGCGAAGCAAACGTCGCTGGCGATCACCAACAGCAACAAACAGGAACGCTATTTAATTAACGCGTGGATCGAAAATGCGAGCGGGCAAAAAGAAAAAACCTTTGCCGTCACTCCCCCCCTGTTTGTCAGCGAGCCGAACAGTGAAAACACGCTGCGTATTATTTACGCCGGGCCAGCGCTGCCAGCCGATCGTGAATCGCTCTTTTACATGAACGTGAAGGCGATCCCGTCGGTGAACAAAGCGAAAACGGAAAACAATAACGTGCTGCAGCTGGCGATCCTCTCACGCATCAAGCTGTTTGTGCGCCCGAACAACCTGGCGATGCAGCCGGAAGAGGCGCTTTCCCAGCTGCGGTTTGAGCGCGCGGGCAGCCATCTCAAGGTCAGCAACGCATCCCCGTATTACATCACCCTCGTCAATCTGAAGATGGGCGGGCAGACGCTGGAAAACCTGATGGTTGCGCCGAAAAGCTCGGCACAGCAGGTGCTGCCAGCCGGTGCCAGCGGCACGCTTTCCTGGCAGAGCGTGAATGACTACGGTGCCATCACCCCGGCGCGTAGCGTCAACCTGTGAGTAGAGTCAGGGCGATGAAAAACCACCAGGGACGTTACTGCCCGGTTGCGCTGGCGCTGATGGCTGCGCTCTGGCCGCAGGCTGGCTGGAGCGAAAGTTATTTCAACCCGGCCTTCTTGTCGGACGACACCGCCAGCGTGGCGGATTTGTCGCGTTTTGAACAAGGACACCAGCAGGCACCCGGCGTTTATCGCGTGGATATCTGGCGTAACGATGAGTTTATCGGTACCCAGGACGTGCGTTTTGAGCAGGCCGAGAACACGCCGCCGGTGGCGGGCGGTTTGTCGGCGTGCATTACGCGCGCGATGCTGGATCGCTTTGGCGTCAACGTCGCGGCGTTTCCCGAGCTGGCTAAGGTGCAGGGCGATACCTGCGTTCCGTTGACCACGGCCATACCCGGCAGCGAAACGGTATTCAACTTTGCCTCTCAGCGTCTGGACGTCAGCCTGCCGCAGGTGGCGTTGCAAAACAGCGCCCGGGGCTACATTCCGCCTGAACAGTGGGATGAAGGCATTCCCGCCGCGCTGGTGAACTACAGCTTCACCGGTAACCGGGGAAGCGAAGACGACAGCTATTATCTGAACCTGCAGAGCGGGCTGAACTATGGCGCCTGGCGTTTACGTAACAACGGCGCATGGCGGTACACGCAGAATAACGGGCAGCGGCACAGCGAGTGGCAAAATATTGGCACCTGGGCACAGCGCACCGTCATCCCGCTTAAAAGCGAACTGGTGCTGGGCGACAGCAATACCGGGAATGACGTCTTCGACAGCATGGGGTTCCGCGGCGGGCGGCTCTTCTCGTCTGACAGCATGTACCCGGACAGCCTGCAGGGCTACGCGCCGACCGTGCGCGGGATCGCCCGTACGCCCGCCAAAGTAGTGGTTCGCCAGAACGGCTACGTTATCTATCAAAGCTATGTGCAGCCGGGCGCATTTGCGATTACCGATCTTAACCCGACCTCCTCAAGCGGTGACCTGGAAGTCACGGTCGAAGAGAAAGACGGTACCCAGCAGCGCTATACCGTGCCGTACTCCACCGTCCCGCTACTGCAGCGTGAAGGGCGCTGGAAGTATGATCTCGTTGCCGGGGATTACCGCAGCGGTAACAGCGATCAGGATACGCCGTTCTTCACTCAGGGCACCCTGATTACCGGTCTTGCCAACGGTTACACGCTCTACGGCGGTACGCAGCTGGCGTCACGCTATACCGCGGTGGCCGTAGGGGCCGGAAAAAACCTGGGCGACTGGGGCGCGGTCTCGCTCGATATCACCCACGCCCGCAGCCAGCTCGCGGACGACAGCAAGCATGAAGGCCAGTCTCTGCGCTTCCTCTACGCGAAATCCCTTAACGGCTTCGGCACCAACTTCCAGCTGCTGGGCTACCGTTACTCCACAAAAGGGTTTTACACCCTCGACGATGTCGCCTGGCGCTCAATGGAGGGCTATCAGTATGCCGATAGCCAGAACGATAACGATGTGCCGGACGTGCAGAGCTATCACAACCTGACGTGGAATAAAAAAGGCCGTTTCCAGCTCAACGTTTCTCAGTCTCTCGGGGACTACGGCTCGGTCTATATCTCCGGCAGCGAGCAGACCTACTGGGGAACAGACGAGACGAACCTCTGGTACCAGCTGGGCTACGCGGGCGGCGTGAAGGGGATCAACTACTCCGTCTCGTGGTCGTGGAACAAATCCGTGGGGATAGACGGTACCGATCGGATCGCGTCGTTTAACGTCTCCGTGCCGTTCAGCCTCTTTACCCGCCAGGGCTATCGCCGGGAGAGCGCGATTGATCGCGCCTACGCTACGGCATCCGCCAGTCGAAACAGCGATGGCGACACAAGCTGGCAAACCGGCGTCAGCGGAACGCTGCTGGAGGACCGCAACCTGAACTACAGCGTGACTCAGGGACACGCCAGCACCAACGGCTCAAGCGGAAGCGCCAGCGCCAACTGGCAGGCGACCTACGGCACGCTGGGCGTGGGCTACAACTATTCCCGCGATCAGCACGATCTCAACTGGCAGCTCTCCGGTGGGGTGGTCGGCCACGCCGACGGCGTGACCTTCAGCCAGCCGCTGGGCGACACCAACGTGCTGATCAAAGCGCCGGGGGCATCGGGCGTCAGTATTGAAAACCAGACCGGCGTGAAAACCGACTGGCGAGGCTACGCGGTGATGCCGTATGCCACCGTCTATCGTTACAACCGCGTGGCGCTGGATACCAACACCATGAGCAACAACACCGATATCGAAAACAACGTGAGCAGCGTGGTGCCGACCAAAGGCGCGCTGGTACGCGCCAGCTTTGATACCCGCATTGGCGTGCGCGCCCTGCTGACGGTAACGCGCGGCAACCAGCCGGTGCCGTTCGGCGCGGTGGTACGCGAAACCAAAAGCGGCGTGACCAGCATGGTGGGGGATGACGGGCAAATTTACCTGAGCGGGCTGCCGCTGGAGGGCGAACTGCTGATCCAGTGGGGCGACGGGGCGCAGTCCCAGTGTCGCGCGCCTTACAGCTTGCCTGAAAAGAGCCTGCAACAGGCGATCACACTGAAGGGGATTCGCTGTGAATAAAACCCAACTCTTTGCCTTGTCGCTTCTGGCGTTACTGCCCGCGACAAACGCGTTAGCCACCGTGTGCGTCAATGAAAAAGGCGTGCCGACGGAGGTGCATTACGACCTGACGGATAAATTCAACAGCTCGAATAACCAGATTGGGCAGGTCGTGACGCTCAGCGAGAAATCGCAGTGGGTAGGGGTAAATGCCGTCTGCCCAAAGGGCACGACCGGGAATACCACCAAGCGCAGCTATGTGACCGATTATCCGGTAACGGGAACGAGCGATGGCTATCAATATCTGAAGCTTAACGACTATCTGGACGGGGCGATGAAAATTACGGACAGCTTTGCTGGCGTATTTTATCCGCCAAAAAACTATATCCAGATGGGGAGCCATCCTAACGTCTCCAAAAACAAACCGTTTGGCGTGCAGGACTCCAGCCTGGTCTTCCGTCTTAAGGTGACCCGGCGTTTTATTAACATGGTCGTGATCCCGCGCGCCACCATGTTCCGCGTTTACGTCACCACTACCTCTTCCGATCCGCTCACCACGCCGGTCTATACCATCAGCTACAGCGGTACCATCCAGGTGCCGCAAAGCTGCGCCATCAATGCCGGTAACGTTGTGGAGTTTGATTTCGGCGACATTGGCGCCTCCCTGTTCAGCAAGGCGGGTGTAGGTAACAAACCGGAGGGGGTCTCATCGCAAAGCAAAACCATTGCGATCAAATGCACCAACGTGGAGGCGAACGCCATGCTGACGATGCGCGTCGAGGCGGAAAAAGTCTCTGATAATGTGCTGGTGTCGGATAACCCGGACGTGGGGTTCATCATCGCCAACGAGAGCGGGGCGCCGCTGACGCCCAACAACCTGACAAGCAAAATTCCGTTCCGTCTCGACGACAGCGCGCAGGCTCAGGTGGGGATCCGGGTCTGGCCGGTGAGCGTGACGGGCAATAAACCAGCGGAAGGGCGCTTCACCTCGCGCGGATACCTGCGCGTGGATTACGACTAAGGAGCCGATATGCGAAACGGGATCCGTTTTATCACCGTAGCGCTCTTTGCGCTTTGCACCCAGGCTCAGGCGGACACCGCGTTGGGCGAAATTAACATTCGGCTCTACGGCAATATCGTCGATTTTACCTGCGTTGCCGAGGGCAGCGACAGCGACAAGGCCGTCCCGCTGGGCACCTGGCCCACGAAACAGCTCAGCACCACCGGGAGCCGCACGCAGCCTATGCCGTTTACGCTGAAGCTGACCGGCTGCCCGCCGGGCGCGGCGTCCATTACGTTTTCAGGTAAAGCTGATGGGAGCAATAGCGGCTTGCTGGCGCTGAATGACGCCAGTACTGCAAGCCATGTCGCCGTTGAGATCAGGGATGCGGATAAAACTCGCCTGGCGCTTCAGCAGGCCAGCCAGCCGGTTTCGGTTGACGCACAGGGAAATGCGACGCTGTCGTTTTATGCCAATTATATTGCCACTGCCGATAACCCTCAGCCCGGACGGGCTGATGCGGATGCCACCTTCATGATTAATTATAATTAGCACTGACCGCACTCCCTGCAGCTCAGATAAGCTGCAGGGAGTGAATTCAGGTTATAGCAGTTCGTGGGCTTTGGCGTAATCAATTAATTCTACGATGCTTTGCACACCCAGCTTGGAATAAATATTGGATTTGTGCGCGCTAATGGTCTTGTTGCTTAATAGTAGCTGTTCAGCAATTTCCTTGTTGGATAATCCATTCGCCAGATACCGTAATACCGTGACCTCGCGATTCGATAATGGCATATCGACTGCCATCCCTTTCCCTGAACCCAGGTGGTTTATAAAGTTCAGGGTTTCCGACGGGAAAAAGGAATAGCCCATAAGGATCATTTCTACGGCGTTGTAGATCTCACCCAAATCTTTTCGTTTACTGACGAAGCCATTTGCCCCGGCGCGAATGGCGCGACCCGCGTAAAATAACTCTGATTTAGACGAGAGGAACAGAACCTTAATGTTTTTGTTTAAGTTTCTGATTCTCTTAAGTAAAGAGAAGGCATCCGTGCCCGTGAGTTCAATGTCAAGGATCACCAGATCGATAGGGTGATTGCGGATACAGTCAAGGACTTCATGGCTATCGCCAGACTTGAGCTTGACTGCGATATTCTTATTTTTCTGTAGCAGGACCTCTATCGACATTCTGACGATAGGATGTTCGTCCATAATGATAACGGATGCCGGTTTCATTTTTAATGCCTCAGATTGTTAAAAGCGTTATACAGAGTTTGGTAAAACTCTCGAAATGCCGGAAGGATATAATGTGCAGATCCCTGTACCGTAGTATTTCCCTGGGAAGAGCGAAAGCATCCTTGTTTACGTAATGAAAAGAACTATGCCTCAGCGCGGTCATCTCATTAGGCTGGTGTTGGCAAAAAGGTTTTTCTTATTCAGATTTGATACGCATCTTATTATACAGGGTAAGTTTTTTCCGAAAACCCTGTAAATTAATATGAGGGTATTGGTTTGTATTATCTTCTGGATATGAATCGCTATTTTTTTAAAAATAGCGGAAATGTCCTGTTATCCCATTTACCGCATATTTTCATCTTTATGTAATAACAAAAAATAACAGATATCGCTGTATGTTGATCAATTGTTAACAAAAACACGCCTCTTCAAAAGGGACGAACCCGCAAACGTGAGGTTAAAAATTGCCCTCGCAGGCCGACTGACCTTCATCTGAAAGTGCTTGCGCCGATCCGGCTAACGGCGTCTGGTGCACAGGAGAACATGCTATCCGCTTCGCTTTTTACTCCTGGCAGTTGTCGTTAAGCTGCTTGTTTTTACATCATTATCATCTTGTTAACGCCTTCTGCATTCGCTTAACGGATGGAGGAAAGTGCTGCCGTTCCGCTAATTTGTGGCATTTCACAAGGTTCGCGCCCATAAATTAGGAATAGTTATAAATTCGATTTTATTGTTAAAAATTAACATTTTCGCAACGCAGGTGGTAAGTAAATTCTTAAACCGCTTTAGGAAATAAGGGGTTAGGAGGTAAGTGAAAACGTGCAGTCTGAGAGGTTATTAAGAAGATGGAGCAATTCCTGGCGATGGCTTAGCCCCAGCTTTAGGAGGATGCAGCTGAGACGATAGATAATGCGGCTATAGGGGCGATTCTGCATAAGGGCAATTTGACGCAATGTCCTGCCCCGGGAAAGCTCCTGCAGGATAGGCCATTCGTTGCGCGAGAACCAGTCTTTCTCGGTACCCAGCGGAGGTAGGGTATCCAACAGGCTGTGCTGGAGCGCAGCGGCGCTCAGCTCACGTTCGAGCACATGAAAGGGACCCGCCGCTTTGCAGAAGAGGCGGGTATCGTAATTATCGGCCCGGACCAGCAGCCAGGGCGTCAGGAACGGAGGAAACAGGCTATGCCGTCTCAACTGATCCAGTTTCTCCAGAAGCCCCGTGGACCGGCTTTCAATATCCACGACCAGGCGGGCTGAAGGCCACTGCGTTTGAGCGATAAGGGCGTCGTCCAGCGTGGCGTAGTCGCAGCAGCTGCTCAGGGGAAACTGGGCGTTGAGAAAACCGGTGCGCAGGTAGTGATCCTCCGTCACCAGAAGGATAAACGGGGCGTCGGTTTTGCGGGGCTGGCCGATAGACTGGCTCAAAAATTCGAGCCGGTCGAAAAAGGGGGGAGTAAAAGGTGAGCGCGTAAATCCCAGTGCATCACTTCCTGTACGCCGCCGCCGGTAACGGCGCACTGTCATTCGCATGGTCTCCCTCCTGGAAATGGCTTTTTAATCCTCCGGCCATGTCCAGGACGGCCAGTAATATCCCTGGCCGAGGTCTGCGCCTGCCTGCAGTGCCCAGGTACGATCGCGTTCAGTCTCAATACCTTCAATAAGCACTTTCCCGGCAAGCTGAAAGCAAAGGGAAACCAGTTGCCTCAGCGCAGGGGTGTCGCGTAAACGCCAGAATGCTTCCTTATCTATTTTGATGCCGCTTAACGGGAGTCGGCAGGATAAAAACGACTGCACGGTGACGTCATCCACGTCATCAAGCCAGATTGCGTGTCCCTGTCTGCTAAGTTGCCGCAAATTTTGAACGACATGCTGCTTCTCGACGAGGGTCAGCGCTAAAAAGGATGCGAGGTCGACAATCTCAATATTGAGCGGCACGCCTGGCAACCGGATAAGTCGCTGAAATGACGCGGGCTCTGTCAGGACGGTTATCGGCAGATTAATAAAAAGATTATGACCGTGCGGCGCATTTTTTAACGCGCCAAGCTGCGCTTCAAGCAGCGCTATCGACCAGTCTGCGGACCGTTCGCAAAAAAAGTCCTCGCTGTGCCGCGTGTCGGACAGAACGCTAAGTACCTCCACGCCAACCAGGCGCAAGGAGGAAAGGGCGACGATGGGCTCAAGCTTAATGCCGACGATGTCCTGAGAAATGTACTGTAACCGGGGGGGCGTATCGATCAGGTTTTGCGCTGTCACTCCATTGTCCTGTTGTCTGCCAGCCTCCAGGCGGCCGGGATACCTGACTCTAGTGTGACGAGCTGACGTTCAGGAAAACAGCAGGCGTTACTTAAATGCAACTAAGCCTTTTCGCAGCGCTAAATTTTACTGTGAAACAGGACGAAATGTTGAGAAAATAGCCGTATTTACAATCGGCTAGCGGTAATTGCCGTGGAAAACGGAAAAGGCATTGACTCACCTGCCATTGACCGTATAATTCTTCGCGTTTCATCACCGCGAAGTACACGCATATCAGTGCGCCCTTAGCTCAGTTGGATAGAGCAACGGCCTTCTAAGCCGTAGGTCGTAGGTTCGAATCCTACAGGGCGTGCCATTTCATTTCATAGAGTTACGCCTCCTTCACATCCTCCTGATTTTCGTTGTGGGACATATTTGGGACATCGCCCCTAAAATTTACCGGTCAAGAAGGACATTTATGTGGTATCTACTCGCAACTTCGCTTGCCGCACTCTCCCTTAATAAAAGCCTGGCTTACCTGATTCTGGGATTAACGGCATTTCTCGGCTGGAAACAGAGTATTCTTTACGCCCCGGCGCTGCTGGTTATTGCATCAATCGTCGTTGGCTGGTTTGCTGTTGAATGGCTACGTAATAAAAATAATAAATATACATATCTGGTCGAAGGCCTGTGCGTGGCCATCGCCGTTGCCCTGGTTTTGCATGTGATCCCGGGTTTTCATAACCTCAAAGTGCTGGATGCTGTCGTCGTAGGTCCGCAAAGCATACCGTTCAGTATGTACTTTAATATGGACAAGGCAGTGGTGCCGTTCTTTTTAATTACGTGCATGCCAACGTTATTCGTAGCAAAACCCCTCTATAAAGCGGGCAAGGTCGGCTGGGGAATATTGGTTCTTGCGATACCCGCGCTGTTACTTCTGGCTGTTGCGTTGGGTGGACTTAGAATTGAGCCGCATGCGCCAGAATGGTTCGCTCAATTTGCCCTTGCGAATATTTTTTTCGTCTCTTTGGCTGAGGAAGCCTTGTTCAGAGGCTACCTGCAGCAACGCTTGTCCCGGATTATTCATCCTGTTGTCGCGCTGTTGATTGCCTCAGTCATCTTTGGACTGATGCATTATAGCGGCGGTTTACTACTGATTATTTTTGCCAGCCTCTCCGGCATTATTTACGGCCTGGCGTGGATGTGGAGCGGCAGGCTTTGGGTTGCGACGTTATTCCATTTTGGGCTGAACTGCGTGCATTTATTGTTCTTCACCTATCCGATGTATGCCCCTCATGCGGTTATGTGATGCTTTTTAAATTAGTCGCCTTATAAATTTAGCGACCTCCGGATAAGCATAAAAAGCCCCGCAAAATCGGGGCTTTTATATCTTCCGGGCGCATGAATAACAGATTTACCTTCGCGTCATAATGAATAGAAGGCTAATCAATTTCATTTTAAGCAGGCTTAAGGTTTTCTTAATCTAAAAATTATCTCTCATTAAAATTTGGATTTTTATCATTCTAAAATCTTCTAAAAAGAAATTTTACACTTTTACGCGTAAACTGGATTGATACTAATTATCATTAGCGTTGTTGTATGCTTTAATCCTGTCCCACAAAGCTATGAGTCGTTAATCCCGTTGGTCTATTAAGGATATGTTCATGAATTCTCGCCTGCTGTCCTGCTTCTCGCTTGCCTTGTTGTCTTCATCACTTTTCCTTTTTACACAATCGGTTGCGGCCGATAACAGCGAAGGTATCGTTGTTTATAACGCGCAGCACGAAAACCTGGTGAAGTCGTGGGTGGACGGTTTTACTAAAGAAACCGGCATTAAAGTCACTCTGCGTAATGGCGATGACAGCGAGCTGGGTAACCAGCTGGTTCAGGAAGGCAGCGCGTCACCGGCAGACGTGTTCCTGACGGAGAACTCGCCTTCAATGGTGCTGGTGGATAACGCCAACCTGTTTGCGCCGCTGGATGCAGACACCCTGAAGCAGGTACCGGCAGAATATCGTCCGGCGCACGGCCGCTGGATTGGCATCGCGGCCCGCAGCACGGTGTTTGTGTATAACCCGGAAAAACTGAACGAACAGCAGCTGCCTGAATCGCTGATGGATCTGGCAAAGCCCGAGTGGAAAGGCCGCTGGGCGGCATCACCGTCAGGCGCGGATTTCCAGGCCATCGTGAGCGCGATGCTGGCGCTGAAAGGCGAGAAGGCCACGCTGGAATGGCTCAAGGCGATGAAAGCCAATTTCGTTGCCTATAAAGGCAACAGCACCGTGATGAAAGCGGTCAATGCCGGTCAGATTGATGGCGGCGTGATTTATCACTACTACCGTTTTGTCGATCAGTCCAAAACCGGTGAAAACAGCAAAAATACCCAGCTCTACTACTTCAAACACCAGGATCCGGGCGCGTTTGTGAGCCTCTCCGGCGGCGGCGTGCTGGCATCCAGCAAGCATAAAGCGCAGGCGCAGGCCTTCATCAAATACATTACCGGTAAAGAAGGTCAGGAAAGCCTGCGTACCAACAACGCCTTTGAGTATGCGGTGGGCGTGAACGCGGCCTCGAACCCGAAACTGGTCCCGCTAAAAGATCTTGATGCACCGAAAGTTGAACCTTCAACGCTTAACAGTAAAAAAGTTATCGAGCTGATGACGCAAGCCGGCCTGCTGTGATCCTGAGAGTAAAGTGAACGTCTTATGTCTGGTCTGAGTCTCGACATCGGAAAAAACAGAGTGCAGGAGCCTGCCCGCAGGCGTCCTGCACTGCCGATGGTGGCGTTAGCTGTGTTGTTTTCATTAATGGCGCTTCTGCCTCTGGGTTTTATCATTGCCATTGGCATTGAGACCGGCTGGGAAACCATTAAGGCGCTGGTGTTTCGCCCGCGTGTTGCTGAGCTGCTCAGCAACACGCTGTGGCTGACGGCTTTAGCGGTTCCGCTGTGTATCGTGACGGGCGTGGCAATCGCCTGGCTCACGGAGCGCACGCAGCTTGCCGGGAGAGGGATCTGGTCCGCACTGGCGGTCGCCCCGCTGGCGATCCCCGCGTTTGTGCAAAGCTATGCCTGGGTGAGCGCTGTCCCGTCCATGCACGGGCTTTCCGCGGGCGTGTTCCTCTCCGTACTTGCCTACTATCCGTTTATCTATATGCCGGTTGCGGCGGTGCTGCGTCGCCTTGATCCGACGCTTGAAGACGTCGCCGCTTCGCTGGGTACGCCGCCGTGGCGGGTCTTTTTCCGCGTGGTGCTGCCCCAGCTCAAGCTGGCTATCTGCGGCGGCGCGCTGCTGGTGGCGCTGCACCTGCTGGCGGAATATGGCCTGTACGTGATGATCCGCTTTGATACCTTCACCACGGCAATTTATGACCAGTTCCAGTCTACCTTCAGCGGCCCGGCGGCGAACATGCTGGCGGGCGTGCTGGCCTTGTGCTGTCTGGCTATATTAATGCTGGAGGGCGTGACGCGCGGAAAAGCACGCTACGCGCGCATTGGCGCCGGGGCCGCGCGCGAGCAGAAACGCTGGCCGCTGAAGCCTGCGGCCGCAGCGCTGGGCCAGCTGTTTTTCATCGTGCTGATCGTTCTGGCGCTGGGCGTGCCGCTAGTTGTCCTGTGTCGCTGGATTTGGCTCGGCGGCGTGCAAAACTGGATGAGTGCCGATCTCTGGCACTCCCTGCGCCAGACGCTGATGCTCGGCGTGGGCGGTGCGCTTCTGACGACCGCGTGCGTGATCCCCATCGCGTGGCTGGGTATCCGCTATCCGCATCGCATCTTCCGGATGCTTGAAGGGTGCATCTATATCACCAGCTCGCTGCCGGGCATCGTCACGGCGCTGGCGCTGGTCACCGTCACCATTCATTACGCCCGTCCCATTTACCAGACGGAAATTACCCTGTTCCTTGCCTACCTGCTGATGTTTATGCCCCGCGCGCTCATCAACCTGCGGGCGGGGATTGCGCAGGCGCCGGTTGAGCTGGAAAACGTGGCGCGCAGCCTGGGCTGCACGCCCGCGAAGGCGCTCTGGAGCGTCACGATGCGGCTGGCCGCGCCGGGCGCGGCGGCGGG
>OGYT01000139.1_pt1 | contig 53353 bp, 49 predicted proteins | sample 1576631 | NCBI WGS metagenome assembly OGYT01 (sample SAMEA3541588, study PRJEB24748) | human gut metagenome | biome: human gut; feature: human-associated habitat; material: faeces | place: China | collected 2012
CGGAAAACCGCCTCAAGATTTTACGCCTCATCGAAAACCTCAGCCTTGGCACGGCCGCTGTCGGCTATCGTACAGAATCCATGCATGGCGCAGGTTCGCCACAGGCACAGCGTATCATGATTTCTCGTCAGGGCAACTTGCGCATGAAGAAAGCCTTGGCTAAAGCCATTGCACACATTGAAGAATAAGTTACTTATGTTCATGCAGTCTGTATCGTGGTATACAGGCTGCATGATAAAACAGGAATGTAGGTGATTCTATGAATTGGAAAGAAGAATATGCGGATAAAATTGTATCTGTACAAGAAGCTGTTAGTCATGTGCAGTCTGGAAATCGAATCGTTTTTTCACACGCTTGTGGTGAAGGACAGTATTTAACGGATGAATTAGTTAATCAGGCAGAGCGTCTGGAAAATGTTGAAATTGTTCATATGGTTGCCATGGGGACGGCTCCTTACTGTCAGCCGGGAATGGAAAAGCATTTTCGACATAATGCTCTTTTTGTAGGGGGCTCTACGAGAAAAGCGGTAGAGGAAGGGCGTGCTGATTACACACCGTGTTTCTTCCATGAAATACCACGCCTTTTTACAGATGGATGCTTACCAGTCGATGTAGCTTTTATTCAGGTGAGCCTGCCAGATGAACGTGGATATTGTTCCTTCGGTATTTCTGTCGATTATACACAACCGGCAGCTCAGGCAGCTAAACTCGTCATTGCACAGGTTAATAAGAATATGCCTTATACCTATGGTAATGGAATTCATTTAAAGGACATTGATTTTATCGTAGAGAAAGATGAACCTCTCATTGAACTGCCACCACCTAAAATTGGTGAAACGGAAAGAAAAATTGGGGAATACGTGGCTTCTCTCATTCATGACGGAGATACTCTGCAGCTGGGTATTGGAGCTATTCCTGATGCAGTCCTATCTTTTTTAGGCGAGAAAAAGAATCTGGGTATTCATTCTGAAATGTTTTCTGATGGGGTCGTGGATTTGGCCCGTAAAGGTGTCATTACGAATACTAAGAAGACAATTAATCCCGGAAAATTTGTTTCTTGTTTCTTAATGGGAACGCGTAAATTATACGATTTTGTTGACCATAATGAAGATGTATTAATTGAAGCTGTTGACTATACGAATGATCCCTTTGTCGTAGCTAAAATCGATAATATTATTTCGATTAATTCAGCTATACAAGTAGATCTCATGGGACAAACCAATTCTGAAATGATTGGTAATCGGCAATTCAGTGGTGTCGGTGGTCAGGTTGATTTTGTTCGGGGGGCTTCGAGGGCTAAAGGCGGCAAGGCTATTATTGCTATGCCGGCTACGGCAGCTAAAGGTAAAATTTCAAAAATTGTTCCGCTATTGGATGAAGGCTCGGCTGTAACAACGTCGCGGAATGATATTGACTATGTTGTTACGGAATTTGGCATTGCTTCATTAAAAGGAAAGACCTTGCGCCAACGTGCAAAAGCATTGATTGAAATTGCAGATCCTCGATTCAAACCGTCTTTAATTACAGAATTTGAAAAACGTTTCCACTGTAGTTACGCAAAGTAAAAGTTACTTTAACAGTACATTTTAGATAGGAGGGAATTATATTGGAGCTGGCAGTTGAAAAAAGCCGCGAATTTAGATCATTTTTAAATCGCCTGACCATCTATTGCGGCGGCACGAACTTTTTAGATGGTTATATCCTGGCTGCTATTGGCCCGGCGCTTGTACATTTAGAGCCCATATTACAGCTTAATTCGTTTTGGAGAGGAGCTATAGGGGCCGCAGCACTTATGGGGATTCTTATTGGCGGTCCTATCTTTGGTTATTTGTCAGATAAAGTAGGACGTAAATTACCGTTTATGATTATCCCTTTGGCGATGGCTGTATTGTCCGTTTTGTCGATGTTTGTTACTTCGGCAGAACAGCTGTTTATTATACGATTTTTGTTAGGTCTGGTCATTGGGGCCGATTATCCTAGTGTTACTTCTTATCTGTCTGAGTATTCTCCGGCAGATCGACGCGGAACAATGATTGGATGCCTCATGATCATGTGGATTTGCGGTATGACTTTAGGGGAAGTTGTTGGCTACATCGTCTATGATTCAGCCTATAATTGGCAAATTCTCTTAGGTATTACTGCAATTCCTGCCTTGATTTTCATGTATTTACGCCGTCATTGTCCAGAATCTCCACGGTGGCTCATGAATAAAAATCGTGTAGCTGAAGCAGAAAAAATTATTCATGATATTTACGGTCCCCATGCCGATGTGCGGATGTTGGAAGAAAAGGCTGTAAAATCTTCTTACTCAGAATTGTTGACGCCACGATATTTAAAACGAGTTATCTTTGCCGGCGTTTTCTGGGCAACCCAGGTATTGCCAATGTTTGCAATTTATATTTTTGGCCCATCCTTACTGAAAGCAATTAAGTTAAGTGAAGGTCGGGATTTGCTTCTTGGCAACTCCGTTATCGGTTTGATTTTTGTCGTCGGGGTTATTTTTGGAACGATCATTATTGAAAAATTCGGTCGTCGGCCGTTAATCATTTGGAGTTTTGTTGGAATGGCTGTTGGCCTCTTAGTATTCAGCATTGTCTCCGAACCGCCGTTCTGGCTGATTGTTACTGGCTTTACGGTATATGCTATAGCTTCTGGCCCGCCTAACGTTTTAGACTGGGTATATCCCAACGAATTGTTCCCTACAGAAATTCGAGCTGCTGGGGTTGGGTTAGCCACATCTATTAGCCGCCTGGGTCCAATTTTAGGGACTTTCGCTTTACCATCTTATCTGGAAGCTTTTGGTATCCAAACCACAATGTTAACTATGGTTGGCATTATTGGAATTGGCCTCTTGGCATGTATCTTTATGGCTCCTGAAACCCGTGGGCTGAATTTGGCAGAAGCCAGTGGTGCTGTTCCTATTGGGACAGAAGAAATCATTGAAGAAGAGATAGAGAAAGAACAATTAGATTAATTATAGTTTTTAATTTAAAATTTCAATATAAAGAAAGAAGGTAAAATTATGTTAACAAACGAATTGCCGAAAATCATCACCAGTACTGTTCCCGGTCCTAAAAGCGCAGAGGTCATTAAGCAGCGCGCTATTGAAACGCCTGATGCAATCCATTGCGGATATCCGGTTGTTATGAAAGAAGCGCAGGGCGCTATCATTGAAGATTTGGACGGAAATCGTTTCCTGGACTGGATTGGTGGGGTTGGCGTACTTAATGTTGGCCATGCTCATCCGGAAGTTGCTGAAGCAATCCGCGAACAAACAAAAAAATATTTCCATGGTATGTTTAATGTCGTAACTCATGATGGATATGTTAAACTTGCTGCAGAAATGAATAAACGCGTTCCTGTACGTGGTGAACATAAACAGACTATGTTTGTAAATAGTGGCGCTGAAGCTGATGAAAACGCTGTTAAAATTGCAAAAGCCTATACGAAACGTCCGAATATCGTCGTATTTTCCGGGGCATTCCATGGCCGGACTGTCATGACGATGGCTATGACATCTAAAAAATCTTACGCTGTAGGTATGGGGCCCTTCCCTGATGGCGTATATCGTGCAAGATATCCTTACCTGTATCGCCGTCCGGATGAAGTTTCTGAAAAAGAATATCTTGATTTTTGCATTCAGAGTTTGTATGAAGTTTTTGACGAAGCATCGCCGGCTCAATACGTAGCAGCTGTCGTCTTGGAACCGTTACAGGGTGAAGGTGGCTTTATTCCGGCACCGATTGAATGGGTTAAGAAACTTAGGGAAATCTGTGATGAACACGGCATTCTTATGGTTGCTGATGAAGTACAGTCTGGTTTTGGCAGAACGGGCCGACTCTTTGCTACTGAATATTGGCAGGAAGCTGGAGTTCAGCCGGATATTCTTTCCTCGGCTAAATCCATTGCAGGCGGTGTTCCTCTCAGCATGGTTACGGCACGTAAAGAAATTTTTGATGCTGTACCGCGTGGAGTTATCGGTGGGACTTATGGCGGTAACGCGTTAGCTTGTGCCGCAGGTCTTAAAGTGCTTGAAATCATGGACCGTGACCATCTGCCGGAACGCTCTCTTGAAATTGGCAAAAAATACTCGGATACGATTAATTCTTGGAAAGAAAAATATCCGGTCATTGGCGATGTTCGCGGTTTAGGCGGCATGGTAGGGGTCGAATTTGTAAAAGATCCGGTTACCAAAGAACCGAACGGTGAATTAGTATCTAAACTTGTTCAGGATACAGCTCAGCATGGCCTCCTCGTTGAGAACGCAGGTTCTGATGGTCAGGTTATCCGCTTCCTTGCCCCGCTTGTTATGACAGATGAACAGCTTGAAGCAGGATTAAAGATTTTTGAAGAATCCATTCAACGTTGCCTTGTAAAATAATAGCGATTTAAATTTTAATACTAGGTATTGAATGAAGATGCCGCTGCAATTTGCGGCGGCATCTTTCTAAATATGCGAAAGGAGATGTTCCCATGATTGAATTACAGTTGAAACCAACAATTTATTCATATGACACATGTAAAGAATTTGCAGAAGATCTCAAAGTTGGGACTAATGACCTCATCATTACTAATCAATATATCTTTGATCCTAATTTTAAAGATTTGGGATTGAAATGCCATGTTATTTTCCAAGAAAAATATGGCTTAGGTGAACCATCTGATGAAATGGCTGAAGCGATTTATCATGATATGCCGAAGAATATTAAACGGATTATTGGTATCGGTGGCGGTACGGTCATGGACTTGTGTAAATTATTTGTTTTGAAACAAGTCAGTCCGGTACTTGATTTATTTGATGGAAAAATTGAACCCGAAAAATCAAAAGAATTAGTTCTTATTCCTACAACTTGTGGTACTGGCAGTGAAGTTACCAACGTTTCGGTTATGGCATTGATTAGTCGTAATACTAAAAAAGGGATTGCCAATGCAGCAATGTATGCTGATAAATCCGTACTCATTGCCCAGTTGTTGAAGACCCTGCCTTTCAAAGTTTTTGCAACAAGCTCTATAGATGCTCTCGTCCACGCTGTTGAATCAGCGTTGTCGCCGGACTCCAGCGCCAGCTTCCGCGTCTTCAGCTATAACGCTATCGAACTTATCCTTAAGGGCTATTTGCAGATCCGCGACCACGGTCCGGAAGCCCGCATCCCGCTTATGAAGGATTTCCTCCTGGCCAGCAACTGGGCCGGTATCGCATTCAGCGTCCCCGGCTGCGCTGCTGTCCATGCCATGAGTTATCCTCTGGGTGCGAAGTATCACGTACCTCATGGTGAATCGAACTACGCCATGTTCACGGGCGTCATGAATTGCTACATGTCCATCAAATCGGACGGCGAAATTGCGAAATTGAACCGCTTCATTGCCGATATCCTGGGTTGCGAACCGGAAAACGTCTATGCAGAACTAGAAAAACTGCTCAATGTTATCCTGCCGAAAAAGGCACTCCATGAATACGGTGTCAAAGAAGAAGAACTGGCAGAATTTGCTAAGTCCGTTATGGAAAATCAGGGACGTCTGATGGCACATAATTTTGTAACCCTTGACTATGATAAAGTATATAGTATTTACAAAGCATTATATTAATTGAATGAAGAGGTGAGTTCCTATGAATCAGTATTTAGCATCCGTCCTCGACCGGGTACGGGAAAAGTATGCTCATGAACCGGAATTTGTCCAGACCGTAGAAGAAGTATTTACGTCTCTGGAACCTGTTGTAGAAAAGCATCCTGAATATGAAAAATTTGATCTGCTAAACCGGATTGTAGAACCGGAACGGCAATTCACATTCCGCGTCGTCTGGCAGGACGATAAGGGTGAATACCATACTAATACGGGCTACCGATTCCAGTTCAACGGTGCTATTGGGCCGTACAAAGGCGGCCTTCGTTTCCAGAAGAACGTATATCCTGGTATTATTAAATTCCTGGGCTTCGAACAAATCTTCAAGAATGCACTGACCGGCCTGCCTATCGGCGGTGCTAAAGGCGGAGCTGATTTCGACCCGACGGGCAAGTCCGATGCTGAAATTATGCGTTTCTGCCAGAGCTTTATGCAGGCTCTCTATCGCTACATCGGCCCCGATGTTGACGTACCGGCTGGGGACATGGGTGTCGGCGGCCGTGAAATCGGCTACCTCTTCGGCGAATATCGCCGTTTGAAAGGATGCTTCGAAAATGGTGTCCTTACTGGCAAGGATTTTAGCTTTGGCGGTTCTCGCATCCGTCCGGAAGCTACGGGCTACGGCGCCGTATACTTCCTGGAAAACGTCCTCAAAGACGACGGCCAGGACATCAAGGGCAAGACTATCGCCGCTGCTGGCTTCGGCAACGTAACTTGGGGTATCTGCAAGAAAGCCGCTGAATTAGGTGCTAAAGTCGTTACCCTGTCCGGTCCGGACGGCTACATCTATGATCCAGATGGTGTTACTACTCAGGAAAAAATCGACTATCTTATCGAAATGCGCAACAGCGGCCGCAATCGCGTCCAGGACTATGCCGATAAATTCGGCGTCGAATTCTTCCCAGGTGAAAAACCGTGGGGCCGCAAAGTCGATATCATCATGCCGTCGGCTATGCAGAACGACGTCCATATGGAACAGGCAAAACAAATTGCTGCCAACAAGATTCGCTACTACATTGAAGTCGCCAATATGCCGACGACCAACGATGCCCTGAAATTCTTACTCGACCAAAAAGACATCATCGTCGCTCCGTCGAAAGCCGTCAACGCCGGCGGTGTCGCTACATCGGCCCTGGAAATGAGCCAGAACAGCGAACGCCTAGTATGGACTGCCAAAGAAGTCGATGACCGTCTCCACGAAATCATGAACACCATTTACCAGAACTGCAAAGATGCAGCGGCCCGTAATGGCCTGGGCTATAACCTCGTAGCCGGTGCTAACATCGCTGGGTTCGAACGCGTCGCTGACGCTATGCTGGCACAAGGTGTATTTTAACTAATTTAATTATTGTTTGCCAGGGCAATGATTCATTTAGCTGCTAGGTGAGGAGCCCTTCCTGTCATAGGATTATGGATTCACACAAAAAGGGATGTTTTTATGAGGTGCATCCCTTTTTGTGCATGTAAAAATATAACATAACAGGTTCAATTTTTTGAAAACAGAGGTTGTCACATTAAGACAGCCTCTTTTATACCTCTTATGGGTTAACAGATAATTACCTCTAAGATCCAAAACGCAAAAAATTTAACGGACTTAATCTGGTTCTTGGGTAAATTAGCTTGGGAAAACAACGAGATGGCATAGTAAAAGTTGAAAAGTACTACTATGTTCTAAAAAACAGGGGATATTTGCGATAGCAAATATCCCCACATACGAAAAATTGGGGTCCTATAGTCATAGAACTCCTCCAAAACGACTTATCTCGTTTTCAATGTATATTTATTTTACATAAATATAGGGCTTTGTCAATACTTTCTGAAGAAATATTGTACTGTCTTTATTTACATAAAGAAAAATAACCGCCTCGCTCCCAACGCAACGGTTATTTTTTCTTTAATAATCTTTGAGGGCTAACCGTCTATCGGTAGCGCTTTTTTCTATGTCAATTTTAGCATTTATAGGGGAGAGCGTCAAAGGGGCTTGTCGCACGAAGGCAATACCATCCGCTAACTGCTAACAGCTAGCCCCTTTTTCTATATGTTTATTTTGCCAGCGTATGAGCGGCTTTGATGCGGTGGGTGATATAGGTGCTCAGCAGGACGCCGAGGACGGTCATGACGGTGAAGACGATTTGGTAGCCGTCGATGCCCTGATGGCTATCGAGGATGGAGCCGTAGACGCCGATGAGCCTGAAATACATGAAATGCCATGGCAGCCACTGAATGCGGATTCCTATTTGACAGATTGAAGTATAAGAAAATTTAGGAAGTCCGCATCTGTCCCAGGTATGGTGGACGGTATTCCAAGATTCAGTATTGCTACTCTCTCAATCCCCTCTTGTCCCAGCTCTATCTGGGACGGGCTGAAGTCTATCATTCTGAGCCGTTGTGCCTGGAAGTGACGCCGTGCCGCGTCGATAAATCCTTTGGCTTGAAAAAACTCTTCTCCTCCCGCGTTCATTGACATCCTCTGCGGATAAGGGTATCATGAAGGCATGTGAAGAAGTAATGGCATTATAGGAGGAAGGACATGTTTGGCTTAGGCGCACCGGAATTACTGCTCATTTTAGTCATCGCCCTGGTCGTATTCGGACCGGGGAAACTGCCGACCATCGGCCGGGCTTTGGGGAAGAGCCTCCGTGAATTCAAGGAAGCCGTCAATACGGATGAAACAAAGCAGATAGAGGAAAAGACGGAAAAAACAGATGAGAAATCGATGAACCACTAATTGGCTTATAACGCAAAGTTTGTAGTATGGAGCAGTTTGTAGAAGCTGGCTCAAATTTTTTACCATTTGCTGCAAACTAAAAACTACAAACTTAAAACTCAAAAAAGGGCTGTCGCACGTGCGACAGCCCTTTTTCGTTTTCTGGCGGGAAAGTGTGGGAATCGAACCCACCTGAGAAGCTGTTAACTCCCCATGCTGGTTTTGAAGACCAGAGGGAACACCAGAACCCATCCTCCCCCAGGACAGGTTTATTATATCACGGGCATCCTGTATCTTGCAAAACTGTTTCCATCTTTGTTACACTAAAGGCGGTGAGTGCATTACCCATTAGAAAGGAGTTAATGAAATGATTGAATTACAGTTGAAACCGACGATTTACTCTTACGATACGTGCCGGGAATTTGTGGAAGACCTGCAGGTCGGAGCCGATGACCTGATTGTTACCAATCAGTATATTTTCGACCCGAATTTCAAGGATTTAGGCCTTACGTGCCACGTCTTGTTCCAGGAAAAGTATGGTATGGGTGAACCGTCTGATGAAATGGCAGAAGCCATTTATAAAGATATGCCCAAGGATGTGAAGCGCATCATCGGTATCGGCGGCGGCACGGTCATGGACTTGTGCAAGTTGTTCATCTTGAAGCAGGTCAGCCCGGTCCTCGATTTGTTCGATGGCAAGATTCCTGTGGAAAAGGAAAAGGAACTCATCCTCATCCCGACGACGTGCGGGACGGGCAGTGAAGTCACCAATGTATCGGTCATGGCCCTGGTTAGCCGCAACACGAAGAAGGGCATTGCCGACAATGCGCTCTATGCCGATAAAGCCGTCCTCATTTCGCAGCTCTTGAAGACCCTGCCTTTCAAGGTCTTTGCGACCAGTTCCATCGATGCCCTCGTCCACGCTGTCGAATCGGCCTTGTCTCCGGATTCCAGCGCCAGCTTCCGCGTTTTCAGTTATAACGCCATTGAACTCATCCTCAAGGGCTATTTGCAGATCCGCGACCATGGTCCGGAAGCGCGCATCCCGCTTATGAAGGCTTTCCTCCTGGCCAGCAACTGGGCCGGCATCGCTTTCAGTGTCCCTGGCTGCGCCGCTGTCCATGCCATGAGCTATCCTCTGGGGGCAAAGTATCATGTACCTCATGGTGAATCGAACTACGCCATGTTCACAGGCGTCATGAACTGCTACATGTCCATCAAATCGGACGGTGAAATCGCGAAATTGAACGGCTTCATCGCCGACATCCTGGGCTGCGAACCGGAACACGTCTATGAAGAACTGGAAAAACTGCTCAACGTCATCCTGCCCAAGAAAGCGCTCCATGAATACGGCGTCAAAGAAGAAGAATTGCCGGAATTTGCTAAATCGGTCATCGAAAATCAGCAGCGTCTCATGAAGCACAGCTTTGTGCCCCTCGATTATGATAAGGTGTACGGCATTTACAAGAAACTGTATTAGTGGCTAGTGGTTAGTCGCAGGGGCCGCACGTGGGCGGCCCGTCTCGGGCCATGTGGGAATCCCGGGAGAGCCATTAGCCGCTAACTGCTAAAAAAAGCGCTGTCGCATCGCGACAGCGCCTTTTTTTGTAAGGGCTCGTGGCTCACGCCCGTTGGCTCTCTTATGAGGAGAGCAGGCAGCGCCGCTGACTGAAGGGTTCAACCTCTCCGGCCCTGCGGGCCACCTCTCCTATCAGGAGAGGCTTGCCTGCGGCCTGCGGTTTTACACATTAGAACCAGACGGCCTGGTCGCCGGCTTTTACGTTGCCGTCGGCTGCCAGGTGGACTTCCTGACCGTCTTCGAGGTCGGTGAAGATGCACAGGCAGGCGTCAGATGGGGCGTTGGCCTTGATGAATTCGTCGTCGAATTCCATCAGTTTATCGCCTTTCTTGACTTCCTGGCCGTTTTCGACGAAGACATTGAAGCCTTTGCCTTCGAGTTTGACCGTATCGATGCCGATGTGCAGGAGGTATTCTACGCCGTCTGCCGTGGTCATACCGATGGCGTGTTTCGTATCGAAGACGAAGGTGACTGTTCCGTCTTCCGGCGCATAGACCGTGCCGTCTGTCGGATAGACGAAGAAGCCGTCGCCTGTCATTTTGCCGGCAAAGGCTTCATCCGGGGCTTCCGTAATGGGATGGAGGCTGCCGGTGAAGGGCGAATTGAAGTAATGCTTTTCAGCATCTGTTTCCGGTTCAGTCTGTGTTTCCTGGGCTTTCGGCGCTTCTTCAGCCGGAACCGTTTCCGCTGCCGGTACGGCTTCGATAGGGCCGTCTGCCGGGTTGGTTGCCAGATAGCTTTCCAGGTTGGCCTTGATGACGGCGACTTGCGGGCCGTAGACGACCTGGACGCCCTGGCCTTTCTTGATGACGCCTACAGCGCCAGTGGCTTTCAGAGCTGCATCGTTGACCAAGGCCGAATCGGCTACGGAGCAGCGCAGGCGCGTAGCGCAGCAGTCGACGGAAGTGATGTTCTTGGTGCCGCCCAGGGCGCGGGTGATGGCCTGGCTGACGACGTCCGTGGCAGCCTCGCCGTCGCCGGCTTTGGCTGCGGCGTCACGGGCTTTGACGTCGGCTTTGGTGTAGAGTTTCGTTTCCACATCGTCGTCTTCACGGCCCGGTGTCTTGAGGTCGAACTTCTTGATGAGGAACGTGAAGATGAAGTAGTAGAGGAAGAAGTAGATGATGCCGACCGGGATGATGTACATCCAGTTGGTCTTGGCTTCACCCTGCAGGATACCGAAGATGAACAGGTCCAACAGGCCGCCAGAGAAGGTCAGGCCGACGGCGATGTTCAGCATGTGGGCGATCATGTAAGCGGCACCGGCCAGGACGACCTGGACGTAGAAGAGCATCGGTGCGACGAAGAGGAAGGAGAATTCAATCGGTTCCGTGATGCCCGTGAACATGGACGTCAGGGCTGCCGATAAGAGCAGGCCGCCGGCGACTTTGCGTTTTTCCGGTTTTGCCGTGCGGTACATGGCCAGGGCGGCGCCGGGCAGACCGAAGATCATGAAGATGAATTCGCCCGAGAAATATCGGGTTGCATCAGCACTGAAGTGAGTGACGTTAGGCGAAGCGAGCTGGGCGAAGAAGATGTTCTGGCCGCCCTGGACGAGGTTGCCGTCGATCATCATCGAACCGCCGACGCCGGTCTGCCAGAAGGGCAGGTAGAAGACGTGATGCAGGCCGAAGGGGATGAGGGCCCGCTTGATGATGCCGAAAATCAAGGTGCCGATGTAGCCCGTACCCGTGACCAGGCCGCCGAGGGCGAAGATGCCGCTCTGGACGACAGGCCAGACGAAATACATGGCAATGCCGACGAACATGTAGACGACGGTGGAAATGATAGGGATGAAGCGCGACCCGCCGAAGAAGGACAGGGCATTGGGCAGTACGATTTTATGATAGCGATTGTGCAGGTAGGCGACGCCGATGCCGACGATGATACCGCCGAAGACGCCTTCCTGGAGGGACATGATGCCGCAGACATTGGCAATCGTACCTTCCAGGACATCGGGAGATACGGTGTTATTGGCCAATACTTTGCCAGTCAGTTTGAGGACGGCGTTGGTCGAGGCGTGCATGACGAAAAAGGCGATCATGGCCGATAAGGCGGCTACTTCCTTTTCCTGCTTGGCCATGCCGATGGCGACGCCGACGGCGAAGATGATGGGCAGGTTACCGAAAATGATGTTGCCTGCATCGCTCATGATGGTGAGCAGTGAATGGAGTATCGTGCCGTTTCCGAGGATGCTTTCCAATCCATAGGTCTGGATGGTCGTAGCATTCGTGAAAGAAGCCCCGATACCGAGGAGTAAGCCGGCAATCGGCAGGATGGCGACAGGCAGCATGAAACTGCGGCCGACAGCCTGCAAGATAGAAAAGACTTGGTCTTTCATAAAGATCCTCCTTTAAATATAGGAATACATAAGTATGAGATAGTACGTTCCTATTTTAACATACCCTAGGCAAATGAGAAGGATGAGAGTTACGTCTAACCGTACCTATCTCGCATATATACTTGACAAAAAGTAAACGCAAGTTCATCGTCGAAACACTAGCTCTTTTAAGCCGTCAGCCGTCAGCAGCTAGCAGTTAGCAGTTAGCGTTAAAATTTAAAGCCATCCGCTAACCACTAACGGCTAGCCACTAGCTACGTAAAAGGGCTTGTCGTTGTGCGACAAGCCCTTTTACTAAGAGGAGAATGAATGTGAAGTTGTTTTCTGATTTTTATGCTTTGGCAGCGGCTTCGCCCAATTCTTTGCATTCAGGAGCGTTGTCCGGTGTTTCGTTGACGATGGCCGTACCAATGACGGTGGCACCGGCATCTTCTGTACGCTGTTTCCATGCGTCCATCCATTCGCCGGAGCCCCAGCCGTAAGAGCCAAAGAGGCCGACTTTTTTGCCCTTCAATTTCGGAGCCAAATCGGTGAAGAACGGTTCGACGACAGAGTCTTCCAGTTCTTCTGAACCCATGGCCGGGCAGCCGAGCAAGATGACGTCTTTGCTAGCTACATCATCGACATTTGTATCTTCAAAGCGGACTGATTCTACGTCAGCACCGGCAGCTTTGACGGCTGCTTCGATTTCGTTAGCCATTGCTTCTGTATTACCTGTACCACTCCAATAAACGATTTCTACCATGATTAAATCCTCCTTATGCTACAATGAGCGAGTCTAATGTTGTCCCAACGGCAAAGCGATTCAAATAGTCTTGCCGGCAGCACGTATAGCGATGGAAAGTACGGGCGGCAGCGTGGGCGTCGCCGTATACCTTCCATTCGCCACAAAGCTTGGCATGGTTTCCCTTGTTGGCGATGAAACCGCACACGTCCTCTAGGGGATAGCCGAGGAAAATGCCCGATTCATGAGGGAAACAGCCATCTTCTGCAAAGCGTTCGGCAAGACGGTCCAGCAGGGAAGAGATGTCCTGGCAGTCCTGATAGCCGAATTGCTGCAGAAATGATGAAATGTCCCGCTGCTGTACGTAGGCCCAGACCCTGGCCGGTCGGTATACATACAGCAAAGTGCGTTTGGAACAGGCGTACAAGATACGGAAATACAAGCCTTTTGCATTGTATTTATGATTATAATTTTCAATTATATCATCATAGGTACAGCCGCTGTCCAAGCGGGGTAGACAGAGAAGGGATGCCTGTTTGAGACCCGCTAAAGTCGGTGAACAGTGGGTTATTAAGACGAAATCCAGGTTCATATCCGGTTGCCGCTCCTTTCGCTTTGATACTGTAAGTATAATTTATTTGAAAGTGATTGTCAATACTAATATGATAATTCGTTTCAAATAAGCGAAAGGCTTGCCAAGTATAGTATAATAAAGGTAGTGTGAAGAATATTCGGAGGGGGGGGATTAGATGGAAACTGCTTATGATACGAATCATTGTTTCGGCTGTGGCCGCGATAACCCGATTGGCCTGAAGCTGGACATGAAGATGGAAGGCGATCACTGCGTGGCTTATTTTACGCCCAAGGCAGAGCATGAAAGTTATGGTGACCGCATGCACGGCGGCCTGACGAGTACGCTGCTGGATGAAGTCATGGGAGATTATGTGTTCCGCATTGCCGGTAAACCAGCCTATACGGCGCGGCTGGAAATCCGTTTCCGCAGTGCCATACGCATCGGCGAAACGGTCAAGGTCGAAGGCTGGCCGGAAGTCCACCGCGGCCGTCTGTTCATCATGAAAGGAAAGATTACCCACGCTGATGGTACGCCGGCTGCCGAAGCCAAAGCGGAAATGATGCTGGCTAAATAAAGGAGGAGTTACTATGGATAGAAGCGATATGATGCACCGCATGTATGATATTAAAGGGCCTTTAGTGGCCAAGAAGTTTGCAGCCCGCGGCTTTGAAGCCGTATACTGTCCGACGAAGGAAGAAGCCTTGAAGCAGGCCATCTCGTATATCCCGGAAACGGATGTCGTATCCTGGGGCGGCTCTGTATCCATCAATGAAATCGGCCTGCGGCCTTATGTACTGGAACACAATCCGGTCATCGACCGCGATTCGGCCAAGACGCCGGAAGAACGGGTCGAACTGATGCGCAAGGCCCTGCTCTGTGACACCTTCCTCATGGGGGCCAACGCAGCCGTCCAGGACGGCCAGCTCATCAACATCGATGGCAACGGCAACCGCGTCGCCGCCCTTTGCTACGGGCCGAAACAGGTCATCGCCATCGTCGGTATGAACAAGGTCGTCCCGACGGTCGAAGCCGGCATCGAACGGGCGCACACCGTGGCGTCGCCGCAGAATATCGGCCGCTTCCCCGGTGTCGGTACGCCTTGTGCCAAGACGGGCATGTGTGGCCACTGCATCCGGCCGGACAGCGTCTGTGCCCAAGTCGTCCGGACGCGTATCTGCAAGCCCCAGGGCCGCATCAAGGTTATCCTGGTCGGAGAAAATCTGGGCTTTTAGTCCTGAAAAGAGAGGTATTTTATTATGAGAACTGGAACGGGCGTCGTCGAAGAAGTCTGCCCGAATGGCCTGGCCAAAATCCAGACCAACCGCAATAATCTATATTCGCCGTGCAGCGACAGCATGTGCGCGGACAATGTCGTCATCGATGCTGTGAACCCCATCGGGGCCAAAAAGGGACAGTATGTACAGTTCAACATCCCCGACGCCGGCATGGGCGTCAAGGGCATCATCTGCTTCGGCGTCCCCTTGCTGCTCATCATCGTCTGTGGCGTCGCAGGCTACCTGCTGGGAGAATCATGGCAGGTCAAACCGGAAATGACGGCCTTTGCCGGCATGATTGCAGGCGGCATCATCGGCTGCCTGGTCCTGAAAGGCTATGAAAAGAAAATCAACAACAACCAGACCAAAGCCGAAATCACGGGAATCATCAGTTAAGAGGCTGCAGGTTCGTAGGGGCTCGCACGTGGCGAGCCCGCCAGATATATGTAAGAATTCCGTGAACAATTGGCATGAGCGGGCGCCCCGCGTGGCGCCCCTACAGAAAAAGGCTTGTCGCACGTGCGACAAGCCTTTTTTTATACAATATCGATTTGGCAGGCTTTCATGGCCTGTAATGCTCTTTCGTGGTTTTCTGGTGTCGAACCGGCACAGCATGTGCTGTCGACGATGATTTCCTTTTCCGGGTAGAAGGCTTTGAGCAGCATGGCATTGGCGATGACGCAGATGTCCGTGCACAAGCCCATCAATACCAGCCGGTCGTAGTCGCGTACTTCATCGACCAGGGCCGGACAGCCAAAGGATGGCTTTTCCAGGATGGTGGCCCACATGGTGTACGGCAGGAGCTGTTTGCAGATGCGCCAGCCCCGCGTGTCTTTCAGGCAGTGTGGAACGGGAAGTTTCCGGCCTTCCTGGGTTTCGCTGTAGGCCTCGTCGTGGGTGTCCTGGGTGAAAATCAGGTCCGTTTCCTGGTCGGCATCCTTTTTGCTGGCCACGATCTTGGCCTCGATGCGGGGGACGACGGCTTGAGCCTGAGCGCTTCCCAGGGCGCCGTCGATGAAATCATTCTGCATATCGATGATGATATAAGCCTGGGTCATTACGGTCATCCCTTCTCTTTAGGCACGCAATTCTTTTAAATATCCCGGTACGTCCGGGCAGGTCATGAGGCCCGACATGAGGGCGACGCCTTTGATGGGGACGTCCTGGAGCTGAGAGATGGTCTTCGGCGTAACGCCGCCTAAGGCATAGACCGGAATCTTGACGGCCTTGCAGATGGCTTCGACCGTGTCGACGCCGATAGGCGGATCCGACGGCTTGCAGGCTGTCGGGAAGACGTGGCTGGCCATGAGGTACGTAGCGCCGAGCTGTTCGGCTTTGACGGCTTCTTCGACGGTGTGTACGGAGACGCCGAGGGTCGTCATGTAATAGAGCAGGGACGAATGGGTTTCCAAATAAGGCAGAGAGCACTGGAAACGGGGAATATGAAGACGGATAGCAGCCTTTCCGAAATGCTGGAGGATACACGTCTTCTGATGGATGCTGCACAGGCGCAGGGCCCGTTTCGCATAGTCCGTGTATTCTTCTTCAGAAAGGTTTTTTTCACGAAGGACGATGAAATCTACATCGGATGCGGCGATTTGCTCGAGCTGATCCCAGTAGTTCGTCGAAGCCAATTCGTGATTTGTAATTGCAGCTACTTTTAACACGATTTATCACCTGAATATTAGAGTATTTTATATATATAACTATACATGAATCTCATACTAACGTCAACAATTATACCAATAGAATATAATAAATGTTCTATATGAGTTTAACGCCCTAAAACGAGAAGATATATGACAAAAACGGTTCGGGGTGGATTGGGTCCCGGACCGTTTTTGTCATATACATTTTATAGGATTGGTAATGGATTACGTTAGATGGTTTACAAATAAATATACTCACTGGTGACAGGCTGCAGGCCCATGCCCTTGATGTCGGAGTACATCTGGTCAAAGGACCGGCCGTCAGTGATTTCGAACTGTTCGTCACCCATTTCGGAGCCGTCATTTTCCAGATGGCCGCCGATGCCGACGCAGACGCTGGCCGATACTTTGGTAGCGGCGATTTTCATGATGGCGTTGCGGTAGCGGGCGCTTTCACGGCTCGATACGACGATGCAGGCGTAAGGCATGAACAGACGGTAGGCGCAGATGATCTGCGTCAGTTTCCGTTCGTCTACGTCCTTCGGGTTGATCTTATCGTTATTGATGATCGGGCACAGGCGCGGACAGGACAGGGAAATTTCGGCATGCGGGTACTTACGCTGCATGAGCCATGCGTGCATCCCCGTTGCCAGGGCATCTTTCTGGTAGTCGTCCAGGCCTAAGAGGGCTGCGAAGCCGACGCCGCGCATGCCGCCGAGGATGGCCCGTTCCTGGGAGTAGAAGCGGTACGGGAAGATGCGCTTGTGACCGGCCAGGTGAAGGGTAGCGTACTTGTCTGAATTGTACGTTTCCTGGAAGACCGTGACGTAGTCGGCGCCACATTCGTGGAGATATTTGTAGTCTTCCGAATTGACCGGGTAGATTTCCATGTTGATGACCCGGAAATACTGGCTGGCGATCTTGACGGCGTTGCCGATGTATTTGATATCGCTCATCTTCGGGCTTTCGCCGGTGAGCATGATGACTTCTTCGATACCCGTATCGGCGATGTTCTTACATTCGCGGTGGAGTTCTTCGTCCGTCAGGCGGGCGCGCTTGATCTTGTTGTGCGAGTTGAAGCCGCAGTAGATGCAGTAGTTATCGCAGTAGTTGGCGAAATAGATCGGCGTCAGGATGGTGATGTTGTTGCCGAAATGGCGCCGCGTGACCAGATGGGCTTTCTGGGCCATTTCTTCCAGGAACGGTGCAGCGGCCGTCGATAAGAGGGCCATGAAGTCCCGCGGGTCCAGATGTTCTTTCGACAGGGCCAGGCGGACGTCTTTATCAGTGAAGTCGTCATTGTTGAAGGAATTGCGGATGGCGACGACCTGGTCGAGCATATCCGAGTCGATGACTTCCATGCCCGGTAAATATTTCATGTGGTCGATGAGTTTGCTCTGATCGATAGTTTTAGTTTCTTCCGTCATGTTCGATTCCTCCTCAGTCTCCTAAGAATCCCGTCAGCGGATCCGAAGCCGAAGCCGTTTCGCGGACGCGGCCCAAGCCGGCAAGGTAAGCATTGCGGCCGGCACGGATGGCTTCACCGAAGGCTTTGGCCATGAGAGGCAGGTCGCCAGCCGTAGCGACGGCGGTGTTGGCCATGATAGCAGCGGCGCCCATTTCCATGGCTTCGCAGGCCTGGGACGGACGGCCGATACCGGCGTCGACAATGACCGGCAGGTCGACTTCGTCGATGAGGATCTGGATGAAATCTTTCGTCGACAAGCCTTTGTTGGTGCCGATAGGCGAAGCCAGAGGCATGATGGCAGCAGCGCCGGCGTCAGCCAGGGCACGGGCGGCGTAGAGGTCCGGATACATGTACGGCAGGACGACGAAGCCTTCTTTAGCCAAAATTTCCGTAGCTTTGATGGTTTCGTTGTTGTCCGGCAGGAGATATTTGGAGTCGCGCATGACTTCAATCTTGATGAAATCGCCGCAGCCGACTTCACGGGACAAGTGGGCGATGCGGACGGCTTCGTCGGCATTGCGGGCACTGGACGTATTGGGGAGCAGGGTGACATCTTTCGGGATATAGTCGAGGATATTGTCTTTCTGGCCGGCTTCGACGCGGCGCAGGGCCATGGTTACCATCTGGGCACCGCCTTGTTCGACAGCGGCCTTGATGAGGTCGACAGAGAATTTACCGGAACCTAAGATGAAACGCGATGTGAATTCGTGGCCGCCAAGGACCAGGGTATCTTTTTTTTTCATTGGGAAACACTCCTTTTATAATGATAGATGAGTTCATGACTGCTTTGCCGCAGGGAATCAGCCCCCGCCGACGAAGTGTACGATTTCCATGGAATCGCCGTCTTTCAAAGTCACTTTATCGTAATCCTTGCGCGATACGATATCACCGTTCAGCTCGATGGCGATGCGGTCTGTACGATATTCCTGGTCGGTCAGGTAAGCGAGCAGGTTCTGGCCGGCCGCTTCGATGTCTTTGCCGTTGATCCGTACCATGGAGGTCCTCCTTTCTCTCAAATGAAAAAAGGGTCGCACGAAGAATTACACCCAAGGTGGTGTACCCCTTCGTGCGACCCTTGTGATTCGGTCTCACTCTGCCTATGATTATAGCCTATTGTCACAAAAAGTCAACCGTTGATAATGAACTGTCTTGAGAGAAATGACCGGGGAAGACGACAAAGGCCGAAAAACTATAGTATAATAAAGTTATGATTTTACGAGAGGTGTGATCACTGCCATGGAAGAACGGATGGACTGGATGAATATTGCCCGTTATTTTTATTTGACCGACGAGCGGCTGCAGCAGATTTCCCGCGATTTTGCAGACGACATGGAACGGGCCCTGCAGGGAAAGCCGGGAGCGACCGTATCAGCCCTGAAGTCGTATGTGTCCCTGCCTGGCGGTGAGGAGCGCGGTGTCTATCTGGTCCTGGATTTTGGCGGTACGAACGCAAGGGCTGCGCGGATCCGCCTGTTGGGCCGGCACTGTTACCTCATCGAAAAGAAGGTCTGCCAGCCGCTCCGGCTGCCTGGCCAGTACGACTATCTCTCTTCGGCGACGACGGCTGGGGAGCTTTTCGATTTCCTGGCCCGCCTCGTCGGTCAGGTTGCCCATGGGCAGCAGGCCTATACCCTGGGCCATACCTTTTCCTTTGCTATAGAGCGGCAGGACCTGCGCGATGGCCGGCTCCTGTCGTGGTCGAAAGAAATTGCCGTTCCCGGTGTGGAAGGCGAATGGGTCAACGCCATGCTCAAACAGGCCCTGGCCCGTCAGGGCTTTAGGGCTGTCGAACCGGTGGCCCTGGTCAATGACACGACGGCCCTGCTGTTGTCGGCAGCGTATACGCTGGAACGGGTCCGCCTGGGCCTCGTCTGCGGGACGGGCTTCAACGCCTGCTACTATGAGCCGGCCTGGGATATGATCGTCAATCTGGAAGCCGGCGACTATGGCGGCCTCATACGCAATCGCTGGGACAAGGCAGTCGACGCCCTGTCGGCCCAGCCCGGTCAGCATCGGATGGAAAAGATGACAGGCGGTGCCTATGCAGCGGAAATCTTCCGGCAGACCTTGCTGTCTTATTTCAAGACTCGCCAGCTCCCGGTGTTTTCCACAGCCGCTATGAATGACATCATCAGCTGCGACAATGATTTGCAGTGCCGGCTCAAGATGGGCCAGCTGTGGAAGCGCATCGTGCGGCCCGATGAGATGCGGCCTGTCCGCAATATCGGCGCCGCCATTTTCGTCCGCGCTGCCCAGCTGGCCGGCGCCGTGAGCTGCGGCATCCTGCGCCATCTTTATGGCGGCGAAGCCGTTCCGGCCCAGTCCGTGGCCGTCGACGGCAGCCTCTTGGAACACGTCCGCGGTGCCTTGTTCATGATGGAAGATGCCATGCAGGCCTGCCAGAATGAAGGCGTGAGCCGGGACAAGCAGATTCCCGTCGACCCGGTACTCATCCAGGACGGCCCCTTAGTCGGCGCCGCCGTCGCAGCGGCCATGGCAGGCGAAGGCCGGTGACAGCAGGCCGGCCCACCACGAACCACGAGCCACGAACCATGAACCACTAGCCACGGCCACGTTTTTTCGGTACAATATAATATTGCAGAGATATTTCCACCATATCTGTAGTTCAGGGAAAGGAGACGGCGCCAGGTCACGATGCTGCAACTCGATAAATCTACCAGCAAACCCTATTACGTACAAATCTATGAATATTATCGCCGGGAAATCGAAGAGCACCGGATGATAGCCGGCATGCGCCTCGACTCGGTCCGTGAACTGGCCCAGGCTGCGGGCATCAGCAAGATGACCGTCGAAAAGGCCTACTACCAGCTGGCCAGTGAAGGCTACATCCTGCGCCGCCATAAGGCCCGCTATGAAGTGGCCTCCCTGGGCGGTCTGGAAGCGCGGACCGAAGAGGCTGCTGCGCCCGTATTGCGTGAAGCCAGTCGTCGCCCTGTCTATGCCTATGACTTTGCCAGTGGCGACATGGCTTTGGAACGCTTTCCCCTCGACATATGGCGGAAATATATGAATCGGATCTTATCGGAGCCAGACCGGCTGCTGGCGGCCAATGATGACCAGGGCGTCCCTGATTTGCGCCGGGCCTTGAGCCGTTACGTCTATGAAACGCGCGGCGTCCATGCAGAGCCGTCGCAGATTATCATCGGTGCCGGGACGATTTCTCTTCTCGGCGTCCTGACCAATCTGCTTCACGATAAATATGCCTGCATCGGCGTCGAAGACCCGGGCTTCCGCCTGGGCCGGGAGATTTTCCGCAACAGCGGCTATTCCATCGTGCCCATTCCCATCAGCGGCGGACTGCTCCACGTCGATGCCCTGGAAGCCAGCGGCGTCCGCCTGGTCTACGTCAGCCCGTCCCATCAGTTCCCGACGGGGACGGTCATGCCCGCCGGCATCCGCCATCGTCTGCTGCATTGGGCTGAAAAGACGGATGGACTGATCATCGAAGACGATTACGACAGCGAGCTGCGCTATTATGGCCGCCCCGTCCCGGCTTTGCAGGGCCTGGACCGCCACGGCCGTGTCGTCTACATGGGGGCCTTGTCCAAGGTATTGCCCTTTTTCATCCGCCTCAGCTATATGGTACTGCCGCCTCAGCTCATGCCCCTTTACGAACAGCGGCGCAGCCTGTTCCGCCAGGGCGCGTCGGTTCCGGAGCAGTGCGTTCTGGCGGAATATATCGAGAGCGGCGAACTGGCCCGTCAGGTACGGCGCCTGCGCAAGGAATACCAGGAAAAAGGGGAGCTCTTAGGCCGGCTCTTAGTCGAAGCCTTTGGTCAGGATATCGTCGTAGGGCGGCTGGTTTCCGGCGTATACTGCCATATCCGCCTGCACAGCCGCTTATCGGAAGAAGAACTGCGCCGCCGGGCGGAACTGCAGGGCTGCCGTGTCTTGTCCATGCAGTCTTTTTATGAAACACCGTCGCAGGAAACGGATAAAGAATTTCTCCTGTCATTTTCAAAAATTCCCACCTGCAGGCTCCGCGATGCCGTAGCGGCGTTGCATGGAGCGTGGTCAGAGAAAGAAGGATACTAATGGCGAAAAGTTTGCGTTTTATTCAATGCGGGGATCTCCACTTAGGGAGCCCTTTCCATAACCTCTCCGCTATTGATGAACGGTGGCAGCGCATCGTCGGGAAAGCGCCGGTCCGGGCGTTCCAGAAAATCGTCCAGATGGCCATTGATAAACGGGTCCACGCTGTCCTCATCACCGGCGATGTCTACACCAGTGCCGATCACAACTTGACGGCACAGCTCGATTACGTGCGCCTTTTACATAAATTAGCACAGAATAACATCCAGGTCTTTGCCGTCCTGGGGAATCACGACCCGCTCGAAGCGTGGAAGGCGAAGATTCCCTTTCCGCCGAATGTCCACGTGTTTCCGACCGATGCTGTCGAACGGGTCCCCCTGGTCGTAGATGGCGAAGAAGTAGCGGCCATTTACGGGCAGAGTTATGCCAAGAGCGAACAGCGGGACAATCTGGCCTGGAAATTCAACCGCGCTGCTGGCGACCGATTTTCCATCGGCATGCTCCATACCCAGGTAGGCAGCCGGGATTCGACATATGCGCCGTGCACCCTGGAAGATTTGAAAGAATGTGGCATGGATTACTGGGCCCTCGGGCATATCCACAAGCATGAGATACTCTGCGAAAAGCCCTATGTCGTCTATGCCGGCAACCCGCAGGGCCTCGATTGTACGGAAACGGGGCCGCGGGGCTGTTATTACGTCGAAGTCGGACCGTATGGGACGACGGACCTGGAATTCATCGACACGAGCATCGTCCGCTGGGAAAGCATCGACCTCGCCATCGACGGTATCGAATCGGTGTCGGAACTGCGCGAGTCCGTCCGCTTCGCTAAGGAAAAAGTGCGCCGTGATATCGGCAAGCCGACGTTCCTGACGGTCAATTTCACCGGTTCCGGCAGTATGTACCACGTCCTCAACAATCCGGAGGCGACGCAGTACTGGCTGGAAAGCTGGCGTGAAGAAGAACAGGGGAAATACGCCTTCGTCATGGTCGAACGCCTGCGTAACCTGGCCCGTCCCAAGATGAATATGGACGAACGAAGTAAACTGCCCGACTCCGTCGGCGACTACTTGAATGTCTTCGACAAGCTGGAAAAGCTGGCTCCTGAAGAAAGGGCCAAGGCGCTGCGGGATATTCTCATGAGCCGCCCGGAATTTGAACGCCTCGGGGCCTATGGAAGGGCCCTGACGGACCAGCGCCTGCTGGAAACGTTCGAGAAAGCCAAGTGGCTGGGCGTACAGAAATTGCTGGAACATAGAAGAGGTTAAGCAGTATGAAGATTACAGAGATGCATTTGGATGATTTCGGGATTTACCATAATGTGAGCTGGAATCCGCCGGAACACGGCCTGATCGTCATGCATGGCCGCAACGAAAGCGGCAAGACGACGCTCATGAAATATGTCCGCTCCATGTTCTTCGGCTATCTGCGCGGAGACTGGAAGGGCTATTTCGGCAGCATGGGCATCCGTCGGGAAGACGGAAAGGAATACCGCATCGTCCGCAATGAAAAAGAATATTTCCTGTCAGACGGTCAGGAAAAAGTACAGGAAGAGCCAGCGAATCTGTGGTGGCACGGCCTGGACCGTCAGACGTATGATACGATTTTTGCCATGGGCCTGGAAGACCTGCAGGGCTTCAAAATCCTGTCCAATGAAGCCGTGCGCAGCCATTTCTTCAGCATCGAAGGCGGCATCGGCATGGGCCTGGCCCGCAGTGAAGTGACCAAGCATATGGGTGACCTCCTGGTCGCTTCGCCGCAGGGCAAGAAACCCATCAATGCCCTGCTCAACGAGCAGAAGGACTTCGACCGCCGCATTACCGGCATGGCCTACGATGAAGATGAATTCGCCAGCCTGCAGGAAACGGAACAGACGACGCATGAAATCGAGAACCGCATCCGCCTGGATATCGAAGAATCGAAGCAGCAGATCGAACGGATTTCCATGCCTATCGCTGCCTGGGATGTCTATAAATGCGGCCAGGACGCCATGCAGCATATGCAGGCCCTGGCCGATGTATCCCAGTTCCCGGCTGACGGCGCGCAGAAATGGGCCGAGCTGGAACAGAACATCAAGGCCATTGACGAACAGGTCCGCAAGCTCAAGGCGACGAGCCGCAAAGGCCCGGCCTTCCAGGAATCGTGGAACCGCTGGCTGGCCTGCGGCCCCCAGCTCGACGCCATGGCTCACCATGTCGGTGAATGGAAGCAGGGGCTGGAAGAGCTTTCGGACCATGAAGATAAGGAAATGGACTGGGAATTTGAAGGCACGAAACAAGCCGACCTGCTCAAGTCCTGGACCGATGGCAAGGATATTCCGGCAGCCGTCAACTGGACTCAGGGGATTTCGGCCGCCGCTGCCCTCGACCACAGTCGTCAGGATTTAGAGAAATGGCAGGCTGACAAGCCCAAGAATGTTTCCGGTGCCAGCGGCGAAGACGGTCCGGCTGAAAAGACCAAGGACGAATGGGATGTCATCGGGACGGCCGTAGCGACGATCCAGAACGTCGTCATGGAACGCCAGAAGATACAGGAACAGCTGGAATGGCTGAAGAACGAACCGGCTGGCTCGTCGAAGGCCTTTACCTTCGTCGGCATCGCTTTCCTGGTCCTGGCGGCTCTCTGCGTCGCCGCTGTCTATCTGGCTCACTTCGATTCGACCCTGGGCCTGGGCGGTGCCGCTGCCTGTGTCGTCATCGCCATCATTTCCCTGGTCCGCCAGAGTACCGGTGCCGACCGGGTTCCCCGGAAAATCGCAGAAATCGAAGGCCAGCTGGCAGGCGTCAACCGCAAAATCAGCGACTTAGCCAAAGAAGCGGAAATGACCCTCAGTACGGACGAATCGAACGAACGCTGGCTCCAGGAACTGGACGCCGTCCGCAAGCAGTATCTGGACTGGCAGACGCGGGAAACGAAGAATGCCTGGCAGAAAGAACAGAAAGTCATGTACGACGCCATTTATGAAAAATGGCAGTCCGATGGCAATACCTGCAAAAAACAGCTCCTGGCCTGTGAAACGGCCTGGGACGGCTGGCGCGATAAAAATAGTTTCAGCAAACTGGATACGGCCGATGTGGCCAAAGCCAAAGAAGCCTGGGATACGTGGCATGAAGTCACGACGGCCGCTGCCGATTGGAAGCGACGCAAGTTGGAATTGAAAGGCGCCATTTCCCGCTGGAGCGATACGGCAGAACAGATTTTCCGGGAAGTCGGCGTCAAGAAGGCCGTTTCCCCGGATACCGTCGAAGACGTCTACAAACAGTGGCAGGACATCCGCGTCCAGGCTGAAGTGGCCAAAGAACAGGACCGTCAGCAGAAAGAACGGGAAAGTCAGATTGCCAGCCTGGGAGAAGAACGGCAGCAGCGCGTCCAAGAACAGCAGGAACTGCTCAAGGCAACCGGCGCCCAGACGGAAGGCGAATTCCGCAGCAAAGTCCTGCGCTTCCGCCAGTTCCACCAGTACAAAGAAGTCTATGACCAGACGGAAGCCCATATCCGCCTCATCGCCAAGACGCCGAAAAACCTGGCCGAACTGCGCCATGAATTGAAAATCCATACCTTGAAGACCTGGACAGATGAACGCGACTACTACCAGAAAAAAATCGCCGATGCCGAAAAGAAACTGGCTGAAGTCGCAGAAAAACGAGGCAGTATCATTGAACGCCTGAGCCAGATGGCCAAGAGCGACGAATACGGCAAGCTCCTGCAGGCCAAACAGAACCGCAAGGCCGAACTGGACCGCGACGTCGACGACTGGCTGACCAATATGTACACCCAGTACATGCTGGAACAGGCCCAGGAATACTACGAACGGGTCCGCCAGCCTATCGTCATCCGCCAGGCCGGCGAATACCTCAATCTCATGACCCAGGGCCGCTATACCCTGCAGGCTAGCCTGGACGGCAAACAGCTCTTTGCCGTCGATGGCAGCCAGCGCCGCGTCCCGGAAAAACAGTGGAGCAGCGGCCTGGGCGACCAGATTTACCTGGCCATCCGCATCAGCCTGGCCATGGCCTTCTCCAAACAAATCGAACCGATGCCGCTCATCCTCGACGACATCCTCGTCCGCTTCGACGAACAGCGCCAGAAAGAAGCCATCCAGTTCCTGGCCTCGTTGGGCAAAAAAGAACAGATATTCCTGTTCACCTGCTCCGATGCCACGTTGCACCTGGCCGAAGAAGTCCAAAAACAACTGTCTGGAGAAACAGACACGATCCATCTCTTTGAAATCGAAAAAGGGACGATACGGGGAAAGGAAGGCTTATGCTAGAGTATGTAGTTCGACAAACGGCGGCCTACATGGAATCCATGCCTAAACAGATTCGCAAAAAAAGTGGTCAATTCTTTACCAGCATAGAAACAGCCCGGTTCATGGCCGGGCTGTTTGCTATCCCTGCACAGCCTGAAATTACCATATTGGATCCCGGAGCTGGCACGGGTATCCTTACGGCTGCTTTATTGGAACGTATTTCGGCAATCCCAGCTGTGGAACGAGTACACCTTATATGTTATGAAACAGATGAAAAAATCATTCCTGTTTTAGAAGATAATCTTCGTTATGTGACCGCTCATTGTTTAAAAAAAGCTGACTATGAGCTCCGCACTTTGAATTATATTACAAGCCAGGAAAATGCTTTCAATGGAGGCCTGTTTCCAGAATCAGGCATCACTTGCGACCTCTGTATTGGCAACCCGCCGTATATGAAAATCGGAAAAGATGCGCCTGAAGCTAAAGCCATGCCGGCAATTTGTTATGGTGCTCCTAATTTATATTTTCTCTTTGCGGCTATGTCGTTATTTAATGTCCGTGACGGCGGAGAAATGGTTTACATCATTCCCCGTTCTTGGACAAGTGGCATGTATTTCAAGCGCTTTCGCCAATATTTATTCAGCCATGGTGTGATTGAGCAGATTCACTTGTTTACCAGTCGGGATAAGGTCTTTGATACCGAACAGGTATTGCAAGAAACGATGATTGTCAAGATACGGAAACAGCGTCAGGTTCCTTCGGATATATTGGTCACTTCTTCTGAAGCTAATTGTGATTTCCGTCATTTACAGCAGATTTCATTGCCTTATTCGGATGTAGTTTCCGGATCGGACCAGTATGTCTTTTTGATGACTAATCATCGGGAAGTAGACGCTATCTGCTTGTTAAACACATTTCCCTATACCCTGCCAGATTTCGGTATGAAAATGAAAACGGGATTGACTGTTGATTTTAGGGAGAGGGAGTCTTTGCGGAATACTGAAGTCGATGGGGCCGTACCGCTCTTTTTTGCCCAGCATATACAAAACGGTCATATTTGCTTTCCGATTGGTAAAGAAGGGGAATATTTAGTACCATCCCGGAAAAGTTTGGTACAGCCTAATACTAATTATTTGTTTATCAGGCGGTTTACGGCAAAGGAGGAAAAGCGCCGATTACAATGTGGTATTTATTTGGCAGAACAATTTCCGCAATATCAGACCATAAGCACGCAGAATAAAATCAATTTCATTGATAATGCGGACCATACATTGTCTAAAGATGTAGTATATGGGCTATATGTTTTGTTCAATTCTACCCTTTATGATGTATATTACCGGGTACTCAATGGTTCTACGCAGGTCAATGCTACAGAAATCAATCATATGCCTGTTCCAGCTATTTCGATTATTGAAGAACTAGGGCGAGCATTGTTGAAGCAATCCGATATAACAGAAAAAACGTGCAATCAGATCTTGGAGGGATTTTTACATGGGAAAAATCAGCGAAGCTCAAGCCATTCTTAGAGCTATTGGGATGCCCGAACGCCAGCAAACGCCTATTTGTGCGTTGAGTTTGCTGGCTTTGGCTCATATACGGCCTGATGATGACTGGTGTCAGGCTAGCAATGAGTGGATTCGTATTCACGATATAATTCAGTTCGTTAATCTGAATTATGAAGTTGATTATGCAGAGAATAGTCGGGAAACGTTCCGAAAGCAGGCTATGCATCATTTTCGCAATGCCGCTTTGATTGAAGATAATGGAAAAGCGACGAATAGTCCCAACTATCGCTATCGGTTGACTCAGGAAACAGTCCGCCTTTTGCAGACTTTTCACACCGACTTATGGGAAAAATCTTTGAAAGAATTTACTGATGTTCACGAATCACTGATTTCCATTTACGCATCGAAAAAAAAACGTTCAGAAAATGCCAGTCATGATTAATGAGACGGCCTATACTTTTTCACCAGGTAAGCATAATGCCTTACAAAAAGCTATCTTGGAAGAATTTGCACCGCGCTTTGCACCAGGGGCTATTTGCTTGTATGTTGGTGATACGACTAATAAAAACTTAGTGGAAAACCAGACGTTACTGAAACAATTAGGAATTGCTCTGACAGAACATGATAAGTTGCCCGATGTCATCCTGTATTGCAAGGACGTCGACTGGATTTACTTTGTTGAAGCCGTGACCTCCGTGGGTCCTATGAGTCCTAAACGCTTACAAGAATTGGAAGCTATGACTCAGCAGGTCACGAGCGGGAAAATCTATGTTACCGCTTTTCCTGATGTAACCGTCTACAAACGTTTTGTGGCGGACTTAGCTTGGGAAACCGAAGTTTGGATTGCCGATGAACCAGATCACATGATTCACCTTAACGGCAATCGGTTTATGGGGCCGCGTTGAATTTATAAAAGGGGCTGTCGCACGAAGAATTTTGTCATCATGCGAGGCCCCGTTTACTTTATAGTTTGTAGCACAGAGTTTGTAGTTTGCAGAGAAAACCTTTAAATTTAAAACTATCCGCTAACCCCGAACCACTAGCCACTAACAACTCAAAAAGGGCTTGTCGTATGATGACAAGCCCTTTTTTCACGCCCAGACGAATCCGGTCATAGCCATGGATCCTAAGGTGCAGGTATTATTGAATGGTGTAGCTTTATCCGTTCCGGCGGCGCCCAGGCAATAGAGCAGGGGCAGGTAGTGTTCCGGTGTCGGCACGGCGTAGGCTGCGTGTTCGTGGTTTTCGTAGTGGATGATGTTGTCGATGTTGCCGGCGATGACATTATCGACGATATCCTGGTTGAAGTGTTTGGCTGCTTCGGAGCCGCCGCGCTTGTTCCATTCGACGCGGCGCAGGTTGTGGACGATGTTGCCACTGGCCCAGATGAGGTAGCCTTTTTCTCGGAGCGGGGCGAGTTTCTGGCCGAGTTCAAAGCATTGGTCCGGTGTAAACGTGCTGTTTACAGAAAGCTGGACGACTGGGATGGGCGCGTTGGGGAACATGTGGACCATAACACTCCATGTTCCGTGATCGATACCCCATGAATCGTCGATAGAAACGTCATTGCCCAAAAGCTGGCAGACGTCCTGGGTCAGTTCCGAACAGCCCTTGGCTGGGTATTGGAGCTGATAGAGCTCTTCTGGGAAGCCGTACATGTCGTAGATTTGACGCGGCTTGTCGGCACTCTGGATATACGTGCCTGGGACATACCAATGGGCCGAGATGGCCAGGATGGCTTTCGGTCTGTCCTCACTGGTTAGAACGTCTGCGCCGACGCGCTGCATTTCGCGCGTCAAGTCGTTTTCATCGATAGCCAGCATCGGACTGCCATGACCGGTGAAGATAACAGGCGTTTTTTTCATTATGATGAATCCTCCTTTGCATAGAAACCATAAAGATAAAACCATCTTTAGTATATCATGAAGTTACTTTACGTCAACAAACTGCCATTTTTCACATATTTAATAATCACGAGGGAGTCGCAAAAATTTACGAATATTATAGTGCTGGATTCCATCCTGGCTAAAGTCGAGTTCGTCCATAGAAACGACGTATTTGGGATAATTGTCTTTTATGTCTTTATATACACGGAATTCGCGTTCGATAGTTTCTGGTGAAGCGAGTAAATATGTGACCTGGACATAACATTTTCGATTTCCTTTTTCGGCAATGAAATCGACTTCAAAATTTCCTGTTTTGCCAATCGTTACCGTATAGCCGCGGCGCAATAATTCCAAGCAGACAATGTTTTCTAATATTTGGTCGATATCGCGGGCATTGTGGCCATATACGGCTTCTCGCAGGCCATGGTCAACGACATAGTACTTTTCATTGATAGAAAGCAGTTTCTTCCCTAATAAATCTTGGCGGGGGATTTTATAGAATAAATAAGCTGTTGTACAAGCATTCAGGTAATTCAATACGGTATCGTTGGAAACTTTTCGATGTTCACTTTTCAAGTATTTTGTAATGTTAGAAGCACTGAAAACGTGGCCGATACTGCTGAGGGCATATCCGATGATGCGCTCTAATAAATCGACGTCGCGCAGATTATTCCGTTGGACAATATCCTTTAAAATTACGGAATTGTACATATCCTGCAAATACTGACGAGATGGGCCTTCTTGGAAATGGAGATTCATTAAGAAAGGCATCCCGCCGAAGAGTAGGTATTTTTGGAAGGCTTGCGGGGTATCGTCTAATTGATTTGCTAATATAAATTCTTGATAAGAAAAAGGATAAATGACGAATTGAACATAGCGGCCGGCTAAATAGGTGGAAAGTTCCCCAGAAAGCAGCTTAGCATTTGAACCGGTAAGATAAATATCGACATCGAAAGCGACACGCAGGGAGTTGATGACCCGTTCCCAATTCGTCACTTCTTGTATTTCATCTAAAAAAATGTATATTTTTCCTTTTATGGCAGCTGCTTTGTCTGCAATCCATTGATAGAGTGCCATGGGTTGGCACAAGGGGAGATTGGCCAAATCTTCAAAATTTAGGCTTATCATTTGATCAGGACGGACTTGTTGAGATAATAGTTCTTCCTGGATTAATTGCAGCATGACTGATTTTCCGCTGCGGCGTATTCCTGTCAATACCTTTATGAGATCCGTGTTAATGAACGGTCTGATTTGTTTCATGTAATATTCGCGCTGAATCATGGTATCCCATCCTTTCTGAAAAACTATTTATACTATTATACCAGTATATTTTACAGTTTTCCATAATTCATACTATTATACTAGTATGAATTATGGAAAATAGGAATTCTAACTAGTATAGTAGTTGGATTTTTCGTTTACTTGTGAGGATACGCTTCTTTTGCTATAATGAACGGGTAACGTACAGGTTACGGACTTGATTTTTTAGAGATAACGACTGTGCGTCCTTTTGGGCGCCTTCGTTATCTCTTTTTTTGTTGGGAGGAATTATTGTGGAAGTTCGTCATTATCATTGGAAAGATGGAAAATCCCTGACTGTCGGGGAACGGACGCTGGTCATGGGCGTCCTCAATTATACGCCTGACTCTTTTTCTGATGGCGGGAAATGGAATAATGCCGATGTAGCCTTGAAGCACATGGAAGAAATGGTAGCCGAAGGGGCGGATATCATCGACATCGGCGCCGAATCGTCACGGCCGGGTTTTACGCCGATTTCGGCAGCCGAAGAGATTTCCCGGCTGGAAACGATTTTGCCGCGCCTTGTCAAAGCCTGCCCGGTCCCCATTTCTGTCGATACGTATAAGGCTGAAACGGCAGACTATGCCATGCGTACGGGTGCCCATATCATGAATGATATCTGGGGCCTCCAGTATGCGCCGGAACCGGGACAGATGGCCGCTGTAGCCGCAAAATACGGCGTTCCTGTCGTCGTCATGCATAACCAGGACGGTACAGAATACGGCGACATCATCGAGGATATGAAGCGCTTCTTCATCCGCTCGGCCATCATTGCAGACCAGGCCGGCATGAGCCAGGACCAGATCATCACCGACCCGGGCATCGGCTTTGGCAAGACCTTTGACCAGAATGTCTACGTCATGAAGCACTTGCGGGATCTGACAGGCCTGCCGTATCCCATGCTCCTGGGGACGAGCCGCAAGGGCTTTATCGGCAAGATCCTCGACCTGCCGGTTACGGAACGGATGGAAGGGACCGGGACGACCTGTGTCGCTGGCGTCCTGGCCGGCTGCGCGATTGTCCGCGTCCATGACGTCAAACCCATCGTCCGCATGTGCCAGATGGCCGATGCTCTGCGTTAGATAAATTAGTCAGGTAAAACCTTTTACTGTATAAATATGACGGAACTTCCTTGACTGCCGTGGCCTGGCGGCGGTATAATGGCTCAAATGTATATAAGCTGATAGGGAGGTTTCTACATGGAAAATAAAAGTCTGCGCGGCCTCGTCGTATGCCGCAATTTTTTACAGGATCCCGTCATCAAGGCCCTGCTGGCCGTCCAGGAACAGGGGGATAATCCCTTTGGCAAGCATGAAGCGGCAGCGGTCCTCTTGGAACGGGCGGAACAGCTGGGCCTCAGCGGCAATATCCTGCGCCAGTATTTCCTCTATCTCTTGGGGGAAGGCGATACGGTCGCTGCCGAAGCCATTGAACGGTTGGGCAAGGCCGGCACGGGCATGACCAAGGCCCTGCTCTTGGATATGACTCTGCTCTGGCCGTATCTGCAAAAGGCCGCTTCCGACTTCCTCGGCGTCGATTTCCTCGACAACTACGAACCGGCTGTCCCCAAAGTTTACGGCTATGTCCAGACCCTGGAAACGGCCCTCATGGCAGCGTCGACGCCAGAAGAAGCGACGAAAGTCTTACTGCATCATTATGCAGTATACGGCCGGGGCAAACTGGCACAGTTCATGGCCTTCCGCATCGGTGAAGACGGGGACCTCGTAGGCATCGAGAATTTCCCCCATCTTGCCTGGGATGACCTCATCGGCTATGCGGCTCAGAAAGAAAAGCTCCTGGCCAATACGACGGCCTTTCTGGCTGACCGGGCGGCCAATAACGTCCTCTTGACGGGTTCCCGCGGGACGGGCAAGTCGACGGCCGTCAAAGCCCTGGTCTGCCGCTACCATGAACAGGGCCTGCGCCTCATCCAGGTCCAGCGCGGCCAGCTCCACAATCTGCAGCAGCTCATGGAAAAACTCGGCGACATCGGCAGCAAGAAGTTCATCCTCTTCTTGGATGATTTGTCCTTCGATGAAAATGAAAAAGAGTATAAATACCTCAAGTCGGCCATCGACGGCGGCGTCACGCCACAGCCGAAAAACGTGCTTATTTATGCAACATCGAACCGTCGCCACCTCTTGAAGGAAACGTGGCACGACCGCAACGACGAACTGGACGAAGTCTACCGCGATGACAGCACGAACGAGTCGATTTCCCTGTCGGACCGCTTCGGCCTCATCCTCCATTACTCGGCGCCGACGCAGGATGAATACTTGCAGATCATCGCCCATGAGCTGAAAAAAGCCGGCATTACCCTGGACCCGGAAGAGCTTCGTGTCGAAGGCGTCCGCTGGGAAATGGAACATTCCGGCCGCAATGGCCGCATTGCTCAGCAGTTTGTGAAATGGTATCTGGGCAATCGCAAGGCTTAAGAATCTTAGGCAAGTAAACGTTTAACCAAACTTTTTTCGGAAAAATTCCAAAAAAGCATTGACAAACAGCACGGCATTTTGTAGAATGTGTTCAAGCTTTTCAAACGGGCCACAACGATAAAGGCTCGCAAAAGCATATAGTGAAATCTGATGACGGGAAAGAGTAGTTCGTCCGGACATTCCCAGAGAACCGGCGGCTGGTGCGAGCCGGTAATGAATGGCGATTGAAAATCATCCCCGAAGAGAAGTGCTGAAGCAAGATTAAGCACTGACGATTTTTCCACGTTATAGGAAACGCGTATGTTGGTACGTTGTAGAGAGCCTGGCTGCAGTAATGCGCCGGGAATCAGGGTGGTATCGCGGAATAGTACTCCGTCCCTCAGTGAGGGGCGGAGTTTTTTTGTTGGCCTCTTTCGACGAATCTCTAAATCCCAACGAGAATAAATTATTTTATACTCACAAGGAGAGATGTTATTATGGCAAAAGTATTTTATGATCAGGACGTAAATTGGGACGTTATGAAAGGCAAAAAAGTTGCCGTCATCGGTTATGGCAGCCAGGGTCATGCTCATGCATTGAACCTCAAGGACAGCGGCGTCGACGTCGTCGTCGGCTTGTATGAAGGCAGCAAATCGGTTGAAAAAGCTAAAGCAGCCGGCCTCGAAGTCAAGACCGTTGCTGAAGCTGTCAAAGATGCTGACGTCACGATGGTCCTCATTCCGGACGAAAAACAGGCTGACGTATATGCAACGGAAATCGCTCCGAACTTGAAATCCGGCAGTGCCCTCGCCTTTGCACACGGCTTCAACGTTCACTTCAAACAGATCGTCCCGCCGGCTGATGTCGACGTATTCATGGTCGCTCCGAAAGGCCCGGGCCATCTCGTCCGTCGTACATTCGTAGAAGGCGGCGGCGTCCCCGACGTATTCGCTGTCGAACAGGATGCTTCCGGCAAATGCTTCGACCTCGCTTTGGCTTATGCCCGCGGCATCGGCGGCACGCGTGCCGGCGTCATCCAGACGACTTTCCAGGAAGAAACAGAAACAGACCTCTTTGGTGAACAGGCAGTCCTCTGCGGCGGCATCTGCCAGCTCATCACCAACGGTTTTGAAACCCTTTGCGAAGCTGGTTATCAGCCGGAAATCGCTTACTTTGAAACCTTCCATGAAATGAAGTTGATCGTCGACCTCATGTACGAAGGCGGCATGGCTAAGATGCGTAAATCCATCAGTGATACCGCTGAATACGGCGATTACACGGCTGGCCCGCGTGTCGTAACCCAGGAATCGAAGAAAGCCATGAAAGAAGTCCTCAACGACATCCAGTCCGGTGCCTTCGCCAAAGATTGGCTCCTCGAAAACAAAGCCGGCGGCCGCGCTCACTTCCTGGCTATGCGCCGTCAGCATGCGGAACATCCGCTCGAACAGGTCGGTGAAAAACTCCGTGCCATGATGCCGTGGCTCCACAACAACGACCAGAACGACTAAGACATAGTTTGAAGTTGGATGTTTGGAGTTTGAAGTTGGAAATAACTTTTAACATCAAACTTCAGACATCAAACCCAAGAAGCAGGTTGATTGAAGAATAGCTTCTTTGTAAGTATGAGTCATGTTTTATGATGAGGTGAATGAGATGAAAATGACCGGAGCACAAGCAGTGATCGAATGCTTGAAACGTGAACAGGTACAAGTCGTCTTCGGCTATCCCGGCGGGGCTGTCCTGACATTATATGATGAATTATATAAAGCCAAATTTCCCCATGTCCTGACAGGCCACGAACAGGGAGCTGTCCACGCCGCTGACGGCTATGCCCGCGCTACGGGCAAGCCCGGTGTCTGCTTTGCTACGTCCGGTCCTGGCGTCTGCAACATGGTTACAGGCATTGCCACGGCCAACATGGATTCCATTCCCCTCGTCGTCATCAGCGGCCAGGTAGCAACGCCCCTTATCGGGCGCGATTCCTTCCAGGAAGCTGATATCTCCGGTATTACCACGCCGATTACGAAACACAACTATTTAGTGAAGAACGTCAAGGAATTGCCCCGGGTCTTGAAAGAAGCCTTTTACATCGCAACCACAGGCCGGCCCGGGCCGGTCCTTGTCGATATTGCCAAGGATGTATTCGATACACCTTTTGAATTTGAATATCCCGAAGAAGTCCATCTGCGCGGCTACCAGGGCCATCACGTCGGCAATGAAGCCGATGTCGACCACGCCGTCGAAGCCATTGAAAAGGCAAAGCGCCCGGTCATCCTCACCGGTGGCGGCGTCGTCCTTTCCAACATGTCGGACCGCTTGAAGCACATCGTCCAGCAGATGCATGTCCCTGTCGTCACGACCCTCATGGGCAAGGGCTGCGTCCCCGATACGTATGACGCCCACCTGGGCATGGTCGGCATGCATGGCTCGTACGCTGCCAATATGGCCGTTACGAAATGCGACCTCCTGGTCGCCATCGGCGCCCGATTCGATGACCGCGTCACTGGCGACGTCGAAAATTTCGCGCCGAACGCGCAGATCGTCCACTTCGATATCGATAAAGTAGAAATCAATAAAATCGTCCACGCCGACATCAGCGTCAACGGCGACCTCCGCTGGTCCCTGCCGCTCCTCGACGAAAAGCTGGCAGCTCATGAAACGCATCTGGCGGACCGCTATGGTGAATGGCGGACTTTCGTCCTCGATATGAAGGCCGCTCATCCCTTTGCCACGCGGGACCTTCCCGATGCCGTTTCGCCGCAGAAGCTCTTTGAAGAGGTCCAGAAGTGGACCGACGACGACACCATCGTCGTTACCGACGTCGGCCAGCACCAGATGTGGGCAGCTCAGTTCTTCGATTTAAATAAGCCCCGCCGCTTCGTTACCTCTGGCGGTCTGGGTACTATGGGCTATGGCCTGCCGGCTGCCCTCGGTGCCAAGCTGGGCTGTCCCAAGTCGAAAGTCGTCTTATTCACTGGCGACGGCAGTATCATGATGAACTGCCAGGAATTCGCCACTCTTCATAAATATGGCGTCGATGTCAAGACCATCGTTCTCCACAACAACGTCCTGGGCATGGTCAACCAGTGGCAGCGCTTGTTCTACAACGGCCACTGCGCTGAATCGCTGATTGGGGATAACCCCGATTTGACAGCCGTATCCGCGTCCATGGGGGTTCCCGGGACGGCCGTCCATAAGCCGGAAGACCTGGCTAAAGCCGTAGAAGCCCTGTTCAAGACGGAAGGGCCGGCACTGCTCGACGTCTTCATCCCGGCTGATGAAAATGTCTATCCCATGGTTCCCGGCGGCAAGCGCCTGGACCAGATGGTATTGGGAGGTGAAGGGAAATGATGAGACAACATCTCGCTATTCTCTGCGACAATAAACCGGGCGTCCTGACGCACGTCGCCAGCCTGATCAGCCGCAGAGCCATTAATATTGAATGTATCAATGCCGGTTATACGGAAGAAGCTGACGTAACGCGTATCAACATCGTCGTTTCCGTTGAAAACCGCTGGGAACTCGACCAGGCCGTCAACCAGCTGGCCAAGCTCATCGACGTCATCAAAGTCGTCAACCTCGACGATGCGCCGTTCATCAGTTATGAACTGGCGATGATCAAAGTCCAGAGCCCGACGCCGCAGACCCGCGAAGAACTGACCAATATCGCCCAGCTCTTCAACGCCAAGATCGTCGACGTCCAGCGCCGTTCCCTGGTCCTGCGCCTGACAGGCCGGGAAGACCATATCGAGGCTCTTTTGGAAATGCTGAAAGATTATGATATTATTGAAATCGCCCGGACCGGGCAGATTTCCCTGTCCCGCGGCGAAATGGCCGTCAAGGATATGTAGAGAAAGGATGAATACCATGCGCAGTGATGTTGTTAAAAAGGGCGTTACCCGAACCGCCCATCGTACGTTATTCCATGCTATGGGCTATAGCGATGAAGATTTGCAGAAACCGTTGATCGGTATCTGTAATGCCTTCAATGAAATCATTCCCGGCCATATCCATTTGCGCGATATTGCCGAAGCAGTCAAGCTCGGCGTTGCCGCTGCCGGCGGTACACCGATTGAATTCCCGTCCATCGGCGTCTGCGACGGTATCGCCATGGGTCATCGCGGCATGAGCTTTTCCTTGTCCAGCCGTGAACTGATCTGTGACTCCATTGAAGCCGTAGCGACAGCTCATGCCTTTGATGGCCTGGTACTCATCCCGAACTGCGATAAAATCGTCCCGGCTATGCTCATGGCTGCCGGCCGCCTCAACATCCCGACAGTCGTCGTCAGCGGCGGCCCCATGCTCGCCGGCCGTCACAACGGCAAGAACATCAGCGTCAGCACCATGTTTGAAGCCGCTGGCAAAGTCGAATCGGGCCAGATGACACCGGAAGAAATGCACCAGATGGAATTCCAGGCCTGCCCGGGCTGCGGTTCCTGTTCCGGCTTGTTCACAGCCAACACCATGAACTGCATGACCGAAGTCCTCGGCATGGGCCTTCCCGGCAACGGCACCATTCCCGCTGCCTATACGGGCCTGCGCCGCATGTTGGCTAAGAAAGCCGGCCAGGTCGTCATGGATTTGGTCCGCAAAGATATCAAGCCGCGCGACATCATGACCCTGGAAGCCTTTGAAAACGCCATTGCCGTCGACATGGCTATCGGTGGTTCGACTAACACGGCCCTCCATTTACCGGCCATCGCCCACGAAGCCGGCGTCGACCTCTCGCTCGATGAATTCGACGAAATCAGCCGTAAAGCGGCCTATATCTGCAAGATGAGCCCTGGCGGCACGTATCATATGCAGGACCTCGATGAAGCCGGCGGCATCTGCGCTGTCATGAAAGAGGTCTCCAAGTTGGGCCTCATCCACACCGACGCCAAGACCATTACCGGCACGGTCGGCGACCGCATCAAAGATGCGAAGATCCTCAACCACGACGTCATCCATTCCGTAGAAAACGCCTATATGCATAAAGGCGGCATTGCCGTCCTCAAAGGCAACCTGGCGCCTCTCGGCTCGGTCATCAAGGAAAGTGCCGTCGAACCGGACCTCCTGGTCTATAAAGGTACGGCCAAATGCTATGACTCGGAAGAAGCTGCCATTGCCGCTATCATCGGCGGTGAAATCAAAGAAGGCCACGTCGTCGTCATCCGCTACGAAGGCCCGAAAGGCGGTCCGGGCATGCGTGAAATGCTCAACCCGACAGCCGTCATCACCGGCATGGGCCTGAAAGTCGCCCTCTTGACCGACGGCCGCTTCAGCGGTGCCAGCCGCGGCGCCTGCATCGGCCACATCTCGCCGGAAGCTATGGAAGGCGGCCCCCTGGCCCTGGTCCACGACGGAGACACTATTTCCATCGACATTCCCAACCGTAAATTGGAACTGGAAGTCAGCGATGAAGAATTGGCAAAACGCAAAGCTGAATGGAAGCAGCCGGAACCGAAGGTCAAGACCGGTTACTTGTCCCGCTATGCGAAACTCGTCACGTCTGCCAATACCGGCGCTGTCATGAAATAATTAGTCTTTCAACGAGCCTCTTGCCCTGGCCGGGCCTCTTCGGAATGGCGGAGAATCCCCATCGGGGCAGGAGGTTCCTTTTTTTTGGACTTATAAACATATTGTTTTAAAAAGAGGTATTCATCATGAAAAAAGTCTGTGCCCTTATCGGTAAATATTTCGGCGTCATCGCCGTCATCTTCCTCATCATCGGCATGACCCTGCCGACGAGCTTTTCTTGGGTCCTCGGCAAGGTGGGCGGCATTTCCGTTCTCTCCGTCCTCCTCGGCGTCATCATGTTCGGCATGGGCATGACCATGAGCGTCCACGATTTCGCCCTGGTCCTCAAGCGGCCGAAAGATGTCTTTTTTGGCGCCTGCGCCCAGTATTTCGTCATGCCTTTCCTGGCCTACGTCCTTTCGACGATTTTCCAGCTCGACCCGGCCCTGACGGTTGGCGTCGTCCTCGTCGGGACCTGCCCGGGCGGTACATCGTCTAATGTCATCACCTTCATGAGCAAAGGCGACGTACCCCTGTCGGTCACGATGACCAGTGTATCGACGTTAATTTCGCCGATCATGACGCCGCTTTTGACGTATCTCATCATCGGTCAGCGCATCTCCTTTGACCCGGTCGGCATGTTCTTATCGATCCTGCAGATCGTCATCGTCCCCATCGCTCTGGGCCTCATCGTCAAGAGCTTCCTGCCGAAGCTGGCTGATACGGCTGCGGATTACCTGCCGGCTGTTTCGGCCCTGGCTATTTCCTTCCTCATCGCCGGCATCATCGGAGCCAGCCGCGATGCTATCCTCAACAGTTCGGGCATCATCCTGCTGGTCGTCATCCTGCACAACTGCCTGGGCTATGCCCTGGGATTCTTTATCGGCCATCTCTGCGGCATGAGCTGGAAGAAAATGGTCGCCTTGTCCATCGAAGTCGGCATGCAGAATTCCGGCTTAGCAACGGGCCTGGCCAAAGCACACTTTGCATCCCTGCCCATGGCCGGCGTCCCCGGTGCCGTCTTCAGTGCATGGCACAACATCTCCGGTGCCGTCTTGGCCTATCTCTACGTCAACTACCTGAACAAACGCTTCGACTCCAACTACGAAACCGACCAGAAAGCCGCTGCCAGCGTATCGCCCACAGCAGCCCATTAAATTCGATTCCATCCACTAACTGCTAAAAGAGACTATCGCACGAAGGCTTCTGCCATCATGTGCGCTCCCATTCTCTTTATAGTTTATAGTATGGAGTTTGTAGTTTACATAGAAAGCCTTTAAATTCAAAGCCATCCACTAACTGCTAACGGCTAGCTGCTAACTGCTAAAAAAAGGCGCTGTCTTCGTGCGACAGCGCCTTTTTTCTGCTATAATGGATACAAATTCACTTGTCAGGGGGAAAGTACATGTTCGCTGTCATCGTCAATGCCGTGACGTCGTCATTAGGGGCATTGCTGGGATTTCTTTTGAAGCGCGGCATACCGGAGCGCTTTACCAAGGCCATTTTTGGTGTCATTTCTCTGTGCGTCGCCATCATGGGCATACAAGGAGCCGTCCAGAGCCAGAATCTGCTCCTCGTATTGGCTAGCATGATTATCGGTACCCTCGTCGGGACGGCTATCGGCATCGAAGATGGCATGAACCGCTTCGGCGAATTCCTCAAGAAACGCATGGGCCACGGCGATGATTCGCGGTTCGTCCGGGGCTTCGTCACCTTATCCATCATGCAGGTCATCGGCGCCATGGCCATCCTCGGCCCTATCCAGGCGGCCCTGGGGAGTCATGACCTTCTCTATTTCAAGAGCGCCCTGGACTTTACGTCTTCTTTCATTTTTGGGACCCTTTACGGCTTGGGCGTCGTTCCCGTCGGCATCGTCCTCTTCATCTATCAGGGCTTTTTCTATCTGTTGGCGACCTTCATCATGCCCCTCATGACGCCCGATGTCATCCGGGAATTGAATGCCGTCGGCAGTGTCATGATCCTGGGTATTGCCCTCAACATGTTCCAGTTGACGAAGCTGAAAGTAGCCGATTTCCTGCCAGCCCTATTCATACCTATTATTTATTATCATTTAATCGTCTGATGATGGTATTACGACAATGTGCCACTTGTCATATATTCCAATCATTTACAGGATTCACGGCGGGACGCCTTAGACAGGCGTCCCCTACGGCATCGCATACAGGCGATGAAAAATAACGCGGCTATCTGCCGCCTACGTAGGGGCCGTCCCGGCCAGGGAGGCCCGTGGTGATGTTCGACCACAGCTTATTCGTGTATCATGGCAGGCTCTTTACCATTTAGGAGGCGTTTTTATGCATTTGCAGGAGATCATTGATCAATTAAAAACGGACGAACGGAACGCGTCGTATACGGCCCGCGGCATCGGTCCTATTTTTCAGATCCACGAGAAAGCGAGAATCTTGATCATCGGTCAGGCTCCGGGCAAGAAGGTCGAAGAATCGGGGATTCCTTTCCATGACAAGTCCGGTGAAAAGCTGATGGCCTGGATGGGCATTGACAGCCAGACTTTCTATTCGCCGGCCATTTCCATTATGCCTATGGATTTCTACTATCCGGGCAAAGCCAAAACGGGCGACAAACCGCCGAGACGGTTCATCGCCCAGGAATATCATCGTGAAATTCTGCAACTCATGCCGGACCTGGCACTGACCATCCTCGTCGGCAAGTACGCCATCGACTATTATTTGAAAGGCCGGACGGAACGCAACCTGACGGAGACTGTGCGGAATTATCAGGCTTACTTGCCGGACTATTTCCCCATCGTTCATCCCAGTCCGCTCAACTTCCGCTGGCAGGCCAAGAATCCCTGGTTCGAGGCCGACGTCGTGCCGGAGCTCCAGAATCGGGTCCGGTCTGTACTCCCGTAAATCAGCCAGGCACTACGTTTTGGGAACCGTCAAGGCATCGAGAGTCTTGAAGAAGTTTTTCTTTAAGTGCTGGATGAATTCTTCCTTTGGATAGTGGACGGGCAGAGCCTTGATGACCGGGCTGTTCTGGGCCAGGAAGGCCAGGGTGAACGGCGCGATGAGGCTGAGGTAGGCACTGTAAAATCCGATATCCGCCGTGTCATAGCCCAAGGCCTGCTGCAGGACGCCTGAGGATACGTAGAATTTGGGCAGGCCCTTTTGGGAAATGATATTCTGAATGTACGGCGACGGGTGCAGGAGTTCCTGGATCCAGACGCGGACGTGCCAGTCGTTGCGGCGAAAGGCATCTTCTATAAAATAATCGACAAAACGTTCTAATTTCTGGCGCGGCGAGCCTTCTTGCTGCGCCAGTTTTTTGAGTACGTCCACATTGACCAGGTAATCCTGGACTTCTTCGAGGACGGCGACGTACAGGCCGTCGCGGCTGCCGAAGTGATAGTTGACAGCCGCCATATTGACACCAGCTTTTTGGCAGATTTCCTTACTTGTCGTACCGTCGTAGCCGTGTTGGGCAAAGAGCGGGCCTGCAGCTTCGATGATGCGTGCTTTTGTTTCCCGGCCGTCTTCGCGGCTCGACGTCACAGGCGCTTTATGAGGCATAGCAATCCCTCTTTCTATGATAATTTATGGCGAAACAGCCAGGCAGCCAGGGGCAGGGTGACGGCGGCAACGGCCAGCATGGGCAGATAAGTATAGGCAATTACAGGGATACCGGCGCCTTCCAGGTAGATGCGGCGTATGGCTTCGATGGCAAAGCGCATGGGATTGATATAGGTCACGTACTGCAGGACCTGCGGCATGTTGCGGACTGGTGTCGCCAGTCCTGACAGGAGTATCATGGGCATGAGGAATAAGAAACAGTATACCATGACTTGCTGCATGTTCTTGGCTACGGCTGAAATCGACAGGCCCAGGCCGACACAACTTACGAGGAAAATGAAAATCGTAAGGTAGAGAGCGGCCAGGGAACCGACTAATTGTATTTTAAACCAAAACACGGCGATGCACAACATGAGCGTCGCCTGGACGAGGCCGATGAGGATAGGCGGCACGGCTTTGCCGATGAGGATTTCTGGCGGCGTCAGCGGCGTGACCAGAAGCTGGTCGAAGGTGCCATTTTCCCGTTCCCTGGCGACGGAGAGGCCGGCCAGGATGAGGACCTGTGTCAAGGCCAGCATGGGGATGAGCGATGGCAGGAACATGCGGCGTGTAATGTTATTGGGGTTATACCAGATGCGCGAACGGATTTCGATGAGTGGCTGATGGCCGATTCGCTGGACATTCATGGCTGAGACGATAGAGGCAGCATAACTGGCCGCCAGGCCGGCTGTCATGGGATTGCGTCCGTCGGTGACCGTCTGGATCGGCGCTTCCTGGCCGCTGTTCAGTCGGCGGGCAAAGTCCGATGGGATGGTAATGACGATCATGGCCTCGCCGCTGTCGATGGCTTGGGCGATCTGCTGTGTCGACGACAAGGTCTGGACGCGCTGGAAGATGCCGGTCCCATCGAGATGGGCGATGAAATCGGCCGATTCCCGGCTGTGGTCTTCATCGACGAGGGCATACGGTACATTGTCGAGGTTATACGTCGCCGTATACCCAAATAGGAGTCCTTGGACGAGGACGGGGATGACCAGGATGACACGGCTCTTCGGGTCTTTCAAGGTCGTCAGCAGTTCTTTGACGATGAGCTGGTAGATTTTATAAAAAGTCAGTCGGAATGTGTCCATCAGGCAACCCCCTTTTTGGTGACGCGCAGGGACAGGAAAACGAAGAATACGGCATAAGCGCCGAGGATGGCACAGTCCTTGATGACCAGGGGCCCCGTCGTGCCGGCCAGGAAAAAGGATTTCATCAATTCCATATAATACGTCGCTGGCAGGACGTGGCCGATGACGGCAATGGCTGTCGGTACGCTACGCAGGTCAAAGAGGAAACCACTGAGCATGATCGTCGGGAGCAGGCTGACGACCAGGGCCATCTGGCAGGCCAGGAACTGGTTCTTGGTCAGCGACGAAATGGTGAGGCCCATGCCGATGGCGACGAAGATGTATTCAATAGATGATAGAAGAATCAAGGCCAGAGACCCGTGCATGGGCACGCCGTAGCCGTAATAAGCGGCGACGAGGCAGAGAACAAGGCCGACCAGGGCGATGCAGAAATAGGGTATCATTTTGGCGGCAATGATTTCCAGCGGCCGGACGGGTGTGACGAAGAGGGATTCCAGTGTGCCCCGTTCCCATTCCCGGGCCATGACCAGGGAGGTCAGGAAGACGCCGACCAGGGTCATGACGATGACGATGAGTCCGGGGATGAACATCCATGAACTCGTATTGGCGTCGTTGAACCATTGCCGCGACACCAGTGTAATCGTACCCGTCCGGGACGCTGCGCCGTGGCTTTTGGCCCAAGCGGCCTGCCAGGCCTGGAAGCCGCTGGAAATATAGGTATTGGCCGCATTGGCCGTCGTCGCATCGATGCCATACAAGAGGACCTGCACCGTCGCATGGCCTTGTTCCAGGCGGTCCGTGAAATCCGGCGGGATGACGATGATGGCATCGGCCTGGCGGGCATCCATCAGGGCGGCGGCCTCACTTATGGAAGATACGTAGTGCGGTGAGAAATATGGCGAGCCGTCGAGGAAGTGAAGGGTGCTGCGGGCCGTCGGCGAGCTGTCTTCCAGGGCGACGGCGACGGGCAGGTCCTTGACATCGAGGGATAGGCCGGATCCCATGAGGATGATGAGCATGAGAGGGATGACGATGCCGATGAGGAAGCTGCTGGGGTCGCGCAGCATCTGACAGAATTCTTTATGACATAAGGCGAGAAAACGATGCAGGTTCATGACGATACCTCCTGATGATGGCGGCCGGACTCGACGATATGGATGAAGGCGTCATTCATAGTCGGACTATTACCGCCCTGTTTCCGGATGGCCGACGGCGTGCCGATGGCGATGAGCTGCCCCCGGTCCTGTATCATGATGCGGTCGCAGTATTCGGCTTCTTCCATGAAATGTGTCGTGACGATGATCGTCGTCCCCTTGGCCGACAGGTCCGTGATCTGCCGCCAGAAGAGACGGCGGGCCAGCGGGTCGATGCCGCTTGTCGGTTCGTCGAGAAAGAGGATAGGTGGTTCGTGGAGCAGGGCCGCTGCCATGGACAGGCGTTGTTTGTAGCCGCCAGGAAGGCTGCCGGCCGGCATATGGCGGAAGCCGGACAAATCGAATTCTTCGATGACCGCTTCGATGCGCTGGTCCAGCCGGCGGCCGCGCAGGCCGTAGGCACTGCCGAAGAAGCGGAGGTTCTCTTCGACGGACAGCGTCGTGTAGAGGGAGAATTTTTGCGCTACGTAGCCGATATGGGCCCTGGCCTGGGCTCGGGCGGTTCGCAGGTTGACGCCGGCTACGGAAATCTGGCCGGACGATACGGGAAGCAGGCCGCAGAGCATGCGGAACGTCGTCGATTTCCCGGCTCCGTTCGGGCCGAGGAGGCCGAAGATTTCCCCTTCGTAGACGCTGAACGACGTATGATTGACGGCGATGAAATCGCCGAAGCGGCGGACAATGTCCCGGACTTCGATGATTTTCCGTCCTGTTTCTACTCTTTTGGCAGCAGTCATATCGGGGCGGCTGTAGTGGGAGGGAAGGGACGGTTCCTGCTGGCGCAGGAGGCTCATGAAACTATCTTCCAGTCTGGCCGGGACGGCCGTTACTGTCAGGCCGGGCAGGGCGAGGTCCTTCAGGCTGGCCTGGGGCGTCAGACTGAAACGGACGGCCCCGCCTTCGGGAACGGCATCGGCTACGGCTTCCGTTTCGTCGATGAGGGCAGCCTGTATGAGCCGCGGTGGGACATTTTCCGGCGGCCTGACGACATAACAGCGGCCCTGGGCATAGTGGCAGAGCGTGTCCGGTGCGCCCTGGGCCAGGATATGCCCTTTATGCAGGATGTATACGTCGTGGCAGTGTTCGGCTTCTTCCAGGTAGGCCGTTGCGACCAGGATGGTCAGGGACCCCGATGCCGACAGGGTGTCGAGGATTTGCCACAGTTCCCGCCGCGATAGGGGGTCGACGCCGACTGTCGGCTCGTCGAGGAGCAGCAGCGGCGGCATGGAAACGAGGGTGCAGGCCAGCCCCAATTTCTGCTTCATACCGCCAGAGAGCTTGCCGGCCATGCGCTTCGTGAACGGGCTCAGACCGGTCAGGTCGAGCAGTTTCTTGAAGCGCTCCTGGCGCACGGCTTGAGGGACCGCGTGGAGGTTGGCGTAGAGGTCCAGGTTTTCCTGGACCGACAGGTCTTCATAGAGACCGAATTCCTGGGGCATATAACCGATATGGTCCTGGACGGCCTGAGGATGGCTGGCCACGTCCATACCCAGGACCGACAGGCTGCCGGCATCGCTTTTCAACAGGCCGCAGACGAGGCGCATGAAAGTCGTCTTGCCAGCCCCGTCAGGGCCGATGATGGCCGTCAGACTCCCGGTGCGGACGGTCAGTGAAACCCCTGATAAAGCCGTGACCGGACTGGACTGACCAGGGCGGATGAATTGTTTTACGATCCCCTGGGCCTCGAGGGCTGGGGAGGTCGATGCAGGCTGACAGTTCGTCATGGGAATCCTTCCTTTCTGCCTCAGAAGGTGACTGTCGCCGGCATGCCCAGGCGCAGGACGTTGTCGGGGTCGGTGACGTAAATCCGGACTTCATAGACGAGGGATGTCCTGAGGTCATCGGTTTCCACGGATTTCGGCGTAAACTCTGCCGTGTCGGAAATGTAACCGACCTGGCCCGTCAAGGGCGTGTCGACGCTGTCGATAGTGACCGTTGCCGACTGGCCTTCGTGGATTTTTCCCAGTTTATCTTCCGAAATGTAGGCCCGGATCCACTTGGTCGTATCCAGGCTGAGCGTATAGACCGGTGTCGACGGTGAGGCCATGTCGCCCGGTTCGACGAGGCGCGAGCGGATGACGCCGTCCTGCGGGGCGACGAGAGTGGCCTGGCTCAGGTTATACTGGGCGGTCTGCAGTTCGTTCTGCAGGGACTGGAGCTGTGCCTGTGCGGCGTCGATGTCTTCCTGGCGATAGCCGTTGCTGGCCAGGTCGTGGGCCGACTGAGCATGGGCCAGGGTAGCCGCTGTCGATTTGGCCTTGGCTTCCGCTGCATCCAAGGTCTGCTTGCTGATGGCGTCGCCGGCATAGAGCGTACTCATGCGCTGATAATCGGCGGCGGCATTATCCGCTTCGGCCTGAGCCGATTGGACGGAAGCCGCTGCTTCGGCAATTTCTTCGGGCCGCGAGCCGTTGTTCATCTTAGCGACGACGGCTTCCTGCTGGGCGATTTGCGCCTGGCAGCGGGCAATCGTCAATTTTAGGGGCGTCGTATTGAGCGTAGCCAGGACCTGCCCTTGGTGGACACGGTCGCCTTCTTCGACATTCATCGAGGCGATGCGTTCACTGGCATTGAATGTGAGCGAAACCTGACGGACATCGACATTGCCATGGAGCGTAAGCGGCGCTGCTTTAGGCTGCTGCCAGTAGCACCAGGCCCCAGCGGCAGCGGCCAGGAGGATGATGAAAATGAAGAGCTGTTTCTTATGGGCTTGCAGGGAAGCGGAGAGCATGGACATTCCTTCTTTCTTAGGACGGTATGCAGATTAGCAGAATTTTCTCTTTCTATTATATATAATTCAAATTCAAATTTCAACTATAAAATATAGAAAAGATGACCATGACATATGTAAATTTTTGACGGTAAAACGTACAACTAACTTAAAAGCTTATTGACTTCACGGGAGCGACACGGTATAATAGGCCTCAACAAATACAAAACAGTGTTGAATGGAAATAGTAATGTTTGGGAAACCATGACAGAGACCTGCTGGCGGCTGAGAGGCAGGATGGAATCCCGGCGTGAAGTCGTCCAGGAGCTGCTGCCCGAACGTATTTTGCTAGTAGACGCAGCCGGCAGGCAACCGTTACCTTGCCAGGCATTACATGGGCTGTCCCGGAGATGCTGGAAAAGTGGTCATTACGACAATGAGAGTGGTACCGCAGAGTGAATACTTTGTCTCTTTTTAGAGGCAAAGTTTTTTTTTGCTCCATCAAAACCGTTTGCGTATTTGTATTTGTCAGGTCTTATTTTAGAAAGGATGTGCGTGACTATGATGGATTTCATTGGAAAGTTGAGCGGTTTTGTTGGGAAGAATTTGACGTATATCGTCTTTCTCGTCGTCATCTGGGCTTATTTCATGCCCAATGCCTTTCTCTGGGCGGTTCCTCATACGGTCCTCTTGTTAGGCGTCATCATGTTCGGTATGGGTATGACGCTCCATGCCCGGGATTTCAAATTGATCGTCCAGCGGCCGAAGGAAGTCCTCATCGGCTGTACGGCTCACTATACGATTATGCCCCTCTTGGCCTATGCCCTGGTCCTGGCCTTTGAAATGCCGCCGGAAATCGCCGTCGGCATGATCCTCCTCGGCTCCTGTCCCAGCGGGACGGCGTCAAATGTCATGGGCTTCCTGGCCAAGGCCGATGTACCCCTGTCCGTTTCCATTACGACGTGTTCGACCTTGCTGGCGCCGATTATGATGCCTTTTATCGTCTGGGGCCTGGCCGGCCAATGGGTCGAAGTTTCCTTTATGGCTATGGCCATGACAGTCATGAAAGTCATCCTGGTTCCCTTGATCCTCGGCTTATTGACGCATCGCCTGATGGGAGAAAAACATATTGCCTCCCTGTCGAAGGTCCTGGTCCTCGTTTCGGCTTTCGGCGTCCTGGTCATCGTCGGCGGCGTCATTGCCATCAATGGCGCTAAAATCCTGGACATGGGTATCTTCATCATCCTCATGGTCCTCCTGCACAATCTCGGCGGCTTCCTCATCGGCTATTTCGTTACAGGCAAGCTGGGCTTGGGCAAGAAACAGCAGCACTCGGTCACGTTGGAAGTCGGCATGCAGAACGACGCCCTGGCCATTTCGCTGGTATCGGTCTTCTTTGCCCCGGCCGTCGCCATTCCGGCAGCCGTCGGAGCGGCTATCCATCAGGTAACGGGTTCTATCCTGGCCGGCATCTTTGCCCGCCACATGGATGCTCATGAAACCAAAGAAAAAGCGAAGGCTCAGGCCGAAACGCTCATGGAAGCCGTACCGGGCAGTCATTGAGGTCATCGAGTAAAACTTGCAAGCCCTCATTTGTTTTGATACTATAAGTATAGACAAATGGGGGCTTTTTCATGAGATTTGTTATATATTTACGAAAACATGTACATAAAATATTTCATGGGCCATTTGGTGATATCCAGGCTATTTTGGCGGATCCGGAATTCAGGAAACGGAAAATACGGGATAATCTCTATGCCTGCAGTTTCATTTCCTGCCTCCTGTGCATCATCGCCCTGACCGGGGTCATCGGTACGTATGCGCCCAATGCAGCCGGAGCCGTCTTGCCGGCTATCAATGCAACGGCAGTCTATGGAATCATTTTTAGCGTCAATGTCCTCTTTTTTGCCGGTTTCTACCGATGTCTGCACGGAGCGGTCCGCAATGAAAAGATATTAGAAAATCTGGTCTATATCTTTTTGTTCATCAATTCATCCCTGGCGTGCCTGACTTTTTTCAGCACCCAGGACGGGAGCAGTTTCTTCTTTGAATACCTGCTCATGCTCATCATGGTCTATTTGCTGCCCATTTACGATAACCTCAAGGTTTTGTTTCCCATCGTCGCCGTCAATCTGGTCACGACCTTTGCCGTCATCGCCATGACAGGTCATCAGATTGCCTGGCAGGACCAATACGATATCGTCCTCTTTTATCTGGTTTGTCTGGTCATCATCTTTTCGCGGCGCCATCTGGCCCTGGCTTTTGCCCAGATACGCATGCACCTCCGGTCCAGTAATGAAGAGAGTTTTACCAGCGGAGCCGGACCGATGAGCTGACCGGGCTGCTGAACCGCGAAGCCCTGCGGGAAGATTTTGAACAGTATTTAGGACAGACGATTTGTGTCATGATTTGCGACATCGACCGGTTTAAATTTTTCAATGATACTTATGGCCATGTACTCGGCGATGATATCCTGTCCGGCATCAGCCGGCTTTTGTGCCATATCTTCCCGGATGATTGTGTCTACCGCTATGGAGGCGATGAATTCCTGATTTTGTCATTTCGGAATCAACCTTCGTTCCAGGACGATGTAGAGCGGTTCCAGCGGCACTTGAAGGACTTGCCCTTTGACGATTTGACCCGCCAGCCGACGATGAGCGGCGGCTATACGTGGGGCCTCTGCCAGGGCGCTGTCGACCTGCGGAAAATGTTCGCCTTAGCCGACCATTTCCTCTATCAGGCTAAAGAAGCCGGCCGCAACCGCATCCACTGCGAACCCTTCGATGACCAAAAAGCAGAAATCAGCCTGCATGAAATAGGAAACCTTATAGATAAAAGTTCATAAAAAAGTAGCATTCTAACGTAGGGGCTCGCACGTGGCGAGCCCGCCACAAGAATGTGTGTCGTTTGCATGAATGAAAGTTTGTGGGGGTCGCCCGTGGGCGACCCGCTAGGGATTTGGATGGTTTTCCTAGCAAGCTGATTGGGACATCGTACATATACCGGAGCGGGCGCCCCACGGGTCGCCCCTACAACACAAAAAGGGGCTGTCGCACATGCGACAGCCCCTTTTTTTACGAGCCACTAACCACGAGCCACTAATCCCTAACCTCAAATGACCTGCGGGAAGGTGTTGGTCAGTATTTTAGCCCCGCCTTCGGTGGTTTTTGTCTGCAAGGACGTTCCAACCGTTGCGACGTCTTCGATATCCGTCGGGATGCGCTTATAGGGCAGCTTTTTCATAATGCGGTCCATAGATTCCGTCAGGATTTCCTTGGGGTCGTTCAGGATAGATGCCGATTCGATTTCACGGCCTTTGTCGCTGTAGCTCTTGAAGGTATCGGTCCGCTTATCGTAGGCGTATACCGTCAGGTGATAGAGACATTCCGTGATGATTTCGTCATCATCATAGCGCCAGAGCCCGGCCATGTGCTGCCGCCAGTACCAGGTCTGGACGACGGGGACCAGGACGACGTCGGCTTTATACTGGGCCGAAAGGGCGCGCATCGTGTCGATGTTGACGTCAGACGGCGACAGAGCCGTATCCGTTTCGATGCGGTCCCAGTAGGGGATGCGGAACGGCTGTTTCAGCCGGTTTTTCATGAAACGGGCGGCGTAGCTGTCCTGTGTCGTATCGGCAATGACGACAGTGCGCATGTTATTGAAGCGCGGGCCGTCGGCAAAGACCGTTGTAATCGACAGGATGCAGAAGAAGAGCAAAAGACAGAGTTTTTTCACGAGGCAACACCTCCAGCAAAAAATCAGAAATTGCCGTTATCGTTTAAGAGCGGCAGCGTGTCGTCGACTTGCGGGATGTAGCGTTCCAAAGTGGCCAGCATTTTTTCCTTATCCATCGGCAGGGTGCCGCCGACAGGCAGGAGATTGGAAACGTGGTTACTGCGGAAGATGCAGGGCTTGGTCATTTCCGTATGGCGCAGGATCATGTCCAGTTCCTGGAGGAAGCCCCGCGCTGTCAGGGGGGTAAACGTTCCATTGACGACATCCTGGTAGAGCGGTACTTCGCGGGGAATAATGAGCGACAAGGCGCTGAGCATAGTCGGGTTGATGGCCGATACGACCTGGGCCGTATGCAGGGCATGTTCCTTGGTCCGTTCCTGGCCGCCCAGACCGAGGAGAATCATCGTCGACAGCTTCATGCCTGCTGCCAGGGCTTTTTTCCCGGCTTCGATGGTCAGGGCTGCCGTCGTCCCTTTATCGACGAGTTTCAAGACTTCGTCGTCTCCGCTTTCAATGCCCATGTAGACGATGGCCAGGCCCGCTTCGCGGAGGCGCTTCAATTCTTCCGGCGTCTTGCGGACCAGGTCAGCCGGAGTCGCATAGGCACCGATACGGTTCAGATTGGGGAATTTTTCGTAGCATTTCTGCATGATAGCTACGAGTTTGTCCGTCGGCAGGACCAGGGCATCGCCATCAGCCAGGAAAATCCGGCGGATGAAGGGCATGGCATAGGCGCCGCGCTCGATGATCCCTTCTATTTCTTCCATGGGACGGATGCGGAATTTAGACGCTTTGTACATATCGCAGAAACGGCAGGTATTGTGGGAACAGCCGATAGTAACGCGCAGGATGAAGCTGCGGGCTTCACTGGGCGGGCGGAAGACGAGGCCGCCGGCATCATCAATAATCATAGTAACACACCTTTCTCAAAAGATGAAAAAAACATTATTCATTCATCTCTTATTATACACGAAAAGTACGTATTACGAAATAGCTGGTTTCTTCTGCAAGATGATAATGAAGACCGTAGCGATGATACAGGCATAGCCGATGAGTTCAACCGTATGGAACGTCGTACCCAAGGCGATGGCCGAAGTCACTGAAGCGACGACCGGTTCCAGCGTGCCCAGGAGAGTCGCCTTCATCGGCCCGATTTCACTGATACCCGTGACAAAAGCCGCAAAAGACAGGGCCGTGCCGATGATGACGATAAAGGCAACAGCCAGCCAGCCCGTCAGGTCCAATGCGGGCCAGACCGTCCAGACCTGCAGGGTCAGACTGAGAAAAACGCCGCCGATGATCATGCCCAGGCCGTTGGCAACGGCCGCTCCCCAATGAGCTGCCAGCCCCTGGGACAGGACAGGATAGGGTGACACAGGCGATGGCGCCGATGAGGCCCCAGGTCAGGCCTAACGGAGAAATGACCATCGTCGACGGGGTGCCGTTGGTCGCAGCCAGGTAGACGCCGCCAAAGGCCAGGAAGACCGACAGGATTTCCCGCCCTGTCGGCCGTTTATGGAAGCGGACGGCTAAATAGAGCGACATGAGGACGACACTCAGGGTCTGCAGGACCGTCGCCGTGCCGGCGTTCGAGTTCTTTATGGCCGATAAATACGAGAACTGGCTCAAGATGAGGCCGAATAGGGCAAACAGGACCAAGTGGCGCAGACTGACCGGGTCATGCAGCATCTGGCGTATCTCGGCCCGCTTCGTCGGCAGTACCATGAGCGTCAGGAACAACCCGGCCAGGCACATGCGTATCGACGCCAGCCAGGACGGCTCGACAGGATAATGAGAGAGCAGGAACTGACTGACAACGCCATTGAACCCCCACGTCGTCGCACCGATGACACAAGCCACAATACCATGCTGCGTTTTTGTCATACTAAGACCTCCTCTGCCTGGGGCAATCATATTATCCTAAGTATACACGAGGTGAGGAAGGGGTGCAAGGGAATACCGCTTTCAAGCGGTATTCCCTGTAGGAGCGCCACGTAGGGCGCCCGCTGTCGAAAAAGGGGCTTGTCATCATGCGAGGTCCTTTTCACTTTATAGTTTGTAGTATGTAGTTTATAGTTTGTAGAAGATGACTTTAAATTTAAAAACCTCCGCTAACCCCTAGCCACTAGCTACTAACCACTAAAAAAAGGCGCTGTCGCATCGCGACAGCGCTTTTTTTATCACAGTTTCGCCAGAAGACTCCTTCCTCTTAGGTAGGGGCATCAATG
>OGYT01000143.1_pt1 | contig 52880 bp, 73 predicted proteins | sample 1576631 | NCBI WGS metagenome assembly OGYT01 (sample SAMEA3541588, study PRJEB24748) | human gut metagenome | biome: human gut; feature: human-associated habitat; material: faeces | place: China | collected 2012
CGGGCATCGTTAACTTAAGATACAAAAGCTGTCCGGAAATGGCGGGTCAAGATCACTTGCCAGAAGTTACTGCGAAAAAGAGATAGGACAAATCGCCCTGCCTTTCTGTGTAAGGAACAAAAAGTATCCTTACATGATTGCTTCACTGGATGGTCAATTTGACGATGGTTCAATCCTTGAGATAAAGAATCTTTGCGAGAGCAAACATCTTTCTATTCTTCAGCTTGAAACCAAATCGCCAGAATTTCGTTATTACTACTGGCAAGTTCAGCACCAGTTGCTGACAACAGGCGCACCCCAGGCATATCTTGTGTTCTGGTCAGCAACTGACCAGACCAAGGTCTTTAAAATTATGCCTTCGGAGAAAGCGTTTTATCGCGTCCAGGTTGCCTGCGAATATTTCTGGAATAGGGTACAGACAAAAACAGCTATGCCGTTTGATAAGGAAAAAGATATTTTACTTATCTCTGATCCTGTAATCATGTCTCATACACAAGGCTTTAAGCTTCCAGACGACCTGGAAGCTCGTGTGGTAGACATAGCCAGACAAGTTGGAACATTGCAGCAGATGGAGAAAGAGTTAGCTTTAAAGAAAAAGCAGTTCGAAGAATACCAGAACTCGGTCAATTTATTGATCCAGGGTCTTGGTGTTTCTGTTGGCTTTTCCTATAACGAGCTTGTTAGAATCGATGGCTTTGGCTTTCGTTTTCTTCAGTCTCGCGTACCGGAAAAACCGAGCTACAAACGAATCTGCGATAAATTATCTATTGACCCGAAACATCATCCAGAATGTTACGGTCAGTCATCGGTACGAAATTCACTAAGTACCTATGAATATAAATCAACTCTGACTGATACTGTCTACATTCCTTTGGATGACAATTCCGTACTGGTATCACCTGGTGCAGAAGAGACAGACTCAGCCCAACAATTCGTTGTTTTTTAATTATTGAGCCCAGTTTAAAACTGGGCTTTTTTTTTGCTTGACCAATTACACATCCTTTATTATCTTTAAATAGCGGCTTAGTCCGCTTAACTTCAGGCAACTGCCTTTAAACACCTTCTAAATTCGGCGCTCAAGCCACTCCTGAATACCTCCTGGTATTCACAAGGATTTTTCTCGCCTAAACAAATTCGATAGCCTGCGGCTCACATAAGCGGCAGGCTTTTTTGTCCGTCGAAAAAGGTGTTTCGTTGTCACGTAGACAACAACAAGTGCCTCAGTCACTCCCAAACTGAAACTAGTACCTAACTTCAGCCTTCATGTAAGGCTTAATTCATCTAATTCACTAATCTTTTTAAATGAGGAGTCTGATCATGTTTCTTGTAAATATGACTGCATATCTTGCATCCCCGGAACAACGGGAAATGGGCGTTATTGATGTTGATCAGCAAGTATCACACGCATTACGTGAACTGTTGACCTTTAATACCTGTCCTTCAGAAGATGTTATGACCGATAAGGCTAAAGAATTCGCTGAAATCGCTACATCTCTCTGCAATAAATATAAGGCTGACGGCGTACTTGTTTATGCCAAAACCTTTTTTATGCCCGTTCTGGTCTCTGCATTGAGTGCCCGTGGCATCGTCTCTTATGTAACGTATGCCCCAAAGGTAACCAGTGTTGATAACAGTGGCAGTGTAAGCCGCAATTATAAGCATGTTGATTTAGTACGTGCTGATATTGCTGCATAGCATCATTCTTCTTAATTTTTTTAATTCTTAAATCTATCTAATTTAATGAGGTATATCATGACTACTAATTTCGCAAACCTGTCTGTTGAAATCATGGCGCGCTCTACACCTGTCCACCCTTCTGTATTTGGTATTGTTGTACCAGAACATCAGATGGATAAAGTGAAACCGTTCCAGGGATTTGACTCAGCCAATCCATTTAGTGCATTCGTGCCTAAACAGAATGACGACTATGTTTTTGAAGCGTATTTGCGTTCATCTGTACTGATGTGGATTAACTATCCACAAAATCAGTCTCTGTGGATCTCTGGCCCAACAGGTTGTGGCAAAACCAGTGTTGTCGAACAAGTAGCAGCAAGACTTAACTGGCCTGTCATGAAAACTACAGCTTCACAAGACCTGGATATTAACAATCTCATTGGCGGTCTCCGGCTTCAGTGTAATGAACTGACCGGTGATACCAAGACTGTTTTTGTTCATGGCCCACTGACGCTGGCGTACAAGTATGGACTGATTTTCCTACTCGATGAGTACGATCAATTAGACCCATCCTGTGCCAATGCCTTTAACGCCATCCTCGAAGGAGGGAATTTAGTTATTCCTGAAACCAACGAGGTAATTAAACAGCACCCGAACTTCAGATTTGTTGCAACGGCTAACTCGATTGGTCAGGGCGATTTTACTGGCGTTTATGGCGGTGTGAAAACATTAAATGTGGCCAACCTTGACCGCTATATGTTTATCACTGCTGACTATATGCCAAAAGAGACCGAGACTAAATTGATTACCAAATATATCCCCGACACCAAAGTCGCGGAGAAATTTGTTGACGTTGCGAATATGATTCGCGGTCTTTTTGTAGGCAAGAATATCACCGGTGAAATTGACACTAGTGTCAATACTAACAGTGCAAAACTCCCGGACGGTGTTCTTCCCGACACTCGTTTATCAGTAACGTGTTCAACTCGTTCGCTGGTGGCCTGGCTTGACCGCTACTCAATGATGAAAGCTGCAAAGATGCCACGTGCATTATTAACAGCTTTCGATTATCAGATTGGTAATCGTGCATCAGCAGATGATAAAAAATCTTTGCATCTCATCGTTGAAGCTGTATTCGGTTCTGAAGCACTTAAATAAAGCCCCGCTTGGGGTTTTTTAATTCTTTTTAAATCAATTTTAAATTAATGAGGTATGTCATGACTATCAAATCCAATGCCACTCAGGTTCTGGAACAACTTATTCTCGTTTCTCTTTCTGATATCACCAGTATTAGTGGTCGTCGTAAGCTGAAAAGAGAAGATCTTGGTAACAGTGCTGATTTGCCACCTGATGTGCTCGTTTCATTAGGCAGCAAGAAAATCATTGACCCACAACTCATCAATCCATTTACCCGCAAAAAGAATTCAGCTCACGCTTTTTGTCTCGAAGCGGGTATTAAATTTATGGGCGGCTATGCAATTCCAGCCGACAAGGTTAATGATTTAATTGGTAAACTGAATGTACTTAAGGGCGAGTTTTACGATTACAAAAAGGAATTTATGAAAGCTGATTTTAATAGCTGGATTAACTCTTTTGAAGAAAAGTATCGCTCTATACTTTTGCGTGATGCTGCTATCGATTTGTCTTATATGGATAGCCAGATACAATTTGGCTTTACTGCGATTCACATCACTCCTTATGGCAACAGTGTCATTCAGGATGGTTTAACTGGGCAAGTTAAAAGTTTAGCGGATGAAGTTTATGAGGATGTGGCTGATGTTGTGGAAGGATTCCTTAAAAACAGGAACCCTGATGCGTTTTCTCAGCACACACTAAATCCTTTACGCCGCTGCGGCGATAAACTCGCGTCCCTGGCTTTCATCGCACCCAGCGTCCAGTCTCTTAGCGACTATGTTAATCAGGTAATGAAAGACATTCCGCTAACCGGTAAAGTGACGGGCAAACCTTATAACGACATTCTCTCTCTCCTCAATAACTTACGCGACCCAATTCATGCAAAACAGTTTGTGGAACTGCTGTCATCCGCCAGTACTACAGATGGTAACGATGCAATTGACCCATCACTTTCAATGAACCTTATTGAAGATGATGATGCCATTACTTTAGCGGCCATGTCGGCAACTCAGGTTCAGGCGGAAACGATACCTCCTCTGCATACAGATGCATTTGCATCTGCTGTGGTAGTGGAAGATCCGGTCGGATTGCAAAACGTTGATTCACTCGCTGAAGCCCCATCTGTACTGGTAGAGGTCAATGGTTCTGCTGATACGCCTTTGGCAATCGAACTGGTTAATACGTCGGCTGATACTGACGTTAACGACTTGTCCGATACCCAGGAGCATGTAATTGTTAATGATGCTGTAATTCCTGCGTTTGATGCGGTTATGGTCGATGATGATTCATTTTTGGACGGTGATTCTGTTGCACCCCGTTCTCTGCCAGACCCTGCTCTTATTTCGGGTTTGGATTCTGAAAAAGTCATTGATGGAAAAGAGCCGGAAATTGAAACTTCGTCTTCACACGATGATGACGGAACAATAATGGTGTTTTAAAAATAAAAGGCCCACTCTGGGCCTTTTTTCTAATTAATCTATTTAAATTTATTGTGAGGTATATATGGGTATTTATAATTCCCTTCCTATTGTCGCACGTGCATTAAGCTCTCAGATTGGCCTTAATGTTTCTGTCGGCGGCAATGAAGCATATGCTACGGAGACTGGAGCTGGTTTTCTTATTAACATTCCATTCTTCAAAGACGCTGAAATGTTGGCAAATCCTTTGTTAGGGTATGCCGTACATGAAGCAGCACATATCCGTTTCACTGATTTTGGTGATCTCAAGATATTCATGCAAGAGCATATGAAGTCGGATAAATACAACGTTGAGGTACTTAAACATCTGGTCAACCTTTGCGAAGATTTGCGCATTGAACGTGCGATGAGTTGTCGCTATCCAGGTACATTAAAGTATCTCAATTCACTGAATCATTTTTTGTTCAGTGAGGAAGCGGAATCCTGTGATAAAGCTTCTTCGGTGTTTTTGGATACCCTGCTTACTTGTGGTTTGAACCGCTTCAACGGTTTAACTATTCCAACAAAGCAAGCGCGTGAGGACTTTGAACGTATCTTCGGGCTGGAGCTGTATGACAAAGCTATGATGGTTATGGCTGAAGCAGTACAAGCAACCTCGATTAAAAAGGTGTTTGAAGTTGCATGTCGGTTATATGACCTCGCAGTAGATGCATTTAACGAAACTAATGAGCAGGAAGAACCTCCGCAGGATGATAATCAGGGTGCTGATTCTGATGACAGCAAAGGTGATGACAGTTCGTCAGACCCGGCCCAGTCATCCGACAGTTCTGACAAAAATGGGGATGGCCAGAATGATAGTGCAGGCGGTAATGACGGTTCATCGTCATCGCCAGCCGGTCAGAATGAGCCTTCTTCAGAACCTGATGGTAATGCCGGTGGCGCACCAGATAAAGAACATGGGCAAAACGATACCGATGATGAAAACGAAAATTCTTCGTCAACATCAGCTAATCGTAATGCTCCTGCTTCCAACTCGAGTGACAGCAACGCCGCTGCTTCCCATCCGGGCGTAAATGCTCAGGGTGAATCTTCTGTCGGTAACCTGTCCCAGAACGGAAAAGACCCTTTCGAGGGAACCACATCGAATGATCTTGGCCGTACAGGACAGAACACTTCAGATAAGCTCAATCAGCTAATCAAAGACAAAGTACCCCCGCATCAACGTATCGTTTCACCTACTCCATATTCAGTAGCACCTGCGAAGCGGCACGATACCGGTAATGCATCCGTAAGTTTAGGGGTGCAGATGGCTACCGGGTTACGTCAATCACTTCATGGGTTGTTGCAGGGTGTAAGAGCGGTGAGAAGAACACATCGTGAAACTGGTCGTAAGCTTGATTCTCGACTGGTTACCAGTGCCATGCTGGGAAATACGCGTCTTTTTAAACATAAGTCCAAGGCAGTAGATGTCAGTTCTGCTTTTACTATCCTGCTGGACTCTAGCGGGTCAATGAGCCGGTCGGTTAAAGAGGCTGAAGCCGCTGTTGTATCAATGTTGTATGCGCTCGATGGTATTCAGGGGGTAACTACCTCGGCATATCATTTCCCACACGCCGCGCATAATAGCGTAGGTCTGTTAAAAGGACGGGAGCAAACTCTACGGACAGCTATTGGAACTCATCAGTTTGGAATTGGTACGCAAGGTTGTACTCCTCTTTGCGAATCGTTATGGCCTGCACTTGCAGACCTGACGTCAGCTAAAGCGGATCGCCATGTATTGGTTATTGCAACTGATGGCCAGCCTGATGATATGGCTTCTGCGCGAGCGATGATACAAAGCGCTAAAGATGATGACATCATCGTTATTGGTATCGGTTTCGGTGATGCCAATGACAGCATGATGAAAAGTCTTTTTGGTGATACCGGTATTTCTGTCGGTTCTGTTTCTGCCTTACGTAACAAACTCTTTGAAGTAACCCGTAAAGCTCTCCTGTCTTAATCTGTATTTTAATCTCTGTTTTAACTTTCTAAATTAATTTAATTTATTTTAAAGGTGATCATTATGTCTGCAACCGCAAAATTTAAAGTGGTTCACGAAAATCAACTCTCATTCATGAGTATTTTCGATGCCACTGAAAGTGAATATGATCTGATATCAGCCGATTCAGAACATAATTATGAACTTCGTTTTTCATCAAAGATGGCTTACGAGATAATTCGGGATAGCATATATATCATGACTGCATACCGTAGTACTGGCGAGCAGCGTGTGGATGAAATCCTCTGGATTTGTTCGGAAGAAAATCAGGAAGACCTTTGTTCATTTACGAGTTGCTGCAAAATAGCAGGTCTTGACCCATTCGAAACCCGAATGGAAATCCTGCACGAGTGGTCTGGTGAATTGGCTAAGCAAGCAAGTCTGATTGCGCGTCATCACTTTACTGCTCCCACTAATATGGAACATGTTGCATCCCAACGTATTGGATACGAAAAGTACAGAAAAGCGTTTTATCACACTTATCCTAAAGAGGCTGCAAAGCCGATTAGGGATAAGCCTCTGTAAAAATATAAACGCTGACTTCGGTCAGCGTTTTTTTCGTTCCGCGCTGGAGACTAACATGAATATTTTAAAGCATGATTTCGACAGTTCCTCTGAACAGCGACAAGCGGGTTTTTTGCTTAATCAGTTGGAGGATCTAATAGGGTTTATTGCCACGAATGAGTTCAGGGTTACTTCAATCAATCAGTTCATTGAGGTTGAGGCATCTGAGCTCATGGTTATTAGCCTGTGGCATCCAATGTGTCCCGATATCACTGAGGTTCATTTCTTACGTGATATGGATAAAAAGTGGTGGCCCTACAAGATATATGAACTCATGTCTGATATAACGACCCAAACTCAATTTATTCCTCTTGTAAATCAATAAAGGTGACATCGTGATTCATTATTGGGTTAAAGCAATACCCGGTGAGACTAGCATCCTCGATCCTCTTCGTCATAGCGTCCTTGCCATAAAATATTTGGATGGAGCACCATTGCTTTTTCAATGGCCTCCTGAAGAAGGATGGACGTTCGAGATTCTGGATAAAATACAGCCACGCGGGGTTGAGTTTGGGGCCAATGCATATATTAATGATGTATGGATTGGCACTACAGAATGGTAATATTTTAAAGACTGAATGTCTGGAGTCTCATTTCATGGATATCCCATGCATTTTGTTTACATCAAATAGTCGGCATTATGTAATCACTGAAGACTCAGTTATCGCTGCCTGGCCATCACGTTCTGATAAAGAAAGTGAGACCCTTCAGCTTAATGACGGTCGGATTATTACGGCGAAAAATGTTCGGCGATTTAATTTCATCGATATTCCAAAAATTGAAAGCCTGACGGCGATTGATGATGGAATTGTCTTTTAACTATATTAATTAATAACTGGAGTCTGTATGAGTGGCTGCGCGTTGATAGAGTATAACAACCGCACCGCCAGAATACGCGGTGAGGTTGCACCAGGCGATAAGCATTATGTTCAGTATGCTCTCGCTCACTGGGCTGTCATTGCAATCAGGATTCGCAATACAGACCATCAATTTACCCGAATACCGGTTGATGAGTGGATTGAAGGGATTGCAAAACAAGTAAATCCTTCTGAGGCTCGCGAGCAGATTTTTAATGCTCTATTACGGTGTAAGCCGGGTATCTTCTAATTAATTTAATTTATCGAGGTATATATGTTTTATTCTGAAACCGGGGATGTCTATGGTTTTGTCTCAGGCGGTATGTCATTGCAAACTCATTCGATTGAAAGAGATTTGCAGGACTTAAGATTACTACTCGCCGATATGGAAACCATTAATATTCTGAACGAACGAGGGATAGGAACTCACAAAACCATCTTTCATGTAACACAAAATGAGTCGAAGGCATCAATGCTGGTTACTCGTTTAACTTACTGCCAAGGTGGTGGACGATTTACTCACCCTGAATGTGCTCTTCTTGTTGAACAGATAACTGATCTCGGACGCAAGTTGGGTAATAAACATTTCGATACGGCGATGAATGAAGCAAAACGCTTTATAGCGAATGAGGCTGACTTCATGAAAGAACAAACTGTCTGGTAGAAAATTTCTAAGGAGTCACTCATGTATACTTCAACTACTGCTAAATCAGATCATATTGATAGCTTTAATAACGCACAAAACCGTATGTTGATGAATTACGAACGTGATGAGTTTGAACAAGCTCCCGCTGCCGTACTTTATGATGCTGTCGGTGCTGTCGTAAACGATGAATCTGATATTGATATAATTCTACGCCTTATGGATATGGAAGGAGAAATGTTGTTTCTCCGCGCAATGAAAAACCTCGGCTGCCAAGAGAATGTTTTTTATTTCGCATCTGAATCTGGTGCGGTGCTGACTGCTAACGATGCAACGTTGCTTGAATTTGCTTATAACTTGGGCAAACATATCAGCAATGAGTTCTTTACTCGTTTCTTGCGTAATTCTCAGCTAGCCCGTGAACTTATCGGTAACATCATTCGTATAGGCAACGATGCCCTTAAATTTCCAGATGACGACCTGAATACAGTATTTGAATGCTGTGTGATTGAAAATTCATCCTGGAAAAACCAACGTCATTTCAAAGATAACTTTGGTCTTTAAAGCATCTAATTCTTTTAATTAGCTAACACTGAAAAACCCAGTCTTCGGACTGGGTTTTTTTGTATTTGCTGATTTCAAACATGTAAACAAAACGGATGCACACGAAAATTACTTTTGATTTTTACAGTCAAAACGCTGCCATTTTTGAACTTCTTATTTTTACCCATATGGCAAACTAATCGTAATGCCGTCCGTATTTATGATAAGGGAGTTTTATGAAGACACTTAAATGTTCTCATAACAGGGCAATGCTTATGCCAGCACACAAAATCCCTGCGGTATTAGTTAACGACGACCCTAAGAACATAGTTACTGATGAGCTGTTGCGTAAATATGGAACACGCATGACTCTCGATGAGGCTTGCTCCGAAATTGGCGTTAAGTCGGATAGTGTAGCCAAACGTATAGGGCAGGTCAGATATCGGCATTATGCATTAACTCGCCAGCTTGAAAGTGCAAGGGTCTTTAGTGGAAAAAATACCTTTTTCTGGACGGAGTCCATCGCAAGAATAATTTCCGAGGGTAATTCCGATGAAATATCAATTTTTAACTAAGAGCATTATTCCCCTGCTAGTGGGTTTTGCTTTTACTACCTCTGTTCTTGCGGATGAGGGTAATACCATAACGCCTCAATCCCCTCAGACCACCAGTGACGACCTCGCTGGTGGTCAGGCATTTCTGAATGGTAAAGAGGAAGGTTGGTTCTGGCGTAAATCGCCACCTGAGCCAGTGAAGAAAAAACCAGTGAAGCTACCTCCTCCGCCGACTTTACCGCCACAAGATACACCCAAACAGGTTGCTCAAACACCTGTGGAATCGACTCCAGAACCTGTCGCAACGGAAAAGCCCGGCCCCGCTCCGTTCACCGTCGCTTGGTTCAATGAAAACATTCAGAAACTGCGCAACCAGGCCATTGACAATCCTACTCAAGAAAACGTTAGAGCGTATTTTCTGGCCCAACGCATTATGCTGGATAAAGCCAGCCGCTTTACTGATATGGCTAGGTTGGTTACTTCTACCGACCCGCTTATAGATGAAAGCAGCCGGAGATCTACGTCTACATTCGGTGCTATGGATCAATCTAATGCTGCCGCAGATAAGTCTTCATTAGTGGTAAAAGATATAGCCACAAAGGCTGGGATCTTCTTCTTTTTCCGAGGTGAAGATTGTTCTAGTTGCTCAAAACAAGCATCTGTAATGACCGCTTTTAATTACATGACAGGTATTAAAATTATCCCTATCTCTATTGATGGGAAACCATTACCTGGGAACATGATGCCTGACTGGAAACGTGATACCGGGCAAGCAGCTAAACTCCAGATTTCTAATGTTCCTGCTCTTGCTTTGGCTATTCCTCCGTCAACAACTAAAATTGTCTCCTTCGGCCCTATTGCAGCTGACCAGCTTGTTTCAAGAACCATTTTAATCGCTCATGATTCTGGACTTATTACAGACCAGCAGTATAAAAGTACCTTGCCATACAATGATACGGGTTATATCGATTCCAATATTCTGAAGGAAATGCCTAAAGAATTTACCGAAAACCCTGATGAGTTCATCAAGTACATTCAAGCAAAAGCCGGATATTCAACCGCTGACGCTCAGAACGGTACGTCCCAGGAGGAAAAATGATTATTTCACCTCGTACACCAAAATGTGGTTTTCGTAAATCATTAATGGCCTTATCTATCGGGTTTTCTATTTTATTTTCAGCAAACAGTTTCGCCACCAGCATTAACTCTCAGCTAGATAATATGTTTGGTTCAATGTCCAATGTCACTGCGCCAGGGGATTATCAAAGTGTCACACGGGATGGTTATACAGGCGGTGGATTCGTTTTAAGAAACAAACTTCGCACATTAACACCTGTTACGATTAGCCTACCAACAGCAGCCGGAGGTTGTGGCGGTATTGATTTATTCGGCGGTTCATTCTCATTCATCAATGCCGAACAATTTGTTCAGATGCTACGAAATATTGCATCCAATGCAGCCGGTCTCGCTTTCCAGTTGGCACTAAATGCAATGGATGCCGTACTCGATAATGCTATATCGAAAATGCAGGCGATCATACAACAAATGAATGACTTAACGGCGAACTCTTGCCAGCTTGCCAAAGGACTTCTGGTCGATACCGCTGCTGCATTCGGTGATGGCGCAAAAGCTGCTGTTTCATCCCAGCTGTCAACTACAGGTCTATCTGATCAATTTGGGGCGATGTGGGGAAACTTTGCTGGTGGCAAAGCTCCTGAAATTCAGAAGCAGCAGGCTGGCAAACGTAAACCATGCAATGATTACGGTAATATCATGTGGTGTTTGCTTCAGAATGGTGATTTTAATGATCAGTTCACCGGTTCTGAAGATGAACAAAAAGAACTTATTATGAGCATGACTGGCACTATTATTGTGGGAAGCGAGGTTGGTACTGCTGAGGATGGTTCCGCGAAACAAAGCGTTGTTAATCTGGCTCCATTGGCTACAGGCAACGTTCTGGACTCTTTCATTAATGGTGACGATAGTTTTGACTTTTGGTCTTGCTCAGGACAAACAGCCACTTGTGAGAATCCAAAAAAACAGACAAAAGCCCTTAAAGGTATTGCAGCCAATATAACCTTATTCTTCATTGATAATGGATATTTAAGCGCCGCGAAAGATGGTATTAATCCTGGTGATGCCAGATTGCGCCAGGCAAACTATTACAACGTTACAGGAGCGTCAAGCAAAGCAACGCAAATAGCCAGGCATGATTTAAGCGCATCGTATTCGTATGTCCGTGAGCTATCACCAATAATTGCTTATTCAGCGGCTTACAACTATTTAAGCGACATGCTTACAGCAGCTGCCACTGGTGCTAGATTTATGCAGCAGAATGATAAATCCGCATCCATTTATTATAAAGATGCTGCTGAATTAATTGAGAAGGCACGGCAAAACCTTTACGTTTCGTATAGTGCGATGATCGCCCGATACGGTGGGGAAGCCCGTATACCCGAGTCATTCAATAGTTATATGAAAACCCTTCCCCAGACTCATTATGAGTCTGAAGCCTCTTTTAACGGCTCGCTCTAAGAGGGCATTTAAACATGAGTGAATGGAACGTATATACCGTAGGTAACATTGAATTTATCTACAATATTTTTAATGCGGTTGCTATGTTGTTTAATGACGGTACTTACGCCTCATTATTCAAAATAGCTGCGTTAATTGGCGTCATCGGAGTGGTTATCGCAGCCGCAATCACGGCAGGTAAAACATTATCACTTGGGCAAATGGGTATCGCTATAGTGATGTATTTTATCTTTTTCAGTGTCTCAATGCGCGTCAATATCGAGGACGTAACTACTGGCCGTTTCAAAGCCGTAGACAACGTACCTGCTGGCCTTGCAGCTGCGGCTTCCCTTATTTCGACAGTTGGATATGCCACTACTGAAAAAATGGAACAAGCCTTCTCTGTTCCTTCAATGACGGAATACGGGTCACTTGATCCCCTTTTCACTCTCGCCACACTGTACGACACCATGAAATCGCCCATGCGCTGGACTGGTGAAACAGAAGGTTATGGTGATCTGGATGGTAGCATTTCTAACTATGTTAAGAATTGTGTAGGTAACGACATAATTCGTGGTTCAAAAACGTTTGCTTCAATGTACCGCTCCAATCAAGGGGTATCCGGGCTAGCTTCAAATGACTCATTTCAACGCGTAGTTATCTATGACAACGTCCGTAGTGGTTGGTCGACAGCAACTGATGAATCTGCAAAAGGTGGTTCCTTATACACATGTGCTGATGCTTATACGAAGCTCAAAGGCCTGGCTACTCTGAACTCAGCGGCTCTCGATGCATCTTTTGCCCGTTCCTATGCCGCAGCTGGGCGCACGTGTGGTGGCGCTACATGCTCAGGGTCTGGAAAAACTCAAGAGGTTTTAAATTTCTTCAATATCATGGGAACGGATATACGTGACTTCCAACTCATGATGGTCATGTATCCGTCATTCAGAGAAATGCCGATGTATGGCCTTGAAAGTTCCTTTCGTGGTACTGCTGCGGTCACACGTGCGCAGACAATGACCCAGCAAGCATTCCAGTGGTCATCTTCCGGCTCATCCTTTTTAAGCTGGATGGGGTCATTCATGCCCATTTTTCAGGGGATTATTTACGCCCTTGCCCCTTTCATGGCCTTCCTTTTCGGCCTGGGTATTATGGGGATCAGGTTGGTGATGAAGTATTTTCTCGTCATCTTCTGGACGTGGACATGGTTACCATTGGCAGCTGTAGTAAACATGTATGTGTTGAATAGCATCCGTGATGCATCAAGCCAAATACTTGTCAGTTCGGGTTCCGGTGGTCTTAGTTTTGCCCAGCTATACCAGCTGTTATTCGAGACTCAAAAAAGCATCGGCCTGGCTGGTAATTTATATGGAATGATACCGGCATTAGGTGGGTTCATTGTATGGGGCAGTTCCGTAGCGTTTAACTCGCTGGCCAATTCTGCTGCCGCTCCTTCAGCAGCTGATACCAAAACCCTATCGCCGGATGTTACAAACGCTCCACCAATCAATACCCGTGGCTCTGAAGCCGAATTTAACCCAACGCAAGGGACGATCATGGGTGGGTCTTCTGGCACTCTCCCAAACATTGATATGAAACAGGTCGCTACTCACAACCTGTCCAGTGCTAAGCAGGAACTTGATGCAGCCTCTAGCTCGTTGACTGCTCAATCCGGCGCAATGATTAGCCAGGTGGCCAGCAACATGAACTCTGGGGGGCATTCGCAGGTTTACAGTGATGCTTCAAACGCAGCATTTGCAAGCTTGAGCAGCTCTGACCGCGCCTATGTTAGTTCTGTAGCTAAAGAACAAGGAATTTCTGATATGCAGGCGCTTGTATCAATAGCCAAAAGCGATGCGAGCGTCGGTGGGGGATTTGGAAGCCCAAGCGGTGGTGTAGGCGTTAAGGGTGGTATGTCTCGTTCAGAGGCAGAAAGCAGTGGGCTGAGTAATGACAACAGCGCTAAGTACGGTTCTACGGACAGTGCCACATCGCATAAAGTCGACAGCGCTACCCAGTCACGCATCGTCAACACGGCAGCAAGTGCGATGTACCAGTCCTTATCGCAAGAAGGAGAAAGTTCTCAGTCGACTCGTTCTTTTGCTGAGGCAAATCAAAGAATGCAGTCCGCACAAAAGAATTTCCAGGAAGCAAACTTGTTTGCTTCAAGTACCTCAATGGGCCAGACAATGAACGCAGCGCAACTTGCTACGGCTATTGGTCGTAACCATGATGCACAAGCAACATTGACTCAAACCCTCGCGGCGCACCCTGAACTATCCAGCAAAATCGCCGGTGATGCAGCGAGCCTGACCTCTTTAGGTATGACTCACGAAGATGCACATACCTTTGCGCAATTCAAAGCAGCCAGTGAACTTGGTTTAGCAGGTGCAGTAGCAGCCAAAGCCGGGTTCATTAACGCTGACTCCAGCCCAGCGTTGACCACAACCGCATCTGAGCAATACCGTGGAGTGAGTGGCGGAGCTGAAAGTGCAGGTGGCCGGGCAGTTGCTGGTGCAGCGGACGTTAGTAACTCGGTAAATGCTGTAACTGGCCGTTCTTACGGTGCGTTGGGTGATGCACATGCTTCATCGTCAGATGGTTATGGGCAAGGCCAGGTTAATACTGTCGGTGGACAGAATAGCGGTGCAGTTGATCAAATTCATAAAGGAAATCAAGGTGAAGTCATGACTAAAGCGGGTAACACCGCCGCGAATGACTTCGAAAACAACCACTATAATCTCGGCGGTATCACTGGAGACTTTAACAAGCTCGTTTCTCATGTCAGCAATGCGTTCAAGGAAAGCCCGGTTTATGAGCAGGTGCATAACCAGGCCAAATCAATCGCCGGAGAAATTCCGTTGGGTGGTGATGCAAACCGCGAAGCAGCGCGAGATTCCATTGTGAATTACTACGCGATGACCAAAGCTGGTGCATCTGAACAACAACTTACCCAGGCCCGCAGTGACATGATGGCTCGTATTCAACTTGCGACAGGTGGGGAAAATAACAATGGAACCGTTTCTGGCGGGAATACATCCCTTGCCCGTGGTATTGCTGCCCGTATTGATAATGCCGGTTTAGACCGTTCAGCAAATGATGGATCCATTATTCAGCAGGCTACAACTGCTTTGAATACAGATCGTCAGACGCATGAATATAACACCGGAGGTATGGCCAATAACCTTGGAGGAATGCATCAGGCATCTAATGGAGGTTCTTCTGTAGGCGATGGTGTTCCCTATGCGATGGGAACCCACAACCAGGGATATGGCGAAGCTGAAACTATGACCGTTAATGCCCACGGTGCTGGTGGCCATAGCGATTCAAATAACGGAGGTACAATGTTCAGTGATCCGCCACCTGCACGAACTACTCAATCGCATCAGGAGTATGTCCCGGTTCATCCGCGACATAAGGAAGGTAAAGGTGGCCATAGCGGCGGAAACGATGACATGATTATTTCATCGAAAAAGTGATTCGTAATAAAGCCCTGCCAGCCTGGCGGGGCTTTTACGTAGTGGCAAACATATAAACAACAGGAAGGCTCAATAAAGAATAGAACAGAATATAAAACTCCCACATTCGCTCACATTTACTTTTGGCCGTCCGCCCTTTTCTTCCACGGCCTCTTCGACCATTTCCACCGCCATAATCTGAATCGCTTGGCCCCGATAATGGGATAAGGCCCGTTATACCAAACATGTCCATAAGCACCTCCAGTCGGTAATAATCAGAACGCAGAAAACACCCTCGTTTTGCCGTCCTTCTTTATTGTCTGAAACCAGTCTGTTTAATACGCTGCCTGCTTAATCCTTCATTTTAGTAGCTTCGCATAGAAATGCTGGCTGACGAAATTTAGTTATCGAGATCTTTGACTTCATAATCAGTAACCACGACAAAGGTGATCATAGAATGAAAAACCTTTTCCGAAAAAAATGGTTTTACAGACCACTCTGCACAATTACGATGTTATGTCACCTTGGTGTTGTATCCTACGTGCCGTATGCCTTTTCCGCTACGACCCAGGAAAACGTCACATCAGCTACCAATTTCTACAAAACACTTCCGCAGGTATCAGCTACGTCAAATGGTACGGTTCAGTATGGAAAAGGCCAGGCCGTTGACCTGAACTCGGCTTACCCAAATCAGGGTTCATCAACTTCACTGGATAGCCTGACAGGTACATTCGGGGATGACAGCAACACGTTAAAACTTGGCAACACGACCAACGCCAATCTGAAAACAGAAGATTCTCTTCGCGGTGAAGCTTATCGAACGCTGGTGGGCTCGACGAAAACTACGGCAAACCTTAAGCCCGACGATTCCATCTTTGATGGCCACAAAGACTTCCTGGAAAATCAGGATAAATACATGCAGGATCTTGGTGACTGCTCAATGACGCGCACCATGACCAACAAAGATACCGTTAATCACATTCCTGACTACCGGGAATGTACCCGTACCACGAGTGTTAGCGGCACATTTACTCTCTACCATCCTTACGTAGCCGGTATGCTTTCGCATTATAGCGGGGCTGCAAACATCGGTTCCTGCGGGACTAACTGTATCGAGCTCTGGCTCGGCACTGTTGGGGATAACTACTGGGACGGCAATTGTAAGATTTTCGAACAGGCAATGGCTGTCACCGTTTACAATCCGCAGGCAGTCACCAGCGCCAGGATAGTCAGGGCAAAATGGGATGACTATATGCAAATTTACGTCGGCGGAACAGACCGAGCTAGCCTTGTATGGGGTGGGCCATACGGTACTGGTACGTTCCCCCCCGAAACAGCTGGAAAGTGTGAACTTAGCACCAGTTGGGATCAGTCAATTAATGTAGATGTCACTGCGCAAATTCGAAACACTCCCATGAATGGAGTTCTTAATTTCAAAAACCGAGTGTCGGTAACCGGCAGTGGCGAAGGTTATGCTCTTATCTATATTAACTTCGACCCGAGCAAGATCATTTCGGATAACGAATGGACTGTCGATAAACCGGAACAATTCGATACGTTGCTGAAAGCCATAAACGCCGGTTATTGCCAGAACTATACGGTCACCTGCCGCGAAACTGTCACGCCTGATGCTAATGGATGCGCAACAATTAATGGTGCTCGTATATGCGAAAGTCAGCTTGCTAAGCCACCTATCAGTGGCCTATCCCCGTTCTGCAAATCGGCTACCGTGGTTTCTAACTGTGGGACTGACGCTGGTGTTAACAACACCTGTAAGCAGTATGATGCTGATACCGCATGTAAGTTCATCAAATCCACCTGCATTACTGGTGCTGAGGGGGACAAAAACGGATGCTGGCAGGCTACAGAAGTTTGGGATTGCGGAACAGATGTCGTCGTACCCAATACCTCTGCCACTGATACTTATGTGTGCCCTGGTGCAGTTCAGTGCCTGAATGGTTCTTGCCTTCAGCCATCAACAGAACCCAGCGGTGATTTCAATAAAGCAGTTGCAACCCTTCAGGCCGCAACTTACGCATTGAATGAAATGAAGTGCGGCGATGATACTGATGAAACGAACCGCTCATGTACTCTTTTCAAGGGTGAGTCAGCTCAATGTAAATCGGCTATGGGCGGTTGGGTGGATTGTTGCGATCAACCTGTAGATGTCAACTGGATTCAGTATTTGCAGTTATCTTATTACACCCTGAAAATTGCAGATGCTGTCGCGGTTAAAGCCGGTATGTTCGAACAAGGGAAAGGCATTTTTGATATGGGTTCCGAGCTCATGACTAATGCCATCGATACAATTACCCGTCCTGCAATTTCGGCATTCAACAGTCTGGTAGGTACGGCAGGCACTGAAGCCGCTCAGCAAGCTACAGAAGCTGGGTTGTCTGGATTAATGAATCAGGCTATCGGAGCGCTGACTAAACAGGTTGCTCAGTGGACGCTTGACACCTTCGGCCCTGCGGCAACAAATATGCTTTTTGAAAGTGCGGCTTTTGAAGGAGGGGCCGCTGTAACGTCATCAGGCTTGGCAACATCTGTGCAATTGTCGTCCACAATAGTCTCCGCTATATCCGTTGTTGGGTACGCTTATATGGCCTATCAGATTGCCAACATTCTGGTTAACATCATCTGGGCTTGTACTTCTGATGAATTTAAGCTGGCCGTCAAGAAAGAAACTAAACTAGCCGTGCATATATCCAGTTGGTGTGAAACAAAGTTCCTGGGTGTCTGTATCGAGAAACGATCAAGTTATTGCACATTTGATTCGCAGATCGGTCGCATTATTCAGGAGCAAGGAAGACCAATGCTAGGTATCGGCTGGGGTGATAAAAAGAACCCAGATTGTAGAGCTCTGACATTAGAAGAATTTGGTCGGATCGATTTTAATAAAATCGACTTATCAGAATGGATTGGCTCACTTTACGAGGCAAAACTTCTCCCAAAAGCTTCCGAGATAAATCTGGATAAGATAACCGGTAAAGGAAGCGTGTTGAATATCGATGGCTCACGCCAGAACACTCTGGAGCGTTTCCAGAGCGGTGTTAACAGCATTGATGTAGACGCTGCAAAATCAAGTACAGAGGCCGTACTGAAGACTCAATAGCCTTGGCAAATAAAAAGCCCCGATTTTATGTCGGGGCTTTTTTTTATTTCCTGAACAGGTACTGCTTGCCGTCGCTGAACACCATCGGCTCATGCTCAGGGGAACCAGGCAAGAATAGAGCTCGTTGAGCGCCCAGTTCTTTACTCATTGCTTTAACCAGTTTCACATTTGAAACTCGGGTTGCATAGAGATTGAAACATTCATTACCGAGTATGAATGTCGCGTGACCGCTGACGTTGATAGGTGGTTTAGGCAACGTTGGGGCAATATCGGCATACGATAACCAATCGCCGTTTGTTGCTTTCCGGCGAACAAGAATTTCAACAGCACCACCTTTACCCTCGCACACTCCCCCTACTTTGTATCCGTCCATTCGGGTCAGCGTATTCCAGAGTATAGTGTTGACCTCGCGCTCATTATCTTCCTGAGATTTACCGTTCCACGACGCGACACGTACAATGCCATCACTAATAGCAGCTGCTCGCCGGGCCGTTAAGACAGACAGAACCGGAATGAATGATGTGTGTGTAGCGAAGCCAGCTGCAACATCTGCCAACCCATTACCGCCACTGTTAGCCACTCCATTTTCACCAGCTTTAACCGGTGATTTAAGAGGAACAATCTGGCCATTGGATAAAAACCCGTTATAGATAAGATATTGATCGCCAGCATCGGTAATTTGACGTAAATCCATCGCTCGGGCAAATTTCAACGCATCAGATGGATTGGAGTCCACCGGCATAGCCGGGGGTTGAGAAGCCGCACAACCAACCAACATCAACGACACCAAAGCAAGACCAGAGATTTTCTTCATTTTATTTTCCTTGGGACACCAGTAGGTTTGTTATTCAATACTAACCCGACTCATTCAGGTGACGAAGTACCCAGGTAATAAAAAAACCCGTTAAAACGGGCTTTTTTATGAAATTTAGCTTAGTCACTTACGAGCTTTCATTTTCAGCTTCTGCATCAGAGCAGAACGGACAAATATGTTTTTTCCGTGGACGGTCACAACTCTGCGGAGAAATAAATGAAAGGTCGCAACGGAAACACCTTACCATGCGTATTTCTTCGGCCCGAAAATCACGCGCAAGAGTCCAGGCCTCATTGGCATCAATCATCACTTTTGAAGCTTCTTCCGGGCGGAATTTTAGATTTAGTTCCCGGTAAATTTCGAACGCACTAACCACATCAACGATGTTGTCGCTGTTGTTTGGGTCTTTCGAACGTCGCAGATAGATACTCATAAAATTGGTTGCTTCAACTTTTTTATGTGTCGTGTTGAGCAGCGTTTCTGAATGTTTAAGCCGTCCGATCGATACATCACTCAGATGGAACTCTTTACGCAAAAAATCAATAACGCGGTCACTCGCATTAAGCGAATGCACAATGATTTTTCGACGAAACCCTAATTTTACCATTTTTTGTGTTAACGCAAATTTATCTTCATCCCGGACAAGAGCAGCCTTCATAATCAATTACTCCAATGAGAATAGCGCGACTGTAAGTAGCCTGTTAATTCCAAGGTTGGGTTGGGGGCTCCAATAACTGTACTGAAGTCACAATCTACTAAATCGGCAAATGGACGAATAGGTTTAAAATATATTTTGCCGGTTATGATTGCATCAATTGTCTGTGCATCATCCATACGTTCGACAAGCTGGACGGTTTTTTCATTATCAAACCAGTAGAATGTTTGGGCGACAGTACCTGTATTAATGAAAACACGAATACTGAATACCAGCAGAGCAAGCCGCAGGATGTATGAGTCATGGCGAACGAATTTTTCTACCTCAGTAGAAATCTTGCGTTCAGGATCATGACAGATATTAAAGATGGGCAAGTCATACTTCTCCATCGATAGTGCGAGCTTTGCCTGATTAGTTTTCTCAATCAAGAACTCCCGGTCTCCTTCTGCTAACTCAAAAGGGCTTTTATACAACGATTGCGCACGGGTAATAATTGAGATGGCAGTCTGTAGAAAATACAAATTTTGATTAATCATTTTCGATAAGCCTCTTCCATACGCGTAATACGCGCTGACCATATTCACGAGCCTTGCCTTCCAACTTAGGGTTTTGAGTGTTGTATCCACCTATCGCCAGTTCTATATCACCAGGGTTAGCTTTGATGGCCGCACACAAAGTCTTTGCCCCGATTCGGATGTTTGTATCGATATCCAAGAGTTCTTCAGGATGGTTAACATACTGTCCGTTCCAACGAAAATTAATTTGAACGATTCCAATATCTGTTACCGGAGTGGCAGAGAGGTAGCGGGCTAGCGCTCTCTTGGCATCTTCATAACTTGTCGGGTAATACGACCCATAAACATAGTTGTTCAATGCCCAGGGGCTCGGAACAACATACCCCTTGGTTCCTGCATTTTTTTTACTCTCGGTGAGTGCCACCGCGTAGAGAAGGTACGGATCGAGACCACACTCTTTCTGGGAATGTTTTTCCCAGGAAGTGCCACGAAGATCTACAAGCCTGGCGTTCGAACTCGTGCAGTAAGCAGCACATAGTAAAGCGAGCACCAAACTCTTCGTTGCTTTCTGCATTTCCCCCCTCCCCACTAACCCTACGATGGCATCAACTTATGCGTACACGCCTTGGTGTACCCTTTACATTAACGCCGCTACCTTGATTGTTACCTGCCTCCCCAAAACCCGATTTATCTCCGGGATTGGGCTCCGGTTCGTTTCCAGTAAGCTCAGGCTGACTGATTAGGTTCGCCGTCGATAACTGTCCATCGTTTACTTCGAGATGCTGAATATCATCGCCCTCACCAAACGGCGGGCCTGTATTGACTATATCGTCGCTAACCACGTGACGAAATTTTGGTTCCTTGTCCTCATTTTCTTTGGGTAAGTGGCCGTCTCTTTGACTAGTCATCAGACCAGTCTCCTTTTCTATATTCGGCCCACGGACTGATTTCTTCTGTTCTGATTTACGTTTTTTTGAAGTCTCACGGACGACACCGGGTATAAAATTGTCACCCGCTAGCAATGCTCGGTTCGCCAGCGCCAATAGAGAACTACTACGCTGGCCAGACGGTTTTGATTCCAGATAATTAATCAGCTCTGGAAACAGTATTGGATTAATCGTCACTCGAACTTGCATGAACCCCCCTTTGCTCAATCGTCACCGTAAAGCATCAAGTCAACGCCATAGTTCCAGAAACCGATAGCATTACTGGCAACAGGCAACGGGCTCGATACGATCCTGGCTCGGGGGAATTCCTCACGAATAGTCTGTTCATAGAAACCAGTCCCACCACCGGCAGCTGCAATGATATGGACTGGCCCAAGAACCCTTGTCGATTTTCGCAACTCTTTGACTACATCACTGGCGATGGAGGGAATTGCTTCTTCAAGCAGAGGGCGTAGGGGAATGTGGCGGAACCCATTAAAGAAAGATGGTTCATTGTTACGGAGAGCGATTTCAATGATTTCTGGTAAATCATCGATACGCTCTTCCGGGTTAACGGCATTAAGGCGATTCACAATGCTTTCAATAATTGCACTGGTTGCTTTTAGTGATGAACCTGAAGAGCCTGATACCCGGCTCCCGCTCTTAAAGGCGATGTAGTCCATCGAGAAGAAGCCTGGGTCAACCACGAGAATAGTCGCCTTCTCTAACTCTTCCTGGCTGATAAGGCCTGGTCTGTTAACGATGTCATTGATGACACCTACGCCCTGCTGAAGAACAAGGCATTTTTTAACAGTCACTGTTTTTCCAGGCGCAATGGTAAACGTCCCGGTGAGCCTAGCGGTAAGTTTTGCGCGTTCGCTATCGTTGGCTAGACGAACAGGTAAACCTGTTACTACCAGATCGATGTCATTGCCAGATTTAGCGGCTATTTTATCCAGTGAGGCCAGATATAGCGCCAGGTACATTTCTGTCATGTGGTAACGGTCATGCAACTCCCGTGCATCGGGGCGTTCGGTAAAAGCCCGCCATTCTTTACCGCCTGGGTAGACAAGCACTTCGTGTTCGCAGTTACGCTTTACCAGCCGCACATCTTCTACAGCCTCATTCGTTGCGTAGGCCGGATAAATACTGACTGTGGGTTTGTCATCCGCTGGATCCCCGACAGCAATTTTTACATTGCTGTACCCAATATCAATTCCGCAGACAACCAATTTGTCATTGCTCATTCGTTAACCCTGCAAGTTAAAAATGAATTACTGCCACTCCGATAACATTTGAGCGCCAAAAAAGGGGGTCGCACTAACGTAATGAAAGGTGGCCTCCCCCTGCCAACGTCGGGAATAAACCGTTAACAAGTTGTTACATGGTATTCAAACGATAATTGAATACCATTTTTTTTATCGGCAAAACGCCCCCATTTTTGACGTTAATAATGGCTAGATTTGGACGCTTAAGATGTCCGTTATGTACATAAATGCTGCATGAAACATGACACTATATATGGCTAAATCTAGCCTTAAAATCATCAACCCCTAACTTAAATTAGACTGGGTAAATTAGATGATAATTTGTGAGGACAACGCTTTTAGATAGGCTTTCCGCCTGGGAATTTGACGGAGTATATATACTGGACAGGCAAGTTAAGGAGACGTGAGTTAAGGAATGCTGTGGGGATTTTTCAAGGTGGCATCCCGTTAAAATTTGACTTAAGAACAAGAAAGAATTTCACTTAAATATGCATTTTAAACCTTCATTTTACCCCAAAAAACACTCTCTCAAACTAGTATATATACCTATGAAATGTGACCTGAATCACCATGATAACGATGTAATTTAGGATTGATCCTGAAGACAAGTGAAAGTGTAAGGCTGTTTTCGGTCTGGTTGCCATTGTATTCCCCAGAAAGGTAGTCAAAACGGTAAAGTCCAGAAGCCTGGGTTTCTGCCATATCATATAGCGATTCCACATAAGCGCTAACGATGAGGTCTATGCAGTGACGGCAATCATCTCGTCAATCACCTTTACGTCAGAGAAAGTAAGTTTCCATTATATTCCCCAGAAACCTATGAAAAAATAGAAATGCCCAGAAACGTAGTTTTCTGCCATATCATATAGAGATTGGCAAACAGCTTGATTAAAATAAAATGGCTTGATAAAAGTACCAGTACAGGCTGATATTAATAACTCAAGCACCAGATTGCCATTGTATTCTCCAGAAACATCCAAAAAATGAGAACACCCAGAAAGTTACTTAACTGGAGAATCAATCATTCCTGTTTCGGAACTGAATACTTAAAATCGAACCTGAAAAGGAACTTTCTCTTTCTCCAGAAACGTAGGGTTCTGGCGTAATAATAGAGATTCTCTTTTTTGGGGTTAAGTCCTAATCAAAAATCATCGAGGTAGTTTTATGCAACTCGTCGGGTATATCAATGATCTGGAAAAGGCTCGCGATGCGGTTGATTCAGCCGCAGAACTTCTGTTTAACGAAGCCAATAGTCTTCGGGAGGAATATTGGGAGAAAGCTATCGCTGACGACGAGAAGGCGCGGTACAGTTTTAACGTAACCAGGCAAGGAACAACTATCAGGATCCGCTGGGCCAGATTGACTCCTTTACGCAAAGCTGGTGGAGGCATTGATCGTGTCGTCCCCAAATACCTACCTCTCAACAAAGGCGAATCATATCCACCAGCGAAATTTAAGGACGCAAGTCAGCGAGAACTTGCGCTTATCGAACTGTATGAAGGTCAGCTTATTTGGTTGCGTGATGAGCTACGAAAAAACCGTGCAATTCGGCAGGCTCTTTCGCTTCGAATAACTCACCTAAGAAAACAGCTTTAGAAATACAATATTCTCTGGAGTAAACATAACGGATAAACATGAATACCAGGCGATGACCTGGTATTTTTGTTAGTGAGCCTTCAGGCGATCTGTTAGTGAGCCTATAGGCGATAGCGGACTTATCGCGACGGAAAGGAATCAGGATGATCGCAATATGATCGCGATTGTTTTCGCCCGGGTATGAACGGTGGGGAATGCAGCGGGCTATTTCGCGGGCGCGAATATGGAAGGTAAACAAAGCGGAAGCGATAGCGTCGGTTTTCTCTATTTTTACATCGGAAGGTTGAGCATGGTAATAATCAAACCGCTCGATGTCGGAGGAAAGATGAATTTCCTCCGGGGGTTTTTATGGGCAACCGGAGGTTGCCCTGGGTTTTAATCGCCGGGGAAAACCAAAAGTGAATAACCGACATGGTTTTCCTCCGGGGGTTTTTGTCGCGGCGCGTACTGCCTGGATATTGTGATCGGCTATCAGAACGGCCAATGCGAAGTCGATACCCTCGTTCGGAATGACATTCCTCCCGATACAAGCGTAAACAAAACGGAACCAGTAATAATTTATCGCTCTGATTATCAAAACGGATCATCTCTGTCTCATACCGGCTAAATACCCTTGTGAAATCGATCTGTATTCGCAAAAGGATCCGTTATTGGGATAAAACCACGCCAGAATGGCCTCAGAACGATTCTGAGCTTATCCCCCTGGTATTTTCACGATCGGATTGATTAAAACGCGCCTGAGCGTTTTGAGCGCGTTTTGTGGATCGACATATCTGTAAATTTCCTGAGTATGGTTAGGCTATGCCTGTCCTCACCCTGATTTTGTTGCGAACGGGGAAGCCATTATGATTAGGTCTGAATGTAAAGCACTTGCAGAGGTGATGCGGTATGAGTCATGAGCGCATTGAGGTTATTGGTGATGGAGGCAGCTGGATAGCCGAACGGCTTCAGTCATTCAGGTTAACGATCCTGGGTCAAAGTGAGTCGTTGTCTATCGTCAGGAATCCGGCTGACAATTCTGCCTGGGTTACTCACGATGATACCGGCCTTGTATTATGCCCCCTCCATGTTGAAGGGTCGTCGGCCCCGGGCATAGCTGAGGCTGCTGAGACGGTAGAGAAATACATCACCCGGGTGAGTCCTGCGGGATTATTAGCTCGGATTAAGCAAGCCCGTAACCAGCTGGATAAAATTGCCGCGCCGGTAGACTCACTTTCTGCGGCAGCACTGTTAAGACGTGGCGGGATCCCGATTCTCTCACTGCGAACCACGGAATATCTGAAGTGGTATGAATCGTTAGCGAGACTGGCGAAAGGTCATGCTCTGTCACCATCCATCTGGGTCGATAACTACCTTGCCGGTGATACACCAGAAAGTGCCTGGGCGAATGGACGCGGACTCTATGAGTTAATCAACAATGGAAATATGACATCAGCCAATACGATATTCCCGGTCTGGTATTCGGTAGCGCTGGCACTGGGGAGATTCACAACGGAAGAACTGCCTGTGATGAATGCCTGGCCGAGCTATTGTGATGGAACCCGGGTGGAGAGTTTTATCCAGTTGTATCGTGATTAACTCTTATTCATAGGCCATATGATTAACGAAATAGTAGATCTGCGGTAAGTCTGGTCGTTACCAGGAACCCCGGGACAGACCGAAACTTGCTTTCGGGTTGTCTCGGGGTTGGCCGAGCGAAGCGCTGGCAAGCGAACACGACGCTGATGTCACGGAATTATTACTTCCCCCTACCACTGACACCCCCACAAATGTGCCGCCTTTCGCCCGTAGATAACCGTGAGGCAGACCGAAACTTGCTTTCGGGCTGTCGAGGGGTTGGCCGAGCGAAGCGCTGGCAAGTACAGACTGCATTGCAGCCCCAGTATTTCTCATCGCTAAATTCTTTCTTGAAATATCGTCAGTTTCTCTGTTTGTCACCCACCAGCCTCATGTTGTTATTGACCTAACTGCCATTCAATGGGAAGCAACAATGTTTAATTTAATCGCGAAGGCTAAAGAAGCAGGTTATCAATTCTGGATCAGTGCCTCGAAGGTACTGACAGTTACTGCCGTAACCGAGGGAGTACTGACGGTTATCAAAACGGTAACTGATATTAACCCTTGCTTGCTGGTGGCTGAGTTAATGAACCTTGGGATCACTGTATCCCCAGATAATAACTATTTCTGCTGGTTGGATCGCGAAGGTGTCCTTTGGGCCGTTGACCGCCACCATCTCTATCGCGGAAATACAGGAGAGCATGGGATAAGCTGGGAAGTCGTCTATCAGCACGGCATGGTAATTAATACCCCTGAGCAGGCATCCATTCTTTTCAAAATACCGCACGTTGGGCGCTTTACTGCCACTGTTATGTATAGCGCGGGCTATGCACCCGACTGGGTTCTTCCAGCCTTTGTTGATTTTTCTGGTGAACCGGATCATGAAACAATCCTGTCCTGGTTATCCGAGGTAGGTATTCGTAATGCAGGAATGCATCTCGAAGATATTGAGTTTCTTTCTGTTGAAGAAAACCCTGACGCTTATATTTCCCTTTAATGAGGTCACTATATGTCAAACGTAATACCTTACTCTTGGGTGGTTCGCTTCGATGTTGCTCCTCAGTGGGTAGCAGACGGCTTTATCATGACAGATACCACTGCTCTCGAAATGTTATCTGATGTTATCAACTATGCAAACGAACACGAACTTGCCGCATCGGTTATTTCAGCACCCGGTGCAGAACGAATTGCCGAGGAGCAAGGCTATTTGCCATCTAACAATACGGAAATAATGAGTCAGGTGCTAACCGGCTCACCGCAGGCATATGCTAAAGCATCCGTGGCAAATACTCTGCTAAAGGCTATAGCGGCACTTGAGAAAACGCAGAATAATAAGCAGATCGTTAAAGAACTGCATTCCAGCCTGGCTTTACTGACGGGCAATAAGCCTATTTCGGACATTATCTGGTTTCCAACCCCAGAATAATTCTTTCATAAAGAGCTTAATTTTTTAGCTCTTTTATTTATGGCTTTTCTATTCGTCAGCCACCCGGCGTGTGTTTAACTGAAGTTAGTAAACAAAACGAAAAACATACGCGGGGTGATTTATGAATACTGCAATTCATCAAGTTCGAAATAACGGTCGTCGCACTACATCTGCACGTCCAGTTTGTTATCCAGTACGCCCGCAGACAGAAAAAGAACTTTTTTCTGTAGGCCGTAGTCTCTGGTATCGCTACACCACTTCATTTGGCCCGTGCCGTGAAGTTCACCATCATCATGTGCAGCAACTTGCACACCTAGTGGGTAAATCTGTTGGCTATGTTGAACATGCCATTAATCATTACCTCACGCATTGAACGAGGCGGCTTAATATGTCTACTCAAATCTATTGTGCGGTGCTTCGCCATTTCATGATGATGGCTGCATCCTCCCAGCACTCATTGGTTGTGCTGAAGCAATTATATAACGCAGAGATTTCATCGAAAGCTCACCTGGCTGGTCTCTCCGTGTCTGAAGCTGAAGCGCTCCTGGCCCTGCCATCCACCAGCTGGCGCAAACGCGATGACGTGATTCATGAGCTCAATATTCGTCTTAAGCAACTCACCGGCGTAGCCACACCGCCAGCTCAACAAATCGCTAACTGATGGAGTTCAACATGCTGCCATTCCTCATTTTGCTGTTCTGCTCATCGCCTGAGACGGCGCGTATGATCTTAATCTACGCTACTGATGAAACTGCGGCCCGCCTCCAGGCGCTTGAAGATTTCGCCAGTCTGAATGATTCCGGTTTTGCGGCTTCCGCCCAAGGCCCGTATGAGTGGGAGAACCCTCACGGTGATCAGCTCTTTATCGAGTCGGTTTACCCGGTTCCCAACGGAGATTTATCCGCTATCCGCCGTATGCTCGGGGATGACGATGCCCCATATACCGACAAACACCTTATTGCCGGTTTACTGGAGGACAGCCGACGTATACAGATGATTGAACCGAATGCCGGTACTCTTTCACGTATTGCTCAGGCAGAGCAGTACCTTCAGTAGACCCATGTTCTGTCCGCCCACCAGCAGGTGGGCTTTCGGGCTATATTCCTGTAAGAGGTATGTATGCAAGGTACACCACGCTGGTGGCAAAATGGTCGTCGGGTGCAGGCCGTTCTCGCAGATAATCAGACCGCAGATGTTCGGCTCAATATCGGCCAGGATAATGATTTCTGGTTTACCGATGATGGTAATAACCCTGTTGCTGTACTTAAGGTAATCGGCCCGGTCTATCCACTGGATCCGCTAAAATTCACCTCCAGTATCACGGATATCCTTCCTGAAGATGTCCTCAGCTATAAAAATGCCCTTCAGGAACACCAAGTGATAAACCGGCCTGTATCTTTCTATTTAGCGCTCGCCGATGCCTGGTTACTGGTCAACGAGCAGGAGCCGGTTTACCAGTTCCGCATTCGAAACCAGTACAACGGCATGGCTACAGAATGGAATTCCGTTGCCCGGGACAGAGTCATCGAAGTGATTAAGATGCAGCCAGAGAACGCTGAATTTCGGGTGCTTACCACTTCCCCCGCCGAACCTGTTGAGAACCCCCGTGAGCTGATTTCGGAAATAGAGCGCCTGAGAGAAGCCATTCACAAACTCTACCCAGCAAATACAGAACTTCGCCGTATTGCCCGCAATAGCGGAAGGATGCATCTGCATGACGATACCAATGGCAAAATGGCCTATGCAGACAATGCCAGAATTACTCCAAATCTCGATGCATTTGTAAAGCAGCTGCATCGCTCACTCAAGGCTTAGCGCATGAAGTTGTAACCCCTCCCTCAGTGTTTTCTGCTCTGATCAGCGCCGTCATGAATCAAATTTTTGACGGCGCTGCCGGTTGTGCCGATATCAAACATGGTAAATACAATGGATTGATTGTTGTCTGGATCCCGGACACGGATTTATCGTTGATGGAACCAAGTTGAGATATACGAGATGAAAAGACCAACCGCGCACAAAATTGACCGTCTGCCGGTGCGCAGAACTAACCCTACAACGCCTCAAGCAAGAGAGCGTGTTATTGCCGGGCTGGTGGCTTCAGCTACATCTGACTTCGTCTACCTCGTTCAGTGGCTGAAATCGGGAAAGCAGCACGGTGAGCCTCTACAGCTATCCAGATGGGATAGCCTGAGAAATGCAATCAGCCACCTTGAGACGCTGGATGCCGGTGTACAACCTGACTGGCGCAAAGTGCTCACTCTGGTGTCGCGGGAAATTCATACCAGCCATAATGTCCAGGCGGTTGTTACACCCCCGTCAAAAATCGCCGGTGGCATACTCAGCAACCTTAACGACATCAGCCAGAAGATAGCGACCGGGCTTGCATCCCCTGACATGCTCGGCAGACTCAATTATATGCTTCAGCTGACCGCAGGCCTGGCTGGTGGTGACGAACTGGCGCAAAGCATCCGTAAGGTTTCTGACAGTGCAGAAAAAGCCCTTCGTGGTTATGACAAGCCGCAGGCAAAACCCAAAACACCTAAACCGGCCCCACCAGCTCATGCAATCCGTGATGATCAGACGTTCCGGCTGGAGTGTGCCCCACTGATTGGGGTTGATGACCTCTTTGTTGTGGCTAATTGCCTTATCGCGATGTCCGCCCGCCTGGGACGTTCTCCTGTCAGCCTGGCGAAACGCGCAGCGGCTTTAAAAGGTGTGATTCAACCCGATATGCTGGCTGACCTGCTGGAGCTCTTGCAACAGGACGTGGATCTGAACGCCCTGGCCCCGCCCCCCAGGGTTAAAGACGATAATACCCGCAGTGATGGAGGTAAGCTCGTCGGTTTAACCGGGGTCGTCGAAGGTGGTGCGTCAATCGGTGCTGAAGCGCAGCGTATCATCACCGCAGAACTGAAGAAGCACTCACCGCTCACTTCGGCGCAGCGCGTATCTTTCGATACCGCTCGTGCGGGCCTGGCACTGGAGAGCGATACATTCCGGGTTATTGAAGAGATCAGGCGTATTGCAGCGTCTCTCAACTGGAGACCGCTGGCTGTTGCGGCCCATGCCGCGCATAAATCGCCTGGTATCCGCCCGGAGATTGCCGGGGATGTGATCACATTGCTGGCGCAGGATGAGACTTTAACCACCAGCAATACGGGCCGTTAAGTTCCTGCAAAGCAGACTACTGCTTACCTCGCGATATTGCCCCCAGCAACTCATAAATAATACCGGTATAAACGTCCGCGTTTTGCCGGTGTTTTCACTCGCCCTATTTTTTGGATTAGCGATAATAGCGTTGCTAATTACGTATTTTTACACTCAGAAACCTTCGTCACCTGAATAGGGTATGGTTCACTGAATAGGCAAAGACGTTAAATCTGGTCAGCTACAGAAAGGAGGATTTATGTAAATGCTCTCGTTACGTTCAAACTCTTAAATAACTGCCGCGCCTGCCTATATAAGCCAGGCTGTAGACCAGAAGTCTACGAATTTAGCGTTACTGACAATTCACAATCCAGTGAACCGGCTCACATTAAGGAGGTTATATGCGAACGCGTAACTTTACATCCGAGTCTATGTAAACTGATCTGCTGGCGCTGCCGAGAATGGCGGACTCCGCTGCCCCGGTAATAGACCGGGGCAGCAGGACGAAAGTATTAACGAATTACCGGTTTTTAAAACCAATTTTTTCATCTGGTGGGATACAAGCGCTTAGGCCGGTTTCCGTCAGACACCCTGAAGTTGTGATGTGTGAGTGTGTGTAGTGCCCCCCCCTGGAAATTGTTGTAATTAATTACTGTGTGTAGTTTTGCGGGGATAAATCCCCGCTTTTTTTTTGGTATTTTTTCTCTTCGTCTCCCCCGCGCCCTATGCCATGATGCTTAAGGATTAAACGTAGAATTCTTTCTCTTTTTAGCTGAAGTCTGACGAACTGGTTTCCTTTTGACCTACACACATTGAGGAATGAAAATGAGCGACGAAATTCAAGAAATAAATGCTGCTAACGAGATGCAGAAAAAAATTGCGGCGGCTTTAGCTTCTGAAGGCTTATACCTTCTGGACGGACATACCTACACCGCGCTGTGGTTGAAAATGCGACGAGTATGTAATTTTTATTCTGCTATTGATGGGCAACCAGTCACTGTCACTCTTAGCCTTACGCAGTCAGGTACGGTCGTTGTATCGTGGCAACCAAAAACCAATAAACTCGTGCCTGCTCCAGATAAGACCTTTCCCCTTTCACGTTCGCCAGCTCCTGATATCACTTCAACTTCAAAATACGGATATTAGCGAGTAGCGCCCTCAGATTTCTAATCTCTGAAATCGAAGACAGGCGGGGTTAAATCCCCGCTTTTTTATGCCCGATTCCCTTCGTCACCTGAATACCCCGTGAGATTATAAGTAAACAAAACGAACAACACTCAACACACGGGGCAATATCATGACTACCACCAACGGAAAAAAAATCTTCTACGTTCACTATTTTGAATTCGACTCCTGCGGTGGCGAGTTTCCACTGATGCGCGTTGAAGCGGAAAACGAAGATGAAGCCAACCTGATCTGTCTTCGCAACCTCGCGGATGTTTATGACGTTGATCATGGCGATATCAGCCTTGAAGAGGGCTTCGAAGTGAACGGCAATAGCGTTTATCTGCAAGGGATTTACCCGGCAACCGCAGAGCAAGCGCTGGTGGTTGATGCGGTATTTAATATGGCTCCTGTCGCACCAGTCGCTGAGGCTGTGACCGGCACGGCGGAATCCACCAGCGGTATCAGCCTGGTCTCTGACAAGGTCTGGCTGGAAAGCTGGTTCGATCTCGAAGACGAATTTGCTGATCAGATGTCCCACGTCGCAGAAGATGACAAGTCTGATACCCGCTTCGTCCTCTACCGTGACCAGGTCATCGATGTGCGTGAATGCGAAACCTCTTCAGTCCCTGGCTGGGATCTACAGTTCGGCTTAAGCGGCGGGACGCAGATGCTTTTCATTCGCCTGTCTGAGGACGGCGATCACGTGGCGTTGGGTCTCGAATAACCACGGCCTGCACCCGGGTACGTTCGCCCGGGTTGCTCCCCCTCCCCTGAATTCAAACCGAGTGTTATGACATCATTCTGAGGAGTACCAGACGATGAGTGAAGTGAAGAATTACAGCATCACGAAGACCATTGATTTTTACATCAATGAAGCATCCCCGGAAACCATCGCGGGCCGCAGGATCTATCTGGAAACCGTATTAGCTCCTCGTCTTCGCAAAGGCCTTGCCGTGCTCAATAATATAAACCTGCCCGAGCAGGAAGATATTGAGCTGCGCGATGTGTACCAGCGTGGCGTGGATTTCTTTGACAAATTGTTCGATGCCCCCGTCCCGCAGGTCAATACCACCACCAGCAATTAATCCGCAAATTTAGTCCATTTTTTACCCGGCTCTGACTTCGTCACCCGGGTAACCAGTGATTTAATAAGTAAACAAAACGAACAAATCCAATTATCACTGGGGATGCACCATGTTTAAAAGTCTGTCTGAATTGATGACCAGCGCTGGCAAGACCGACGCGCATAAAGTCTCGATAGTCCAGGTTAAAACCGGTGTCACCTCGTGGGGCCGCAAAAACCAGTCATCCCGGCCTACGGCTGAATACCAGATCTGGATGGATACTCCTGACAACGACAGTCGTATCGTCCTGAAGCTGAATTTCGTGCTGAGTTCCCGCCGTAACCAGCCTGAGAAGAATGCGCCCCTGAATATTGAAATCAGCCAGTACGCTAACTGGGATACGGTGAAACGCACCTGGGCGGAATGCGCTCCTGAGCGCTATATGCGTCTGGATAATGAAACGGCAGATGAGTTTATGTCCACCAGCGGGGTCTGGGAAGAAACATCTGTCATCACCAATGATATGCAGCCGGATTACCGCTACTTCTATCCAGGCACGTCCTATTACGTGGCAAACGACAGCTACTGAAGCCAGAAAACACACCACATAACCGAGGATCTACCATGACCGATGTTAACCAGACTACCCCTGAATGCTTCAGCATTTCTTCCCTGACCGACCTGTATCGCTCGGTGCAGGCTACCGAGTCCCACGCCCTTTCAATGATGCGTGTCCAGCGGGGGATCACCTCCTGGGGGAGCCGTCGTACTACTGACCGCCGAACTGAGGGGTTCACCGTCTTTCTGGATGCGCCGGATAACGCCAGCCGTATTACTGTGAAAACGGAGTTCGTGCTGAATGCTGCTAAGACCGGCCCTGATACGTCCAATGATCTGGTGGTGGAAGCGCGTGAACATTCAGGCTGGGATGAGAGCCGGAATTGCTTCACGGTTACCCGCGAGATCGGTGAACTGCGGGTTAATGCTGGTGGTGAAAATCATGCCGCTACACTTCGCCAGCTGTGGAAGCTGCTTCACGCGCAGGCAAAAGCTTACCAGTCCAGAAATACTGCCGGTAACGCCACCTGGCTTATGTTCTGATAAGCCCCGGGCATGGTAATGTGCGTCACGACATTAAGCGCGTGGCGCACGACGTTCGTTTAGAAGGAAGTGAAGATGAAAATAAGCCAGCTGGAAGCCGGGATGAGTGTCTGGTCGGTTAGCCGGGTAAATATGGGCAACACCACACTTAAGACGGTTGTCGTCCACCCGGTCGTGATTGTCGAAGTCCATGACAACCATGTCATCGCCACCTGGAATGGTAACGCCCCGCGTCGTTTCGGTGAGTCCGTCATTAAGGGCTGGAAGAAAGAAAAGCCGTTGCTGATCCGTGAAGGTTTTGGGCAAATGCGCCTGGCTACCCGGGAAGAGAAAGCGCTGGCAGGCAAGTAGCCCCCTTCGTGACCTGTATGACCCGTGGTGTAATGGCTCCGACAACCCAGGCAGTTTTCGCAACGCAACACTCTGCCGCAAATCACCAGCCACGGGGCCAGACAGGGAATACACGATGACCGATGCCATCCTTTCTGAAGAGCTGTACTTCAAATATCTCAACACCCTCGAACGCGAAAGCAGGTTTCGCATCGACTCCTTTCGCTTTGATGGCGAGCCTCAGTGGACAACCAAATTCGGGCAAGCTCGCATCCGCCCTTCTCAGGTACGTGTACTGCTTTGCCGCTGCGGGGCAAACAACTGGAAGGACGATGGCAGATTCGCCAATGAGTACTGCTGTGACAGCTGCGGACAGTTCGTGGAGGTGCTACAGCATAACGACCGCTGATTCGCATCCCGGAGCCGGGCCTGACGGCTCCCTTATGCACCATTTCAGACCGACATAATCATTCTGATAATACCCGCCGTATCGCCTTCGTCACCTGTCGGGCCCGTGTTGTACTGGTATCAGTACAACATAAAACGAGATCACGGGGCGCATCATGCAGACACTGACCGACGTATTCAGCGATAAGGCGAATAAAGCCTTTCATTCGATTTTCGCCGATTTCCTGCCCGCCAGCGCGGATGGGGTAATGACCTTCACGGTTCGCGGCTACGGCGGAAAATCTGCCAGTATGACCGTTCCCTCTGCCACCCCGGTTTTTGTCTTTGGAACTGAAGAGCTCGCCGACTTCCATCGCTCCGCTGTGGCGGGAGAATTCTACATTGTGGATCACGGTGGTTTCCGCACCCTGAATCAACAGGTAGAGCGTGGCCGCGTTCCGGTCATCTACGACATCCTCTGAAAGGAACCGCTTATGGCCATCGACACGGTTTACCGCCTGCGGCTCGATTTCGACGTGTATAACGGCGATGTCATCGACACCAAAGAGCAGGAAGACAAAGACCAGATCTCCATTGCGAAAATCAGCCAGTTTATCTTTGAAGCATCCAACCGTTTCAAGCTGGATAGCTGCGAAACCAGTGAAGGCGGGCCAGCGCATGGGCCTTACTGTGTGCTGGAGCATAGCGACCGTTCCGCGCTGGAACAGGCCGAAAATGAAATTAAACGCTATGTGAGACGCTTTAAAGGCCATTCACTGAAAGACTGATGAACCCGGTACATCCACCAGCTTGAGGATGTCCCTGACTTCGATAGCCGCTGCCAGGCTGTAATTACTGAGCAGCAGCAGAGAACAAGGTACGGATATGCCAGACAACAAACCCCGGATGACTGCCGCTGAAATGACTGAGCGAGCCTATCACTCCTTCCTGGACGCGAAAGGGTTATCCCCTCGTGCCGGGCAGGTAGACATGATGGCGTTTTGCAGCGAGGTCGTGAATGCGACCCCATCTGAAGAGCAGTATCGCGTCGGGGTTATTGAGGCAGGTACGGGGACAGGGAAAACACTCGGGTATTGTCTGCCTCTGATCCCTCTGGCGATGGAAAAGCATAAGACGCTGATCATCTCCACGGCAACTGTTGCGCTTCAGGAACAAATCATCTCCAAGGATCTGCCAGAAATTCAGGCGAGAGCGGGCCTGAGCTTCTCCTATGCGATGGCGAAGGGCCGTAGCCGGTACTTCTGCCAGATGCGCTGCGACGTTCATATGGAAAGCGAAATGAATGCCTATGGCTACATCCGCGATGATGTGGAGGATATCAGCAAGGCCTTTGCTGGTGGTCACTGGACGGGAGAGCGTGATTCCTATCCTGATGAGATCAGTGAGGCGGTGTGGGGCCGGGTTAATGCCATTGGCAGTCAGTGCCCTAAAAAGCGTTGCCCACACTATCACCGTTGTCCGTTCTTCCTCGCTCGCGCTCTGCTGGATTCGGTGGATGTGGTTATCGCCAATCATGACATCGTATTGTCTGACCTGTCGCTGGGAGGCGGTATTATTCTTCCCCCGCAGGAAGAGTCCATTTACGTGTTCGACGAAGGTCACCACGTTCCGCAAAAAGCAATTAACCACTTTGCGACCTCAGCCTCTCTTGATGCCAGCAGGCATTTCATGGCTGAAATCTTCGACATGGTAATGACCATGCCGGAGTCCTACGGCGGGACAATGGAACAGCACGTGCAGCAGTTGGTGGAATTTGCGGGCCACGCCGGTAATGAGCTCGGTGATCTGCGGGGTACGCTCTTACGCTCTCTTAACTGGCGAAGTGATCACGACATGCCGAACGGTGTGGAATCGGACATCTACCGCTTCCCGGAGGGCTTCGTACCTGAAGCTATTGCGGCCCTGTTTTCACCCGCGTTAAAGACAGTAAACGAGATGCAGAATATCGTTGTGAAAATGACGGCGATTGTGGATGAGGCCGGGCGGGATATCAGCGAGGATGATCTGGCCCTGCAAAAGATGGCTGTCGGCGAGCTGGCAAATCGCCTGGCGGGTATGCATCAGGCTCTGGCCTCATACTGCGGGAATAAAACCGTCTCTGGTATGCCTATGGCCCGGTGGATTAACGTCCGTCGTACTAAACGCAGCACCGAAGTGGTGATTAATTGCAGTCCGGTCTATGCGGGCGAACACCTGAAATCCGAGCTCTGGTCGAAGGCTTATGCCACCATTGTGACCTCGGCAACAATCCGCTCCCTTAGCAAGTTTGACGCATTCCTGGAGCAGGCCGGTCTTCCAGTCGATACACCTACCCTGCTGGCCCGCAGCCCGTTTGATTACCAGAACAACGGCGTGTTGTTCATCCCCCGTATGCGCTCGGTTCCGACCAATCATGAAGAACATACGGCGGAGATCATCGAACTCCTTCCCAAACTGGTGCTTCGGCTTCAGGGTTGCCTCGTGCTGTTCGCCTCCCGCAGGCAGATGGAAGAAGTCAGCAAGGCGATGCCTCAACACATTTCACCGCTTCTGCTGATACAGGGGGCACTTCCAAAACGGGAAATACTGCTGCGCCATAAGCTCAGAATCGACCGTGGTGAGCCGAGCATTATCTTTGGTATGGCTTCTTTCAGTGAAGGGGTGGATCTGCCTGGCGTGTACTGCAACAACGTCATCATTGCCAAGCTGCCTTTTAGCGTTCCGACCGACCCGGTGGGCCAGACCCTGACGGAGTGGCTGGAGAAAAACGGGCGTGATGCTTTCCGGGAAATCTCGATACCGGAGGCCTGCCTCAAACTGACCCAGTCCGTTGGTCGGCTTATCCGCACAGAGAGCGATACCGGCGCGGTGACTATCCTGGATAAACGCCTGAAGACAAAAGCCTACGGGAAAGACATCCTCGCATCCCTGCCCCCTTTCAGGCGCGAAATTCGTTAATCAACAGTCGAGAGGTTGCTATGCATAAAATTGAATGCCCACGCTGTCTGGGTGGTAAGGGTGAGATCCGAGCGTTCCGGCACGTTCAAGGCGGTGTGTGTTTTCGCTGCAAGGGCCGGGGGTATGTCGAGGTGAAAACCATCCCGAAGCCTTCTATCCGGTTTGTTGCTATGCAGAAATGGGCAAATCCAGAGGACGTTAACTACAACAATGGGGATTTTATCAGGACGTTCTATTTCAAGGCCCGAAGTCAGGCTGAAGCAACAAAGAAGCTTCAGAAAAAACTCGGCGCGTCAGGTCGTGAGTTTTATGCCACTCCTGCGGATGATGTCCAGCAATAAATGGGGGCGTTTTGTAGTGGTTTATTCACTCTGAAATCTATCACTCTGGTTATGATTGGTTTCGAAACAAATGACAGGTGGTAACACATGAAAAACCAGGCTAAAACACAACATTCTGTTTTTAAGTTCATTCGAGCTGCGATTCCGGTAACAGTTCTATCGGCTATACAGTACGCTGTCATTTCTACATTGCTGGTGGTTGGAAAAATTGACCTTCAATGGTCGGAACTCGCTACATCACTTCCGTTATGTATTATTGCAATATTCTCAACAGCATTTGTATTTTACGACCCAAATGAATATGAGTACTTTCTTTCAGTGCTGGGAATGCTTACCGTTTGGGTTTTAGTGTTTATTGCATCAATACTCCTACTTGTAATCGCGCGAGGTTTTTCCTTCATCACAAGCAATTATGTAACATATGCTGAATTGGCTTCCTATTCCATACAGATAGGAATGATGATTGTATTTTACTTCAAGAGGGATAGTCTTAATCAACAGACCCTATAGATACAGTATTTCGCGATTAATATTATCATTGAACATTAACGCACAAAATTTACCCCCACGTCATACAAGGTTACCGATGCAATGAAAAATAAAATTATCGATGCAAAACTTGCATTTTTTAAAGTAGAGGGAACTCCAAGTACTGGTCACGTTGTGGTTATCGGGAAACCATCATCTGGGAAAAGTTTCTGCCTTACTGATGAAATAACGCGTTTGTTAAAAGCAGGTAAAAACCACGAAAATTAATTTGAATATTGCAAGCGGGGTTTGCTATGACATCAATTATTACCACTTTATATGAAAAACTTTCATTTCGTGTGCTCGCAGTTCCGCTGATTATTTTCAGCATTGAATTTTTGATATGGGCAGTGCTTATTCGAGAAAATGTTATATCCGGGGACTGGCCTTTGTATAGAACTTGTTTGTTCGCTTGTTTTTCCTCGCTGATTATAACTGGATTCACATTCCAGAATCCTGAAGGCAGTGATTTCCTAAAGGCAGCAGCAGGTCTCCTTGGATGTCTGGCCTTGGGGGGATTGATAATTATTATTTATTATATTGGCACTCTCGAATTTCCGATTATCACTGCCAAGATGGTTTGGATTTTCATGATGGCAAGCTTTACGTCTCAGCTTTTCACTTGCCTGATGAAATCGATGACTGATTAATTTGAAGTTCAGCAAAAACAATTGCAGAGCAAAGTTATTTATTCACTCATTTTGCGATCTAAGTATGCTTACGCTGAAGTAACCGAAAAGTACCTTTCTTGAAAAGTTTTTTCGGGATTTTAGGAGAAATGGATAATGGCATTCTCACTTACTTTCCATCAATACATTCTGGAGTAATAACATGTTTACTTTAGTTCTCGTGATTGGGCTTTATTCAAGTGGTCTTAATCCAAGTGGTGTCACCTCTCAGAAAATACCTGACTACAAAACCTATGATGAATGCCAGAGTGCCGCGCCTAAAGCAAAGCGTGGGGAAACTATCACCATCTTAAGTTATTGCATTCCCCAGCCTGCGGATAAGACAAAGGCGTAAAGGCTTCGCTATATGTGAATTATCGAAGGGGTGTCCATTTCATACCCGATTACTTCGTCAATTGTCGACCGGTGGGATAATAGGATTAAAACAGTTTTTAGCTTCACGATATTATGGAGAAACCGCCGTCATGCACCCATTCGATTCGGTCAGAGTAAAACTGAGTTTTGCCGGAAAGCCACCAGCGGCTTTACTGCAAAGCGCCCTATTTCTTGAAAATCAGCGTCCCGAATCCTCCAGTTGGAGCGACCCGGGCACGGCGGGTAATACACTGCTTCGCGACATCCTCCGGTCACAACCGGTTGAACTGAGCACTCTACAAGGCGTGGTTAATCTGACTACTGGCAACCTCGGTAAAGCCGAATGTAGTGAGTTGCTTGCACTGATGGGCCTTCGTAGCTTCGGTGAAGAAGCTGCTGAGTTAATGGTTCGCAATGCGTCAATGGTTTTTGCGAGTGGACAGGCTAATGCAAAGAACCTGATTCGCATGGAAGTCACTAAATCACACCTTACTTCTGATAAGCAGGTCATTGTCAGTACTGAAACCCTTGAGCGGCGTATGTACGTCATGAACAGCAACGGTATCTGCTTCGTCGTTGAGCCTGAGATCTGCCTTGATGCCGAGAAACTGCCGGGCGCGGATTTCTTTATCACTGAAGACGAAATGGATGCTGCGGGCGTGAGCCGCTGGGGTGAAAACGGCAGTCAGCACTGGCGATGCATGGTTACCTGGTTCAATGGCAGTAGCACCATCATGAACGAAATGGGACACATGTACGAGCTCGGTGATGAACCTGAAATTCGGCTCAATAGCTTCGGTGGATAAAGCCCACCAGCGAGGAAATACGATGAGACACGATAACGTCAAGCCCTGCCCTTTCTGCGGTTGTTCATCTATCCGGGTTCGGGAGATTTCGAATAATTTTCGCGCCTGCTGCAATTCCTGTGAGGCCACGGTGGCGTTTCAGGACTCCGAACAAGCCGCTGTGACGCGCTGGAATACCCGCGCTGAAGAGAAACAATCTGGCGGACTCCAGTCAGCATAAATTAAGCCCCGGGCTGCTCTGGGCCTGAATACCGATAAGAGGAAACACCGACATGAAATTTTACATCAGCGACGTTTTATGGAAATCCGGGCAGGCATTCATTTTCTCGTTTGTCACTGCTCCGGCAGTTGCGTTACTGCTCATTCTGTTCTGCACAGTTCTTACCAGTTCACCATCCAAGGTCTTCCTCGATCAGGCCCGTAGTCTGGTTGGAAATGCCACCAGCACCTCGGTCATGGTTTGCCCTGAAGAGAAAGCAGTGTTTGCCGCGTTCCGCTCCTCAGAATGCCAGCGACACGTGGTGAATGCCGATGATGCCATTAAACAATGGGACTCGCTGTTGCTCAAAGGCTACCTGATAGTGGCGGGTATCGCTCTTATCTGCTGGATGGTAAGCGAGGCAGTTAACTACCGCAGAAAGCCGTGGCGCTATGGGATCCGTCCCTCTGATATGACATTTAGCTATACAAAACTCGTGCCGAAAGAATCCGATGATGACGCGGATAAATAACCACTCATTTAGCACGGCAGACAGCCGGTCAATGCCAGCAGCACAGGGGGCAGTATGGGTAGACCTACAGGCAATATCGTCAGACTCACAAAATCAACAGGCCGCAGCAGCGACTTTTTCGGGCCATGTGAGTTGTGTGGAAAACATATGTCAGAAGCATTCCGTACCCGAAAAGCGCGTGAGTGGCAGCGTGAAAATGGCGAACTCTATTACGGCCATGATTCCGCCGTCATGTATGCACATGAAAAATGCATTCTGAATCTGGAAAGCAAATTTACCTCAAATTAACGACTGGTGAGATTTATGAAAATACCTCTGGGTAAGACGTTCCCAATTTTTTTTATCTTATTGGTGGTGGTGCTGGGGGGCGCTATCGCCGAGAAACTGCTATGGGAGGGACACCTCTATCCCGATTTTCTTATCAGTGATGCCTATGTGGCGAAAGATACTCAATTGCAGGCCAGTAACGACACAACACTGTTGAAGCAGTGCTACGCTCAGCACTTAACTGGATGTGAAAAGTATTATAGAAGCTTCAGCCAACTGGAGGTCAGGGGTAACGATCTCAAGTCGCTGTGTAAAGTCCTGACAAATAACACTGATCTGGACGTCTTTCAGAGTGATGCTCAATTGCTGGTTCGTTGCTCACGATGGAATGTTTTCCGTGTAATTCCATTTAAACCTACAGATAACGCAACTGATAAATTTAAGCCAATGGTCGATATGGTTGGGAGCTGGATGGCCTACAACCGGCTCTCAAAAGAGCTACTTCATGAAGATCCGGTCGATATCTTTTTTGTTGGACTGGATGAGGGAAAAAAGCAACTATCCCTGAAATATTGCTTTACCGGGGTTGATCAAATTCCTCCTCAAGTAGCTTTCCAGCGATGTGACACCGAGTCGGATACGACTAAAACCCAGAGTGACAAATCATGATGACATTTCTCGCTAATTTGCATCGCCATACTACGGCCTGCCGCAGCTTCGCATTCTTCACTCTGGTCTCCGGCCCGGCGATTGCTTTATTTATCACGTTCATCTGCATGAACTATTCAGGTTCACCTTCAGCGCATCTGGTTAGTGCAGCCAGGGCTGTCATTGATGGTGCTCCGGTCGGCAAACTAATGGTATGTACCGAAGAGCCACAATCCACGACTCCCCCGACACTTATCGAATCTCCCTGCGTTCGCGAGGCGGTCGATGAATCAATAGTAACCGCGAAGTGGGATTCAAACTTCCGAATGGTTTACGCAATGCTTGCTCTGCTTTCTTCTGTTATCTGGTGTCTAGTGAGCGCCACACGAGCGAACATATTCAAGGACGCTAAACCCCCTACTCGATAAGCCTGTCAATTCTCAAATAAAATGATGAAAAGTTGTGAAATTAAGGAGTGATGATGAACATAAATTACAGTATTAATAACAGTGTGCTCATGATGATGAGTGAGTTTATGATTACAGCTTTTGTAATCGTAATACTTTTTGTGATTGTATTAGTATATAACAAAGCGTTTAAGTCTGAATTAAGCATAAAAATATTTTGTTTTAGTCAGTTAACAGCCATTTTCATTTCCGTATTAGAAATAACAACAAAAAGAACAAATGCTGGAAGTATCAGTATTACATGGAGTGACGGCATCCATCAGTTTTATACTCACGTTTTTCTGGGGTTTGCTTTTTCTTTCTTACTTTTTTTGCTTGGTCTTTATGACTACAAAATGAAAGGCAACAAAGATGGTTTAAAGGATTGCAAAAAACATGTTTTACCGTGTTTCATAGGGAGTTGGTTCGTATTAATAATATTCTTTTTCTCCGCTTCGCCTTTGCGCTATGAGGAGAATTTGATTACGGATGCTCGCGTCGTAGCTTCGGATCCCAATCGAACCACAATTATCTATGCTGATGGGTTCTACTGGCTATTTGATATGGATAGAAATGAATTTGATAAGTCTATATCCAGAGAGATAGTCAGAGGCAACTACAAGATGTTATGTACTTCAGATACACCAGCTACCTGCTGGGCGGGCAGAAAATTCCCCAAAAACACATCACTGGATAAAGTTTTATGAAAGATTGTAACGCTGAGAAATATAGCTATTCATGTCTTTTCGCAGCGGTATTTAGACCAGGTGAAATGCCTGTCATTTCCGCGTTCCGGGCGCGGTATTGGGCTCTAATCATTCGATGGGCATTGCGTTTCGGTTACACCGTTTGCCTGATTGGCAGCACTGGAACCGGAAAAAGTTACCTCATCGAAAGAACGCTACCAGGACGGATCATTGATGCCCGACTGTTACTGGTAAAGAATGATTGGCATGGCCCTGTGCCATTCAGTTTGCGCGGTGCAAAGCCCGGCCCAGTTGGCATTGATGAGTCGTCCAGCTTTTCAGAGGAAACGCTGCGTCAGAACGCGGAGAACCTGAAAGAAAGAGGGGTAGTGTATACAGCACAAAGCATTGATAAAGCAGCTAAAGTTGCAGCCAACCTGCCAAACAGGCGTGTGTTGCTTATCATGATTGGAAAAACGTAGCCTCTGCGGTCTAGGCCATCTGACCTGCTGAACTGACGCAGTAGACTCTCTCGGAGGCAAACAAATTTGCTGGTGGGATAAAATGGGCGCATACTTAAAGCACGTGTAATCGACACGTGCTTTTTTATTGGAGGACACATGCAGGCTACAGCTGCTCGCCAGAAAAAAACCGTCAGTGTCACCCTTGAGCCAATGCTCGTACAGCAGGCAAAAGACGCTGGGATTAACTTGTCCGCCACGCTGGCAGAAGCGCTTCAGAGCAAACTGAAGGCCAGTGCAGCGGAAGAATGGAAACGACAGAATCGTGCTGGTATTCAGGAGTTGAACCGCATCACTGAAGAGCATGGGTTACTGTCTGACGAATACAGGACGTTCTGATAATGCAATATACCGTTTACCGCAATCCCGGCAACAGCCAGGCATACCCTTACCTGCTGGATATACAGAGCGACATCATTGGCGAGTTAAATACCCGCCTGGTGATCCCCCTTCATCGGCTTAAAAAAGGAGCCTCGGCCCCGGTTGCGCGATTAACTCCGGTCATACAGGTGGAAGGGAATGACGTTATCCTGATGACGCATGAAATGGCTTCAGTCCGCGTGAAGCAGCTCGGTCAGGCGGTCATGGACGCATCTCCGTTCCGGCACACTATCAAAAGTGCGGTGGACTTCCTGCTGGATGGTTTCTGACAGAGATAATGAGCGAGAAAATGATGAAGCAAAATGAACTGCTGGAAGTGGCAAAAGCCATGCGCGATTATATTGATGCCCTCCCTACCGATGTCGTTGCAGCATTACCGGTGATGCCGGGATTTGATCGAGACTGGGCCGACGAAGTCATTTACGAAGCCGAATCCGCCAGCAAATAACCCCCCGTCTGCGCCCGTTTCATCTGAATTCGGGCCGTCACAATCTTTCTGATTTTATTGAGAAAACAGCCTCTTTTTGTCCCCTTTTTTCCTTCGTCAGCAGACTCAGTCGTTCGATAATAAAAACAGACCAACACAACCACTGAGGTGTTTCATGTTAGCGATTATCCCGGCAGCAGGCACTGACAAGGTTTTTAAAACCTCCCTCAAACACGTGCTCGATGAGGACTTCCTGTTTGCAATGGCTTCAAAAGCAAGCGCGACGTACATTTCATCCCATATCAGCGATGACGGTGAGGGCACAGTGTTTTTCAGTCTGAGCGACTGGGATAACCTCAAGCCTTCCTTATCGGCTGATGGCTGGGATGGCGATACGATGCCCGGCTTCATTGATTTGCTGGATGCAATCGCAGCGCAGGGCTATAACACCGTCGAATTCCACATTTCTCACCCACTGGTGGTTGGCGCGGTCTGGTTCACCGATGAGTATTACTTCACGGTTACCCCGCTGGCGTATGACCTTGCCACGCTGGATGGTCAGTTTGTTCTGCCGGATGGCTCTTCCTACCGGCTGGATGACCTTGATGAAGTCAGCTATGACGAAATGACCGACTACTTTGACGGCATTATCGAAGTCGATGGCGATACCATGCTGGGTGTAAAGCGTAACGACGATGACACCGTAAACGTCAGCAAAATCGAAAGCTAACCCCTCCTCCCCGGTGTCGGTATCCGCCGCGCCGGGCTATTTTCCTGCCATCATCCTCTGGAGTGTTTCATGAAAGACCGTTTTTATCTGGTCAGCTTGCGTGACACCGTTGGTAGCAATACCGCTTTTCATAGCCATCACGGCAGAGGTTACAGCACCGATCAGCGTAATGCCCGGGTTTACACCCGCGAGGAAGCACAACGCGCATGGAATACGGGACGGGAGTTTGACCTGCCGGTTGATGCCGATGCAGTCGACCGCCATCTCGTGTTTCATGTTGATCATCAGTTTGTACCGGGAAAAACCATTCTCTCCGAAAGCGCCACCAAATATGTCGGCTTCGTTAATGGCCAATGGGACGGAAACGATCTGTTCTGGCTGGCTGATGCGGGTACTACCACGGATTTTTCCCTTGCCAGAGTTTTTGACTCACCACAGGCAGATAGACCTGATGTCGTCTGGTTACCCCATCACATCCCTGACGCTGCAAAGCGCCCTACCTTCAGTGTTGAGCGGATAGACCGCCGTAAAATGACGCAGGGGGCCGGTCTGCTGATGCCTGCCTGGCTGAAACGCCAAAATCGCCGACAGTCAAAGGGGCTGACTCGCTGGAATTGCCCCGGGTGTGGCCGTATTTCATGGCAACAGAATCCGTATGATTTTGATGGTTGCCGGTTCTGCATATAGTCAACTACCGCGAGAGGCCTCTATGTTCCGATTATTACAGAAGTGGTTAGTCAGGTTTACCTATCAGGACGATATAGATTGTATGTCGACCCGGCGCTCTGCGGGCGAGTTCTGGCTGGAAATAGATGCCCGTCGTCACTGGATTTTCCTGGACATCGACGGTGTACTCCACCGGGCGGAAAACGGGTCACTGGAGTTTATGCCTGTGCTGGATCACGTGCTGACGCAATGCCCGCAGACGGGAATTATCCTTTCCACAAACTGGCGTACCGGCGTACCCCGGGAGATGGTGCTGAGTCATTTCCCTGCGGGTATACGCGATCGGATTGCTGGACTCAATCCCGATCTGGATGGGCTGGTGAATAACCACGTGCGTTATCACGAATGCATGGCGGTCGTTAAACGGTTCGGCCTACAGCATTACACCTTCGTGGACGATACCGCTCGACTCTTTCCAACTGACTGCCCTGCCCTGTTCCTGACTCACCGGCACGAGGGGCTGAATGCAACGCAGGGTAGCGCTTTGATAGACCGGATTCGGTTAATGAAATGACCGGTTTAAGGCTGAATACAAATTATTAATGAGGATGCGTTATGAATGAAATCCCACAATACGTCTATGACCTGATCGGTATTTGCCTCTTTGTTGGAATGTGGGTCGGAGGCGTTCTGCTTATTTGGTTTATTTTCTCTAATGGAGAGAGCGACGAATAGCCAGGCAACTGGCGCAACTGATGTTGCAGGATGGCCCCAACAATATCTTACCTGCTTACGCTCTGATTACCCGCGCAACGCTTCGTCAGAAGCGGAAAGCTGGGATAATGAATATATCCCGTATACACCAGGCTATCCCAATGAAAATTACTGTGTTTACTGCCCCTGATTGTCCGAAATGTCGCATGACGCTTACCCGCTTTTCTCTGGCTGGGGTGGACGTGAATGAGATCCCGCTGGTGGACAACGCAGATCTCGTTCGCCTGACACAAAATACCGGTGCGCCGCTGGTGGTGGTGGTCAACGATTCGGGCCGTGTGACGGGTTGGGGTGGGTTCCGGCCAGATCTTATTGCGACAACTGCCAATGGCTGGAGTGTCGGGTCACTCGATATCCCCCCGTCGCTGGTTAATCACGTCCTTCACTGAGGTAAACGCCATGCACAATATCTCTGTCGAAATCCCTGCGGCCCTCGGCGTACATCCTCCTTCAGGAGCGGATGTCGTGCTTATAGACGATCTGAATAACGCCCTCGCCGGTGCTGGCTTACCGCAACTGAAGATAGAGCCGATAACGTGGACACCGCCATCAGGCCGACCGGTGATCTACCGGTCTGAGGTTCCCGATATCCTGCGCATTGCAGGTATAAACCCTGACACCTCTGACATGGTGAAAACCTTCTGTTCCGGGCCACTGCCGATTGACGATAACGAGCTGGATGCCCTTCTGGAGATGCGCGAACGGGACGGTCATAGCGAAAGCTTCAGGATCGCGCTCTGTGGGGCGCTGGACGCGATTCTCATTCGACTCTACTCAGCAGAGCGTCAGCTTCGTTGAAACGCCAGTAAAGACGCTGGTGGCCTCATATGAGGTATCAATCGGCTCGGTTCCGTCTCAATAATTTAAAGAGAGCACGGTATATGAGTCCTGAAGAAGAAAAAGTGCTGCATCAGCGGCTGATACAGCTTGGCGATATGATGGGGGATGGCCTGCACTATGAGCGCGACGGTCAATGGATCACCCGGGAGTACAAAGCCACGTTGCGGGCGCTGGGGCTTTTGAAGGCTCCCAAGCGTAAGCATAACCCGACCAAAACACTCGCTGTGGATGAGCGAATGGCACAACGTGTGAAGGACGTAGCCTGTACCCAGTGCGCCGGGAAACTGAAACAGGTGCGCTCCGGGTCTCTGAAAGCGCAATGCACCCGGTGCAAAACCAAGTTCACCCTCCTGAAAACCATTAAGTAACTATACCCGCAGCTGGTGGTCACCCCACCAGCATAAAATATACCCGAAACTGTGACACCTGCGCTTGCCTGCCTCAATGTCGTGATAGCTGACAACCCCCACGAAGAAAACAAACCTCACACCTGCGATCGTCGTGATGCAACGATTTTGTCGAGCCAATTATATGAAGAGACTGTTATGAAAGACTTCCATTTCCTGTATGTCGAACTCCTGGTCGAATTGCTTCGACTGGTCAATTTTCTTCTGCCGTTGTGGTTTGGTAGTTGAAAATAGCAGGTAATACCCGGGCAAGACCTTCCCGTTTTTTTAAAATAAAAGGGCGCACATAGCGCCCTGTCAGAAAGGTATTTTGAAGCAGCAGACTACTTACGAAACTCCCATTGTTTAATCAGCTTTTTGACAAACGTCTCGCCATAGATCTCATGTGACTCCATGTATGCACAAAGCTGTATCAGGGTCATCATGCCATCGCGAAGGGTATCGCATGACTCGTTACGGCAATAGGCCGTGAGTTTGTACATATTCGCCCCGCAAACGTCCGGGTTGTAGAGATTAACAATCAGGCTTGCCGCGAATTTCTTTCTCTCTGCGATAGCGCCCAGATAAGCCAGCTCCCTTTTCAGGTCTTCCGGGATAGGTGTGACAGCACACGCTCGCGGGTTCAGGTTTATCTGGATATGGTCAAAGTCGAGTTCCTGCATTGTCCTGGTTCCTTCTGCTGATATTCGGTATCCGTCTGCCGGGCCACACGATTCTGCATGTAATGCCCTTCATATCACCATTGTACCGGATACCTGCAATTTGCCCCGTAACTACCGGTGCTGATGATAAAAAATATCTTTATTTTGCGAACGATATACACCAGTCCGTCCTGATTTCGTCAGCTGAATTGTGCCGGGTAAGCTGGTTGCCATGTGAGTGACCTAATGGAGAACACCATGCAGCACACTGCAACCACACACCCGCAACCGGCTAACACCGTGAGTATCGTCAGTACGACCTACGGTCAGACGCTGGTGGTACTGAACGGGAAATGTCTCTACTGCGCACCACCAGAGCGAGGAGACGAAGCCCGGCAGCTGGCATCAACCACTGCCGGGGCACTCAACGTGCCGGTCGATGTCGTCCACCTCGATACATTTGCTACCGATACAACCGAAAGCCAGCTGATGGCCCGCTTTGAAAACCAGAATGCCGGGCCGTGGTATAGCCATGCGTTTACCATCGCGTTCAGTGTTGAATACCCGGCGAAGAGTAGCGATGACATTCCACCAGCGGAATTACACCGTGCATTGATGAAGCGGGCCAGAGAGTTTACCGGTGATCTGGATGCGCTGGTGGAAGCCTGCGGGGCATCTTATGACAGTTATCAGATGGGGTAACTCCTGCTGGAAATGACCGCATTCTGCTGGCGTTTTCAATGAGATATCGCCAGCCGCTTTGGTAGAGTTTTCCAGATAGCAAGCGAACATCATAGCCAGTGGCAAGAGGTAAACCTATATGAATTCTGTCTGTCTTGATTACGAGAAAGTGGATTTTCTGGCGAATCTCCTGATCCCCACCCTCGCCAGACACCCCATCAGTAACAGTTTCCCGGAGCGCGGCCTCGCACTTAAGGAAAAGCACCCTGAGCTGGTGGGCTGGCCCGAGCGCAAACTGGGTGAAGTGGAAAATTACCAGAATGCACTGTCCAGACAGCTACCGAGCCTGAACAGCATGTCCTTGCCGGAGTTTATCGACTTCATTCTCACCCCGCATGTCGCGGAGTATGTTCTTGAGCAGGTTGGCACTCCGCTTGCTGAAGAAACCATGCAGCTGTTTATGGCGAAAGTGAAGGCATAACGCGGTTTTCAGCCCCATATACTCCAGATCATAACCGGCCTTAATGGTCGGTTTTTTTTGTGAATTTTCTGCCCCGAAAGCCTTCGTCACCTGCGGGGAGCGTGGTTAACTGGTTATGTAAACAAAACGAACAACACACATAACTACAGGGGTCTACCATGTTAAATCCAGCTATCTGCGCCATGTTCATGTTTCAGGGCTTCCAGCATGAAGTCTCCCGTCTGACCGCATTATCAGTGGCTAATCCTATCCCCCTCACCTTCAACTGTGACAGCGTACAGACAATGATCTGTGAAACGCTGGCTGGTGGCGAAATTGAATGTGCTCACTGGATGTTGGATGCCGCAGAGCAGATCTGTAAAGCCTGCGAACCTGCGTATCAGGCATCTGAAGAACCGGGAGTCTGGTACTACGACATTGCTGAACGTCTGGGCGCTGAAGTGGCCTGCCGTTGCGTAAAAGGTGATATCAGCACTGACCAATTGGTCGCTGTTGCAGTTAACCTCACTGAGTCATGGAACACGCTGAGCGAAGACAGCAATCAGGAGCCTGATTGCGGATCATATGAAAATACCGTCAGGACGTTGGTAGAACGTGCTGATACAGCAGAAGCGGCTTGCGTAGAAGCAGTCAGAATCCTTGATGGTGGTGAGCGGCAGGCGTTATCAAAGGCGATAGCAATTCTTCGCCCTGTGGCCGCAACGTTGCAGTAGATAGTGGCAGAACACCAATACACACAACACTCACTACAGGAAAATGACCATGAAACTCACCGTATCGACTCGCCCGGTAAGAATTGAAGGGAATTATGTCTCTGTCGTCTTTAATCGTTCCCATAACTCCATGCCGGAAACAGCAGAGGTTAAAAATGCCGATCAGGCGCGGGCATTCATCAACGATTACATCGCCCGTAATATCAACGAAACGCCGATGCATCTGGTGCTGACAAAAGAGGGCCGGGCATTTGGCGGGTTCGACGCGCTGAATAGTAGCCTTCCGCCCGCGATTGAATCATCAACCCGTTTGTAATGACTGACTGGTGGCGCTCAGTGAGGAGCGTCACCCGGCATCACGGAGGGAGTTGCAAGAGTTCTGATTAGCCTTTCCTGACCCACGCCCAAAGCATCGCACCCGCCAACACCGTCAGCATCAGAGCAAACACGGAACCAACCAGACTCGCATCGCCATTCTTGCCGGAGTAACCGCAGGTTTGAGATGCGTCACCAACTGCCTGACAAATTGAATCGGGATCAAGTCCCCAGTAGACAAAGGCGAACAAGGCAATTACAGAGATAAACGCTTTAGCGACTTTCGCTTTCTGAATCATCAGAGACACCTCAGTTCGTCAATGCCGGGGAGTTGCCTGTGTGTTATTTCAGGCGGGAATCAAACCGGAACGGAATTTTCTTAACCGTAGCCATCAGGTCAAAGAGTTCAGGGTGTGCCGGATTCAGCAAGTAGTTAAATTCAACCGGAGACAACGCACTTGGAATACGCAGCGCGATAGAAGAACCGCTTTCAGCCCAGTTATCACCGTAGAGCGCCAGCTCAGCAGGAGCATCCTCACTCGCCCAGTTATCAGGGAGACGGCTCATGTCGAAGGTCTGGATCTGATCATCCGGTACATCAAGACTCAGCAGTGTAAAGTCGTCCAGTAACTGCGGCGCGTGAATGTGTACCAGCGTTTCAAGCATGGTAAGGCTGGCCGTTTCAGACAGGTAGACCATTGCAGTGCCTACGCTGTTCCAGCGGCCCCCCGTTTCTTTCGCACCCAGACCAGACCACGCAGTCATCAGATAACGGGTCTTGGTCAGTCGGTAAAGGATCACGAGTATACCCCGTGCTCAATACGCGTAATCAGGCGCATCACTTCAAGCGCACCTGTCTCAGAAGAAACAAGCTCTGCCGGTGATTTCCAGCTCAGACCACGGTTCGCTTCGTTCAGCCATTTGTGCGCCGCTTCTTTGTCACCTTCAAACAGCTCTACAGCGCGTTCAATTACGCGGATAATGCGCACCAGACGTTCGCTCTGATCGGCAGTGAAACGGTCTTTGATGCTACGATTAAACGTCGTATTAGGTATACCCGACATTTTGCGCAGCTCAGACGGCGTGATGTTAGCCCATTCAGAAATGTGCTTAGCTACTGTGCCATCGAGACCGTGATTGATTTTATCCATCAGCGCGATACCGTCATTATCCAGCCCAGCAACCTGCCATAAGCAGTGCTGATTCGTTTTGGTAACGTCTGGAGAAAAAACTTTCATCGTCATAACTAGCCCTCCCATTTGGTAATTCAATTATACCATATGGAACACTAACGGCAATCTTTTAACCATCAGACAACCTCAGCGCCCTTCGTCACCAGCCCCACCTGCCAGATAATAGGTCAATAACGACAAAACTATGACAGGGGGCATCATGCCGAATCTCTTACGTTATGACCAACTGGACTCCTCACGTCAGCCAGCAGCGCGGGCATCAGCCGCTAGTGGCGAATTATGGTGTGCCCGCAACAACGTAAAAAAGCAGGCGGCAGCGTCAAAGGCCGCAATTCACCAGGCAATCAATGATCAGCACCGCATTACCCGGCTGCGAAACACCTTTTCGCTCGCGAAGGATATGCGTGAAAAGCCGGTCGTCTGGATTGAAAAGCGCATCCTCGAAAATCTGTGCATGTTCAATGAGCAGGACGATATGTACCTGTTCACGCAGCAGAACTTTGTCAGCAAACTCTGAACCTCCGGCCCGGCTCGTCGGGCCATTAAAAGGAAACCGATATGACAGACTTCATTGATAAACTGGCAGCGAATGGTGTGGCCTTTACCCTTCAGGACGGACGAATCATCGTTGAAGGCGATCTTCGTGTCGGGTTTACGCTTGAGCCAGAAGATCCGGCAATTCCCTGCGACTATATTCCCGCGAATCTGACCGTGACGAACACCCTGACCATTCTGTCGGGCATTCATAGCATCCCTGCCGGGCTGGTGGCCCGCAATCTGTTTATCAGCTACTCTGAGCTGGAATCTCTCCCTGACAACCTGACCATTACCGGTACGCTCATGGCGAATTCTTCACGTCTTAAGTATCTGCCGGAAAATCTGACGGTGGGCCGCGTTCTGGACATCATGTGTACTGATATCGCCTATCTGCCGGATACGCTGAAAGTAGCTGGCAGTATGATGCTGTCAAACACCCGTATTACCACTTTGCCGGATAACCTGCATCTTGAAGAAAATCTGGCCCTCGAAGCCATGCCGTTGCAAGCGTTGCCAAAAAACCTGAAAGTGGGCCACAGCCTGTATCTGGATGCTGTGGCTCTGAAGCGGATCCCTGAGTGTATATCGTGCCCCGTGATTGTCAACGCAAAGCAGAAGTGTCACCATCGGTGCGAAACAGAGATGTCATGCTTT
>OGYT01000154.1_pt1 | contig 51518 bp, 50 predicted proteins | sample 1576631 | NCBI WGS metagenome assembly OGYT01 (sample SAMEA3541588, study PRJEB24748) | human gut metagenome | biome: human gut; feature: human-associated habitat; material: faeces | place: China | collected 2012
ACGTTAACGAAAATATTCATCGGGCGCGGGAACGGGTGCACCAGATTTAAAATCAAAAATGCCCAGACGCCCAGCATCAGCAAACGTCCCAGGTTAATCAGTACCGGCATCGGAGCCTCCTTGTGCCTGACGGTGATACAGACGATAAGCGACCTGGCCGGCGACCTTTTCGCGGTGCAGATCCCAGTGGGCGGGAACCGGCGGCAAACCGTTTTCCACTTCGCTTTCAACGTAAATTAGCGCGTCATCCGCCAGCCAGCCGTTTTGCTCCAGCAGGGATAACGTCTCTTCCAGCAGCCCCTTACGGAACGGCGGATCGACAAACACCACGTTATGCGGCGTGCCTTTCTGCGCAAGAAAACTCAGCGTGTTGGTGTTCACGACTTTGGCGTTGCTCGCTTTCAGCGTCGCCAGATTTTGCTGCAGCGTCTGCGCAACGCCGCGCTCCATCTCCAGCAGCGTGGCGCTGGCGGCATAGCGCGACAGCGCTTCAAGCCCCAGCGCGCCGCTTCCGGCGAAGCAGTCCAGGCAGTGGGCGTCTACCATTGACGGGGCTAACCAGTTAAACAGCGTCTCGCGCACGCGGTCGGTAGTAGGGCGTAAACCGGGGCTGTCCGGCACCGGTAATTTCCGGCCTCGCCACTGACCGCCGATAATACGAATTTGACCGGCCGGGGCGCGGTTGGGTTTCTTCATCTCAGGAAAGCTCTGTTAACAATTGGCCTGCGATTGCGGGCGGTGATGTCAATTAAGTAAAGTGTTAGACTATTTCATCATTTTTTTAGCTTCCATGTATATAGCGCCGCGAGGAGTGTAGTCGCAGATGGCAAAACAAAAAAAACGTGGCTTCTTTTCCTGGCTGGGCTTCGGTGAAAAAGAGCAAGAAACAGAACAGAAAACCGAAGAGCAACAAGCCGTTGAAGAGCAGTCGCAGCCTGAAACGCCTGTAGAAACCGCCGCGGTTGTCGAAGCGGAAGAAACGGCGCACAGCAAAGAAGAGATTGAATCCTTTGCACAAGAGGTGGTTGAGGTCACTGAACAGGTTCAGGAGAGCGAGAAGCCAGAACCGATTATCGTTGAGGACATTACCGAAGCGCCACAGGCCGTTATCGAACATGAAGAGCTGCCGCTGCCGGAAGAGGTGAAAGCCGAAGAGGTTTCTGCCGAAGAGTGGCAGGCGGAAGCGGAAACCGTTGAAATTGTTGAGGCGGTGGAAGAAGAAGCCGCACTCGAGCCAGAGCTTACCGACGAAGAGCTGGAAGCCCAGGCGCTGGCGGCAGAAGCCGCGGAAGAAGCGGTCATCGTCGTGCCGGTAGAAGAGCAGGCCGAAGAAGAGAGCGTCCAGGAGCAGGAAAAACCGACCAAAGAAGGTTTCTTCGCGCGCCTGAAGCGCAGCCTGCTCAAAACCAAAGAAAACTTAGGTTCCGGATTTATCAGTCTGTTCCGCGGCAAGAAGATCGACGACGATCTCTTTGAAGAGCTGGAAGAACAGCTGCTGATTGCGGACGTCGGCGTGGAAACCACCCGTAAGATCATCGCCAATCTGACCGAAGGGGCGAGCCGCAAACAGCTGCGCGACGCCGAAGCGCTGTACGGTCTGCTGAAAGACGAGATGGGCGAAATTCTCGCAAAAGTTGACGAACCGCTTAATATTGAAGGCAAAACGCCATTTGTTATTCTGATGGTTGGCGTGAACGGCGTGGGTAAAACCACCACCATCGGCAAGCTGGCGCGTCAGTTCGAGCAGCAGGGCAAATCGGTGATGCTGGCGGCGGGCGATACCTTCCGCGCGGCAGCGGTTGAGCAGCTGCAGGTCTGGGGCCAGCGCAACAACATTCCGGTGATTGCCCAGCATACCGGCGCGGATTCCGCGTCCGTGATCTTCGATGCCATCCAGGCGGCGAAGGCGCGCAACGTGGACGTGCTGATTGCCGATACCGCAGGGCGTTTGCAGAACAAATCGCACCTGATGGAAGAGTTGAAGAAAATCGTCCGCGTCATGAAGAAGCTGGACGAAGACGCGCCGCATGAAATTATGCTGACCATTGATGCCAGCACCGGACAGAACGCCATCAGCCAGGCGAAGCTGTTCACTGAAGCGGTAGGACTGACCGGGATCGCGCTGACCAAGCTGGATGGCACCGCGAAAGGCGGGGTGATCTTCTCCGTGGCCGATCAGTTCGGCATTCCTATCCGCTACATTGGTGTGGGCGAGCGTATTGAGGATTTACGTCCGTTTAAGGCGGACGACTTTATTGAGGCATTATTTGCCCGAGAGGACTAACAATGATTCGCTTTGAACACGTCAGCAAGGCCTATCTCGGTGGGAGACAAGCGCTGCAGGGGGTGACATTCCACCTGCAGCCGGGCGAGATGGCATTCCTGACCGGCCATTCCGGCGCGGGGAAAAGTACCCTGCTCAAGCTTATCTGTGGGATCGAGCGCCCAAGCGCCGGGAAAATCTTTTTTGGCGGCCATGAGATCAGCCGCCTGAAAAACCGCGAAGTGCCGTTCCTGCGTCGTCAGATCGGCATGATTTTCCAGGATCACCACCTGCTGATGGATCGCACCGTTTTCGATAACGTGGCCATTCCGCTGATTATTGCCGGCGCCAGCTATGACGATATCCGCCGTCGCGTTTCTGCGGCGCTGGATAAGGTCGGGCTGCTGGACAAAGCGAAGAACTTCCCGATCCAGCTCTCCGGCGGTGAGCAGCAGCGCGTGGGCATCGCCCGCGCGGTGGTGAACAAGCCTGCCGTACTGCTGGCGGATGAACCGACCGGTAACCTGGACGATGCTCTGTCAGAAGGGATTTTGCGTCTGTTTGAGGAATTTAACCGCGTAGGAGTCACCGTATTGATGGCGACGCACGACATCGGGCTCATTTCCCGTCGTTCGTACCGCATGCTGACCCTGAGCGACGGGCATTTGCACGGAGGCCACGGTGAACAAGCGTGATGCAATAAACCAGATTCGGCAGTTCGGGAACCGGTTTGACCGTTTCCGTAAGCCGCAGGGCGGTGGTGACGGCAATCGTAATGCGTCGAAGCGCCAGAAGGCCGCGCCAAAACCGGCCTCCCGTAAAACCAACGTGTTCAACGAGCAGGTGCGCTACGCTTTCCACGGCGCGCTGCAGGATCTGAAAAGCAAACCGCTGGCGACGTTCCTGACGGTGATGGTGATCGCCATCTCCCTGACGCTGCCAAGCGTCTGCTATATGGTCTATAAAAACGTCAACCAGGCGGCCTCACAGTATTATCCGTCTCCGCAGATCACGGTCTATATGGATAAAGCGCTCGACGATAACGCCGCGGCGCAGGTGGTTGGGCAAATCCAGGCCGAGCAGGGCGTGGAGAAGGTCAACTATCTCTCACGTGAAGACGCGCTGGGCGAGTTCCGTAACTGGTCTGGCTTTGGCGGCGCGCTGGATATGCTCGAAGAGAACCCGCTGCCCGCCGTTGCGGTGGTGATCCCGAAGCTGGATTTCCAGGGGACCGATTCGCTTAACACCCTGCGCGATCGCATCACGCGCATTAAGGGCATTGATGAAGTGCGCATGGACGACAGCTGGTTTGCGCGTCTCTCTGCCCTGACCGGGCTGGTAGGACGCGTCGCGGCGATGATTGGCGTGCTGATGGTGGCGGCGGTCTTCCTCGTCATCGGTAACAGCGTGCGCCTGAGCATTTTCGCCCGTCGCGATACCATCAACGTGCAGAAACTGATTGGTGCAACGGATGGTTTCATCCTCCGACCGTTCCTTTACGGCGGTGCACTGCTCGGTTTTTCCGGTGCATTTCTTTCACTGATATTGTCAGAAATTTTGGTGATGCGGCTTTCGTCTGCCGTCACTGAAGTGGCGCAGGTTTTCGGAACAAAGTTTGATATCAGTGGCTTAGGCTTCGATGAGTGCCTGTTGCTGCTGCTGGTTTGTTCGATGATTGGGTGGGTGGCAGCCTGGCTGGCAACCGTTCAACATTTACGTCACTTTACTCCCGACTAATAAAAGCGTGATATAATCTTTCCCTGCACCGAGATGCTCGCTCTGCAGGGAAAGCGTCCCTGTTGTCGCTTCCCCTGTTATTATCTCCATGTCACAATTTGTGCGTAATTTATTCACCGTTGCACCTGGAACTTGTGGATAAAATCACTGTCTGATAAAAGAGTGAATGCTAATCTCGTTGCTCAAACGCTTTGGCATGGTTGTTGCCTGACGGGGACGACCAGGACCAGAAGAAACATTGAGAGGAATGAATGACCAAAGAAATGCAAACTTTAGCTTTAGCCCCTGTTGGTAACCTGGAATCTTATATCCGGGCTGCGAACACCTGGCCGATGTTAACGGCCGAGGAAGAAAAGGAGCTTGCTGAAAAGCTGCATTACCAGGGCGATCTGGAAGCAGCGAAAAAGCTGATCCTGTCTCACCTGCGCTTTGTTGTTCACATTGCTCGTAACTATGCGGGCTATGGCCTGCCGCAGGCGGACTTGATTCAGGAAGGTAATATCGGCCTGATGAAGGCTGTGCGTCGCTTTAACCCGGAAGTGGGTGTGCGACTCGTCTCCTTCGCTGTGCACTGGATCAAAGCAGAAATTCATGAATACGTGCTGCGCAACTGGCGTATCGTGAAAGTCGCCACGACAAAAGCGCAACGCAAACTGTTCTTCAACCTGCGTAAAGCCAAGCAGCGTCTGGGCTGGTTCAACCAGGATGAAGTGGAAATGGTGGCGCGCGAGCTGGGCGTAACCAGCAAAGACGTGCGTGAGATGGAATCCCGTATGGCCGCGCAGGACATGACCTTTGATATGTCCTCCGACGACGACGCATCTGACAGCCAGCCGATGGCACCGGTTCTGTATCTGCAGGATAAAACCTCGAACTTTGCTGACGGCATCGAAGAGGATAACTGGGAAGATCAGGCCGCGAACAAGCTGACCCATGCGATGGAAGGCCTCGACGAGCGTAGCCAGGATATTATCCGCGCCCGCTGGCTGGACGAAGACAACAAGTCCACGCTGCAGGAGCTGGCCGACCGCTACGGCGTTTCTGCGGAACGTGTCCGTCAGCTTGAAAAGAACGCCATGAAAAAACTTCGCGCCGCTATCGAAGCGTAATTTCCGCGAAGTACACCGAGAACCCCTGGATGAAAGTCTGGGGGTTTTGTTTTTTTAGCGCCCGCTCTGGCGAATTTCCTCCCCCTGGCAAACACTTACTGATGCGCTAAGCAGGCGACTTTCTCAGGGGGACAGGGTGAAAAATAACGAACTGAACGACCGGCGTTTACAGGCGACGCCGCGCGGCATCGGCGTAATGTGTAGCTTCTATGCTGATAAAGCTGAAAACGCCACGGTGTGGGACGTGGAAGGCAACGAGTACATCGACTTCGCCGCCGGGATCGCGGTGCTGAATACCGGCCATCGCCATCCAAAAGTCATTTCCGCTATTGAAAAACAGCTCCACGCGTTTACCCATACGGCGTACCAGATTGTGCCGTACGAAGGCTATGTGGCGCTGGCCGAGCGCATCAACCAGCGCGTGCCCGTTGACGGTCCGGCCAAAACCGCGTTCTTCTCCACGGGGGCGGAGGCGGTCGAAAACGCGGTCAAAATTGCCCGGGCTTACACTAGGCGTCCTGGCCTTATCACCTTTGGCGGCGCGTTCCACGGCCGCACCTTTATGACCATGGCGCTGACCGGCAAAGTTGCGCCGTATAAGATCGGCTTTGGCCCGTTCCCCGGTTCGGTGTATCACGCGCAGTATCCGAATGAACTGCACGGCGTCAGCACGGCGGAAGCGTTGAAAAGCCTGGAACGCATCTTTAAAGCGGATATCGCACCCGACCAGGTCGCGGCCATTATTCTCGAACCGGTTCAGGGAGAGGGCGGTTTCAACATTGCGCCAGCTGATTTTATGCAGGCGCTGCGCGCCCTGTGCGACACCCACGGTATTTTGCTGATTGCCGACGAGGTGCAAAGCGGCTTCGCCCGTACCGGCAAGCTGTTCTCGATGGAACACCACTGCGTGAAGCCCGATCTAATCACCATGGCGAAAAGCCTGGCGGGCGGGATGCCGCTTTCGGCGGTTTCTGGCCGTGCGGAAGTGATGGACGCACCCGCGCCTGGCGGGCTGGGCGGTACCTACGCCGGAAACCCGCTGGCGATTGCGGCGGCACATGCCGTGCTCGACGTGATTGATGAAGAGGATCTCTGCACGCGCTCGGCGCATCTTGGCCACCACCTGGTGGAAGTGCTGAATAAGGCGAAGGAACGCTGCCCGTATATCGCTGACATTCGCGCGCAGGGCTCGATGGTAGCGGTGGAGTTTAACGACCCGCAAACGGGGCAGCCTTCGCCGGAATTTACCCGCCAGGTGCAGGATCGCGCGTTGCAGGAAGGGCTGCTGCTGCTGAGCTGCGGCGTCTACGGCAACGTCATTCGTTTCCTGTATCCGCTGACTATTCCTGAAGCGCAATTCCGTAAAGCGCTGGACATTATCTCCGCGTCGCTGACACGTTAAAGCCATATGCCCGGCGAAAATCCCTGCCGGGCTTATCATATATTCATTTCAAATTAGCTATTCCAAAATCATAAAAATCGGGTATGTTTTAGCAGAGTATGCTGAAAAAGCGCGGACAGCACACCTATAACTGACATAAAGCGCTGCACAACAACATCACAACAATCGTAATAACCATAATAATGGGGAATCTCAGGATGAACATGAAGGGTAAAGCGTTACTGGCAGGATGTATCGCGTTGGCATTCAGCACCATGGCACAGGCAGACATCAAGGTGGCTGTGGTTGGCGCAATGTCCGGTCCGGTAGCACAGTACGGCGACCAGGAATTTACCGGCGCTGAACAGGCGGTTGCAGACATTAATGCTAAGGGCGGTATCAAAGGCGAAAAACTGCAGATCGTAAAATATGATGATGCCTGTGACCCGAAACAAGCGGTCGCGGTCGCGAACAAAGTGGTGAACGACGGGATCAAATACGTTATCGGTCACCTGTGCTCTTCCTCTACTCAGCCAGCGTCTGACATCTACGAAGACGAAGGTATTCTGATGATCACCCCGGCGGCGACCGCACCAGAGCTTACCGCGCGCGGCTACAAGCTGACCCTGCGCACCACCGGTCTGGACTCTGACCAGGGTCCAACCGCGGCGAAATACATCGTTGAAAAAGTGAAGCCGAAGCGCATTGCTATCGTTCATGACAAGCAGCAGTACGGTGAAGGTCTGGCGCGTTCAGTGCAGGATAACCTCAAGAAAGCGAATGCCGACGTGGTGTTCTTCGACGGGATCACTGCCGGTGAGAAAGACTTCTCCACCCTGGTGGCGCGTCTGAAGAAAGAGAATATCGACTTCGTTTACTACGGTGGCTACCACCCGGAAATGGGTCAGATCCTGCGCCAGGCGCGCGCCGCGGGCCTGAAAACCCAGTTTATGGGCCCGGAAGGCGTGGCGAACGTTTCCCTGTCTAACATTGCGGGTGAATCAGCCGAAGGCCTGCTGGTGACCAAACCTAAGAACTACGATCAGGTCCCTGCGAACAAACCTATCGTAGATGCCATCAAGGCGAAGAAACAGGATCCAAGCGGCGCGTTCGTCTGGACCACCTACGCGGCGCTGCAGTCGCTGCAGGCGGGCCTGAACCAGTCGGCCGATCCGGCTGAGATTGCCACCTGGCTGAAAGCGAATACCGTCGAGACCGTCATGGGACCACTCTCCTGGGACACGAAGGGCGACCTGAAGGGCTTTGAGTTCGGCGTGTTTGACTGGCATGCTAACGGCACGGCGACAGACGCAAAATAAAAGCAAAAAGGCAACGTAAGTTGCCTTTTTTAATGTTTTCTCCCTCTCCCCGTGGAAGAGGGCCGGGGTGAGGGCATCAGGCAGCACAAATCAGCCCTGGCGCTTCTCCCAACCGCTCTCCTGCGCCGTAAACCCTAACGCCTGCATAAACGCCGCCATCACGCCGCGGTCTTCCACGCCCACGTCAGCCATCCACCATGAGGTCACGCTCGGGTTTTCGCGGATCACTTCTTCAATTAAATACTGTCCCACACCGCGACGACGGGTGACGTCACGCACGCGCAGCGAGTCCAGCGCCCCTTCTGTACCGCTCAGGGTTACGCGAACCGCAGCCAGCAGGCGTTCGTTAAAACGCGCGGCATAAATGCGGTGGGTCTCATCAACGCGCAGCGACGAAGGGGAATATTCCGGCCAGATCTTGCCCAGGTCGATATGATCCTGGTCGCTAAAGGTCACCAGACGCACGATAGTCAGTTTCATTAGCCACTTGTCCAAATCAGATTGAGTAGGGGCAGTGTACTCAATTTATTCACTCAGCGGCTTCCTCTTTTTATTCTCATTAACCAGGTGATTAGTTTTTTGGCAACGCGATGGGCAGTTTGAAAACACATGGATCGAAAAATAAGCAGAATTTTAACCTGAACGGTAGTGATTTATTCGGCGCTTTGTACCGTTATTTTATGCTGCAAACTGCACTTTTATTTGTTTATCTCTGCCTGATTTCAGAATATTATCTTTGCTTAATCGCCTGAAAAATAGAGATTTTAGTCTGGTTTTTGACAAAAACCTGCGCTAAACCATTAAAGGCACTGGTAAAAATAGCGTTGTTCATTAAAAGTACAGAATGCTTTTTAACCATAATAAAACAAAATATAAACACGACATCACGAATGGGGATTCAGAAATGAAAAGGAACGCGAAGACGTTTATCGCGGGGATGGTCGCACTGTCGATCTCGCATGCCGCTATGGCAGACGACATTAAGGTTGCGGTAGTGGGGGCGATGTCCGGCCCTGTTGCCCAGTGGGGTGACATGGAGTTCAACGGCGCGCGCCAGGCCATCAAAGACATCAACGCTAAGGGCGGCATCAAAGGCGACAAGCTGGTGGGCGTGGAATATGACGACGCCTGCGATCCTAAACAGGCCGTCGCGGTCGCCAACAAAATCGTCAACGACGGTATCCAGTATGTGATCGGCCACCTGTGCTCATCCTCCACGCAGCCTGCGTCTGATATCTACGAAGACGAAGGCATACTGATGATCACCCCAGGCGCAACGAACCCGGAGCTGACCCAGCGCGGCTATCAGCACATCATGCGTACCGCCGGTCTGGACTCCTCTCAGGGTCCCACCGCTGCCAAATACATCCTCGAGACCGTTAAGCCACAGCGCATTGCCATTATTCATGACAAACAGCAGTACGGCGAAGGCCTGGCGCGCTCCGTGCAGGACGGCCTGAAAAAAGGCGGCGCGAACATCGTCTTCTTCGACGGCATTACCGCCGGTGAGAAAGACTTCTCCGCGCTGATTGCCCGTCTGCAAAAAGAGAATATCGACTTCGTTTACTACGGCGGCTATTACCCGGAGATGGGACAGATGCTGCGTCAGGCGCGCGCCACCGGTCTGAAAACCCAGTTTATGGGGCCAGAGGGCGTGGGCAATGCCTCCCTGTCAAATATCGCGGGGGATTCTGCCGAAGGCATGCTGGTGACGATGCCAAAACGCTATGACCAGGATCCGGCCAACAAGGCTATCGTGGATGCGCTCAAGGCGCAGAAGAAAGATCCGAGTGGTCCATACGTCTGGATCACCTACGCGGCCGTACAGTCTCTGGCCACCGCGCTGGATCGCTCCGGCAGCAAAGAACCGCTGGATCTGGTGAAAGATTTAAAAGCACACGGGGCGAACACCGTGATTGGGCCGCTGAACTGGGATGAGAAAGGCGATCTGAAGGGATTTGAGTTTGGTGTCTTTAAGTGGCACGCCGACGGTTCATCCTCGGCCGCCAAATAATCATCCCACCGCCCGGCATGACGGGCGGGTATAAAAAGGTTTGCATATGTCCGAGCAGTTTCTCTATTTCCTGCAGCAGATGTTTAACGGCGTTACGCTGGGAAGCACCTACGCGCTGATCGCCATCGGCTATACGATGGTTTACGGCATTATCGGCATGATCAACTTCGCCCACGGCGAGGTGTACATGATCGGTAGCTACGTCTCTTTCATGATTATCGCCGCCCTGATGATGATGGGCATCGACAGCAGCTGGCTGCTGGTCGCCGCCGGGTTTGTCGGCGCGATTGTGATTGCCAGCGCCTACGGCTGGAGCATTGAGCGCGTGGCCTACCGGCCGGTGCGCAGCTCCAAGCGCCTGATTGCGCTGATTTCCGCGATCGGGATGTCGATCTTCCTGCAAAACTACGTCAGCCTGACCGAAGGTTCGCGCGACGTGGCGCTGCCAAGCCTGTTTAACGGCCAGTGGATTGTGGGGGCCAGCGAAAACTTCGCGGCCTCTATCACCACCATGCAGCTGGTTATCTGGGTCGTGACCTTTATTGCGATGCTCGCCCTGACGCTGTTCATCCGCTACTCGCGTATGGGACGCGCCTGCCGCGCCTGCGCGGAAGACCTGAAGATGGCGAGTCTCCTCGGCATCAACACCGACCGCGTGATTGCCCTGACCTTCGTGATTGGCGCCGCGATGGCGGCGGTGGCGGGTGTCCTGCTCGGCCAGTTCTACGGCGTGATCAACCCGTACATCGGCTTTATGGCCGGGATGAAAGCCTTCACCGCGGCGGTTCTGGGCGGTATCGGCAGTATTCCGGGCGCGATGATCGGCGGCCTGATCCTGGGCGTGGCGGAAGCGCTCTCCTCGGCGTACCTGAGCACGGAATATAAAGACGTGGTGTCGTTTGCCCTGCTGATTCTGGTTCTGCTGGTGATGCCTACCGGTATTCTGGGCCGTCCGGAGGTAGAGAAAGTATGAAACCGATGCATTTTGCAATGGCGCTGCTCTCTGCCGCCATGTTCTTCGTGCTGGCCAGCGTCTTTATGGGCGTCCAGCTTGAGCTGAATGGCACCAAACTGGTTGTCGATACCGCAGCTGACATTCGCTGGCAGTGGGTATTTATCGGTACGGCCGTGGTGTTCCTGTTCCAGCTGCTGCGTCCGTTGTTCCAGAAGACGCTGAAAAACGTCTCCGGTCCGAAATTCGTGCTGCCGGCAATCGACGGTTCTACGGTTAAGCAGAAGCTGTTCCTCGTGGCGCTGCTGGTAGCCGCCGTGGCGTGGCCGTTTGTGGTGTCTCGCGGCACCGTGGATATCGCCACTTTGACCATGATCTACGTGATTCTCGGCCTCGGTCTGAACGTGGTCGTGGGGCTCTCGGGCCTGCTGGTGCTGGGCTACGGCGGCTTCTACGCCATCGGCGCCTATACCTTCGCGCTGCTGAACCACTATTACGGTCTCGGCTTCTGGACCTGCCTGCCGCTGGCGGGGCTGGTCTCTGCCGCTGCTGGCTTCCTGCTTGGCTTCCCGGTGCTGCGCCTGCGCGGTGACTACCTGGCGATTGTGACCTTAGGCTTCGGCGAAATCGTCCGTATCCTGCTGCTGAACAACACCGAAGTGACCGGCGGCCCGAACGGCATCAGCCAGATCCCGAAACCGACCTTCTTCGGCCTGGAATTCAGCCGTACCGCCCGCGAAGGCGGCTGGGATACCTTCAGCAACTTCTTCGGCGTGAAGTATGACCCGTCCGACCGCGTGATCTGGCTCTACATGGTGGCGCTGCTGCTGGTGGTGATTACACTGTTCGTGATCAACCGTCTGCTGCGCATGCCGCTGGGCCGCGCGTGGGAAGCGCTGCGTGAAGATGAGATCGCCTGCCGCTCCCTGGGCCTGAACCCGACCCGCATCAAGCTGACCGCGTTCACCATCAGCGCCGCGTTTGCCGGTTTCGCCGGAACGCTGTTTGCCGCGCGTCAGGGCTTCGTCAGCCCGGAATCGTTCACCTTTGCCGAATCCGCCTTTGTGCTGGCAATTGTGGTGCTCGGCGGGATGGGCTCGCAGTTTGCCGTTATCCTCGCGGCCATCCTGCTGGTGGTCTCACGCGAGCTGATGCGCGACTTTAACGAATACAGCATGCTGATGCTGGGTGGTTTGATGGTGCTGATGATGATCTGGCGTCCGCAGGGTCTGCTGCCGATGACCCGTCCACAGCTGAAGCTGAAGAACGGGCAAGCGAAAGGAGAGCAGGCATGAGTCAGCCATTATTATCCGTTAACGGCCTGATGATGCGTTTTGGCGGCCTGCTGGCGGTCAACAACGTGAATCTGGATCTGCACAAGAAAGAGATTGTCTCCCTGATTGGTCCGAACGGCGCGGGGAAAACCACGGTCTTTAACTGCCTGACCGGCTTCTACAAGCCAACGGGCGGCACCATCATGCTGCGCGACCAGCACCTTGAAGGGCTGCCTGGCCAGCAGATCGCCCGCATGGGCGTAGTGCGAACCTTCCAGCACGTGCGTCTGTTCCGCGAGATGACGGTGATTGAGAACCTGCTGGTGGCACAGCATCAGCAGCTGAAAACCGGGCTGTTCTCCGGCCTGCTGAAAACCCCGGCCTTCCGCCGCGCGCAGGATGAAGCGCTTGATCGCGCCGCCACCTGGCTCGACCGAATTGGCCTGCTGCAGCACGCCAACCGTCAGGCGAGCAACCTGGCCTACGGTGACCAGCGTCGCCTGGAAATCGTGCGCTGCATGGTGACGCAGCCGGAAATCCTGATGCTCGACGAACCGGCGGCAGGGCTCAACCCGAAAGAGACCAAAGAGCTGGACGAGCTGATTGCCGAGCTGCGCGACAGTCACGACACCACCATCCTGCTGATTGAGCACGACATGAAGCTGGTGATGGGCATTTCGGACCGTATCTACGTGGTAAACCAGGGCACGCCGCTGGCTAACGGCACGCCGGAAGAGATCCGCAACAACCCGGACGTGATCCGCGCATACCTTGGTGAGGCATAAGATGGAAAAAGCGATGTTAACGTTCGACAAGGTCAACGCGCACTACGGCAAGATCCAGGCGCTGCACGACGTCAGCCTGCATATCAATCAGGGTGAAATCGTGACCCTGATTGGCGCCAACGGCGCGGGCAAAACCACGCTGCTCGGCACCCTGTGCGGCGACCCGCGCGCCACCAGCGGGCGGATTGTGTTCGATGGTAAAGACATTACCGACTGGCAGACTGCCAGAATCATGCGCGAGGCGGTGGCGATTGTTCCGGAAGGGCGCCGCGTCTTCTCCCGCATGACGGTGGAAGAGAACCTGGCGATGGGCGGTTTCTTCGCTCACCGCGATGAATACCAGACCCGCATCAAGTGGGTATACGAACTCTTCCCGCGCCTGTGGGAGCGGCGCATTCAGCGTGCGGGCACCATGTCCGGCGGTGAGCAGCAGATGCTGGCGATTGGCCGCGCGCTGATGAGCCAACCGCGCCTGCTGCTGCTGGACGAACCGTCGCTCGGTCTGGCGCCGATCATCATTCAGCAGATTTTCGACACCATTGAGCAGCTGCGCAAAGAGGGGATGACTATCTTCCTCGTCGAGCAGAACGCCAACCAGGCGCTGAAGCTCGCCGACCGTGGCTACGTGCTGGAGAACGGCCGCGTGGTGCTGGAGGATACCGGCGACGCGCTGCTGGCGAACGAGGCGGTGCGGAGCGCGTATCTGGGCGGATAGGTAAAAGCAAAAAGGCAACGCAAGTTGCCTTTTTTAATGTTTTCTCCCTCTCCCGTGGGAGAGGGTCGGGGTGAGGGCACCAGACCGCACGAGGTAAAAGCAAAAAGGCAACGCAAGTTGCCTTTTTTAGTGTTTGCTCCCTCTCCCCGAGGGAGAGGGCTGGGGTGAGGGCACCAGACCGCACCTAACCCCCCCATCCCCCTTCACACAACCATCATCCCCCTGAAGCCTGGCTGTCACTTATCTGTAAACAAACAGTTATTTTTCTGTAATTCGAGCATGTCATGTTACCTCGCGAGCATAAAACGCGTGATATCGCGCATCCGGCACAATAAGAGAGATGACAATGACATCGTTACGACACACAGCTTTGGGTCTGGCACTGGGTCTGGCTTTTGCGACGAACGCAATGGCTGTGACCACCATTCCGTTCTGGCATTCCATGGAAGGGGAGTTGGGTAAAGAAGTTGACTCCCTGGCGCAGCGTTTCAACGACGCCCATCCGGATTACAAAATTGTGCCGGTGTACAAAGGCAACTACGAGCAGAGCCTGAGCGCGGGCATCGCCGCCTTCCGTACCGGCAACGCTCCTGCGCTGTTACAGGTTTATGAAGTGGGCACCGCCACCATGATGGCCTCCAAAGCCATCAAGCCGGTCTATGAAGTGTTCAAAGAAGCGGGCATCAACTTCGATGAGTCGCAGTTCGTGCCGACCGTAGCGGGTTACTACACCGATTCCAAAACCGGCCATCTGCTGTCTCAGCCGTTTAACAGCTCCACGCCGGTGCTGTACTACAACAAAGACGCCTTCAAAAAAGCCGGTTTAGACCCGGAGCAGCCGCCAAAAACCTGGCAGGACCTGGCGGAGTACACCGCGAAGCTGAAAGCGGCGGGGATGAAGTGCGGCTACGCCAGCGGCTGGCAGGGCTGGATCCAGATTGAAAACTTCAGCGCCTGGCACGGCCTGCCGGTGGCGACTAAAAACAACGGCTTCGACGGTACCGATGCGGTACTGGAGTTCAACAAGCCGGAGCAGGTGAAGCACATCGCGCTGCTTGCCGATCTGAACAAGAAGGGCGACTTCAGCTACTTCGGGCGTAAAGACGAATCCACCGAGAAGTTCTACAACGGCGACTGCGCCATTACCACCGCCTCTTCCGGCTCGCTGGCGGATATCCGCCACTACGCCAAATTCAACTACGGCGTGGGCATGATGCCGTACGACGCTGACGTGAAGGGCGCGCCGCAGAACGCCATCATCGGCGGAGCGAGCCTGTGGGTGATGCAGGGTAAAGACAAGGGCACCTACAAAGGGGTGGCCGAGTTCCTCGACTTCCTGGCCAAGCCTGAAAACGCCGCCGAATGGCATCAGAAGACCGGCTACCTGCCGATCACCAAAGCCGCGTACGACCTGACCCGCGAGCAGGGCTTCTACAGCAAGAACCCAGGGGCGGACATCGCGACGCGTCAGATGCTGAACAAGCCGCCGTTGCCGTTCACCAAAGGCCTGCGTCTGGGCAACATGCCGCAGATCCGCACCATCGTGGATGAAGAGCTGGAAAGCGTGTGGACCGGGAAGAAAACGCCACAGCAGGCGCTGGATTCTGCGGTAGAGCGCGGGAATCAGCTGCTGCGCCGCTTTGAGCAGTCGACGAAATCGTAAAAAAATGCCCGGTGACGCGCAGCGTTCCGGGCCTACGGATTAATGCGGCCTGATGCCTCACCCCAACCCTCTCCCCCAGGGAGAGGGAGAAAACAGAAATCGCCAGGAACCAAATCTCAATGTCATCATCCCGTCCGGTGTTCCGTTCCCGCTGGCTTCCGTACCTGTTGGTCGCGCCGCAGCTGGTCATCACCGTTATCTTCTTTATCTGGCCTGCGGGCGAAGCGCTGTGGTACTCGGTACAAAGCGTCGATCCGTTCGGGCTCTCCAGCCAGTTTGTTGGCCTGGACAACTTTACCGCGCTGTTCCATGACAGCTACTACCTGGGCTCCTTCTGGACGACGATGAAGTTCAGCGCGCTGGTGACCGTCAGCGGTCTGGTTGCCTCGCTGTTTTTCGCCGCGCTGGTGGACTATGTAGTGCGCGGCAGCCGTATTTATCAAACCCTGATGCTGCTGCCTTACGCCGTGGCTCCCGCCGTCGCCGCCGTGCTGTGGATCTTCCTGTTTAACCCCGGGCGCGGGTTGATTACCCACTTCCTGGCCGAACTGGGCTACGACTGGAACCACGCCCAGAACAGCGGCCAGGCGATGTTTCTGGTGGTGTTCGCCTCGGTGTGGAAGCAGATCAGCTACAACTTCCTGTTCTTCTTTGCCGCGCTGCAGTCCATCCCGCGCTCGCTGGTGGAAGCCGCTGCCATCGACGGCGCTGGGCCCATTCGTCGCTTCTTCAGGCTGTCGCTGCCGCTGATCGCCCCGGTGAGTTTCTTCCTGCTGGTGGTTAACCTCGTGTACGCCTTCTTCGACACCTTCCCGGTGATCGACGCGGCGACCGCAGGCGGTCCGGTGCAGGCGACCACGACGCTTATCTATAAGATCTATCGCGAAGGCTTCGCCGGTCTGGATCTCTCCGCCTCCGCCGCGCAGTCGGTTGTGCTGATGTTCCTCGTCATCATCCTCACGGTGGTGCAGTTCCGCTATGTCGAAAGTAAGGTGCGCTACCAATGATTGAGAACCGTCGCGGGCTGACGATTTTCAGCCATACCATGCTGATTTTAGGGATCATCGTTATCCTCTTCCCGCTATACGTGGCGTTTGTCGCCGCCACGCTGGACACCAAAGCGGTGTTCGACACGCCGATGACGCTGATCCCCGGCGGGCATCTGTTCGAGAACATGAAGACCATCTGGACCCGGGGCGTGGGCGCCAACAGTGCGCCGTTCTGGCTGATGATGCTCAACAGCTTCATCATGGCGTTTGGCATTACGGTCGGCAAAATTACGGTGTCGATGCTTTCGGCCTTCGCCATCGTCTGGTTCCGCTTTCCGCTGCGTAACTTCTTCTTCTGGATGATCTTCATTACGCTGATGCTGCCGGTAGAAGTGCGTATCTTCCCGACGGTGGAGGTGATCGCCAACCTGAAGATGCTCGACAGCTACGCGGGCTTAACCCTGCCGCTGATGGCCTCGGCGACCGCCACCTTCCTGTTCCGCCAGTTCTTTATGACCCTGCCGGACGAGCTGATAGAGGCCGCACGTATCGACGGCGCGTCGCCGATGCGCTTCTTCCGCGACATCGTGCTGCCGCTGTCGAAAACCAACCTTGCGGCGCTGTTTGTGATCACCTTTATCTACGGCTGGAACCAGTACCTGTGGCCGCTGCTGATTATTCAGGACGTCAACCTCGGCACCGCCGTGGCGGGCATCAAAGGCATGATCGCCACCGGCGAAGGCACCACCCTCTGGAACCAGGTGATGGCGGCGATGCTGCTCACCCTTATCCCACCCGTAGTCATTGTTTTAGCCATGCAGCGCGCGTTTGTCCGCGGCCTGGTCGATAGCGAGAAATAAGATGGCAGGTTTAAAACTTCAGGCAGTAACCAAAAGCTGGGATGGTAAAACCCAGGTGATTCAGCCGCTGACGCTCGACGTGGCGGACGGGGAATTCATCGTGATGGTCGGCCCGTCCGGCTGCGGCAAATCCACCCTGCTGCGCATGGTGGCGGGGCTGGAGCGCGTAACCTCCGGGGATATCTGGATTGATCGTCAGCGCGTCACCGAAATGGAGCCAAAAGACAGGGGCATCGCGATGGTGTTCCAGAACTACGCCCTCTATCCGCACATGAGCGTGGAAGAGAACATGGCCTGGGGGCTGAAAATCCGCGGCATTGGCAAAGGCCATATCGACGAGCGGGTGAAAGAGGCGGCGCGTATTCTCGAGCTGGACGGCCTGCTGAAGCGTCGCCCGCGCGAGCTCTCCGGCGGCCAGCGCCAGCGCGTGGCAATGGGGCGCGCCATCGTGCGCGATCCGGCGGTATTCCTCTTCGACGAGCCGCTGTCTAACCTCGACGCCAAGCTGCGCGTGCAGATGCGTCTTGAGCTGCAGCAATTACACCGTCGTCTGAAAACCACGTCACTGTACGTTACCCACGATCAGGTTGAGGCCATGACCCTCGCCCAGCGCGTGATGGTGATGAACAAAGGCGTTGCCGAGCAGATTGGTACCCCGGTGGAGGTCTACGAGAAACCGGCCACCCGCTTTGTGGCGAGCTTTATCGGCAGCCCGGCAATGAACCTGCTGGAAGGGCGTATCAGCAATGCGGGCACGCATTTTGAGCTGGAAAGCGGGATGGCATTGCCGATCAACTGGTACTATCGTGGCCACGCCGGGCGTAAGATGACGCTTGGTATCCGCCCGGAACATATTGGTTTAACCTCTCAGGCGGACGGCGGCGTGCCGCTGGTGATGGACACGCTGGAGATGTTGGGTGCAGATAACCTGGCGCACGGGCGCTGGGGCGAGCAAAAAATGGTGGTGCGGCTGGCACATCAGGAGCGCCCTAAAGCAGGCAGCACGCTTTGGCTACACCTGCCGGAAAATCATCTGCACCTGTTTGACGGTGAAACAGGACAACGAGTATGAGCAACTGGCCTTATCCCCATGTCGTCGCCCACCGCGGCGGCGGTAAGCTGGCGCCGGAAAATACGCTGGCGGCGATTGACGTTGGCGCACGCTACGGTCACACGATGATCGAGTTCGACGCCAAGCTGTCGAAAGACGGCGAGATTTTCCTGCTGCATGACGATAACCTCGAACGCACCAGCAACGGATGGGGCGTGGCTGGCGAGCTGCCGTGGCGCGATCTGCTGAAGGTCGACGCCGGAAGCTGGTACAGCGGCGAATTTAAAGGCGAACCGCTGCCGCTGCTGGCGGAAGTGGCCGATCGCTGTCGCCAGCACGGCATGATGGCCAATATCGAAATCAAACCGACCACCGGCACCGGGCCGCTGACGGGCAAAGTCATTGCCCTGGCCGCGCGCGAGCTGTGGGAAGGGATGACCGCGCCGCTGCTGTCATCATTTGAAATCGATGCGCTGGAGGCCGCACAGGCGGCCGTGCCGGAGCTGCCGCGCGGGCTGCTGCTTGACGAGTGGCGCGAGGACTGGCGCGAGCTGACGACACGCTTAGCGTGCGTTTCTATCCATCTCAACCACAGGCTGCTGGATGAGGCGCGGGTGAAGATGCTGAAGGACGCGGGTCTGCATATTCTGGTCTACACGGTTAACAAACCCCAGCGCGCAGCCGAACTGCTGCGCTGGGGCGTGGACAGCATCTGTACCGATGCAATCGACCTGATCGGCCCGGACTTTAGTTCTGCGGATTAAGCATACTGCCATTCGACTGCGGCGGCAGCATATGCTGCTGTCCGCTGCCTGACGACGTCATCCCCCCTAACATTCCGCCGTTTTTGTTCGGCAGCGGCTGCTCGCGCATCTGCCCCTGCTGTACGCGCTGGGTGTTGGCGTTCATCTGATTTTGCAGGCTTTGCTGCTGCATCTGGGTCTGCGTTCTCAGTTGCTGATTGAGCATCCCTTTTTGCTGCTGCTGTTGGCTCATCATCTCCGTCTGCATACGCTGCTGGCTCGGGATAACATAGCCCTGCTGGTTCGGGTTGTTCATGGTGTTGAGTGGCTGTGCGAGCGCGGCAAACGGGATCAGCGCCGCAAGAATCATCAAGCGTTTCATTGTCATTTCCTCCTTTTGAGGTCTCTCTTAAGTTTACCCCGATTTCACCATGACGATGATTTTTTAGGAGTTGTGAACCAGGCTTAAGCGGGGAATATGGATCCCTTCACCTGGAGAACAATAATGATGAAACCAACGTTTTTGCGCTGGGTCGCCATCGCCGCGCTGATGGCAGGCGGTACATTTAGCGTGGCGGCCAACCCGCCAGCGGCGCCTCCGGTCTCTTACGGCGTGGAGGAAGATGTTTTTCATCCCGTGCGGGCAACCCATGGCATGGTGGCGTCAGTGGATGCCCTGGCAACAAAAGTGGGCGTCGATATTCTCAGGCAGGGCGGTAACGCGGTGGATGCAGCGGTCGCCGTCGGCTATGCGCTGGCGGTGACGCATCCGCAGGCGGGGAACCTGGGCGGCGGCGGTTTTATGATGCTGCGCACCAAAGACGGCAAAACCACCGCCATCGACTTCCGCGAAATGGCCCCTTCTCAGGCGTCCCGCGATATGTTTCTCGACGATCAGGGTAACCCTGACAGCAAAAAATCCCTGACCTCGCATCTTGCTTCCGGCACGCCGGGTACCGTCGCGGGCTTCTCGCTGGCGCTGGAAAAATACGGCACGATGCCGCTGAACAAGGTGGTGCAGCCTGCCATCAAGCTGGCGCGCGACGGCTTTGTGGTAAACGATGCGCTGGCGGACGATCTCAAGACCTACGGCAGCGAAGTCATTCCGAATCACGAAAATAGCAAGGCCATCTTCTGGAAAGACGGTGAGCCGCTGAAGAAGGGCGACAGGCTGGTGCAGAAGAACCTCGCCAAAAGCCTGGAGCTGATTGCGGAGCACGGCCCGGACGCCTTCTACAAAGGGGCGATTGCCGACCAGATTGCCGAAGAGATGCAGAAGAACGGCGGGCTCATCACCAAAGCGGATCTGGCGGAATACAAGGCGGTGGAGCGCGAGCCGATTAGCGGCACCTATCGCGGATACGAGGTCTTCTCCATGCCGCCGCCGTCCTCCGGTGGGATCCACATCGTGCAGATCCTCAATATTCTCGAAAATTTCGATATGCACAAGTTCGGCTTCGGCAGCGCGGACGCCATGCAGGTGATGGCGGAAGCGGAAAAACGCGCCTACGCCGACCGGTCGGAATATCTCGGCGATCCGGATTTCGTGAAGGTGCCGTGGCAGGCGCTGACCAACAAGGCGTATGCCAAATCCATTGCCGATCAGATCGACATCAACAAGGCCAAACCGTCGAGCGAGATCCGCCCCGGCAAGCTGGCGCCGTACGAAAGCAACCAGACCACCCACTTCTCGGTGGTGGATAAAGACGGTAACGCGGTGGCGGTGACCTATACGCTCAATACCACCTTCGGTACCGGGATTGTGGCGGGCACCAGCGGCATTCTGCTGAACAACGAGATGGATGACTTCTCTGCCAAACCGGGCGTGCCGAACGTCTACGGTCTGGTGGGCGGCGATGCGAATGCGGTAGGGCCGAAGAAACGTCCGCTGTCGTCCATGTCGCCCACCATTGTCGTGAAAGACGGGAAAACCTGGCTGGTAACCGGCAGCCCTGGCGGCAGCCGTATTATCACCACCGTGCTGCAGATGGTGGTGAACAGCATCGACTTTGGGATGAACGTCGCCGAAGCGACCAACGCCCCGCGTTTCCATCACCAGTGGCTGCCGGACGAGCTGCGCGTGGAGAAGGGCTTTAGCCCGGACACCATCAAGCTGCTTGAACAGCGCGGGCAGAAGGTGGCGGTGAAGGAGGCGATGGGCAGCACCCAGAGCATTATGGTCGGGCCGGACGGGGCGCTGTTTGGCGCGTCGGATCCGCGGTCGGTGGATGATTTAACGGCGGGGTATTAATCTGTTGTGTAATTCCCTCTCCCGATGGGAGAGGGTTAGGGTGAGGGCAACAAACTACTTCATTCGCGCCATATAATACGCATCCACATACTCGCCGTTGCGCAGGGCATAACGCTTGCCTGTGCCTTCAATCTCAAATCCGTGTTTTTTGTACACCGCAATCGCCGGCTCGTTATCGACAAACACTGTCAGCTCAATGCGGTCAACGCGCAGCCAGTTATCGCACATATCAATCATGGTGCGCATCAGTGCGCTGGCAACGCCCCGGTTTTGCCACTGCGCGCCTACACAAATCCCAAAATCAGCCACATGGCTGCGGCGTGGGCGTTGCGCGACAGCGATGCACAGATGCCCGGTGACATTACCGTCTATACAGGCGACCAGTTGCTTAATGCCGGGCTGGTCGGTGAGTCGTTCTTGCCACATTTGCTCAGACGGATGAGGAACCTGTAGTGTGTTGTGGTACACCTCCGGTTGGGCGTGGATCTGACGAATGGCGTCATAATCTTTCGGTTCCGCATGGCGTATCACTATCTCACTCATTCCTTGTTCCTCAGTCAGTTAAACATCCCTTCCAACATCAGTGACTTTGAAATTTGAGTCAACCGCTATTTTTTGCAAAAAGTATTGGACAAGTGCGAATGAGAATGATTATTATTGCTCTGCATTCAGGAAGACCGCTACGGGAACCTGAAAGCACGACATTGCTCACATTGCTTCCAGTATTACTTTAGCCAGCTTTTAGCTGGCTTTTTTTTTGTTATGGTTAGACTCAGTAACCTTCCAAAAGGACTGAGCCATGACACTACATTGCGCATTTATTGGATTTGGTAAAAGTACGACCCGCTACCACCTGCCGTATGTTCTCAACCGTAAAGACAGCTGGCACGTGACCCATATCTACCGCCGCCGCGCGAAGCCGGAAGAGCAATCCCCGCAGTATTCTCATATCCATTTCACCAGCGATCTTGATGAAGTTCTTAACGACCCGCAGGTCAAACTGGTTGTCGTCTGCACCCACGCCGACAGCCATTTTGACTACGCGAAACGCGCGCTGGAAGCGGGCAAAAACGTGCTGGTAGAAAAACCGTTCACCCCGACCATCGCCGAAGCAAAACAGCTGTTCGCGCTGGCGAAAAGTAAAGGCCTGACCGTTACGCCGTATCAGAACCGTCGCTTTGACAGCTGCTTCCTGACGGCAAAAAAGGCGATTGAAAGCGGCAAGCTGGGCGGCATTGTGGAAATCGAAAGCCACTTCGATTACTACCGTCCGGTGGCGGAGACCCAACCCGGCCTGCCGCAGGACGGCTCGTTCTATGGTCTGGGCGTGCATACGATGGACCAGATCATCTCCCTGTTTGGCCGACCAGACCACGTGGCGTATGACATCCGCAGCCTGCGTAATAAAGCCAACCCGGACGACACCTTTGAAGCGCAGCTGTTCTACGGCGACCTGAAAGCCATCGTCAAAACCAGTCATCTGGTGAAAATCGACTATCCGAAATTTATCGCTCACGGAACCCGAGGCTCGTTCATCAAGTACGGCATCGACCAGCAGGAGACCAGCCTGAAGGCCAACATCATGCCGGGTGAGCCGGGCTTTGCGGCGGATGATTCCGTGGGCATTCTGGAATACGTAAACGATGAGGGCGTGACGGTCAGGGAAGAGATGAAACCGGAAATTGGCGACTATGGCCGCGTCTACGATGCGCTGTATGAAACTCTCACAACCGGCGCGCCGAATTACGTCAAGGAATCTGACGTTCTGACCAACCTGGAAATCCTCGAGCGGGCCTTCGAGCAGGCTTCTCCTGCCACGGTAACCCTCGCGAAATAAGCAAAAACGGCTCCTCTGCGCTTATTCATAATTTTTGAACAGAGGAGTCAATTTTCACCCTCTATGATCCCAGGCGGTTTGCGTCCACACTTACTCCATCGAAACGAACTGAGGGTGAAAACAATGATCTACTTACGCAAAGCAAACGAACGTGGTCACGCGAATCATGGCTGGCTGGACTCATGGCATTCATTCTCGTTTGCCGACTACTACGACCCGAACTTCATGGGCTTCTCCGCACTGCGCGTGATTAACGACGACGTGATTGATGCAGGCCAGGGCTTCGGTACCCACCCGCACAAAGACATGGAAATCCTGACCTATGTGCTGGAAGGGGCGGTTGAGCACCAGGACAGCATGGGTAACAAAGAGCAGGTTCCGGCGGGCGAGTTCCAGATTATGAGCGCGGGCACCGGGGTGCGTCACTCCGAGTACAACCCGAGCAAAACGGAAAAACTGCACCTGTATCAAATCTGGATCATTCCAGAAGAGACCGGCATCACGCCGCGCTACGAGCAGCGCCGCTTCGACGCGAAACAGGGCAAACAGCTGGTGCTGTCTCCGGATGCGCGTGAAGGTTCCCTGAAGGTGCATCAGGATATGGAGCTGTACCGCTGGGCGCTGGCGAAAGATGAACAGTCCGTGCATCAGATTGCCGCTAACCGCCGTGTCTGGATCCAGGTGGTGAAAGGTGAAGTGTCCATCAACGGCACCAAAGCAACCACCGCCGATGGCCTGGCCGTCTGGGATGAGCAGGCGATCTCCGTGCATGCCGACAGCGAAAGCGAAATTCTGCTGTTTGACCTGCCGCCGGTGTAATAAAACATAAATAAATCCCCATCCTTCCCTTTGACAGGGGAAGGATGGGCTTTGTCCGTGGTAAACTGAGCAAATCTCTCACTTCAAGATTTCTCAGGACGATGAAAAAGAAACGCCCCGTACTTCAGGATGTCGCCGATCGCGTCGGTGTGACCAAAATGACGGTCAGCCGTTTTTTACGTAACCCGGAGCAGGTTTCCGTGGCGTTACGTGGCAAGATTGCCGCTGCCCTTGATGAACTGGGTTATATCCCCAACCGCGCGCCCGATATTCTCTCCAATGCGACCAGCCGTGCGGTAGGCGTCCTGCTTCCTTCCCTGACCAACCAGGTTTTCGCCGAAGTTTTGCGCGGCATTGAAAGCGTCACCGATGCTTTTGGCTATCAGACCATGCTCGCCCACTACGGGTACAAGCCGGAGCTGGAAGAAGAACGTCTTGAATCGATGCTTTCCTGGAACATCGACGGCCTGATTTTAACGGAACGTACCCACACTGCCCGCACGCTCAAAATGATCGAAGTGGCCGGTATCCCGGTGGTGGAGCTGATGGACAGCCAGTCTCCGTGCCTCGATATCGCCGTGGGGTTCGATAACTTCGAAGCGGCGCGTCAGATGACGGCGGCCATCATCGCCCGTGGGCATCGTCATATTGCCTATCTGGGTGCGCGTCTTGATGAACGTACTATCATCAAACAGAAGGGATACGAGCAGGCGATGCTCGACGCGAACTTAACCCCCTACAGCGTGATGGTGGAGCAGTCCTCTTCCTATACGTCGGGTATTGAACTGATGCGTCAGGCACGACGCGAGTATCCGCAACTGGACGGTATTTTCTGCACCAACGATGACCTTGCGGTTGGCGCGGCGTTTGAGTGCCAGCGTCTGGGGCTCAAGATCCCGGATGATATGGCAATTGCCGGTTTCCACGGCCACGACATCGGCCAGGTGATGGAGCCGCGTCTGGCGAGCGTCCTGACCCCGCGTGAACGTATGGGCCGCATTGGCGCAGAACGCCTGCTGGCGCGCATTCGTGGCGAGACGGTTACCCCAAAAATGTTAGATTTAGGTTTCACCTTGTCACCGGGTGGATCTATTTGAACTGACAAATTTGAAGTAGCTCACACTTATTCACTTCGCGCACGTTTGGATATTGCTTCTCTTTTGCCCCGGCAGGACAATGTTACCGATAACTGTTACCCGTAACAATTGACTGAGGGACACCCTTTGAGCACGACTAATCACGATCACCACGTCTACGTCCTGATGGGCGTTTCCGGTAGCGGGAAATCAGCCGTAGCCAGCGAAGTGGCGCATCAACTCCAGGCTGCGTTTCTTGATGGCGACTTCCTCCATCCGCGCAGCAACATCATGAAAATGGCCTCCGGCGAGCCGCTGAACGACGACGACCGCAAACCGTGGTTGCAGGCGCTGAATGACGCCGCGTTCGCTATGCAGCGTACCAACAAAGTCTCCCTGATTGTTTGCTCTGCGCTGAAAAAAACCTACCGCGACCTGCTGCGCGACGGCAACCCGAACCTCTCTTTCATCTACCTGAAAGGGGATTTCGAGGTGATTGAAAGCCGCCTGAAGGCGCGTAAAGGTCACTTCTTCAAAACCCAGATGCTGGTGACGCAGTTCGAAGCGCTGCAGGAGCCGGGTGAAGACGAGAAAGACGTCTTAGTGGTTGATATCGATCAGTCACTGGAGGGTGTTGTTGCCAGCACCATCGAGGTCATTAATAAAAGGCAGTAAGTTTTGAGTACATTAACGCTAGTTTTGACAGCAGTGGGTTCCGTGTTGCTGCTGCTGTTTTTAGTGATGAAGGCGCGTATGCACGCTTTTGTCGCTTTGATGGTGGTTTCTATAGGTGCAGGTCTCTTTTCCGGTATGCCGCTCGACAAGATCGCCGCGACGATGGAAAAAGGGATGGGAGGCACGCTGGGCTTCCTGGCGATTGTGGTCGCCCTTGGCGCGATGTTTGGCAAGATTTTGCACGAGACGGGCGCGGTCGACCAGATTGCCGTCAAGATGCTGAAATCCTTCGGCCACAGCCGCGCGCACTACGCGATTGGTCTGGCTGGCCTGATTTGCGCGCTGCCGCTGTTCTTCGAAGTGGCCGTTGTGCTGCTGATAAGCGTCGCGTTCTCCATGGCGCGCCATACCGGCACTAACCTCGTAAAGCTGGTTATTCCGCTGTTTGCGGGCGTGGCGGCGGCTGCAGCGTTTCTGCTGCCGGGGCCTGCGCCGATGCTGCTGGCGTCCCAGATGCACGCCGACTTTGGCTGGATGATCCTGATTGGCCTGTGCGCGGCAATTCCGGGGATGATTATTGCCGGTCCGCTGTGGGGCAACTTCATCAGCCGTTACGTTGAGCTGCATATTCCGGACGACATCACCGAGCCGCACCTGGGCGAGGGCAAAATGCCGTCCTTCGGCTTCAGCCTGTCGCTGATCCTGCTGCCGCTGGTTCTCGTGGGTCTGAAAACCATCGCCGCGCGCTTTGTGCCGGTGGGTTCCAGCGCCTATGAATGGTTCGAGTTCATCGGTCACCCGTTCACGGCGATCCTGGTGGCCTGTCTGGTGGCGATTTACGGCCTGGCGATGCGTCAGGGAATGCCGAAAGACCGGGTGATGGAGATCTGCGGTGCCGCGCTGCAGCCGGCGGGTATTATCCTGCTGGTGATCGGCGCCGGCGGCGTGTTCAAGCAGGTGCTGGTGGATTCTGGCGTGGGCCCGGCTCTGGGCGAAGCGCTGACCGGGATGGGCCTGCCGATTGCGGTAACCTGCTTTGTGCTGGCCGCGGCGGTGCGTATCATTCAGGGTTCCGCAACCGTGGCGTGCTTAACCGCCGTGGGTCTGGTGATGCCGGTGATTGAACAGCTGAACTACTCGGGTGCGCAGATGGCCGCGCTGTCTATCTGTATCGCGGGCGGTTCGATTGTGGTCTCTCACGTTAACGACGCGGGTTTCTGGCTTTTCGGTAAATTTACCGGCGCCACCGAAGCGCAAACCCTGAAAACCTGGACGCTGATGGAAACCATCCTCGGCACGACGGGTGCGATTGTCGGGATGATTGCTTTCACATTGCTGAGCTGAATGCGGTGATTTAACAAGGCTCAAAAATAAGGCCCGGTAGCGGTAGCGCCTACCGGGCCTTTATATTATGCAGGATGCCAGGCCGGGTCAGGTGAAACCACCACCCGGCTTTTTCACATCACTCGCCCTGCGTCGCGCTCTCAATCGTCAAACGCACATCCGAGGTGATCAGTTCTGCCAGCATCTGGTACACCTTCAGCGTCTCTTCCGGCTCGGCATCGCCCGTATCGCTGATGTAGCCTTCATCACGCAGAGTCAGAACCAGGGTGCTGAAGACCGCTTTGTCGAAGAACTCCGGGGCGTTAATGCCGTGCAGAACGGACAGGCGCTGTGCCAGCGTCCGGCTCTCTTTCTCCAGCGTACCGCGGTTGATAGACGGGTTCGCACTCAGCAGCCAGAACGTAATGGCGTAGCGCTGCAGCGTTTCGCGCGCGCCGGCCGCCAGCAGTTGCAGGGTACGGGAACGCGACGGATTGATGTGCAGCTCGTCGTTTGAGACGGCGATCAGCCCCTGACGACGCAGCTCTTCCGTCAGTTTGTCCAGTTCGCCCGCCAGCTCATCCTTGCTCCAGCGCAGGAACAGCTCCGCTTTCAGCATCGGATAGAGCGTCTCAACGTGACGCAATAGCTCCTGACGCGAAATACTGCGGTGCTGGGTGATGATAGCCGCCATGAGCGACGGCAGCATCAGCATATGGGTGATGTTGTTGCGGTAGTAGGTCATCAGCACTGCCTGCTCGCGCGGCAGAATGATGATGTCGCCGATCGTGTCCTTTTCGACTTCAAACTTGTTCATCTGCAACGCGTGATCGATAAGCTCACTGGCGGTAGCAGAAGGCACGGTTGAATCAACGGAATACGGCACGTTGCGCATCATGTCCAGATAGCAATCCAGCTGCTCTGTGAGCTGCTCGCGGGTCAGCGAGCGCTGACGCGAAGCCAGAAGCGCTGTACAGCACAGGTTCATGGCGTTAGCTGCACCGGCGTTATTAATGCGCACCATCAGCTCGGACGCGATGCCGTTAACCGTTGGCGTCAGCCAGGCCGGACGAATCGCTTCGATTGGATCGATGGATTCACGCCACTCGGGAACGTGATGGTTCAGATACGTCATCAGCGGCATCGGCTCGCCGAAGTTCACGTAGCCCTGACCGAGATTACGTAGCTTGCTCAAGCCGCGCAGCATCTGCGGCAGGCTTTCTTTCTCTTTGGTCGCACCGCGCAGCTCTTTCGCGTACGTGCCCACTTCCATTACGTGCTCATAGCCAATGTAGATTGGCACCAGCGTGATTGGACGGTTTCCTCCGCGCAGCATCGCCTGAATGGTCATCGACAGCGTGCCGGTCTTCGGATCGAGCAGACGTCCGGTACGGGAACGACCGCCCTCCACGAAGTACTCCACGGAATAGCCGCGGCTGAACAGCTCGCCCAGATATTCGCGGAACACGGTGGAGTAGAGCTTGTTGCCCTTGAAGGTACGACGGATAAAGAACGCGCCCAGGCGGCGGAAAATCGGACCTGCTGGCCAGAAATTCAGGTTGATACCGGCAGCAATATGCGGCGGTACCAGCCCCTGGTGATAGAGCACGTAGGAAAGAAGCAGGTAGTCCATGTGGCTGCGGTGGCAGGGAACATAGACAATCTCATGGCCATCATGCGCCAGCTGGCGTACGCGCTCGGCGTTATGAACGTTGATGCCCTGATACAGGCGGTTCCAGGTAAAGCCGAGAATACGATCGGACAGGCGAATCATCTCGTAAGAGAAGTTCGCTGCAATCTCTTCCATCAGCGCAATGGCGTTCTGCTGGGCTTTCTCATGCGATATTTTCTTGCTGCGCGCTTCGTCTTCAACGGCGCGAGCAATCGCTTTGGAGGCCAGCAGCTTGTTGAACAGATCCTGACGCGCCGGGAGACGCGGCCCTACGGCAGCCAGGCGCTGACGAGCGAAGTGCATACGCGCCACGCGCGCCAGTTTTTGCGCGATGATCTTGTCGGTACCGTGCTCGTCCGCCATTCGACGCAGCGAAACGGAAGGGGAGAAACGCACAAAGCTGTCGCGTCCCAGCCAGGAGACCGCGAAGAACTTCTGGATGCCGTTAAGCATGCGCAGCGGCGGATTCTCTTCACCTTTTTCACGGCCCGGACGACGACCAAACATCACCGATACCGGCACCATCTGCACATCCAGATCGGGGTTGCTCCGGTGCAGGTCGAGATAGTCGTGGAACAGCTTGATGGACTCTTCTTTTGGCGTGTAGTAGGTAAACACGCGCGGTCCACCGTGAATGAACACGTAGCGCGGCAGTAAAGTGCCGTCAACTTCAAGCGGTTCAAGCGGGTCAGGTAAGTCATGCGCCAGACACTGGGCGCGAAGCGTCAGTAAGTCTGCCTTCGAGTTATAAGGCAAAACGTACATAATAGGACGCGAGGTATCGAGCCCCAATTCCAGCGCGGGTTCTGCTGGGATAGACTTGCTTTTTACCAGGATGCTTAATGGTAAATTAAGTAATTTGTAGTAAATTCGTGGCCAGCCGGACATAAACGATGTAAAGCCTCTGGTTAATAATGCAATTGCGGCGCAAGGATAACAGAAAGCGCGCAAAATTTCTGTTGTTACCCGTCATACTTCAGGCTGTAGCGAAACGCGCTACAGTTCCTGTTACTGACGCTTTTTTTCATAAAAGGTTCTTTTAATGGCCAATAATACCACTGGGTTAACGCGTATCATCAAAGCCGCCGGCTATTCATGGAAAGGTTTCCGTGCCGCGTGGATCAACGAAGCTGCATTTCGCCAGGAGGGCGTCGCCGCAATCATCGCGGTGATCGTCGCCTGTTTCCTTGATGTTGATGCTATTACCCGCGTACTTCTTATCGGTTCCGTGCTTCTGGTGATGATAGTGGAAATTCTTAATAGCGCTATTGAGGCCGTTGTTGATCGCATAGGTTCAGATTTCCACGAGCTTTCTGGCCGCGCAAAAGACATGGGCTCTGCTGCCGTGCTGCTGGCGATTATCACTGCCGTTATCACCTGGGTCACGCTGCTTTGGTCACATTTCCGATGAGCCTCGAGGAATAATTAAGTCCCTGGTTTTTTGTGCAGTTTTTGGTTCCAAAATCGCCTTTGACTGTATATACTCACAGCATAACTGTATATACACCCAGGGGGCGGAATGAAAGCGTTAACGACCAGGCAGCAAGAGGTGTTTGATCTCATCCGGGATCATATCGGCCAGACGGGTATGCCACCCACGCGTGCGGAAATCGCGCAGCGTCTGGGCTTCCGTTCTCCGAATGCTGCTGAAGAACACCTGAAAGCGCTGGCGCGTAAAGGCGTGATTGAGATTGTTTCAGGCGCGTCACGCGGTATCCGCCTGCTGGTGGAAGAAGAGACGGGCATTCCGCTGATAGGCCGTGTTGCTGCCGGTGAGCCTTTACTGGCACAGCAGCATATTGAAGGCCACTACCAGGTCGATCCTGGCATGTTCAAACCGAGCGCTGATTTCCTGCTGCGCGTCAGCGGTATGTCGATGAAAGACATCGGTATTCTTGACGGCGATCTGCTTGCAGTGCACAAAACGCAGGATGTGCGTAACGGCCAGGTGGTTGTCGCGCGCATTGATGATGAAGTCACCGTCAAGCGTCTGAAAAAACAGGGGAACACTGTTCAGCTACTGCCTGAAAACAACGAGTTCTCCCCGATTGTGGTCGATCTCCGCGAACACAACTTCTCTATCGAAGGACTGGCGGTTGGGGTCATTCGCAACGGCGAATGGCTGTAACCTCTTCCTGACAGGCTATGGCGCCGCTGTAGCCTGCTTCATTCTCGACTCCCGGTATTTTTCATGTCACTGCTGACGGCATCCGATAAGGCATTGTGGCGTCTTGCTCTGCCGATGATTTTCTCCAATATTACCGTTCCCTTGCTGGGTCTGGTCGATACTGCCGTTATTGGCCACCTTGATTCGCCTGTTTATCTTGGCGGCGTGGCGATTGGCGCGACGGCAACCAGCTTCCTGTTTATGCTGCTGCTCTTTTTGCGCATGAGCACCACCGGGCTCACGGCCCAGGCTTATGGTGCAAAAGATCCGCTGCGTCTGGCGCGCGCGCTGGTCCAGCCGCTGATCCTTGCGCTCGGTGCAGGGGCGTTAATCGTTTTATTTCGTACGCCCCTGATCGACCTTGCGCTCCATGTTGTCGGCGGCAGCGAGGCGGTACTGGCTCAGGCGCGACGTTTCCTTGAAATCCGCTGGCTCAGCGCGCCCGCCTCGCTGGCAAACCTGGTTCTGCTGGGGTGGCTCCTGGGCGTTCAGTACGCCCGTGCACCAGTGATTTTGCTGGTGGTAGGCAACCTTCTCAACATTGTGCTGGATGTCTGGCTGGTAATGGGCCTGCATATGAACGTGCGGGGTGCGGCGCTGGCGACGGCAATTGCCGAATACGGAACCTTTATTATTGGCCTGTGGATGGTCTGGCGCGTGCTGGCGATGCGCGGCATCTCCCTGGCGCTGCTCAAAACCGCATGGCGCGGCAATATCCGTAGGCTGCTGGCGCTTAATCGTGACATCATGCTGCGCTCGCTGCTGCTTCAGCTCTGCTTCGGCGCGCTGACGGTTTTCGGGGCGCGACTGGGGCCAGAAATCGTCGCGGTCAACGCGGTATTGATGACGCTACTGACCTTTACCGCCTACGCGCTGGACGGTTTTGCCTATGCGGTAGAAGCGTATTCCGGGCAGGCTTACGGCGCGCGCGAAAGCGGGCAGCTGCGGGACGTCTGGCGGGCAGCCTGCCGCCAGTCGGGACTGGTGGCGCTGGCGTTCGGCCTGGTTTATGCCTGCCTTGGTGAGCAAATCGTCGCGTTGCTTACGTCTATCCCTGCGCTGCGCGAGCTGGCGAGTCACTATCTCATCTGGCAAGTCATCTTACCGGTGGTCGGCGTCTGGTGTTATCTGCTGGACGGCATGTTTATTGGTGCGACGCGCGGAGCGGAAATGCGCAACAGCATGGCAGTCGCGGCGGCAGGGTTTGGCCTGACGCTGCTGACGCTTCCCTGGCTGGGTAATCACGGTTTGTGGCTGGCCCTGGCCGTTTTCCTCTCGCTGAGAGGGATATCGCTGGCTTTTATCTGGCATCGCCACTGGCAAAACGATACCTGGTTCCCTTCACGTCACGATATATCGTGACGGTTAAAGATTCCGAATATGAAATCAACTGCCGAATCCTTAACTACAATAATTATCACGTCCAGCAGAAAAGAACGTAACGGACGTTACGACCCGACGCTTAACTAAGAGGACACGATGATGAATAAAGACGAAATCGGCGGCAACTGGAAGCAGTTCAAAGGTAAAGCGAAAGAACAGTGGGGTAAGCTGACTGATGACGATATGACCGTCATTGAAGGTAAACGCGATCAGCTTGTCGGTAAAATTCAGGAACGTTACGGCTACGCGAAAGACCAGGCGGAAAAAGAAGTGGGCGACTGGGAAAAACGCAACGACTACCGCTGGTAACCGGGCTATACCCGCAAGTACAAGGAAGTACACCCTGAGGGCGGCCATGAGCCGCCTGTTCTTTTGCCGTTAACGCGGTTTTTTCTTCACAAGAATAGAGTGGTCGTGCTGACACGCGTCCTGATGACGACAGGCTTCCACTTCCACGCAGGCAGAGCACAGTCCGTGCGCTTCAATCACGTTATGACGCAGGGCAAAACCCATTTTTGCTGCCAGCGTATGCATAATATCTTCCACACCTTCCGCAACCTCTTCTTTCACCACGCCGCAGCGGTCACAGATAAACATCGCCGATGTGTGGGTGGGCTGATCGAACAGATGGCACAACACATAGCTGTTTGTGGACTCAACCTTATGCACGAACCCTTGTTCCAGCAGGAAATCCAGCGCGCGATACACGGTCGGTGGCTTCGCCTGCGGCTCGCTTTCGCGGAGCAGGTCGAGCAGATCGTAGGCGCTGATAGCACCCTGCTGCAGGCTCATCAGACGTAAGACTTCAAGGCGCTGCGGAGTCAGGCGCACATTGCGTTGCGCACATAGCTTTTCGGCCTGCGCTAACAGCTCTTTTGTGGACTTATCCATTTAGCACCCCGGATGTTATAGGACGGAAACCCCCACTTTATCATGTTCTGGTAAAAACGCCGAGATCCGCCAGTCTGTGCTATACCTGACCCATTACAAACCGGGAAATAAACAATGAAAAAACCTGACTGTATTCGGCACTGGCGCGACGTTGAAGGCGCGGATGATTCGACCTACCCAGATAGCGATGAGCGTTTTTCTATCGGCGCCCCGTTGGCTCGCAAGCTTGGGCTCGGGCGCATTGGTATCCATCATGAGCGTTTACCGCCCGGGCGCAGGACGTCCTATCCGCATGCGGAAAGCGATGAAGAAGAGTTCGTTTATGTGCTCGAAGGTCATCCAGAAGCGTGGATTAATGGCTATTTATGGAAACTTGAACCGGGCGACAGCGTGGGGTTTCCTGCCGGAACGGGTATTTGCCATACCTTTATCAACAACACGGACGAAGAGGTGCGGTTACTGGTCGTTGGCGAGGCGAATAAGAAGCACAACCGCATCTACTATCCGCTCAACCCCGTTTATGCCGCTACCCGTGAGGATCGCTGGGTAGACCACCCGCCCCAGTTTTTTGGACCGCATGATGGAAAACCTGGGAAAAAATAATTTCCTCTTCTATAAATATTGAGGGCCGTCACAAAATACAACAGGCCGTAAGGAAGTTTTACTTAGGGATAGAAATAGCGGGTCTTTTACTACTTATTCACAGCAATAGTTCGTTCCTGTTTGGGTGATAACAGACAGGGGTTATTTCATAACAGACTATAACGGGCATACTGTGAAAAAAAATTTTAAATTTTCGGTGGTTAGTATCGCTGTTTCCTTGTTTATGGCAAATCAGGCGGGAGCAGCCAATACCTGGACAGAATCACGTAGCGACGCAATGGGTGGCACTGGCGTTGCCTCCGGGAGCTATGGTAGCGGGGCGTTAATCAACCCCGCGTTGCTGGCAAAGGCAAAACCGGACGATGATGTGACGGTCATTTTGCCGTCCGTTGGCGTACAGGTGACGGATGAGGACAATCTGCAGGACGAGATTGATACCATCAACGACAAAATTAATCATTATAAGGATGTGGTTGATAACCTTACGCCAATTCAGGTTATCACCAATCCGTTAGGCTCCATCAACCAGTTCCAGGGCGCGGCCAAAGATCTTGCCGATGAGCTTGACTACCTCAAGGGCAAAACCGCACGCGCGGCGGCAGGCGCTGGGCTTGCCGTGAGTATCCCTAACGATGTGCTTTCCGTGGCCTTTATGGCGAAAGGGTACGCCCATGGCAGGGTGAGTTCGTCTATCGATCAGCAGGATATTGATTATCTGCGCGGTATTCAACGAAGCAATCTGGTGGCTGCCGGTGTTGCCCTGGACGCTGCGCTGAACGGCACGGATCAGATCACTAAAAATCTCAACTCAACGGCGTCTGGCCGGGCAGCGATTGTGTCCGACTATGGTGTTGCCGTTGCCCGTCAGTTTGACCTCGGCGGCGTCCCGGTTTCCGTGGGCGTGACGCCAAAACTGCAAAAAACCTGGGTCTATAACTACACCACGTCAATCTACGATTACGACAGTAACAAGTGGAACGACAGCCGCTACCGCACGGACGACACGGGCTTTAACGTCGATGCCGGTATTGCGGCTGATTTCGGCGAACACTGGACCGTTGGCGTGAGCGGCCAAAACCTGATGTCGCGCGATATCGACACCAAAGATATCCGTATCCGCAACGGGCGCACGGGAGAAGTGGTGAGCTATAAAGACACCTACCAGATCCGTCCGCTGGTGACCGCCGGTGCCGCCTGGCACAACGACCTGGTGACGCTGACCGCCGATGGCGATCTGACGGAAACCAAAGGCTTCAAGAGCGAAGATACGTCGCAGTACGTGGGGGTCGGTGCCGAGGTTACGCCGCTCAGCTGGCTGGCGGTGCGTGCGGGTTATCGCGCGGACGTGAAGGGTAACGACAGCAATGTCTTTACCGGCGGTGTCGGTTTCGCGCCGTTCAGTACCGTTCATGTTGATCTGATGGGCCTGTACGGCGAGGACGAAACCTGGGGTGCCGGGGCTCAGCTGAGCATGACGTTCTAAAGTCCACCGGAGGCGCTGCGCCTCCGGCTTTTCTTTGTGCTATAGTAGCGCCCCTTTTCCACCAGATGCTTAAAACTTCGCCATGTCGTCAGAATTACAGACCGCTTTCCCTGCACACCGTTTCTCCATTGCGCCGATGCTCGACTGGACGGACAGACACTGCCGCTATTTCCTGCGCCAGCTCTCCCGCCATACGCTGCTGTACACCGAAATGGTGACCACGGGCGCAATCATTCACGGGAAGGGCGACTATCTGGCCTATAGCGAAGAAGAGCATCCGGTTGCCCTGCAGCTGGGCGGCAGCGATCCGGCCGCGCTGGCGCAGTGCGCGAAGCTGGCGGAAGAACGCGGCTACGACGAGATCAACCTGAACGTTGGCTGCCCGTCCGATCGCGTGCAGAACGGCATGTTTGGCGCCTGTCTGATGGGGAATGCACAGCTGGTAGCGGACTGTATCAAGGCGATGCGCGATGTGGTCTCTATTCCGGTCACGGTCAAAACCCGTATCGGCATTGACGATCAGGACAGCTACGAATTCCTGTGCGACTTCATCAACATGGTATCCGGGAAAGGCGAGTGCGAGATGTTCATCATTCACGCGCGAAAAGCCTGGCTCTCCGGCCTCAGCCCGAAAGAGAACCGTGAGATCCCGCCGCTGGACTATCCGCGCGTGTATCAACTGAAGCGTGACTTCCCGCACCTGACGATGTCCATCAACGGTGGCATCAAGTCGCTGGAAGAGGCCAAAGCGCATCTGGCGCATATGGATGGCGTGATGGTCGGGCGCGAGGCGTATCAGAACCCGGGCATTCTGGCGACGGTCGATCGCGAAATCTTTGGTATCGAAGGCGCGGACACCGATCCGGTTGCGGTCGTGCGTGCGATGTACCCTTACATTGAGCGCGAGTTGAGCAATGGTACCTATCTCGGCCATATCACCCGCCATATGCTTGGTCTGTTCCAGGGGATTCCGGGCGCGCGCCAGTGGCGCCGCTACCTGAGCGAGAATGCGCATAAAGCCGGTGCCGATATTGAGGTGCTGGAACATGCGCTGCGACTGGTGGCGGACAAGCGATAACTTTCGCTAAAAGTTCGTCAAATTCACCACGCCCTGCGAACGTTCGCGGGGCGTTTTGCTTTAATAACAACAGTTTAATACTGGCATGATTCTTGTAATGCTGACTGCATTACTCAGGAACTCGTGGGAGAGCACCATGCTGGAACTACTTTTTGTGATTGGCTTTTTTGTCATGCTGTTAGCGACAGGCGTTTCGCTGCTCGGCATTCTGGCGGCTATCGTGGTGGCGACGGTGGTCATGTTTATTGGCGGACTGTTTGCGCTGACGATCAAACTGTTGCCGTGGCTACTGCTGGCCATTGCGGTCGTGTGGGTGATTCGGGCGATTAAAGCGCCAAAAGTGCCCAGTTATCAGCGCAATAACCGCTTCCGTTACTAAGGTATTGAGGGGTTCGTCACATACTTGTAACTTTTCCGGCGGCATGGCTTAGAACAGAATAGGATTTAGTTATCGAATCTGTCACTATGACTGCCGTTAAAGAATTCATCGAGCTGTACCCTACATACAGCCGAACTAAAAAAAGAAAGGGCTTCCCACGGGAAGCCCAATTTCTTTTTGGGGCTCAGGGAATCAACAAGCTCGACCCCTGCGTCGCCCGGCTCTCCAGCACCTCATGCGCGCGCCGCGCATCGGTCAACGCGAATTTCTGCGCATCAGCCACATCCACTTTGATGACGCCGCTGGCGATCAGCGAGAACAGCTCGTTGCTGGCTTCCTCAAGTTCTTCCCGGTTGGTGATGTATCCTTGCAGGGAAGGGCGAGTCACATACAGCGAACCTTTCTGGTTCAGTATGCCGAGGTTAACGCCGGTTACCGCGCCTGACGCATTGCCGAAGCTGACCATCAGACCACGGCGCTGCAGACAGTCCAGCGACGCTTCCCATGTGTCTTTCCCCACCGAGTCATACACCACGCGCACTTTTTTGCCGCTGGTGATCTCCTTCAGCCGCTCAACAATGCTCTCTTCACGGTAGTTAATCACCTGCCAGGCGCCTGCCTGCAGCGCGCGCTGCGCTTTTTGTGCATTTCCGACGGTGCCGATAAGCTTCGCGCCCAGTGCCTTTGCCCACTGACAGGCGATGAGCCCGACGCCACCCGCTGCGGCATGGAACAGGAACTGCTCGTCGGGTTTAATTTCATAGGTTTTGCGCAGCAGGTAGTAAACCGTCAGGCCTTTCAGGAACGAGGCCGCCGCCTGCTCAAAGGAGATGGCGTTAGGCAGCAGGGCGGCTTTATCCGCCGGAACGTTGTGGACGGAGCTGTAAGCGCCCAGCGCAGACTGCGCGTATACCACGCGATCGCCCTCTTTAAAATGCTTAACCGCGCTGCCCACTTTAACGACGACACCGGCCGCCTCGGTGCCCAGGCCGCTCGGCATTGACGGCGGCGGATAGAGACCGCCGCGAATATAGGTGTCGATGTAGTTAATGCCGATGGCTTTGTTTTCAACCTGCACTTCGTTTTCGCCAGGCGCGGCAGGTGTGAACTCCACCGCTTTCAGTACGTCTGGCCCACCGTGTTTCTGGAATTCAATGCGCGTTGCCATGCTCCCTCCGTAAGAAAAATATGGTAATCTTTCGACCCACTCTTTATCTCGGTAACTCCATTCACTATGGCAGGAAACAAACCCTTCAACAAACAGACTGAACCTCGCGAGCGTGATTTCCAGGTCGCAGGGTTAAAGGTCCCGCCGCACTCGATTGAAGCGGAACAGTCGGTGTTGGGCGGTTTAATGCTGGATAACGAGCGCTGGGACGACGTCGCCGAGCGCGTCGTGGCGGAAGATTTCTACACCCGCCCGCACCGCCACATCTTTACTGAAATGGCGCGCCTGCAGGAATCGGGCAGCCCGATCGACCTGATCACGCTCGCGGAATCGCTGGAGCGTCTTGGTCAGCTCGACAGCTGCGGCGGGTTTGCCTATCTGGCGGAACTGTCAAAAAACACGCCTAGTGCGGCGAACATCAGCGCTTATGCTGATATCGTGCGCGAACGTGCCGTCGTCCGCGAGATGATCTCGGTGGCGAATGAGATCGCCGAGGCCGGTTTTGATCCGCAGGGGCGCACCAGCGAAGACCTGCTCGACCTGGCTGAATCCCGCGTCTTTAAAATCGCCGAAAGCCGCGCCAATAAAGACGAAGGCCCAAAAAACATCGCCGATGTCCTCGACGCCACCGTTGCCCGTATTGAACAGCTGTTCCAGCAGCCGCACGACGGTGTGACCGGGGTAAACACCGGCTATGACGATTTGAACAAGAAAACCGCCGGCCTGCAGCCGTCGGATTTGATTATCGTCGCCGCGCGTCCGTCTATGGGTAAAACTACCTTTGCGATGAACCTCGTCGAAAACGCGGCGATGTTGCAGGATAAGCCGGTGCTGATCTTCAGCCTTGAGATGCCCTCCGAGCAGATTATGATGCGTTCTCTGGCGTCGCTGTCGCGCGTAGATCAGACCCGCATTCGTACCGGCCAGCTCGATGATGAAGACTGGGCGCGCATCTCCGGCACCATGGGCATTCTGCTGGAAAAACGTAACATCTATATCGATGACTCGTCCGGCCTGACGCCGACGGAAGTGCGCTCCCGCGCGCGCCGTATCGCCCGTGAACACGGTGGCATCGGCCTCATCATGATCGACTACCTTCAGCTGATGCGCGTCCCGTCGCTTTCCGACAACCGTACGCTTGAAATTGCGGAGATTTCCCGCTCGCTCAAGGCGTTAGCCAAAGAGCTGCACGTACCGGTAGTCGCGCTGTCGCAGCTGAACCGCTCTCTGGAACAACGTGCCGACAAGCGCCCGGTCAACTCTGACCTGCGTGAGTCCGGCTCCATCGAGCAGGATGCCGACTTAATTATGTTTATCTACCGTGATGAGGTTTATCACGAGAACAGCGACCTGAAAGGGATCGCCGAAATTATTATTGGTAAACAACGTAACGGCCCAATCGGGACGGTGCGTCTGACCTTTAACGGACAGTGGTCGCGTTTCGACAACTATGCCGGTCCTCAATATGATGATGAGTAATTTCTAAGGAATTCAAATGCAAGCGGCAACTGTTGTTATTAACCGCCGCGCTCTGCGACACAACCTGCAACGTCTGCGTGAACTGGCGCCTGCCAGCAAGCTCGTTGCAGTCGTGAAAGCGAACGCTTACGGACACGGTCTTCTTGAGACCGCGCGAACGCTCCCCGATGCCGACGCCTTTGGCGTCGCCCGTCTTGAAGAAGCCCTCCGCCTGCGCGCGGGCGGTATTACTCAACCCATACTGCTCCTCGAAGGCTTTTTCGAAGCCAGCGATCTGCCGACCATTGCTGACCAGCATCTGCACACGGCGGTACATAACGAAGAACAGCTAACCGCACTCGAAACCGCCGAACTGAGCGAGCCGGTGACCGTCTGGATGAAGCTCGACACGGGCATGCACCGTCTTGGCGTGCGTCCGGAAAGCGCGGAAGCGTTTTATCAGCGTTTATGCCGGTGCAAAAACGTGCGTCAGCCGGTGAATATCGTCAGCCACTTCGCCCGTGCCGATGAGCCCGAGTGCGGTGCGACCGAGCGCCAGCTGGATATCTTTAACACCTTCTGCGAAGGCAAGCCGGGGATGCGCTCGATTGCGGCATCCGGCGGGATTCTGCTGTGGCCTCAGTCGCATTTCGACTGGGCGCGACCGGGCATCATTCTCTACGGCGTGTCGCCGCTGGAGAACAAACCCTGGGGGCCGGACTTTGGCTTCCAGCCGGTCATGTCGCTGGTCTCTAACCTGATTGCTGTGCGTGACCATAAAGCAGGTGAGCCTGTGGGCTACGGCGGTACCTGGACCAGCGAGCGTGATACCCGTCTCGGCGTGGTGGCGATGGGTTATGGTGACGGCTATCCGCGCGCCGCGCCTTCGGGCACGCCGGTTCTGGTCAACGGTCGCGAGGTGAAGATTGTTGGCCGCGTGGCGATGGACATGATTTGTGTCGATCTCGGGCCTGAAGCCCAGGATAAGCCCGGCGACGATGTCGTGATGTGGGGGGAAGGTTTGCCCGTTGAACGCATTGCTGAAATTACGAAAGTGAGTGCTTACGAACTTATCACGCGCCTGACGTCAAGGGTGGCGATGAAGTACATCGACTGAGACTCGCAGATAGTCGTCCAACGGCATTAGCTGCCGTTGGACGCATAACGCTTATTTCAACACGTTATAGATCGCCTGATTAGTCAAATAATCCGACGCGAGCCCTGACTCCGGACTGAAGCGCGAACCCTGGATGGACGAGAACCGTTTTCCGGTGCTGCCCAGCGAGACATAGCGCTCCCCCCCATCGTTTTCCGAAATGGTGTACACCTTTTTCTGCATCTCGGCGAATAGCGGAGCGTTACGCTGAATGGACTGGTGCAATTCCAGCAGCTGCACTCCATCCAGATTGAGCTTTTTATCCAGCGTGACGCCCCATCTTTGCAGGCAAACTTCTGCAAAATGACGCACGATCGTGCCGGGCTCATGGACCACTTTTTCCCCGCTATTCCCATTGGCCGAAGCATTCCCCACCAGCGTAGCGTGGCGACCAGACATGGGATAAATATGTACTTTTGTCGCGCTATCGGTCTGTGGAATGACGCACGAGAAACCTTTTGATCGCTCATGTCTGGCATAGAAAGCCACATACTCCTTAACGTTGCTGCCCAGAGTGACTTTGTCCGCCTGGAAATTACCCATACCCGGAACGGGATCGACCGCAAAAATATTCACCGGAATCGTCGTTAAAAGGGGATCGGCAAGCATTGCATTGGCAAGCATATGACAGCTAATTCCGCCCCGGCTCCACCCAACAAGGTTCACCTGAGTGGGTAGGATCTGACCCTGGCGGAAGGTTTTGATGATTTGCTGCTGCAGCGCCTGCTGTGTCACTTTACGATCGCCATAGTCATATTTGCGCCACCAAAAGGAACCGGTAACCTCAACGTCCTGAATCGGCACGCCCGCCTTTTTAAGCTGCTCATAGTTTTCTTTTGTGAGCTTCTCACGCTGCCAGTCAACGTGGCCTTTGATAATATTAATCGCATGCTGAACATTCTCATTCCAGCCGCTGCCCAGAAGCTGGGCGCGAAGCTGAGAATATTCTCCGCTTTTGACCCAAAGCTCATCGCTTTGTAGATTGCCGCTCCCCGGGCCATCAAGAATGACCCATTCGGCGAACTCTTTACCCTTGTTATTGGCTGCCAGAGAAGAGATGAGCTCGCCGTTCCAGTAATTAGCATGAGACTCATCAAATTTATTAGATCCAGTACCACAGAAATACACTGTTAGTATTGTCATAAATGACCTCATTGAAATATTAATATGTAGGTGGATGGCACGCGTGCAGTTAAATAATATGTGCCAGCAATTTTTCGGGGAATATGCTATTAAGCCCAGGCTATTTTTGATAATGATAAGGTAGTTCTTAATTAAACATGGCTATGTTTAATGTGTAGTACTGCTTAACTTTTTGCTTTGGGTATATGACGTTTGCCTTATGCCGAATGCTGTTTTTACAGTTTTGTAATAGCACGCATACTTAATTTCGGAATAAGTTGGTTGAATAATCTAAGAAAATACATTTCACACGGGGTTATGCTACGATGAATATATTAATGATCGATGAGTTACCGATCTTCATTCACGGTATGAAAACAGAGCTGGAACGCGTAATGCCGGAATGCACTGTTTTTGCAGCGAACAATTTTGAAGATGCACACGCAATTTTAACCTCTATGCCAGTCAGCATTATTTTGCTGGATGGTGAAATGAAGTGCCGTGATTTTATCACTAATTTGATGACAAACTGGCCTGAGCTACCGATCGTGGTGATGTTACGAAAAACGACGGATAAGATATTCAACTTCTACATCCGCCAAAGCATTAAGGGCATTTTTACCAAGGATCTCCCCGCCGAGAAAATCAGCCAGATACTTTGCATGGTCTTCTCGGGGGTGGTCTGTTTTCCGGAGCAAGCCGTGGTCCAGCGAGAACAACCCACTGGTGGTTTGCCGATCTACTCCCTGAGTCGTCGGCAGAAGGAAGTTCTTAAGCTGCTGGCGAATGGAGGAACAAATAAACAGATCAGCCGGCAATTGAATATCAGTGCAGGTACGGTCAAAGTACATCTTGAATCCATCTTTCACCGATTACAGGTCAACAATCGGACACAGGCCGCAATGCTCTATTTTAAATATATGTCTAATTAGCCGATTTTCAGCAAAGCGAAGGGCTGCAGTCAAAATGCGTTAAAAGAAAAGCGCAACAGACAGACCTCTGTTGCGCTTTGTTTTTTAACGGTATTGAGATTTAAAATAATATACTACCACCACCAGCGTTCCGAAGTCCTGCAATAGCCAGAATGGAAAGCTGTCACTCAGTATATCAGCACCGGTAAGAATAAATTTCATGTTTAAGCTGCTCTCACCAAAAAAACCAAAGGCGAGGGCGGCTAAGCCAATTTTACACATTACCGGCAGGGCATGGACTCTTCGGCTAAAGGCGGCAAACAAAATCAGCAGCGATGTTATCAGGTCGACGAAGATAATAAAGGGAAGCACCCAGCCATTCATTATGTTAAGCATTTATTCTCCATCGGGTTTGTTGTGGGTTAAATCAGACGGAGAAAGTGATTCATGTCTGACTTTACTTTTGATGACGCTTGCAACATCAAAAATATCGCGTTGTTCATGCCGGCGAAAAAAGTTTGCCAGCCAGACGATCAGGCCATTACTCATTGCCCCGAGGATATACCCTAAACCAAGCGTGATATCGGCCTGATTAAGATCTATCTTTAACCAGCGGGCTGCTAATCCACCTAATGCGACGGCCGCGCCCATGCTGATTCCACCAAAAATAATGCCTGCCATAAATCGGCTGTGCTGGTGCAATCGCTGCGGTTGCCAGAAAAACGAGATACTGACGCCGCCGAATAAACCTGAAAAAGCCAGCAAGGCTTCACTGATGAGGGTCGGGAGATAGATGTCAGACATATGTTCATCCTCTGCAAGGATAAATCCCCTCGGAAAAGGGGATTTATTATCGTAACGGGCGCTTATTATTGGCAGGGATCCAGCTCAACAATATGCTGATACTTATCGGTCGTAATAAAGCGCTGCTGACCTGACAGGCTGTAAATCAGACGCTTGGGAGAGCGATACCCCTTCACGACATCGACATCCGCGCTAAGCCAGGGCTGACTGGCAGGAAGAGCGCGATGGCTGTATTTATCGCCACCGATCCATTTTTGATGGGTGAGTTTCACTCCCCAAAGCGATTCGCTTTCACTTCCCGACCAGCCGAGGCGTTTAGCCTCCTCCGAGGTGATATAGCGATCGGGCAGGCGCCCAAAATTTTTTATATGACGAAGCGTTGTCGCCAGATCGGTCACGTTATTGACGGGCACCATACCCTGAGAAGATAAAAAGGCGTTGGCTTCCTTTATTTCCTCTTCGCAGGTTGGCATGGCAGCGGTTGCCTGTAACACGTTGAATAACGAAACAGACAGTACGGCCATTTTCACTATGGATAGTGGTTTCATTGTAATTTTCCTGTTGAATTAACTAAGAAATAGCTTCATTTCCGCCTCGCGGCGTCGGGTAAGCCCGGTCAAAACCTTACCGCCTGCCTTATTCCAGCTTTTGAACTGCAGTGCGGCGCCCTGGATATCGCCTGCGTTGAATTTTTTGAGCAGCGTGGATTTCTTTAAATTGCCCACGCCAAGGTTGAAGGCGAACGAAACCAGCGCGTCGAATTGGTTCTGTGTTGAAACGCTGTTCATCAGTTTTTTCACGCCGTCTTCGGTGCGTTTCAGATCTTTGCGCAGCAGATCTTTGGCTTCACCGGTGGTAATTTTGGTGAGCTTTTCCATCTCCTCTTTGAGGATCAAATGGCCGTAGCCGATGGTCCACAAACCTACGGCATCGCGATAACGCTCCAGCTTCAGCCCTTCAAACTGGCAAATCAGCTGAATACCCTTGTCACCTGTACGTTCTGGTTGTTTTTGCATTACGGAGTCTCCTCTGCTTTCGGGCGGGGAATCACCTTGTTGGTGTATTCGTCAATCAAACGCATGACGCTTTCCGGTGGCTCAAGTGCGGTAAATTGCATCTCTACATCGACGTGGCGGCTGTCACGCCCGCCTTTGTTATCGCTGGAAGGCGAAAGGCTGACGTGAAAGCGGCCAAATTCGTTTTCACCGGACTGGCGGGAAGGCGCCTGCATGCCTTCCGTGCGGATCGTCAGGTTGACCTTCATCTTTTCCAGCATCAGCCCGCGCGGTGTCGAAAGCGCGACTAAGGGCAGGTCAAAGTAGTGCTTTTCATCCAGCGCCAGCTGTACCGTGCGCGGTACCAACGAACCGTCTTCTGCGGGTTCGAAAAAGGGAGCCAGCGCTTTCATATACTGCTGAGCAATCAGTTCGTTGGCCGCAGTGGCCGCGTACTGCATCCCGCGCGTGATATCTTCAAGCGAGATCGGCACGCCGGGAATATCGGCTGGAGGCGATGGAGACGTGTTTTCCTGTACCGGCGGCGTACCTTCATCCTCTTTGCCCGTCTTATTTTCCGGCTCCTCATCCTTGCCGCCGCGCAGCCATTTTTTAAAAGACATATTTCGCTCCTGGAAAAAGGGCTACCCGAGTAGCCCCTGCGTTACGGAATCGCACGTATGTCGCGGCGTGGAAGATTATTGCGCGGCGACAGGCTTGGTTTTGGCGTTGGTCAGGTAATCAATCACGCGCTGCAGAGCTTCAGGTGGCTCCTGGCGTTTAATCTGGGTATGAATGGAATATTTCGCGCGTGTATCGGTCGAACGGGTCTGCTCCGATTTATGGGAGACCTTGCCGGTCATTTTCGCTTTGAAAACGCCCCAGCCGATGGACGCTTCCACGGAAGCCTCCGCTTCGGTGCTGCTGGAACTGGCTTCGCTCTGGCTCACTTCCAGTTCAAAGTCGATGGTGCCGTCCTCGATGCAGATGATAGGGTGGGTGACCGCCGCCAGGAGCGGAATACTCATCTTGCGGGTCACGCTGCCTTTATTGACCCCCTGTTCGTCTACCACGGTTTCGTCGTAATCGAACTCGATCGCGACAGCTTTGCCGTCTTTAATACAGACGGAGAGCAGGAAGTCGGTATAGGACTTGCTCGCCTGGACCTGTGCTTTGATCATCGCCTGCAGCGGACCGCCGATCATATGTTCCAGCGGCAGGGCGTTAATAACTGAACCAATAAATTGTGAATCCATGATGTGAACTCCTTGAATCAGTGAATGCGCGGTTGCGCAGGAGCCACATTACGGAAAGCGAGAAGGGGAAAATATTGGGTAAATGTCATGGCGAGAGGACGCAAAAAACCTATGCCGATCGCAGGATAATCTTAAGGGGTGGTGTTGAGTGATATTCCGGTTTATTGTTGAAATCCCTGCCTCATCGAATTCCGGAGAACCATCGCGTGTTTCAGAAAGTTGACGCCTATGCCGGCGACCCTATCCTCTCCTTAATGGAGCGTTTCAAAGAAGATCCTCGCAGCGACAAAGTGAACCTCAGCATCGGTCTGTATTACAACGAGGATGGTATCATTCCTCAGTTAAAAGCCGTTGCCGAAGCCGAAGCGCGTCTGAACGCTGTTCCACACGGTGCTTCTCTTTATCTGCCGATGGAAGGGTTAAACGCCTACCGCAACACCATCGCTCCGCTGTTATTCGGTGCCGATCACGCGGTGCTCGCGCAAAAACGCGTGGCGACCATCCAGACGCTGGGCGGCTCGGGTGCGCTGAAAGTGGGTGCAGACTTCCTGAAAAAATACTTCCCGGATTCAGGCGTGTGGGTCAGTGACCCGACGTGGGAAAACCACGTTGCGATCTTCGAGGGCGCAGGTTTCAGCGTGGCGACCTATCCGTGGTTCGACAGCGAAACGAACGGCGTGCGCGTCGAAGCACTGCTGGAAAAACTGAACACCCTGCCGGCGCGCAGCATTGTGCTGCTGCATCCATGCTGCCATAACCCGACCGGGGCGGATCTCACCAACGCCCAGTGGGATGCGGTGATTGAGGTACTGAAGGCCCGCGACCTGATTCCGTTCCTCGACATTGCCTACCAGGGCTTTGGCGCGGGCATGGAAGAAGATGCTTACGCCATCCGCGCCGTGGCCAGCGCAGGTCTGCCAGCGCTGGTAAGTAACTCCTTCTCTAAAATCTTCTCCCTGTACGGTGAACGCGTTGGCGGTCTGTCCGTGGTCTGTGAAGACGCCGAAGCGGCGGGTCGCGTGCTCGGCCAGCTGAAGGCGACGGTGCGCCGTATTTACTCCAGCCCGCCAAACTTTGGTGCGCAGGTGGTGGCGACGGTTCTCGGCGACGAACAGCTGAAAGCGTCCTGGCTTGCCGAAGTGGAAGCGATGCGTAAGCGCATCCTGTCCATGCGTCAGGAGCTGGTTAACGTGCTGAAAGAGGCCGTGCCGGGACATAACTTCGACTATCTGCTCAAGCAGCGCGGGATGTTCAGCTATACCGGACTGAGCGCGGCGCAGGTCGATCGCCTGCGCGAAGAGTTCGGCGTTTACCTGATCGCCAGCGGCCGTATGTGCGTGGCGGGACTGAATGCCAGCAACGTTCATCGCGTGGCGCAGGCCTTTGCTGCTGTAATGTAAGTACTTACTATTCGCTTCCCCCTCTCCCTGTAGAAGAGGGGCGGGGTGAGGGCATCTGGCCGCACAAAACCTTGCCCGGTGGCGCTTCGCTTACCGGGCCTACGGGCTGGGTGTTCTCCCTCTCCCTATGGGAGAGGGCTGGGGTGAGGGCATCTGACCGCACAGAAACCTTGCCCGACGCTTTGTGATCATCTTCTTTTTATTCAGCTTCATAAGCAAAAACTCCTTCCCTTCACCTCCCGCTGGGGTTATGGTCGGATAGTTTTTTGACCATCTACTCAAATTAAAACGATAACAAACTGAATATTCAGGGGAAAATATGCGCAAGATCACATTGGCGCTCAGCGCCGCCTGCTTATTGTTCTCGCTTAATAGCGCCGTCGTCGCGCGAGCTTCTGCCCCGACGCCGCTTTACACCGGCACCACCGCCGCCATTCTCGCCGAGCAGGCACCCATTCACTGGGTTTCCGTGGCCCAAATTGAAAACAGCCTGATCGGCCGCCCGCCAATGGCCGTGGGTTTTGACATTGACGATACAGTGCTGTTCTCAAGCCCCGGCTTCTGGCGCGGGAAGAAAACGTATTCACCCGACAGCGAAGCGTATCTTAAGAACCCGGAATTCTGGGAAAAAATGAATAACGGTTGGGACGAATTCAGCATCCCGAAAGAGGTAGCCCGTGCGCTTATTGCCATGCACGTGAAGCGTGGTGACAGCATCTACTTTGTTACCGGCCGCAGTCAGACCAAAACCGAAACCGTCTCTAAAACGCTGCAGGATGATTTCCAGATCCCGGCAACCAGCATGAATCCGGTCATTTTTGCCGGTGACAAAGAAGGGCAAAACACCAAAACCCAGTGGCTGGAAAAGAAAAATATCAAAGTATTCTACGGCGATTCGGATAACGACATCACCGCCGCGCATGACGTGGGAGCCAGAGGGATCAGGGTGTTGCGTGCCTCTAACTCCACGTATCGACCGCTGCCGATGGCCGGAAAGTTTGGCGAAGAGGTGATCGTCAACTCGGAGTATTAAGTACATGGCAGCGGGTTTGTCTCTTTTTTAATCAAATCTCGCTGCTGCGGGTTTTACCTTTCGTCTTCTTGCTGCACACTTAGAAAGATTCATCTTTCATCACGGAGCAGCACATGTGGTATCAACAGACCCTGACCTTAAGCGCTAAACCACGCGGATTTCACCTGGTGACGGATGAAGTCATCGGTCAACTCCGCGACCTGTCGCGGGTGAAAACGGGTTTGCTGCATCTGCTGCTTCAGCACACGTCCGCCTCTCTCACGCTTAATGAAAATTGCGATCCCACCGTCCGGTCCGACATGGAGCACCATTTTCTGAAGAGCGTCCCGGACAACGCGCCTTACGAGCATGACTATGAGGGGGCGGACGATATGCCTTCGCATATTAAATCCTCCCTGCTGGGCGTATCGTTGATGCTGCCGGTTCACAACGGGCGGTTGCTGTTGGGAACGTGGCAGGGGATCTGGCTGGGAGAGCATCGCATTCACGGTGGTTCGCGTAAAATTATCGCCACGCTACAAGGGGAATAAAGATGACAATTTCGGAGATACTTCAGTACTGCATGAGCAAGCCCGGCGCGGAGCAGAGCGTTCATAGCGACTGGAAAGCCACGCAGATTAAAGTGGGAGATGTCCTGTTTGCGATGGTGAAAGAGGTGGAAGGCCGTCCGGCGGCGTCGCTGAAAACCAGCCCTGAACTGGCGGATTTGCTACGTCAACAGCATGATGACGTGAGGCCGAGCAAGCACCTTAATAAGGCGCACTGGAGCACCGTCTATCTGGATGGATCGATTCCAGGCTCACAGATCTACTACCTGGTGGATGCGTCCTATCAGCAGGCGGTTGAGCTGCTGCCGGAAACCACCCGACAGCAACTCTCCGTGTGACAATTACAGCAACGGTTTAAGGAAGCGCGCGGTGTGCGAGGCTTCGCACTCTGCAACGGTCTCTGGCGTACCGGAGACGAGAATTTCACCGCCGCCGCTGCCGCCTTCCGGGCCGAGATCGACAATCCAGTCCGCGGTTTTAATCACGTCCAGGTTATGTTCGATGACCACGATAGTGTTGCCCTGATCGCGCAGCTGATGCAGAACCTCGAGCAGCTGCTGGATGTCGGCAAAGTGCAGGCCCGTAGTCGGCTCGTCCAGAATGTAGAGCGTCTGACCTGTGCCGCGTTTTGACAGCTCACGCGCCAGCTTCACGCGCTGCGCTTCACCGCCGGACAGCGTGGTTGCGGACTGTCCCAGACGAATGTAGGTCAGGCCTACGTCCATCAGCGTCTGCAGCTTACGCGCCAGCGCAGGGACGGCGTCAAAGAACTCGCGCGCCTCTTCTATGGTCATGTCCAGCACTTCGTGGATGGTCTTGCCTTTGTACTTAATCTCCAGCGTTTCGCGGTTATAGCGTTTGCCTTTGCACTGATCGCACGGCACGTAGATATCCGGCAGGAAGTGCATCTCAACCTTGATCACGCCGTCGCCCTGGCACGCTTCGCAGCGGCCACCGCGCACGTTAAAGCTGAAGCGTCCTGGCGTATAGCCGCGTGAACGCGCTTCCGGCACACCGGCAAAGAGTTCACGTACGGGCGTGAAGACGCCGGTATAGGTTGCTGGGTTAGAGCGCGGGGTACGGCCAATCGGGCTCTGGTCAATGTCGATAACTTTATCGAAATGCTCCAGACCCTGGATATCGCGGTACGGTGCAGGCTCGGCCAGCGTCGCGCCGTTCAGCGCCGTCTGCGCAATCGGGAACAGCGTATCGTTGATCAGCGTCGATTTACCGGAACCGGACACGCCGGTGATACAGGTAAACAGGCCAACCGGCAGCGTCAGGGTGACGTCTTTCAGGTTGTTGCCGCGCGCGCCGGTCAGCTTCAGCACTTTTTCCGGATCTGCCGCTACGCGCTGTTTCGGCACTTCAATCTTGCGCTTGCCGCTCATGAACTGGCCGGTCAGCGATTCGGGTACCGCCATAATGTCCTTCAGCGTCCCTTCCGCGACTACCTGACCGCCGTGCACGCCAGCGCCTGGGCCAATGTCGATGACGTGGTCAGCCGCGCGGATCGCATCTTCATCGTGCTCGACCACAATTACCGTGTTGCCGAGGTTGCGCAGGTGAACCAGCGTCCCGAGCAGGCGCTCGTTGTCGCGCTGGTGCAGGCCGATGGACGGCTCATCCAGCACGTACATCACGCCGACTAAGCCCGCGCCAATCTGGCTGGCCAGACGGATACGCTGGGCTTCACCGCCGGAGAGCGTTTCTGCCGAGCGGGAAAGCGTCAGGTAGTTCAGGCCGACGTTCACCAGGAACTTCAGGCGATCGCCGATCTCTTTCAGCACTTTTTCGGCAATTTTCGCGCGCTGGCCGGAGAGCTTCAGGTTGTTGAAGAAGTCCATCGCATGGCCGATGCTCATGTCTGAGATGGTCGGCAGCGCGGTGTTTTCCACAAACACGTGGCGCGCTTCGCGACGCAGACGCGTGCCCTCACAGGTGGCGCAGGAGCGGTTGCTGATGAACTTTGCCAGCTCCTCGCGCACCGCGCTGGATTCGGTCTCTTTGTAGCGGCGCTCCATGTTGTGCAGCACCCCTTCGAACGGGTGGCGACGCACGGAGGTATCGCCGCGATCGTTCATATACTTGAACTCGATGTTCTCTTTGCCGGAACCGAACAGGATCACTTTGTGCACGTTCGGGGTCAGGCTCGCCCACGGGGCTTCGACGTCGAACTTATAGTGCTCTGCCAGCGATTTCAGCATCTGGAAGTAGTAGAAGTTACGCTTGTCCCAGCCGCGAATGGCGCCGCCCGCCAGCGACAGTTCCGGGTTCTGAATCACGCGGTCCGGGTCGAAATACTGCTGGACGCCCAGGCCGTCACAGGTCGGGCATGCGCCCGCCGGGTTGTTGAATGAGAACAGGCGCGGTTCCAGCTCGCGCATGCTGTAGCCGCAAATCGGGCAGGCGAAGTTGGCGGAGAAGAGCAGCTCTTCCGCTTTTGGGTCGTCCATGTCGGAGACCACGGCCGTGCCGCCAGAGAGTTCCAGCGCCGTTTCAAAGGATTCCGCCAGGCGCGTGGCGAGATCGTCGCGCACCTTAAAGCGGTCAATCACCACTTCGATGGTGTGCTTCTTCTGCAGCTCCAGCTTTGGCGGATCGGACAGGTCGCACACCTCGCCGTCGATACGGGCGCGGATATAGCCCTGGCTTGCCAGGTTTTCCAGCGTTTTGGTGTGTTCGCCTTTTCGCTCTTTAATGATCGGCGCCAGCAGCATCAGGCGTTTGCCTTCCGGCTGCGACAGCACGTTATCCACCATCTGGCTGACGGTCTGGGCCGCCAGCGGGACGTCGTGGTCCGGGCAGCGCGGCTCGCCCACGCGGGCATACAGCAGACGCAGGTAGTCATGAATTTCGGTAATGGTACCGACCGTTGAACGCGGGTTATGCGAGGTGGACTTCTGCTCAATAGAGATAGCAGGAGACAACCCTTCAATGTGGTCGACATCCGGTTTTTCCATCAGCGACAGGAACTGACGCGCGTACGCAGAGAGCGATTCAACGTAACGACGCTGTCCTTCGGCATACAAAGTGTCGAAAGCCAGTGAGGATTTGCCAGACCCCGAAAGTCCGGTCACGACAATGAGTTTGTCGCGAGGGATTATGAGGTTGATATTCTTGAGATTGTGGGTGCGGGCGCCCCGAACTTCGATCTTATCCATTCACCTTTCCC
>OGYT01000158.1_pt1 | contig 51107 bp, 48 predicted proteins | sample 1576631 | NCBI WGS metagenome assembly OGYT01 (sample SAMEA3541588, study PRJEB24748) | human gut metagenome | biome: human gut; feature: human-associated habitat; material: faeces | place: China | collected 2012
TTACGATATGATATCTGGTACCTGGCAGGTCCTTTACTCTTCCTCCACGGATCAGAACAACGCTGTGCTCCTGAAGGTTATGACCTTCTCCTGGAATGTAGCTTGTTACTTCGATACCATTGGAAAGACGTACTCTGGCGATCTTTCTAAGTGCAGAGTTAGGTTTCTTAGGGGTAGCAGTCTTAACAGCGGTACAAACGCCACGCTTCTGTGGTGCAGATACGTCTGTTGCCTTCTTCTGTAAAGAGTTGTAACCCTTCTGCAGAGCTGGTGCAGTAGACTTCTTTGTGCTGGTCTGTCTTCCCTTTCTTACTAACTGGTTAAATGTTGGCATCCTTTTCACCTCCTGTGATATTGACTGTTGGTTGCTGTGTCTTTCAGCTTGTTGTTATGCAAAGAGCAAAGCACTTTGCACATACTTTTTTATTATAGCATGGTGAAAAAATCTGTCAAGTGGATTTTTTCAAAAATATTTGACAGTGGATTTTTTTCAAAATGTTGGCTCTGCTCTTTTGAAGGTATAAAAAACGGGAGCCGCAGCTTTTTCAGCCGGACTCCCGTATTCTATATCCTGATCCAGTCCTGGACCAGTTTTTCATTATTTTTATTACTCTTCGGTCTCGTCATCATCCTCAGATGCATCTTCGTTTTCGTCCATGTCCAGAACTTCTTCTGCTACATTGTCCTCAGAGATTTCAGAATCCTCGGCTCCATCCAGTGCGATCTCATCATCATCTGACATGGAGATTTCATCGTCTTCTGAAAGAAGTCTGTCATCTGTGTCCAGTTTCACATTGCGGTAACGCTTCATACCTGTACCAGCAGGAATTGGCTTACCGATGATTACGTTCTCCTTGATACCGATCAGATGGTCAACCTTACCGTTGATAGCAGCCTCTGTCAGAACCTTGGTGGTCTCCTGGAAGGATGCTGCTGATAAGAAGGAATCTGTTGCCAGGGATGCCTTGGTGATACCAAGCATTACCTGCTTGCCTTCTGCAGGCTGTTTGCCCTGTGCGATCAGTTCTTCATTCATTTCATTGAAATCAAGAACATCCATAGATACACCTGGGAGAACATTACTGTCACCGCTTTCTTCAATGCGGATCTTCTTTAACATCTGATGTACGATCATTTCGATATGCTTATCGTTGATCTCAACACCCTGAAGACGGTATACACGCTGAACTTCCTGGATCATGTAATCCTGTACAGCACGAACGCCCTTGATCTTTAAGATATCATGTGGGTTTACGCTACCTTCTGTCAGCTCATCACCAGCTTCAAGAACCTGGCCTTCCATTACCTTGATCCTGGATCCATAAGGGATCAGGTAGGTCTTGGAATTGCCGCTTTCCATATCTGTAACGGTAATCTCACGTTTCTTCTTTGTATCCTTAATGTCTACTACACCACCGAATTCAGTGATGATAGCAAGACCCTTTGGCTTACGTGCCTCAAAAAGCTCCTCAACTCGAGGAAGACCCTGTGTGATATCGCCGCCGGCAACACCACCGGTATGGAATGTACGCATGGTCAGCTGTGTACCAGGCTCACCGATAGACTGGGCTGCAATAATACCAACTGCTTCACCAACCTGTACAGGCTGTCCGGTTGCCATGTTTGCACCGTAGCACTTAGCACACACACCAATGTGGGACTTACAGCTTAATACAGTACGAATCTTAACAGTCTTACGTCCTAACTTGTTCAGAACCTTCATAACAGCTGCAGCACGCTTTGGTGTACACATGTGGTTAGCCTTGATCACTACTTCGCCGGTATCCGGATCTGTAATAGTCTCAGCAATATAACGTCCTGTGATTCTCTCTTCCAGGTCTTCGATCGTTTCGTTGCCGTCCATGAAAGCCTTGATCTCCATGTAAGGGATCTCTTTGCCTTCGCAGCAGTCAACTTCACGGATGATCAGATCCTGGGATACGTCTACCAGACGTCTGGTCAGGTAACCAGAGTCAGCAGTACGAAGAGCCGTATCGGACAGACCCTTACGTGCACCATGAGCAGAGATGAAGTACTCCAGTACATCAAGACCTTCACGGAAGTTAGACTTGATAGGAAGTTCGATGGTATGACCAGTTGTATCTGCCATCAGTCCTCGCATACCAGCTAACTGCTTGATCTGCTTATCAGATCCTCGCGCACCAGAATCAGCCATCATGAAGATGTTATTGTACTTATCCAGTCCTGTTAACAGGTCATGGGTCAGCTGATCATCGGTAGTCTTCCAGGTTTCGATAACTTCTTTATAACGTTCCTCCTCGGTAATAAGACCGCGGCGGTAGTTCTTAGCAATGTGATCTACAGTAGCCTGGGCATCAGCGATCAGCTTCGGCTTGCTTGCAGGTACAGTCATATCAGAAATAGATACAGTCATAGCTGCTCTTGTAGAGAACTTATAACCGATTGCCTTGATATCATCCAGTGTAACAGCAGTCTGGGTAGCACCGTGTACATTGATGACTTTTTCAAGGATCTGCTTTAACTGCTTCTTAGCTACATGGAAGTCAACTTCCAGTTTTAATTCATTTTCAGGAATACTTCTGTCTACAAAGCCTAAATCCTGAGGAATGATCTCATTGAAGATAAAACGTCCAATAGTGGATTCGATCACACCAGTCTTAACAGTGCCATCTGGCATTGTCTTGGAAACTCTTACCTTAACTCTGGAATGAAGAGTTGCCTCCTGGTTATCATATGCCAGGATCGCTTCGTTTACACTCTTGAAGATCATGCCTTCGCCCTTAGCGCCAGGACGTTCCTGGGTCAGATAGTAAATACCAAGTACCATATCCTGTGAAGGAACGGCTACAGGACCACCATCAGACGGTTTTAACAGGTTGTTCGGGCTTAACAGAAGGAAACGGCACTCTGCCTGTGCTTCTACGGACAGAGGAAGATGAACTGCCATCTGGTCACCGTCGAAGTCGGCGTTGAACGCTGTACAAACAAGTGGGTGCAGCTTAATAGCTTTACCTTCTACCAGGATCGGTTCGAATGCCTGGATACCAAGTCTGTGCAGTGTAGGAGCACGGTTTAACATAACCGGATGCTCTTTAATAACATCTTCCAGAACATCCCACACTTCTGTCTGAAGCTTTTCAACCATCTTCTTTGCATTCTTAATGTTGTGGGCAGTGCCGTTAGCCACTAACTCTTTCATTACGAATGGCTTAAACAGCTCGATCGCCATTTCTTTTGGCAGACCACACTGATAGATCTTTAATTCAGGACCAACGACGATAACGGAACGTCCGGAATAGTCAACTCGCTTACCTAACAGGTTCTGACGGAAACGTCCCTGCTTACCCTTTAACATATCAGAAAGGGACTTAAGAGCACGGTTTCCAGGTCCTGTTACAGGACGGCCGCGGCGTCCATTATCGATCAGGGCGTCAACTGCTTCCTGAAGCATACGTTTCTCATTGCGGACAATGATATCCGGAGCACCAAGCTCTAACAGTCTTGCCAGACGGTTGTTACGGTTGATGATCCTTCTATATAAATCGTTTAAGTCACTGGTTGCAAAACGTCCGCCGTCTAACTGTACCATAGGACGGATATCCGGTGGAATAACCGGGATAACATCCATGATCATCCATTCAGGACGGTTTCCGGAATTTAAGAATGCCTCTACAACTTCCAGGCGCTTGATGATCCTTGCACGCTTCTGGCCGCTTGCATCGATCAGCTGCTTTCTTAACTCTTCGGAATCTTTTTCCAGGTCGATCGCCTTTAACAGCTCCTGGATCGCCTCAGCACCCATTCCTACGCGGAATGCAGTGCTGCTGCCGTATTTTTCTACTTCTTCGCGGTATTCCTTCTCAGATAATACCTGCTTGTACTGAAGGCTTGTTACACCTGGATCCAGTACAACATAGGAAGCGAAATACAGTACCTTCTCCAGTGTTCTTGGAGAAATGTCAAGGATCAGACCCATACGGCTTGGGATACCCTTGAAGTACCAGATGTGGGATACAGGAGCAGCAAGCTCAATACGTCCCATACGCTCTCTTCTGACGCTGGACTTGGTAACTTCAACACCGCAGCGGTCACAGATCACGCCTTTGTAACGGATCTTTTTATACTTTCCACAGTGGCACTCCCAGTCCTTGCTCGGTCCGAAGATCCTCTCGCAGAAAAGTCCGTCTTTTTCAGGCTTTAAGGTTCTATAGTTAATGGTCTCAGGTTTCTTTACAACGCCGTGATCCCACCAGTCTTTCCACTCTTTGGAAGGAGCGCCTGCTGGTTCAGGCATACGGTTGCGCACAGCTCCCTGCTCCCACCAGTCTTTCCACTGCTTGCTTGGCTTATCAGCAGGCTCCGGAGTTCTGTGTGTCCAGGAGCGGATCTTTTCAGGGGAAGCCAGACCTATTTTAATGGCATCAAACGCCATTGGATGATAAGTTTCATTTATTGTTTCCGGCATGAGCTTATACTCCCTTCTATTATTCGTTCTCACTGTCATCTGTATATGCGTCATACAGGTCATCTGTATAATCGTCGTTAGTTTCCTTGGAATCGGATTCTACATTCACAAGCTCATTGTTCTTGAATTCCTGTTCCTGATATCCGTAATTGGAGTAAGACTCTCTGTCATTGTAATGACGGTCGCCTTCCAGCATAGCACGCAGTTCTGTATCGCCATAGTCAATGCTCTCTGTCATCTCTACCTCGGTACCATCTTCTCTCTGAACCTGAACATCCAGACCCAGGGACTGCATTTCCTTAAGAAGTACCTTGAAGGATTCCGGAACACCTGGCTCAGGGATATTTTCGCCCTTGATGATAGCCTCGTATGTCTTCACACGGCCAACCACATCATCAGACTTAACAGTCATGATCTCCTGCAGGGTGTAGGAAGCGCCATATGCCTCCAGAGCCCAAACCTCCATCTCCCCGAAACGCTGTCCGCCGAACTGGGCTTTACCACCCAGAGGCTGCTGTGTAACCAGGGAGTAAGGACCGGTAGAACGTGCATGGATCTTATCATCTACCAGATGATGCAGTTTCAGGTAATGCATGTGTCCGATAGTTACTGCGCCATCAAAGTATTCGCCGGTACGTCCATCACGGAGACGTACTTTACCGTCACGGCTGATCGGTACGCCTTCCCAAAGCTTTCTATGCTCTAAGTGAGTACCCAGATAATCCATTACCTCAGGTTTTAAGGTATCTTTATATTTAGCTTCAAATTCTTCCCATGGAGTATTTACATAGTCATTTGCAAGCTCCAGAGTATCCTGGATATCATTCTCGTTTGCACCATCGAAAATAGGAGTGGAAACGTTAAAGCCAAGCGCTCTTGCAGCAAGACTTAAGTGGATCTCCAGCACCTGTCCGATATTCATACGTGAAGGTACGCCCAATGGGTTCAGCACGATGTCCAGAGGACGGCCGTTTGGAAGGAATGGCATATCTTCTACAGGAAGCACACGGGAAACAACACCTTTGTTACCATGACGTCCAGCCATCTTATCACCAACAGAGATCTTACGTTTCTGGGCGATATAGATACGGACAGTCTGGTTTACGCCTGGTGCAAGCTCGTCACCATTTTCTCTTGTAAATACCTTTGCGTCTACGATGATACCGTATGCACCATGAGGTACCTTTAAGGAGGTATCACGTACTTCTCTTGCCTTTTCACCGAAGATCGCTCTTAACAGTCTCTCTTCAGCAGTCAGCTCGGTCTCTCCCTTTGGAGTAACCTTACCTACCAGAATATCTCCGGCACGGACCTCTGCACCAATACGGATGATACCGCGTTCGTCCAGATCCTTTAATGCATCTTCACCAACACCAGGTACATCCCGGGTGATCTCTTCCGGTCCTAACTTGGTGTCACGGGCTTCTGCCTCATACTCTTCAATATGAACAGATGTATAAACATCATCCCGTACCAGACGCTCAGAAAGAAGGACCGCATCCTCGTAGTTGTAGCCTTCCCAGGTCATAAATCCGATCAACGGGTTCTTACCAAGAGCGATCTCACCATTGCAGGTAGAAGGACCATCTGCAATAACTTCACCAGCTTCTACGTGATCATTCTTATAAACAATCGGCTTCTGGTTGTAACAGTTGCTCTGGTTGCTTCTCTTAAATTTAGTCAGATGGTATACATCACGGTTTCCATCGGAATCTCTCTTGATGATGATCTCATTGGAAGCGGAACGCTCAACTACACCTGCATTCTTTGCAACAACACAAACGCCGGAGTCAACAGCAGCCTTACCTTCAATACCGGTGCCTACTACAGGAGCCTCTGTGCTTAACAGCGGCACTGCCTGACGCTGCATGTTGGATCCCATCAGAGCACGGTTCGCATCGTCATTCTGAAGGAATGGGATCATAGCAGTTGCAACAGAGAATACCATCTTAGGAGAAACGTCCATTAAGTCGATGGTGCTCTTTCTGAATTCGGAAGTCTCTGTACGGAAACGTCCGGATACGTTGTTATGGATGAAGCGGCCTTCTTCATCTAATGGTTCATTCGCCTGGGCTACGATGAAGTTGTCCTCTTCGTCTGCAGTCAGATATACTACTTCATCCGTAACCTTTGGATTAGCTGCGTCAGTCTTATCTACTACACGGTAAGGTGCTTCAATAAAGCCGTACTGGTTTACTCTTGCATAGCTTGCAAGGGAGTTGATCAGACCGATGTTAGGACCTTCAGGAGTCTCGATCGGGCACATACGGCCATAATGTGTATAGTGTACATCTCGTACCTCGAATCCGGCACGGTCTCTTGACAGACCACCAGGACCTAAGGCAGATAAACGTCTCTTATGTGTAAGCTCGGACAGCGGGTTGTTCTGATCCATGAACTGGGACAGCTGGGAACTTCCGAAGAATTCCTTTACAGCAGCTGTAACAGGCTTGATATTGATCAGGGACTGTGGTGTAATGCCGTCTACATCCTGCGTTGTCATACGTTCTCTTACAACACGCTCCATACGGGACAAGCCGATACGGTACTGGTTCTGTAACAGCTCACCTACGGCACGGATACGACGGTTTCCTAAGTGGTCGATATCATCAGATGTACCAACCTGCTCTTCCAGATGCATGTTGTAGTTGATGGAAGCTAAGATATCTTCCTTTGTGATATGCTTCGGGATCAGGTCATGAATATTTCTTCTGATCTCTTCCTTAAGCAGTTCTTCATCATCACCTGCTTTTTCCAGGATTGGAGCAAGCGCAGGATAATATACTAATTCAGAAACGCCAACTTCTTCCGGATCAAAGGATACATAAGCACCAAGTTCAACCATCATATTGGAAAGGACTTTCTGCTTTCTGCTAATTCCTTCTACCCATACAAAAGGAACAGCAGAGTTCTGAACCTTCATGGCAGATTCTTTATCTAACTTTGTACCGGCTTCTGCAATGATCTCACCTGTAGTGGTATCAACTACATCTTCTGCCAGCACCTGTCCGTTCAGACGGAACTTAAAGGACAGTTTCTTATTGAATTTATAACGTCCAACCTTTGCCAGGTCATATCTTCTAGGATCAAAGAACATGCTGTTAAGCAGGCTCTCTGCACTGTCTACAGACAGCGGCTCGCCTGGACGGATCTTCTTGTACAGTTCTAACAGACCATCCTGATAGTTATCAGATGTATCCTTTCCGAAGCTTGCAAGCAGCTTTGGTTCTTCACCGAACAGGTCTAAGATCTCTGCATTGGTTCCGTAGCCTAAAGCACGGATCAGTACAGTGACCGGTACCTTACGGGTTCTGTCTACACGAACATAAAATACATCGTTGGAATCGGTTTCATATTCCAGCCATGCACCACGGTTAGGGATAACAGTACATGTAAACAGTTCCTTACCTACCTTATCATGTCCGATCCCGTAGTAAATACCAGGGGAACGTACAAGCTGGCTGACGATAACACGTTCTGCACCGTTAATCACAAATGAACCGGTATCTGTCATCAGAGGCAGATCACCCATAAATATCTCATGTTCATTCATTTCATCTTTGTCTTTATTGTACAGTCTGACCTTTACCTTAAGCGGTGCGGCGTAAGTAGCATCCCGTTCTTTACACTCTTCGATGGTATACTTGATATCATCTCTGCATAATGTAAAGTCAACGAATTCCAGACTTAAATGTCCTGCAAAATCCGCGATAGGAGAGATATCAGCAAACGCTTCCTTCAGTCCTTCATCTAAGAACCACTGGTAGGAGTCTTTCTGAATCTCGATCAGGTTAGGCATCTGAAGGACTTCCTTCTGCCTTGAATAGCTCATTCTTACGCTTTTCCCGGCCGGTACCGGACGTATTCTGCTTTTCTCCATTGACGTTTCACCCCTGTTTTCTTATTTGGTTGCAGTAGTTTTCCGGGATTTTTCTTTCTTTTTCTGTCCCTTTTTCCACTGCTGTCGTTCTCGGTAATCGGGCGTCAGCAAATGGGCGCAATAAGCCCAGAACGCCACAATAATGCACTCTCCATAATAACATACATTTGTCAAGGTGTCAACAATTTTTCTTGCTTTTTTTCGTTATAAATGTTATACTATATTGGAATGTCTTGGGGCATGTTCGTTCAGGCTGCTAAGACCACATTATGTACTCACGGAATCTTTTTTTGCCTGGTTTTGCGGGAAGATTTCTTTGTCAGCTGTACCCGGCAAAAAACCGGCCGCAAAAGCAGATGCAGGAAAGACTTCGAAAGTACATCACTACAATTCGGAGGTATACATTATGTTAAATACCGTTTTAAACATACTGCTGGTGATTCTCATCATTGCAGCTATCGTTCTGGCTATCCTGTATTTCCTTGGAAATAAGCTCCAGAAGCGCCAGTTAGAACAGCAGCAGATGTTAGATGCAGCTGCACAGACCGTATCTCTTCTTATTATTGATAAGAAGAAACTGAAACTGACTCAGGCAGGTCTTCCAAAAATGGTAGTTGACCAGACTCCAAAGTACATGCGCTGGACCAAGGTTCCGGTCGTTAAAGCAAAGATCGGACCAAAGATCGTTACACTGATCGCTGATGCAAGAGTATTTGAGTGCCTTCCTGTTAAAACAGAAGCAAAGGTAATCTTAAGCGGTATCTACATCACCCAGATCAAAAGTGTACGCGGAGGTTCTATTCCAACTCCGCCAAAGAAAAAGGGATTTTTCGCAAGATTCCGTAAAGATGCATAATATGGGGCGTAAAAAAACAGCCGGCTCCCGGATGGGATCGGCTGTTTTTTATTATGCACAACTCACTTTATGATAATGTTCACCATCAGGCAACATATCCGTTTACTGGCAGGACTGCACATCTACCAGGATACGGCAGTCTGACATATGTTCGTAATTAATATCCAGGGAATAGTCCACATTTACCTTCAGGCTGTCTGCCTGTTCATCCACTGCAAAGTGGTTGGCCTGTATCCCCACTACGATCTCACCAAACGGTGTGCTGTAACAGGAAACATTTTTCCGGTTCTTTTCAAACAGCATGTGGGTAATGGCTGTTCCTTTTTTTGTAATATCCATAGATGTTGACGTGATCTTGATGATATTCTTTACCGGTTCTTTAAAGCCTTCTATCAGTTCTTCATATAAAACATAATGTTTCCCGTTCTTCTGGTAATAATCACCCCGGACGATCATCTCCACATCATTATCCTCTTCATCCACTGTATGTACCCCACGGATAGTGATCAATACATCCTTTGTCATGTAACCCTCTTTTCTTTCTGAAAGCACCTGTGATCTGATCTTAGAAGCGCTCTAAAGCATGGCTCATCAGCTTATCTACTAATTCCTCTTTGTTAATGCCTCTTGCTTCCCACAGCATCGGATACATACTGATCGCGGTAAATCCAGGCATTGTATTGATCTCGTTAAATACGATCTCTCCATCTTCCTTTACAAAGAAATCCACGCGGGAAAGTCCATATCCATCTACTGCTTTAAAAATAGCTGCAGCTGCCTTTCTTACTTCTTCTGCTGCATTGCCTGGAAGTTCAGGATCTGTTACTGTCTTAGATTCGGCATTATAGTATTTTGCATCAAAATCATAAAAATCTGCTGCTGCCAGGATCTCACCAACACCGGAAGCCTTTACTTCTTCTTTTCCGCCGCCAAATACAGCACATTCGATCTCACGGCCAACGATCATTTCTTCTACCAGGATCTTTCTGTCATGGTTTGCAGCCTCTTTTAAACCGTTTTCCAGTTCTTCTCTGTTTTCTGCCTTGCTGACACCCTTAGATGAGCCTGCGTTAGATGGTTTAATGAATACAGGATATGAAAAATGTTTTTCAACACGGGCAATTACTGCATCCATATCAGCTAACTGCTCACTCATAACAGGCTCGTAATCTGCCTGACGGATGCCTAAATTATTTACAATGATCTTTGTATACAGTTTATCCATGCCTACTGCAGATGCCAGTACGCCACAGCCTACATATGGGATCCTTGCCAGTTCGAGAAGTCCCTGAATGGTTCCATCCTCACCATGAAGTCCGTGAAGAACCGGGAATACCAGATCAAGTTCTACTTCTGTTACTTTGTCTCCATCCATAAGGATCGCACATTTTTTAGTGGCATCCGGAAGGATGGCTGCAGATACCTTTCCATTTCTCCACTCGCCGCTTCTGATATCATCCACAGAATCTGTCTTGATCCAATGTCCGTCCATTGTAATACCAATAAGAAGCAGATCATATTTTTCTTTGTTGATACGGTCGATCACATTGGCTGCTGACATGCAGGAAACTTCATGCTCTGATGACTGTCCGCCGAAAATGACTGCTGCTGTTTTTCTTTCCATTTCTATATCTCCTCACTTACATCTTTTCTTTTCCATAAATCTTTAAAACAGATCTTTAAAATAAATCTTCAAAATCTCATTTTTCTCAGATTTTACCGTTTACAGTATAGCATATGTGGAAATAAATACAATTAGAAAATCTGTTACAGTTCATCCATGACATCTTCTTGTTTCCATATTCATGAAAACCAGCGCATGGATAAACTGTAACGAAAATCTTGAAAGGAAGTTTTATCCATGAAATCTGTAACTGACTGCCGTAAATGGCTTTTTTGTTCTCTTGCCTGCTTTTTCACTGCCTTCCTGATCGCTGTTTCTGCCAATACCTGCAAACAGGAAGCAGATGCCAGCCGTATTGCCCCTTATGTGCTGCGTTTTCATATTTTAGCAGAAAGCAACTCTAAAACTGACCAGCAGCTAAAATTGAAGGTACGCGAACAGGTTCTTTCTTATATACAGGAAAATGCCCCGGCTCATGCTGGAAAAGAAGAACTTGCTTCCTGGCTCCTTTCCCGCAGGGAAGATATTATTCTCAATGCAGAACAGACACTGGCCTATTATGGACGTAAAGCAACGGTAGACCTTAACCTGCGCCACGACCATTTTCCTGCAAGGACCTATGGAAATGCATTTTTTCCCTGCGGCTACTATGATGCAGCACGCCTTACCATAGGCAAAGGAAAAGGACGCAACTGGTGGTGCGTCCTCTATCCCGGACTGTGTTTTCCTGATCCGGATCCCGTTGTAAAAGAAACATCCCCTAAGGGATATTCCCTTGTCTTTGAAACTGCCCCAAGACCAGAACTGCATCTTGGACTTTTAGATGCTGCAAAACAGCTTTTTAAGCAGAAAGCTTAGCCTCTCGCTTTCTGCTTATCTAACATTTCCTGAAGAGCCTCGTCACTTTCATCGATCCAGACGTCTTCTTCATCAGCATTAAGCCCCAGATAAACAGCCAGTGTGCGTTCATCATCACTGTTGTTCCAGTGGCTGATATAACAGTCGATCTCATCAAAGCCGATCTCACCGGCAAGATAGAGTTCTTTAAAAGTCTTTTCTGTTTTAGCTTCTATTTTATTCTCTTCTACTTTATTCTCTTCCATTTTATATTCTTCTCCCATACATTTCCATATTTTCACAGAGTCTTTCTGTGACTGACCTTGTAAAAAGAGTTTTTATCAGTTGTACCCCCACAGGACATTTCCTGTTATCTTCTTCCACGGCCGCGCACAGGCTGTACATCTTCCTGTTCCTTGATATTCTTTGAAACAGTGATCTCCTGATTATCAATGTGTTCTCTGGCTGCATTCTTTGCTTCTGCAATGTTGCGGGTCTTGATAGCTGCTAAAATATGTTCATGTTCTACTACCAGGATCTGACGTTTATCCTCATCCTTGATGTATTCCAAACGATAACGGTACATCTGCTCTCTTAAGTTATTTAAGATCTGCACCAGCTTGTCATTTCCGGTTCCCAGATAGATCACATCATGGAATGCCTCATCCGTTTCTGCAATATTCATGGCATTTCCTTTATGAATAGCATTTTTAAAAGCATTCTGGCGCTGTTCTAACTGATCGATCTCTTCATCTGTCATTCTCTGGCATGCCAGTTCAATAGCCAGTTCTTCCAGGGAGCGGCGCACTTCCAGCACATCGCGAAGGCTCTTTTCAGAGATTTTTGCTACCTCAGCGCCCTTTCGCGGGATCATAAGTACAAGTCCTTCCAGTTCCAGCTTACGGATGGCTTCACGGATCGGTGTACGGCTTACGCCTAATTTTTCTGCCAGCTGGATCTCCATCAGTCTTTCTCCCGGGGCCAGTTCTCCCTTTAAAATAGCCTGGCGCAGTGTATTAAATACAACATCACGAAGAGGCAGGTATTCATTCATATTGACTTTAAAATTATTTTCCATCTTAAGACCATTCCTTTCTAAATTTTATATGTACTCCGTTTTACATTAAAGAAGTTGGTGAGATATACTTGTTTTGCCAGTTTTGCTGCATCGCCGTAGCGAAGCCTTTCGTAAGCATTCTGCGCTGCCTGAGGATTGGTGAACAGGCCAAATACGGTCGGACCGCTTCCGCTCATCATGGCATTGACCGCCCCTTCTGCTTTCATCACCTGCTCGATCTCACCGATCACAGGATATTTACCTGCTGTTACCAGTTCCAGTACATTTCCGAATTTCCCGGCTATTTCATGGATATTCTGGCGGTTGATCGCTTCTATCATACCGTCAATATCCGGATGGTCTTCTGGTTTCAGCTCCATAGCATCCAGGCTTTCATAAACCACTTTTGTAGAAACGCTGATCCCCGGCTTTGCGATCAGCACCTGACATTGTGGAATCTGGGGAAGCGGTGTTAATTCTTCGCCAATCCCTTCTGAAAGTGCCGTTCCACGCATCAGGCAGTATGGGATATCTGCTCCCAGCTTTACACCACGCTCCATAAGTTCTTTTATACTTAAACCCAGACCAAACATTTTATTGACTCCAAAAAGGACCGCAGCTGCATCTGTGCTGCCTCCGGCCATTCCTGCCGATACAGGAATGAACTTTTTCAGTTGTATGGAAACACCCTCTTTCACTCCGAACTCTTCTATTAAAAGAGCCGCTGCGCGGTAAGCCAGATTCTGTTCATTATTCGGAAGGTAAAACAGGTTGGTCTCCAGACGGATACCTGGCTCCTTTGTCCTGTAAAGTTCAATCCTGTCATGAAGTCCTACAGTCTGCATGATCATACGGACATCATGATACCCGTTGTCCCTTTTTCCCAGTACATCCAGCGCCAGATTTATCTTTCCATATGCCTTCAGGCGTAAATGTTTGATCATAGCTGCTATCCCCTTTTTCTCGATTCATTAATACTATCGGATACCTGGCACTTCGTGCTCCCGTAATCCTCAAAACATTCCTGATCTGTTCATTATTTTGTACATTTTATAATACATTATATTGTATACATTAATTCTAACTATTTTTCAAGAGTCTAAACATTAAAAAAATATTAAAAAATATTATGATTCATAAAGAAAAAGAGGACCTGCTGCTGGTCCCCTTCGATTTATCTCTGATATATAAATATATAGTTTCTTTATTTTCCTTTTAAACTCTGGATTGCATCTTCGATCTCTTTATTATTTTCATCTAACAGCGGGGAAAGTCCACTTTCATGGCCCTGCTTATCTTCTTCCGGGATATACTTTTTAAAGATCGGTGTGAAGATATAGGAATTCACAAATGCGATCAGCGGAAAACCAAATAACAGCAGGAGCATGGCTGCCTGAGGCATTACAAATAAAGCAAAATATACGGCTGCGACTAAAAAGCCATCTACTACCAGCATCATAATGGTCTGTCCCATATGACGGACTGACATGAAAAGCGCGTTAAATAATGTACGCTTTACTGTATTGTAAAATCTTGCCTGAAGAGGGAATACATAGGTAGTGATAAATAAAAGGATCAGGGTCATTCCACCAAAAGCAGCTGTCAGTATGGTCTTTAAAGTACCAGACATACCTGCTGCCGCTCCTCCCATAATAAACCACAGATCAAAAGCAACCAGCGATCCCGCTAAAAGGATCAGCAGCCAGATGGCTGTAGCCTGTTTAAAGTTCTGGATAAAGGAACGGAAAAAGGATTTTATCGTAGAATCATCCTCATCGCGCACCAGCTTTAAGGTTACGTAATATACTGCTGTGGTAGCTGCACCGGCTGTAAATACCGGAATACAACAGACCAGCCATAAAAGATTCAAAAGCACCAGATCTCCCAGCTTTCCAATAAAGCGCCAGACCGGATTGTCATAATTAAAAAATCCCTGCAACATAGTTTGTCCTCGTCTTTCTTTAATGCCCCATGAAAAACATCTGTACCTGCAATGGCGTCTGCTTTTCTTTGGTTCATTACATTGTATCTTATACTCACGAATCCCGCGCATTCGCGCTCTTCTGCCTGCTTACGCAGGCGATTCGTTCGTTAATGGCCCTAGAAAAACAAATGTCTGCTTGCGCAGCCGCTTGTTTTTCTTTTGGGCTCATTATATCATATCTAATGTAAAAAGGAAATGGGCAGTTGCAGGTATCTGCTTTTTCAGCTATACTATAAGTTAATGATGTTAAAATATTCGTAATCCACTCATTTTTCTAAAAAAATGCTGACCTGAAAGGAACACACCATGGACCTGAAGAAAAACCTGAATAGCGAACTTGAAAAACTAAAACACATGTCTGTCAAAGACAAGATCTGGTATATTTTAGAATATTATAAATTTCATATGATCGCGATCATACTTTTTATCTCTATGTTGTGGGTGATCGGCAGCAGCATTTACCGCCAGTCTTTTACCACACGGCTTACACTTGCCATTGTTAATGACTACTCCGGCGGCAATTCTTCTATAGAACCATTGGAAAACAGCCTGAAAGACGCTCTTGGCTGTGGAAAAAAGGATCTGATCGAGATCAATTCCGGTCTTTTCATCAATACAGATGAGCCCCAGGCCTCCCAATATGCTTATGCCAGTATGGCAAAGATCGCAGCTCTGTCTGCTGGAGGAAATCTGGATATTATAATTGCTGATCCACAGACCATCCAGCACTATGGATCCCAGAATGCATTTTTAAACCTGGAAGATTTTTTACCGGAAGATTTAAAAGATCGTGCTGAAACGGAAGGACTTTTCTTCTATACAGACAATGGAAGCGGCCAGTCTATAGCTGCCGCTATTTCCCTGGATTCAACGGATTTTTCTGAGCTTACAGGAGCCGTGATCCATTCTCCTTATCTGGCTGTTGTTGCATCTTCTCAGCATACAGAAGATACCCTTCGGGCCATTCACTGGCTGTTTGACCAGAATTGATCTTTACTGCTTCCATTCCAAGGCTTTCTGCCAGTGTGCAGGAAGCCTTGTTTTTTTTCTCGATCCAGGCACAAAGTCTGGCGGAAAGAACTTCATGGGCATAGGAAAGAATGGCAATTGCCGCTTCTTTTGCATAACCATTTTTCCTGTAGGTTTTAAAAATATGGTATCCCAGTTCCAGCCAGCACAAACCGTCCGGAAGTGCCGGAAGAGCCTGCAAAGCAGTTTCCGGGATCTGTGGATTGCCAACACCAGCCATACCGATCAGGACTGTATTATCTTTTTTGACTGTATTATCCTTTTTAACTGCATTATCCTTTTTAACTGCATTTTTTTCAGCTTTCTTTAGCACAGCCCATGTTCCATATTCGTAAAATCCATACTGGTTCTTTATATAAGCTTCCAGCTTATCTGGATCACGAAATATTTCTTCTTCCTTCCCATATTCTTCTTCCGATATATTCTTCGCATCTTCTTTTATAAATTCACGAATGACCAGTCTTTCTGTTTCATCGATCAGCCAAGGAAGCCCCAAATAACGGCGCAGGATCAGCTCTGTAAGTTCATCTGTGGCATACTCTATGGAAGGAATTACATAGGGAATCCCCTTTAAATCCCAGCTGTCTATGGATTTCTCATCTGTTTCCCCACTGCTCATGCAGCCTAAAACAGCCCTTCCGGAAGCTTTCGCCTCCAAAAGGGCCTGTGGTTCATCGGATATGAGAAGCGTATATTTTCTTCCTTCTATTAAAAGAATGCGCTCCTGTTTCATATTGTTCTATCTCCTGTGAGAACCGTTTTTGAGTTTTTCTGCCATTTTAATATTGATCCCATCATTTCCCGATCGATCAGCACTTCTCTGGCTCTGGATAATCCACACCAAAGGTATCTACAGTCATAGATTTGATCTTCTGCTCCTTTAACGGACGGTCAGAATAATCGGTACGCTCATTTGCGATCTTATCTACAATGTTCATTCCCTCTGTTACCTTACCGAATGCTGCATACGCACCATCAAGATGAGGCGCATCCTTGTGCATGATAAAGAACTGGGATCCTGCAGAGTTTGGCATCATGGACCTTGCCATGGATAAAACGCCTTCTGTGTGCTTTAAATCGTTCTTTACACCGTTCTGGCTGAATTCGCCCTTAATGCTATAGCCTGGGCCCCCCATACCAGTTCCCTGTGGGCATCCGCCCTGGATCATAAATCCACGGATGACTCTGTGGAAGATCAGACCGTCATAATAACCTTTCTTCACCAGACTGATAAAGTTATTTACTGTGTTTGGTGCTACTTCCGGATATAATTCTGCTTTTATCACATCACCATTTTCCATGGTAATGGTAACTACTGGATTTGCCATTGTTTTTATCTCCTTTTCATTTCAGAATGGGCCCTGTGATATATGACCTTTCTGTTTAATATAGCAGATTGCAGGGTGGTTGTCCAGTGAGGAGAAAACCTTATATACCTGATTTCATGAAACAGCCTCGATCTCATCTGCGATCCGTTTTCCCATTTCTTTTGTTCCTACAAGTATCTTTCCTTTATGCCAGATATCCGCAGTAGCTATATTGGCAGCTAAAACCTGACGGATGCCTTCTTCTATGGCTCCGGCCTCTGCCTCTAATCCAAAGGAAAGGCGCAGCATCTGAGCTGCTGCTGCGATCATCCCAATAGGATTGACCAGATTTTTGCCGATCACAGATTCGTCCGGATAATGAAGCTGGTTTGGTGTATAGATTCCCTGTTCTGTACCACTGATCTCTGCTGAGGGATAAAGGTATGGGGTTCCTGTCAGTTCTGTTCCTTCATCGGATATTATATCGCCAAAAAGGTTAGATGTAACAAAAACATCAAAACGGCCTGGATCGCGTATTAATTCCATGGCTGCATTATCAATATATAAGTGTTCCAGATTCACCTGTGGAAATTCCACAGCTGCCCGGTTGACAGTCTGTCTCCATAGCCGGGAACTTCCCAGCACATTGGACTTATCCAGATTGGTCACTTTACCTCTGCGGTTTCCTGCCAGCCTGAATGCTGTTTTCGCCGTTTTGCTGACAATTTCTTCATTATAATATTCATATTCATATGCTTCTCTTCCCCCATGCCCTTCTCCCTGAACTTTTTCTGAACAGAGGACACCACCGGCAATATCACGGACAAAGGCTATGTCCATCCCATTTTCCAGACGTTCTGCTTTCAGTGGAGAAAAACATTTAAGAGTAGGATAAATACGCACCGGGCGAATATTGGTGCTTACATTTAATGCCTTTCTCAGCTCCATCAAAGCACCTTCCGGACGTTCATCAATAGGCCGGTCCTGATATTTTTTCAAACCCGTATTTCCAAAAAGAACAGCGGGAACACCGGTACAGATATCAAGGCTTTCCTTAGGCAAAGGTTCTTTTCCTGCTTCCAGAGCCTGTGCGCAGGCTAAAACAGGATACAGCCTTAATTCATGTCCAAACCGGCGGCATACAGCCTCCAGCACACAGACTGCCTCTTCCATCATTTCCGGCCCAACTCCGTCTCCCCGGATCACTGCAGCCTCCAGTTTCATTTTTCACTCCATCCTTTCCTATATTCTTAATTAACTGATCATTTTAGAATTGCAGGAGTGCAAAGCACATAGCAATTCGGTATCAGAGGGTTTCATACAACTGCTTTTCTGTCCATACCGGAATCCCTGTATACTCAAAAGCATTATGGTGGAGAAGTGCATCATAAGCACCGTGGGCAAGAGCTTCCATTTCAAATTCCCCTGGAAGAACTGCTACCGGAGCCATGGCTCCGATCTGTTTTTTCAATCTGTCTACCAGATAGGTATCATGAGCCATTCCACCGGTAAAAACGATCCCGTCTAACTGGCAGTTCATGGCAGCATACATGCTTCCTGCATACTTACCAATCTGATAGATCATGGCATCATAGACATTTTTAGCATAAATGTCACCATTTTTGATCCGTTCAACTACTTCCCTGGCATCAAAGGTTCCCAGATGGTCACTTAATCCGCCCTGGCTGCGTACAAATTTCATCAGCTCTTTCTCTGTTTTTCCGCTGAAGCTTAAATGGATCATATCTACCGCCGGGATACTTCCTGTCCTGGTAGGCGCCATAGGTCCATCTCCATTTAAAATATCATTGGTATCCACCATTTTTCCCTTTTCGTGGGCAGTAACACTGATACCGCCTCCAATATGGCAGACGATCAGGTTCAGATCCTCATAGGCTTTTCCTACAGACTCAGCATATCTTCTTGCTGCTTCCTTCTGGTTTAAGGCATGACTGTAGCAGATCCTGTATACACCCTTAATGCCGGTCAGCCTGGCGATCTGGCGCATCTCGTCTGTTGCAGGACTATTTACCATAAATGACGGTTTTCCTGTTTCTTTTTCAAACATAAATGCGATCTGACAGCCTAAAAGTGCCGGATGGGACGCATAGATCTCATCATGTGCTTCCTGGACCATCCGTTCATTTACACGGTAGGTACCACCCACATGGGAACACTGGCCACCGCCTCTTGCAGCAAATCCATCTATATCAGAAAGACTTAATCCATTTTCCTGTAATGCATCCAGGATCATCTGTTTTCTGTACGGGATCTGATCATTATTATTTTTAAAATCTTTCAGTTCCTCTGCTGTATGCACCAGGGACTTTTTAAAAATTTCTTTATCGTCTTCAAATACAGCAATCTTGGTAGATGTAGATCCAGGGTTAATCGCAAGAATTTTCATCACAATCTCCTTTGTCTTTAAGGCAATCCACAGATACGCTCTACAGCCGGTTTTAATATTTTCTGCATGGGATGCATTAATTTGCCTACTGATAATGCACAGATAATCGTCCCCTCCCGGATGCCATCCAGTTTTCCCAGAAATACACAGGAAAGGACAATACCGATCACAACGGTCAGACAATCCATGATGACCTTAATATCATGAAAAGGCTTGCCCGGGAAGAATACACGGTTTACTGCATGAGTCATTCCTTCCATGGGCATGTTTACCAGCTGCACATCCATATACAGGCATACGCCTATTGCTACAAAAACGATACTGATCGCCAGCATAACCAGTTGTCCCGGATAGGTAGGAATGGCAAAATCTCCCACCACTTTCTTTGCAACATCTACAAAGCGGCCAAAAATCGTGGAAAATACCAGCTGGGTCAGGTCTATGGGACGGAATTTTTTTCTTAACAATAATATCTGCACCAGGATATAAAAAGCAAAAATGCCGATCACGCAGTTTCCAAGATCGAGTCCTGTAATGCGGCTGATCACATAGGGAAGGGAGTTTACCGGTGAAACTCCCAGAGAAGAATTAACAGAAAATGCCACTCCAAAGGCCATGAATAAAAGTCCGGTCACGTAGATCAGGGCCTTTTTTACCATCAGCATGTAAATCCGCTCCATACAGGAATACCTGTATAAGTCTTCGCCTCTTCTTCCCCGCTTAATGCACGGATCGCACCTGCTGCCAGTGCTTCCATTTCAAATTCGCCTGCCATAACAGTGACCGGTGCAATAAAGGAAAGCATTTCTGTCAGTTTTTCTACTACATACTTGTCATGGGAGATGCCGCCTGTTAATACGATCCCGTCTACCTTTCCATGAAGGACTGCTGCCATAGAACCTGCTGTCTTTCCAATCTCATAGATCATGGAATCGTAGATCAGCTTTGCGTACTTATTTCCATTTTCGATCATAGCAGTTACTTCTCTTGCATCAGAAGTTCCCAAATGATCTACCAGACCACCGGTCTTTGTGATCTTCTCACGCATCTCTTTTTCTGTGTATTTGCCGGAATAGCACATGGTCACAACATCCTTTACAGGAAGCTGGCCACAGCGGGTGGGGGCCATTGGGCCGTCACCATTTGCAATATCATTGGAATCAACCATTTTTCCCATTTTGTGGGCAGTTACAGAAATACCGCCGCCAATATGACAGATGATCAGGTTCATATCCTCATATTTCTTTCCCTGCTTTGCTGCAAAACGGATACCGATCTCCTTTTGGTTTAATGCATGGATACGGCTCTCTCTGTATATACCCTTTAAACCGGTTACACGGGCTACGTCCTGGAATTCATCTACATCCGGTGGATTTACTACAAATGCAGCTCCGCCAAATTCTTTAGAAAATGCATCTGCCAGCTGTGCGCCTAAGGTTGCAGGATGCTTTACTGTATAACATTCTCTTGCATGCTCAAGAAGCTTTTCACCAATGGTGTAAACGCCGCCTTCTACATTTACCAGGCCACCTCCTCTTGCAGAAAATGCGTCTATGCCTTCTAAGGTCTGTCCTTCTTCTTTCAGGACATTTAATATCATTTCCTTTCTGTATGGAAGCTGGTCACTGATCTCCTTAAATTCTTTTAATTTTTCTGCATCATGGCCGATATTTCTGGAAAAGATTTCCTTTTCTCCCTCAAACATGGCGATCTTTGTGGAAGTAGAGCCGGGATTAATGGCAAATACTTTATAATCTTTCATAATGATTTTCTCCTCGTTATCTAATATCTTTAAAAAAGGGGTTTTCTAAAAAAGCACGCTGACATAGCGCCAACGTGCCTTGTTTTTTGTTGCAATGTGCCTGGTACATCATTTTCATGTACCGAAAAACCGTTTTCGGCTTTTCCACATCTATTAATGGAACAGTGGATATAACAGTCCGATCCAGATAACCATCAGTGCACCACCGATACGGGTAGAGATAGAAGCGAATGCCAGCAGGTTCATACGGTTTGCTGCTGATAAAACTGCCAGGTCACCGGAACCACCGATGTTGCAGCAGCAAAGACCTGCTGTAACGCCTGCCTCGTATGCCCACAGACCAGAGAGCTTTCCGAAGATCATAGCGCCTAACATAGCACCAAATACTGCTAAGAAAATAACTACAAATGCACCTGGGCTGAAGTATTCTGCCAGGGTGGAGAACTTCAGGGAGTTGATACCGATACCTGCGATCAGCATTGGAAGCAGTGCTTTTAATGCAAAGTTCATGGAGTATACACAGTTGTCAGCAAACTGGTCTGGAAGAAGACCGGTAAATTTGATGATAATGCCAAGGATAATGGTCCATGCCAGTCCAGGGATCACGCTGAAGCCTGGAATATGGCCAAGGATATTACCAAGTAAGTACAGACAGAAGCTCATGAAAATACCAGAACCTAATGCTACATAATCAGCAGAAGTACCAGGTCTCTTCTGTTCCTGTTCTTCCTCTTTCTGCACCTGGGCACTCTTTGCAGCAAGGATCTCACCATTACCATTTAAGCCCTTCATCTTTGCAGTTACAGAACCTGCAACAGCTGCCATTACAACAGCCAGTACGTTTGCGATAGAAGCATAGCACAGGAATTTTCCTGCCATTGGAGTCATATCTGTGCCAGAAAGGCTGGTATATAATGCTGGCAGAGTGGTCATAGCACCACCGGAACCACCGGACATACAAGGAGCACCAATATCAAACAGTGCCTCCGGGATACCATAGCCTGTAACCAGACCTGCTAACATACAGAAGCCTAATGCAAATACCTGGCTTCCAAGGATAGTAGGCATATATCTTGCAGTTGCGCCAAGTAAAACCTTACGGTCCATAACCAGGATGGAACCCACTAACAGCATGGCAATATATGCATCCTGGAATCCGCCGCCCATAAGGACCTTAACACCGTTTACCAGCTCCTGGGGAACCAGTCCAACATAATTTAAGAAAGAAGCACCGATCAGAGGCAGAAGACATGCGCCGCCTAAGTAGTTATTTACGATCGGGATAGTATTTCCAAGCCAGAAAAACAGGCCGCCAACTGCCATAAGATAAGCAATTGTCATAATAAAGCTGGTTGCCATATACTTTCCTGCATCATTGGAATAGATCTTTACAACCGGCATAAAGCCAAGATAAACAGTTGCCATTACAATGATAAAGAATGGAATGAAATACTTTGCAGGAAGCCCACACACCTTAAAATTTAATTTTTTCTCCATTTTTATTCCCCTTTTACTTTCCGCCCACTAACGCCGCGATGACGATGGACATATATTTATCATCTGCACTTGCCGCACGGGATACCAGCAGAACCGGAACCTTTGCTCCCAGTACCACGCCGCCGGTTCTTCCGCCGCCAATAACAGTGATCGTCTTTGCTGCAATATTTCCGCTTACAATATCCGGAACAACTAAAAGATCTGCATCTCCTGCAACAGGACTTACATAGCCTTTAATTGGTGCAGAAGCCGGATCCATAGCCAGGTCATAGCTGATCGGACCTTCAATGATGCAGCCATCTACGCCTTCTTCCTTGATCTCAGCTGCTTCTACAGTCTCCTTCATTTTAGGATTTACCTTTTCTACAGCTGCAAGAATGGCTACCTTTGGCTGTTCTACGCCTAATGCGTGGAATGCTTCTACTGCATTCTGGATTGCTGCCTTCTTCTGCTCCTTAGAAGGATAAGTAAGAAGGCCTACATCTGTGATGGCAAATACCTTGTGATAATTTGGGCTTTCCATGAAAGCTAATAAGCTCATGGTATCATTTTTTCTGATACCTCTTTCACGGTTTACCAGTACCTTCATCAGGGCACCAGTTTCTGTCTTACCCTTCATGATGCAGTCTACTTCCCCATCTCTTGCCATATCAGCAGCTTTCTGGATAGCTTCTACAGGATCTTCCACATGGATAATAGTCATCTTATCTGCATCTGTACCGATCTGTGCCAAGATCTCACGGATCTTTGGCTCATCGCCGATCAGTACCGGTTCTACCATGCCATCCTTATATGCATGGCTGATGGCTTCCAGCGTATGCTCGTCCTGAGCCGGTACTACCGCAACTTTGCGTTTTACCGGCATAGCTTTCAGCATTGCTTTCAGCTGTTCAAAATTCTTTATCATTGATCTTCCTCCTGTTTATAGCTGTTCTCCCGGAATCTGAGAGAACAGCTGACCGCTTCTGCCTTTAAGATAACGCTGGCAGATCAGCCGGATCTGTTACAACACCCATAACAGCAGTTGCTGCTGCAACCGTTGGGCTTGACAGATAACTTAAGGTTTTCTTAGTTCCCTGACGTCCGATAAAGTTACGGTTTGCAGTCAGCAGAATCCTCTCATCATCTGTCATCAGGCCATATGGCATACCACAGCAAAGTCCGCAGCATGGATGGCAGATCACTGCACCTGCTTCAATAAAGGTCTTAATATATCCTCTTTCAATAGCCTGCTTGAAAATGGTATTAGTTGCAGGAACAACGATGAAACGCAGTCCTTTTGCCACTTTGCGGCCCTTTAAGATCTTTGCGGCTGCTTCCATATCTTCAATACTTCCGTTGGTGCAGCTTCCCAGATATACTTCATCCATCTTGGTTCCTTTTACTTCACTGATTGGATGAACGTTGTCAACGCCCTGTGGACAGGACAGCTGAGGCTCCAGTTCGCCTACATCATAAGTAAGTACCTTTTCATACTTTGCTTCGTCATCTACGCATACCCAGTCGATCTCTTCCAACGGCATTCCGTAGTACTCAGCTGTTTTCTCATCTGCCTCAAACAGACCGCACTTAGCGCCTGCTTCCAGAGCCATGTTTGCAACAGTAAAACGCTGTTCCATGCTCATTTCATGGACTGCAGGACCGGTAAATTCCAGAGACTTGTACTGTCCTCCATCTGCCTTGATATCGCCTAAAATACGCAGGATAACGTCCTTGCTCATAACTCCGTCTCTTAAATGTCCGTTTAATACGATCTTTATAGCTTCCGGCACCTTAAACCACAGTTCCCCGGTGATCAGGGCTGCTGCCATTTCTGCTGTACCAATACCAGAGCAGAAGTTTCCGGCACCGCCGTAGGTGGTTGTATGGCTGTCAGTTGCAGTTGCGATCTCACCTGGCTTTGCATACTTTGCTTCATGCATAATGGTGTGGCAGATGCCTTCGCCAATATGAAGCTTCTTGATTCCATAGGTTTTTGCCAGTTCCAGACCAGCTTCATAATGGTCATAGTCATTTTTAGCAACTGCAGTTGGCATACAATGATCCCAAACGATAGTTACCTTATCCGGATCATCAATCTTGTCTGCACCAATATCCTTCATGGTCTCCAGCAGGTAAGTGGTATAAATATCATGGATCATAAACATATCTGGCTTGGTGATCACAATATCCCCAGGAGCCACATGCTCTTTTCCTGCATTTTTCTTTAAGATCTTCTCTACCATAGTGTAGCCTTTTTTACGGCACTGCTCAATAGAAAGAGGTTTGATATCCATTTTCACATTTCCGGCTGCAAGACGTTTTCTGGTATCTTCGATCAGCCCGCCGTTTGCTACGATGTTGTACAGATTTTCAGGAACTGCTCCTACTTTAAAGGATTTTCCATTAACACTGACGGTCTGTGCGTCTACGTCTACAGTAACAATATCTCCCCCTTCACATACATCCTGGATCTGATCACAGGCAAGAAGGAGAATACCGCTGTTAAATGCGTTGCGGAAGAAGATTCTTGCAAAACTTTTTGCAATGATGCAGCGAACACCATTATAGGAAAGAACGGTAGCTGCCTGCTCACGGCTGGAACCACAGCCAAAGTTGGTTCCTGCCACCAGGATGTCTCCCGGCTGGACTGTTGAGCCAAATTCAGGCTTTAACAGCTCAAAAGCATATTTCTTCATTTCATTTCGATCCGGGATCGTACCTCTTTTTCCTGGGATAATGGTATCGGTGTCAATATCATTTCCGAACTTCCAGATTTTTCCACTGAATTTCTTTTCCATAACCGCTGCCTCCTTACATCTGCTTCGCAAAGGAAGCGTTCATTACTGTTTCAACAGAACCTGTATATACTTCTGCGTCATCGCAGCCCATGGAACCAGCAAAGGTATACAGTCCGGTAGTTACCAGACGTTCCTTATGTCCCATAGCACCAGGTCCCTGGATCACTACACTGTGATCTCCAGCTGCATTGATCTGAGCCCCGAAATCAATGAATTTAGTAAGGATGCCTTCCTCAGCAGCCTGGATATAATCACGGCTGGTTGCCGGGCAGATACTTAAACGGAAACCTAATGCCAGCTTATGTCCATCTAACATAGATGCTGCTTTCCGCAACTGTTCAATAGTTCCGCCTGTATAACCGCCGATCTGGCCTGCATTTAATTCCATGCCTGCTTTAGAAGCCTTAGGAACGATACCAGCCTTTTTCTGGTCATTTCTGTCACCGCATGGAAGCATGACCATTGGCTCAACTGCCCCTAAGTTCAACGTTAAACCTGTGGACTGTTTTTCTTCTGTAATGGATGCTGTAAATGCACCTGTGATACATGCCATGCTGCAGAATACTGCTTTCTCATGTTCATCAAAGGATGGTGCATAGATTTCTACTGCCCTGCGGTTTAATTCATGGTCTTCTGCCAGGAATGCAAGTGCTGCGTCCATAACGCTTACACCTTCTTTTAAACTGCCTTCCAGGTTTACATAAACTGTTTCCGGAACAATGATGCTGTAACGATCTGTTTCAGCTGCTCTTGCCAGTTCCGGAATGCTTACGTTAATGCCCAGAGCACCGATGCTTCCGAAAATACTTCCGTGGGAACCACCGCCTACAATGATCTGGCCTGGTTTTACCACTTCATTTAACATATACTGATATCCAACGCCCTCTGCCTGGATATAAGGACATCCGTACTTTTCAGCAAAAGCCAGGTTCTTTCTTAAAATAGCTGCTGCTTCCGGACGTCCGGTTGGTACATCATGATCGTAAATGACCATTACCTTTTCAGGCTTTGCTACGGCAGAGATTTCCTCTACCGCAGCATGAGCTACACCATCATTGATAACGATCCAGTCAGGTTCTACTGTTACAACTGTACCGACTTTTCCCCCAAGTAACCGTTCTACAAATGTACTCATAACCTTCTTCTCCTGTTTTAGTTTTTTTCAGCAAGTTCTCTATATTTTGCATAGCGCGCCTTTGCTTCATTTTCTGTACGTTCAAACAGTGCATCAGCTGCCTCCGGGAAGGTACGCTCCAGAGATGAGAAACGGACCTCGCCTCTTAAGAACTCTCTGAAATCACCCTGAGGTTCTTTAGAATCCAAGATAAATGGATTCTTGCCTTCTTTGATCAGTTCTGGGTTGTTTCTGTATAACTGCCAGTATCCAACTTCAACTGCACGCTTGATCTCACCCTGAACGTCGTTCATTCCGCAGCGCAGTCCGTGGCTGATACATGGAGCATAGGCAATGATCAGAGATGGTCCCTTATGGGCTTCTGCCTCTGTTACAGCCTTTAAGAACTGTACAGGATTTGCGCCCATAGCTACCTGTGCTACATATACATCGCCGTAGCTCATTGCCATCATGCCTAAGTCTTTCTTCTTTCTGCGCTTACCAGCTGCTGCAAACTGTGCTACTGCGCCAGTAGGAGTTGCCTTAGATGCCTGGCCGCCTGTATTGGAGTAGATCTCAGTATCGAATACCATTACATTTACGTCTGCGCCGGAAGCTAATACATGGTCTAAGCCGCCATAACCGATATCGTATGCCCATCCATCGCCGCCGAAGAACCATACGGATTTCTTGGTTAGATGGTCAAAGTTTTCACGGACTGCCTCAGCCAGTGCCTTTACATCATCTCCAGGAACATTTGCTGCAACCAGATCTGCATTTTCGCTTAATAAACCGCTTGCCACAACTGCATTCTTTAATGCTTCTCCTGTTTCACATGAACTCTTATCATTGTAAGAAGCCAGCCATGCAGCTGCTGTTTCTTTGATCTTGGCATCATCTGTCTTTTCAGCCAGTGCTTTTACATGCTCAGCCAGTTTTTCTCTCTGCTGTTCAACAGAAAGCCAGATACCCATACCATACTCAGCGTTGTTCTCAAATAAGGAGCCGCCTACTGCAGGTCCCTGACCCTTATGGTTAGTGGTATATGGGAAGGATGGGAAGCTGGTGGACCACACCTGAGAGCAGCCTGTTGCAGTTGCAATATACATACGGTCACCAAATAGCTGTGTGATCAGCTTTGCATAAGGAGTTTCGCCGCATCCCGGACAGGAGCCTGGGAACTCTAACAGTGGCTGCTCAAACTGACTGCCCTTTACAGTGGTGGTTCCAAATGGGTTCGCCTTTGGAGCTAACTTCATTGCATATTCCCAGTTATCTGCTTCATTTAAGTTATTGTCTAATGGCTTCATGGTAATAGCCTTTTCCTTAGACGGGCATACATTTGCACAGCTTCCGCAGCCTGTACAGTCAAGAGCGGATACCTGTAAACGGAAACGCAAGCCTTCTGCGCCTTTGCCCTTAACAGCAGTTGTTGTAAAGGTTTCAGGAGCCTTTGCTGCCTCATCCTCATTTACAAGGAATGGACGGATACAGGAATGAGGGCATACGTAGGAACACATATTACACTGGATACACTTCTCGCTGTCCCAAACAGGAATATTAACTGCAATACCTCTCTTTTCGTACTTGGAAGTACCCTGAGGCATAGTTCCGTCCGGCAGATCTGTGAAATCGCTGACAGGAATGTTATCGCCCTTCATAGCATTTACAGGCATCTGGATCTTGCGGATCCATTTTGGCAGGTTCTCATCAAGCCTCTCCTCAGGGATCTGGATATCAGCCCATCTTGCAGGTACTTCTGCCTCTTCTACCATTTCTACGCCCTTATCAACAGCTGCGTAGTTCATATTGACGATCTTTTCGCCCTTTCTTCCGTAGGACTTTAAGATAGCTTTCTTCATATATCCAACTGCTTCTTCAATGGGGATAATACCTGTGATCTTGAAGAATGCAGCCTGTAAAATAGTATTGGTCCTGCTTCCCAGTCCCAGTTCTGCAGCAATTGCAGTGGAATCAATGGTATACAGATGGATCTTCTTTAATGCTGCTGCTTTTTTAAATGCAGGAGTTAAATGCTTCTCTAACTCTTCGCCCTTCCAGTCGCAGGTGATCAGCACATTTGCGCCTTCCTTTGCATCTGCCAGGATGTCATAGCGGTCCAGATAGGACTTATTGTGGCAGGCAATAAAATCTGCGTGGTTTACAAGGTAGGTAGAGTTGATCGGCTTCTTGCCAAAACGTAAGTGGGAACGAGTAACACCACCGGACTTCTTGCCATCATACTCAAAATAAGCCTGAACATTTAAGTCTGTGTGATCACCGATGATCTTAATGGTGTTCTTGTTTGCACCAACAGTACCGTCAGAACCAAGTCCCCAGAACTTGCAGCTGATGGTTCCTTCCGGAACAGTGTTTACCTCTGGTCCTACCGGCAGAGAATGATGGGTCACATCATCATTGATACCTACGGTATAATGGTTCATAGGCTCTACTGCCTTCATATTGTCAAACTGTGCGATAACCTGATCTGGAGTATAATCCTTGCTTGCCAGACCATAACGGCATGCTAAAACCTTGATATTTCTGCCTGACTCCAGAATCACAGAACATACATCCTCGTACAGTGGCTCGCCTGCTGCACCTGGCTCCTTGGTACGGTCGCCAACAGTGATCATCTTTACAGTTTCAGGCAGCTGGCTTAAGAAGTACTTTGCAGAGAATGGGCGGTACAGATGTGCATCGATGAAACCAACCTTTTCGCCCTTTGCATTTAAGTAATCTACAGTTTCGCGAAGAACACCGCTTGCAGAACCCATTACTACGATCACATGCTCTGCATCCGGAGCACCATAGTAATTAAATGGCTTATAATCTCTTCCGGTGATCTTGCTGATCTCACTCATGTAATCTGCAACAATATCAGGCAGTGCCTCATAATAAGAATTACATGCTTCACGGCTCTGGAAATATGTATCAGAATACTGGCCTGTGGTTCTTAAAACCGGATGCTCTGGATTTAATGCATTCTCACGGAATTTTTCCAGTTCCTTCCAGTCAACCAGCTTCTTTAAATCTTCGTAATCCAGACATTCAACCTTCTGGATCTCATGGGAAGTACGGAAACCATCAAAGAAATGAAGGAAAGGTACATGGCCTTTAATAGCTGCCAGATGAGCAACTGCACCTAAATCCATTGCTTCCTGTGGAGAAGAAGATGCTAACATTGCATATCCGGTCTGACGACAGGCCATAACATCGGAATGCTCTGCATTAATGGAAATTGCATGAGTTGCCACGTTTCTGGATGCTACATGGATAACACCTGGCTTTAACTGGCCTGCAATACGGTACATGGTTGGGATCATTAACATAAGTCCCTGGGATGCTGTATAGGAAGTTGCCAGTACACCGCCGTCTAATGCACCATGTACTGCGGAAACAGCTCCGCACTCGGACTGCATCTCAACCAGCTTTACCTGCTGGCCAAACATGTTCTTCATTCCGTTTGCTGACCACTTATCAACCAGTTCAGCCATTGGAGAAGATGGTGTGATCGGATAAATCGCTGCTACTTCGGTAAAAGCATAGGAAGCGTAAGCTGCTGCTTCGTTTCCGTCCATTGCTCTGCTTACTTTACTCATAATCTGTACTTTCCTTTCTTTGTGGGGTTATTCATTTTTATTTCCCATTTTTCATTTCTTCTGTCCGATCCCTCTTCCCCAGAAACCAGACAGCCGGCAAGACGCCTTTTAGGATATATGTTTGTCTGATGTTTATCCTTTTTCAATGTGTACAATATTTTTACTACATTTGTGACAACATCATGCACATATCCTATTTAGTTTAACGTGTTAGTAAAACGTTTATCCTTGTCACAAAGGATAGTTTATCGTTCTACTTTTGTCAAGTGTTTTGATAAAAATACAATATTATTTGTCAGTTTTATATAGTTTAACGTATTACTTATTGTGCAGTTTTCACCCTGAGGCCGTGATCATTTTCTTTTCTGAGGACTTTCTTTTCTGAGGATTTTCTTTCCTGCTTGACACAATATGGGAATCTGGCTTAAGATTGGTTTTAGTAAAAGTGAATCCACCGTGCTTCTTTTTTTCGTGAATATGGAAACAAGGAGATGTCATGGCTGGATTGTAATCATTTTGACGCGGCAGACTTGCTGCCTGAAGGCAGTAAAAGATATATGAAAGTATAAAGGTAAACATATGGCAACTATAAAAGACGTAGCAAAACAGGCAGGTGTATCTGTTACAACTGTGTCCATTATCATAAATGGAAAATCAGAAGAACGAAAAATTTCCACCGCTACCCAGCAGAGGGTGGCAGAAGCAATGCGTGATCTGGGCTATCAGCCCAATTTAAGTGCAAGACGCCTGCGCTCCCAGGAAAATGAACGACCGGTAATTGCTTTTTTCTGGCCACTGGACTATCGTGTTTCCATTCTGGCCTCTTTCTTAAATTTCATTCAGATTGAAATTGCCGAATCTGGCTTTGACTGTGAAATGATGATACAGACCTATGAAAATGATAAACTGGAACAATATGGTTCCTCTTTCTTAAAAAATGGTTACAGCGGTGCCATCATTGGTGCATGCTCTGCAAAAGACCAGCATTGGCTTGAAAGCATCTGTCCACGTATGCCTGTGGTACTTATCAACCGTGAATCCGAATATTTTTCTACTGTATGTACTGATAATGACGAAGTCGGTCTGATGGCAGCCACGAAGATCCGCCAGAAGGGCTATACAGAAGCTGCTATTTTTGCATCCGGCCACTCCTACTTTGCTACAAACCGCCGTGTCCAGGCATTTATCAATTCCTGTGAGCGCCTTGGGATTAAAACCGATGAAAAATATATTCTGAAAGGACTCAGCACACGTAAGGGCGGTTACGAAATAGGCAAACAGTACGCTTCACTTAAGGAACCTCCCAAAATGATCTTCTGTGATTCCGATGCCATTGCCCTGGGAGCTTTAAGGGCATTCCATGAACTGGGGATATCCGTTCCAAAAGATGCCCAGCTTCTCTCCATCGGTATGCTGGATCCGGAAGATGCTTCCTACTATGTGCCATCCCTTAGTGTAGTAGAAATGCCGGACAAGGAGATCGGCCAACAGGTTCTCCGCCTGGTGAGAAAGAAAGTCCTGAATAATGACCTGACACCAGAGCATGTGAACCTGCATGCGAAGCTGGTGCTGAGGGAGAGTTTTTCGTAATAGTGGAATTCTTTTCCAAGATATTTAACACAAAATCCCCGCCTGATACAAACGTGTACCAAGCGGGGCCTTTTTTTCAGGATATTTCATTACAGTTCAGCCATGACAACTTCTATTCCTCTTGTATTTTCTTTAAGAAGTCAGCTTCGGAGTCTGATCGAGCTGCTTTTTTTAACCATAATTTCAATCTCTCTTTATCAGTTTCTTGCAATAACATTTTTTGTGTATTTTCTGACACAGATTCTTTTTCCTCAAGTAACTCACTTTTCATTACTGACATAAACAAGGCAAAATCACAAAGATTAAACTCCTTGTCTTCTAACTGCATCATGTTTACATTTTCGTCTTCCGTCCATACATTTTGGGGCATAAGCATCGCCCTTTCTGTGCATGGCAGAAAGTTTTATCTTTACTCTCTGCCTGATTCATTGGTTTGTGATTTAAGCAAAGAGTTCAGATAAGATGCTGTTTTGATACAGCAAAGAATTTTAGAATATATTTAGATAATATTTGAAATCTTGCTTACGGTCAGCATAGCATTTTTTCTTTGCAATGTCCAGACTTCATCCAAAATTCCCCCTTCCATATTTATTTTTTCTTTTTTATTTTCCCTCTTGACAACCGCACTCTTTTTTAGTATTCTTGTTTTAACGATTTAGTTTAACGTTTAACTTAAGTATTACATATCCCTATATGATTCAATCTTTGCAGGTTTCTGACATGCATACTTCCCCTTTTGCATCTGCCAGTACCTGCCGTTCTCTGGCCAGCTTTCAGTACCTGGCCCCTCCGGATTCTTTTTTTTGATTTCCTGCCGGAACCTGCCATTTTCCAGGTACTGTAAACTGACCAGAGAACGATTCTCCAAAAAACTCCAACATTAATTAATAAATGAAAGGTGTGGTATTTTGTTCTGGAACAGAAAAAAAGCTCCTGAACTTTCTGCTCCTTCCGGAATCGGAGCAGCAGACTTTGCAGGCGCAGGAACTCCTCTTAAATTCAACAGTGTAGATTTCCGCGACGGACAGCAGTCACTTTTTGCAACCCGTCTTACCACTGCAGATATGATCCCGCTCTTAGAGCAGATGGATGCAGTAGGATATGACTCCATGGAAATGTGGGGCGGCGCTACCTTCGATGTGGCAGTCCGTTTCCTGAAAGATGATCCATGGGAGCGCGTAAGAACTTTCAAAAAATATGTAAAGAAAACCCCATTAAAAATGGTACTCCGCGGTCAGAACCTGGTTGGCTACAAAGCATATCCGGATGATGTAGTAGAAGCCTTCATTGCCCAGGCAGCAGAAGCCGGGATCGACGTATTCCTTACCTTCGATGCCCTTCAGGATCTGCGAAACTGCGAAACCGCATTCAAGGCTATCAAAAAAGCCGGCAAAAAGATCGAAGGTTCCGTTCAGTATAATGTAAGCCCATTCCATACAACGGAAGTATTCGTTCAGAATGCCTTAGAGCAGGAACAGATGGGTGCATCCCTGATGCACGTAGAAGACATGGCCGGACTTATGACCCCTGAAGCTGCTTATGAGCTGATCACAGCTCTTAAAAAAGCACTTAAAATCCCGGTACATCTTCACTGCCACTGCACAGGCGGCATGGCAGAAATGGCTTACTGGGAAGCCATCCGCGCCGGTGTAGACGGACTGGATGTATGCGTTTCCTCCATGTCCATGGGACCATCCCTTCCACCGATTGAAAGCTATTTAGCAGCTTTAAAAGGAACCAGCAGAGATCCAAAGATCGACCTTGGACAATTCGCTGACATCAACAGAAAATTCGCAGAGCTCCGCCGCAAATACGCAGATTTTGGCACAAAATTAGTTGGTGTAGACGTTGGCTGTCTCCAGCATCAGATCCCAGGCGGTATGCTCTCCAATCTGGAAAGCCAGCTTACAGCCATGAAGCTATATGACCGTCTTCCAGAAGTATTAGAAGAAGCAACCCGTGTCCGCGCTGATATGGGATATCCGCCTCTTGCCACCCCATCCAGCCAGATGTGCGGTGCACAGGCAACTACAAATGTATTAACCGGAAACCGTTACGCAATGGTCAGCCGCGAATTAAAAGACTATTGCCGCGGTCTCTATGGACGTCCACCGGGTCCTATTGATCCGGTTCTCCTTGAAAAAGCTCTTGGATCCGAAAAACCGGCTTTCGTCCGCCCAGGCGATCAGTTAGCACCTGGAATGGAAACAGCAAGAACCGAAGCAGGCGCACTTGCCCGCACAGAAGAAGACGTAGTCACCTATGCCCTCTTCCCAGGCTATGCCCCGGATTTTCTGAAAACCAAATACGGCCTGCAATAATTTGCCAAAATTTATTGTAGAAACTATAAATATCGAAAGAAGGTATCGCGTTGAAACAGACAGACGAAGCTAAGCTGGAACGTTCCAGAGAGATCCTGGAAGCGTTAAAAGAAGCCCGGGGAGGAAAACTTTTAGATTCCCACCGGGTTATGGGAAATGACCCGAACCTGATCAATATGTTCTATCAGCAGTATATAAACTGCAACAAAAAAGACATCTCCATTCCTAAAAAGTACAGAGAACTGATCGTTATGGCAGTAGGCATCGCAACATCCACAGAGACCACCATGAAAGTACATGGAAAACTGGCTCTAGAAAATGGTGCTACCATCGACGAGATCTTTGAAGTCATCCGTATCCTGTTCTTTACCTGCGGTGTGACCAAGCTGCTCCCGGCACTGGAAACCCTTGGAGATCTTTTCGAAGCAATCGACCTGGACGAAAATTAAACATAATTGCCACTATGTAAAAACAAAGTAAACTTTTTTAACTGAATAGTGTAAAAAACGCTTTTCAAAAGGCCTTCCTGTGATAAAATAAATCACAGGAGGGCCTTTTATTCTATTTCCCACACTTATATATAAAGGTATACATATTATGAAAACAGATAGTGCGCAGATACAATATGATAAAATGACAAAAACCCCCATCAACAAACTGGTGCTGCAGCTTGGACTGCCAACTACTGTCAGTATGCTTGTGACCAGTGTATACAATATGGCTGATACCTTCTTTGTAAGCCAGCTGGGAACCAGCGTCAGCGGCGCAACAGGAGTCGTTTTCGCTTTAATGGCTATTATCAATGCCTTTGGGTTCATGTTCGGACATGGGGCGGGCAGCAATATCAGCCGCAAACTGGGAGCACATGATATAAAAAGCGCCCGCAAATTTGCATCCACCAGCTTCTTTTTATCCTTATTATGCGGCACTCTCATTTGCATTCTGGGCTTTCTCTTCCATTCACCCTTCATGCATCTCCTGGGAAGTACCGATTCCATCCTTCCTCACGCCATCGAATACAGCACCTGGATCCTGATCGCAGCACCTGCCATGGCATCCAGCTGCGTTATGAATAACATTCTCCGATACGAGGGAAAAGCCTTTTTTGCAATGCTTGGCCTTGCTTCCGGCGGTATTTTAAACATCTTCGGGGATATGTTCCTGATTTTCGTCCTTAAACTGGGTGTCCGGGGTGCAGGTATCTCCACTGCCGTTTCCCAGTACATCAGTATGGCTATCCTCATCAGCCCATTCCTTCGCGGAAAAGTCCAAAGCCGCCTAAGTATCCGTTACGTCACCCACCAATTTGAGGATGTCACCAATATCCTTGCAACCGGTTTTCCAAGCCTTATGCGCCAGGGCTTAAACAGCGTTTCCGTCATGGTATTAAACCGTTTCGCAGGTCCCTACGGCGATGCTGCTATTGCAGCCATGAGCATTGTCACAAGGATCATAAACTTCCTTTTCTGCGTAGCCCTTGGCATCGGACAAGGCTTCCAGCCTGTCAGCGCTTTTAATTATGGTGCCGGAAAATACAAACGCGTCCGGGATGCCTTCTGGTTCAGCATCAAAAGCAGTTTCGTGGTAATGAGCATTTCCGCCTTTATCGGCATAACCTGCTCTGCCCACATTGTCCGCATGTTCCGCGACGATCCGGCAGTCCTTGCAATTGGCATTCCCGCTCTTCGCATCCAGTGCTTCGCCCTCTTCTTCATGCCACTTTCCCTCTATGGAAACATGCTCTTCCAGAGCATCGGCAAAAGCGGCCGGGCTACCTTTCTGTCCATGATCCGGAGCGGTCTGGTATTCATCCCCGTTCTCTGGCTCATGAACACTATTCTTGGACTTACCGGGATCCAGATATCCCAGACTATCTCCGATGTCATTTCTGCTGCTATTACCTTGCCTATGGTAGTAAAATTCTTTAAAACCATGCCTAAAGATATGTAGAGTTTTTCTCCCCCCTGTGTTATAATTAACCCGTTGTCATACCCAATCCGGCAACGGAAGGGGGTGTTTATGTTGACAGAATTTATATCTTCTTTTCTATCTGCTGTTGCGGCTAGTGTAGCCTGCCACTACATAATCAAATGGTTGAACAGTAGAAAATAGTGACAACCAACCTAAAAAAGAAAACCCCCGGAGTGCCATCCGGGGGTTTTCACTTTAGTGTTTCTGTTGACAGAAATACATATCTTCTTTTGCCTAAAGGCATTATATCATATGAAGATTTTATTTTCAATATTCATCTTTACTAACTTATCTATTCCGACATCCTAGTACATCGTTTTCGAAATAACTATACCACTCACTTGTCTGCGAATCTGATTGCACAGGTCTAAAAGCCTCAGCGTAGCCCGCTACGCCTGCGTTTTTAAACCTGCACACTCAAATCCGCATCCTGCGTGATCATTACAGTTATTTACGAAACGATGTACTAGCTGAAAAGAGGATGAGGTACATGAGAAGCATCCATTTCAGAAAAAAGACCTGTTTTGTGAGTATAGCGTCAGGTCGGTGATACACTGTCTGAACATGCGCAGCATGTGAGTTTGTATCGCAGATCTGACAAAAAGCGACGGAGCAAAACAGGTCTTTTTTCGCCAGGATGCGCCTTATGTACCTCATCCTCTTTTCCTGCAATTTTTTTAGACGTTTTTACTTTGTAAAGCTTTCTCCACCCGGTCAAAAGCTTCTTCCAGGTAAGATCTTGGGCATGCAAAATTCACACGTACAAAGCCTGGTGCTGAAAATGAATCTCCATCATTGAATTTCACACCAGCTTCTTTCATAAAAAATCCGGCCGGATCACTTACCCCCGTTTCCCTTGCATCGATCCATCCTAAATAAGTACCTTCACTGTGGCAGATGGAAAACCCCGGGATCCGGCTGATCCGCTCATCCAGCCATTTCTTGTTCTCCCTCAGATATTTCAATAATTCCTGTCTCCATTCTTCCCCTTTCGTAAAAGCTGCCTCAAAAGCAATAAAAGAAAGAGTATCAAAAGGAGCATGCATTGTGGCTGCCACTTCTTCATATTTATGTCTTAACTCTTCATTAGGAATAACAGCAAACGCCAGCGGAAGACCAGGGATATTATAAGTTTTGCTTGCTGAGTGGTGAAGGATCACTCTTTGCCTTTCCTCATAATAAGAAATAACTGCCTGATACACACTTTCCCCAGGGAATGTATACCCCAAAAAAGGATGCTCCAGGCGGTTTTTCAATGCTTCTAAAAACAGGTTCTGCCACCGGAAGATCCATATCCGCGATCCATAGCGGGATATAATCCCCGCCCTGACCGTCCCATTTGGCACAGTCGGTATGTTTTCTGTTTATCTGTCGGTTAAAATCAATCTTCATTGAGGACTCCTTTCTTGCTAGTATAATCCACAAAATTATCCGCCCCTTTCACTTGTCTAAATTTCCATCTGCCGCGTCAGCTTCAATCGACGATGCTACCGGCATCGCCTCATTCAGCTTCCTTGCACATGAAAATTTATCCTGCGTGTAATGGATCGGTAATTATCGTGGATTATACTAGCCCGCACTTACGTGCTCTATTGCCTGCTGTCGCAGGCGGGACCTTCGTTAATGGCTTGTGAAAAACAAATACCGCTTGGGGCGTTGCTTGTTTTTCTCTAGCTCATTAGATGGTATAAGACCACTTCACTTTGGCAGCACGCGCTCTAAAAACTGCCTTGTTCTTTCTTCTCTTGGGTGTGAAAAGATCTCATCCGGCTTTCCTTCTTCCACTACAACACCACCGGCCATAAAAATCACCCGATTGGCTGCATCAGAAGCAAAGCTCATTTCATGGGTCACAATGATCATAGTGATCCCTTCTTTTGCAATATCACGGATGACTTTTAACACTTCTCCCACCAGTTCCGGATCCAGCGCTGAAGTAGGCTCATCAAAAAGGATCACGTCCGGATTTAACACAACCGCTCTGGCAATACCCACTCTTTGCTGCTGTCCGCCGGAAAGCTGGAATGGGAAAAAATCAGCCTTATCCTTAAGTCCTACTTTTTCCAATGCATCAAGAGCAATCTGCTTTGCCTTCTCTTTGGATACCCCCGCGCCTGGGTCAATCCTTCCATTACATTTCCAAGAGCCGTTTTATTGGCAAACAGATTATAATTCTGAAAGACCATGGCAGTCCTTAAGCGGATCTCATGAATCTCTTTTTTCTTTGCTTTTGCTGCATCTACTGTAATATCTCCCACTGTGATCGTTCCGGCATCAGCTCTTTCCAGAAAATTAATGCACCGCAGCATGGTAGTCTTTCCGGAGCCGCTTGGACCGATCACTACCACCACATCACCTTTATTTACAGTAATATCAACACCTTTTAAAACCTGGTTCTGTCCAAATGCTTTATGTAAACCTTTGATCTCGATCATGTCGTACCTCCTGCTGCATATTTATACCGTTTTTCCATTACATAAAACAGCTTTTCCACGCAGACGCACATAGCCCAGTAAACAATAGCCACTGCAATATACGCCTCCAGATAACGGAAGTTCACTGCCGCTGAATTAATAGCCGCTCCTAAAATATCATTTACGGAAATAAGATATACAATGGATGTGGACTTTAAAAGACCGATCACATTGTTGCAAAGAACGGGAAGTGCTGCCGGAACAGCCTGGGGAAAGATCCGATCACGCGGGTTCCAAATGAAAGGGCTGCTATTTTAAATGCCTGTGGGATAATGATCCTTTTGTAAGCCTGAAATGTAGTAAGTCCTACAGAAGCTGCCGCTTCACGCTGGCCCTTAGGGACACTTTCAATGGAAGAACGGATGATCTCTGACATAAATGCCCCATCATTTAAAAGATATGTGACCAGTACAAAAAACAGCTTGCTCCAATGGTTAATATTCACTCCTAAAGGAGCCACAAGAAGAGGCAGTCCATAATATACTACAAATAGCTGTACCAGGACCGGGGTACCTCTTACAAAGGAAATATAAAGAGCTGCCAGTTCTCTTAACACTGGTATTTTAAAGATACGTGCCGCAGCCAGAATAAATCCCAGGACCAGCCCCCCTGCAACGCTTACCACTACAATAAGAAGCGTTACAGGAAAACGAGACAAGATTTTCGGGAAATATTCCAACATATCACTAAAACGGAAAATGCTGGAAAGATCCATATTTTTTACTCCTATTCTTCTGAATTATAATCACTTCCCGTATACTCAATGGAAAGCTTTGTAAGAGTTCCGTCCTCTTTCATTGCCTTTAAAGCAGTATCCATATCATCACGAAGCTGTTCCTCTCCCTGGGCCAGCATGAAATATGCCTGGGACTCACTGAAATAACTGTCTTCATTGATATCGTAGCCGCCGCCAAATGCTTCATTGTATTTCTTAAATGTCTTCTTAGTTGCAACAATAGCATCCAGTCTTCCATTCATTACATCATCATAAATACTTTCACTGGTAGCACCATTAGAATATACAATATCGATCTTGTTATCATGTTCTGCATTGTATGTTTCCAGGATCGCTGCTGTGTTGCTTCCCTGACCGGCACTTACTTTCTTTCCAGCCAGATCATCAATGGAATGGATATCATCTCTTCCTTTTTTGTATACAAGACGTTTGTTGTAAGAGGCAAATCCTTTGTTAGTAAACAGATATTTCTTTTCTCTTTCCGGATTCTTTTCAAACTGCTGGGATCCGATGGAAACCTTCTTTGCATCCAGGGCAACGGAAATATTGGCAAGCTCCATGTTTTCAATCTAGAATTCATACTGCGGAAGGCGGTTGTCAATCTCCTGTAAAACAGCCACATCATAACCTGCCGGCTGATTGTTTTCGTCTATATATGTATATGGCTCAAAAGTGGCGCCTACTGCTACATATACTTTTCTTACCTTCTGACTGTCTGAATTTCCCTGGGTTGTTGTATCCTGCATGGTATTCTGTTCTGTATTCTGCCCCCCGTTTTGTGCTGATCCGCTCCCTGCTGTTTTGCTGCCGCAACCAGATAAAATAACTGCTATAAGTACAACTCCGGCAAATACTCTGATACCTGGATTCCATTTTTTTCTCATAATCGCTTCCTCCTACTTTTTCCTGCTTTTTTTCTGTTTTCCATTTTTACTGACTTTGCACATTAATGAATTTTCACATATTTATTGTAATTATCACTTTTGAGTGTTATTTCTCTTCTTTTTTACCGCCTTCATCATCCCACAATGGCTGCTGTAAAAGCCGTTTATAGTAAGCTCGTGTCTGATACAGTGCACCTACCGGGTTATGGGCCAGAACCCGGTCCTTTGTAACCAGTGTGGTTGCCAGTGCCTTGGAATATTTATAAAACAGACTATCATGGCCTACGCAAAGCCCGACTACTACATTTAACTGGGTTCCTGCTTTATTTAACAGCTTTGCCTGTAAAATAGGATTACACATCACCGGCCCGGTCTTACATGTGTATTTCGGATCCAGACCTATATCTGTTTTATCTACAGAGCCAACCTTACATGCCACTCCATATGCATCAAAACCATTTAATTTTAATATCCTTGCAAAGATCCGGCTTTCCTCAATCAGACCTACACAGGTTGCAATACCGATCTTCTTTGCGCCGATCCTTTTTGCTACTTCCATGATCTCCTCTACGCAGGTATATTTTCCATAAAAACCACCTTCCACTTCAGCGGAGGCAATAGCTATTTTATTATTTTCTTCGTTTTCTGTATAAAGCTTAACTACTTTTTCCAATTCTTTTTCTGTCAGCTTCTCTGTAAGACAAAATTCCGGCTAAGAGGCGTTCCGTTTGGAACAGTTAAGCACACCACAGTCTGTACAGCTGTGTGGAAATGTCTTTAGCTCTGTACTTACTGGCATTTCCTGAGTTTTTTTCATGTTTTTCTTACTCTTAGTGTCTTCTTTCCTGTTGTCTTTGTTTTTCTTGTCACTCATATGCTCTCTCCCGGCTTTTTTATTAACATACTTTTTTGATATGTTAATGGGTATTATAGAGATGGTGAGCATTTTTGTCAACAGGCGTTTTTCTATTGCCTGTTATAAAAAAAGCCTATAACAAAGCTATAGTAAAAATCATTGCAGCAAATAGCTATTCCACATAAAAAGCCACCGGAAAAAGCTTTTACACTTCTTCCGGTGGCTCTTATTTATAACCTTATAATCTTATGACCTTATTTAGTTGACCAGCTCTTTCTCCCTGTTCCCATTAACCTTCAATAGAAACATACTTCTTCTGCTCTACTGCCGGCTTTGCTTCCTTCTTCGGAACAAACAGCTTCAGGATACCATGTTTGAACTCGCCCTTGATATCTTCTTCTGTGATGTCTTCGCCTACATAGAAGCTTCTCTCGCAGGATCCTGCGTAACGCTCTTTACGGATGTAACGGCCGGATTTCTTATCCTGTTCGTCTTTATCAAGTCCCTTGGCTGCACTGATGGTCATATAACCATTCTCCAGGGATACCTTGATCTCATCTTTTGTAAATCCAGGCAGATCCATTTCCAACTCATAACCGCCTTCTGTTTCCTTGATATCAGTCTTCATCAGGTTCTTGCCTCTGCGGCCGTACAGCTTCTTTTCTACATTGCTTTCTGCGTTATCATCGAAAAATGGAAAATCCTTCATAAAGTTATCAAATAAATCTTCTCCAAAAATACTAGGCATTAACATAAGTCATCTCTCCTTTTCCTAAACTCTCTATGTTTTATTTTACTTGCTATCTTTTGGAACCTGGGATGTTTGGAAACCTTCCAGAACCTTTGGCCTTTTACTTCTTTTCCTCTTTGTTCCTTTCTGCTTCCCTTTCTTTGTTCTAGTTGTAATATAACACTTATTATTAGCAGTGTCAAGAGGTGAGTGCTAATTTTTTGTGAAGTTTTTGTGAACTATTTTTAGTATTTATTTTGTTTCTTTATGCAGCGTATATTTGCGAAGGCGGGGACAATATTTCATGATTTCCACCCGCTCGGGATGTTTCTGTTTATTTTTCGTCATTGTATAATTTCTATCATGACATTCTGTACACTCTAATGTTATTTTTACTCTCATAATTTATATGGATCCTTTTTCACTTTCTATTTTTCATCAAAAATAAGGATAAATATATTCCTCTTCCGGCTTCTGTGCCGGTTCTATGCTTTCAGCCTGTAAAATAATGGAATTTCCATCCCCTGTTATCCCAAGCGTTCCTTTTACAGTCACCCATTCATTATCCTGAAACTGATCTCCCTTTTCTGCATTGATCAGAAAACCCATGGGAGTCAGGTCTGCCGCGCAGCACCACATTGCCAGACGTACCAGGACAAAATCACATTTTCGGGTAATGTCTTCACTACGATATACAAAACCTTTTATCTCAACGGTCCAGCCAATATATTTCTCATAGTAATTACTCAGTTCATACATCCAGGTATAATAATCGTCATCTGAAATCGTTATGGTTCTTGCTTCTTCATTAAGTCCATTTAGCTCATACCATGGATTTTCCTCTTCTGCTCCAGATGTATACACATCTGCTGCTCCTGTGGCTGTTTCTTCTTTATATACCTTTGTCTGATCTGCAGCTGTTTCCTGTTCATCCTCAGTACCAGTTTTAGCCGCCTGTGTTGTTTCTTCCGTTTCTTTCTTGCTGTCTCTTTTTATGGAAGAAAACACCCCATTGTCATCATATCCTGCCATCCCGCTTTCTTCTGGCGTTTTTGGTGGGATCACCATTAAAAGAATGGGAATAATAAATATAAATGACCGGGCGATCCTCGCTTTATAACGGGGTATCAGTAAAAAACGGCCTTCTGCCAGTGTCCAGATAAACATAAGTACCGACAATCCATATAGATATGGTTTCATCCGTGGAGTTACATACTTTAAATATTTTCCAGAATAAGTCAGATAAAACAGCAAAATTCCAAAGATCAGATAACAGGTACATTCAACCAACGCCTGAATATTTACAGCAACCATACTGTTTCTTTCTCTGTAATCCTCTTTTTCGTTTTTTCTTTTATCCCTCTGCTCTTTTTTCATATCCGAATCCCTCCGTTTTCAAAAAACACAAACAGCATTATCACTGTAAAACATACCACAAATACAGTCAGTAAAAGACGAAGGACAAATCTGGATTTAAAGCCTGAAAGCAGCATTGCCACATTTTTAATATCCATCATCGGACCAAATACCAGAAATCCCAGGATTGCCCCTACTGGGAAGCTTCCTGCCATGCTCCTGGCAACTACGGCATCAGAGGAAGAGCAAAGAGAAAGTACAAAAGCAAGGCACATCATCATTAAAAGAGCTACACATGGTCTTACATCCTTTCCTGCTGCCATTGTTGTCTGAAACAGGTTCTGAAAACAGGAAGAAACCAAAATACCCACAATAAGGAACTTTCCTACAGAGAAAAATTCATTTTGTGCATGCCGGATAAGTTGTTCTATGCGGGATATCCGTACATCTGGCTGCAGCCAGAAAGTATAATCATCGCATAAAACCGAGGGAGGCATTTTTTGCTCCAGTAAAGGATTTTTTGAAGGCTTTATTGCATATGTAAGACCACAGATTACTGCACATAAAATTCCAAGACCACATCTCGCAGCGATCATTTTATAATTTCCATTAAAAGCATAATACGTTGACAAGATCACTACCGGATTGATCACAGGAGATACCAGCATAAATGTGACAGCTGCCGACACAGGTACTCCTTTTTTTACTAGGCTTTTAAAAACCGGTATGGATGCGCAATCACATACTGGCAGGCAAAATCCAGCCACAATAGCAAATATCTGACCTGCAAATGTTTTTTGTGGAAAATGTCTCTGGATCCAGTCAGCAGGTACATATATCTGGATTAGGGATGACAATAAAACTCCTATAGCAAGAAAAGGCACTGCCTGTAAAAACACTCCCAGGAAAATACCTGCCCACCGGCCCAGATTTATTCCCGTTTCGTACATCAGCAGACAAAACACCATGTAAAATAATACAAAAGTAATCATAATCAGCAGCCAGTGGACCGGATAAAATTTAACAGCGAAAAATTCTCTTCTGAAATGCTTCCAGTCATGGCTTGTATACACTTTTATCCCTGGATTACAGCTATGTAAAAATTCTTTTCTTTCTGACCGGGAATGTCTGCTTTTTGTGCGGATATAAGCACAGTCACTTCCTGCAATCTGGGAAAATGTGGGAAGTCCGGCATCCATGATCCGGCTTTCCATGTGTCCTCCGTCTGCCACGTAAATGACCCGTTCCACCGTTACTACCATTTGGGCTGGAGAAGAAAGAAACATTTCTTCTAATGTATGAAAATGCTCGATTCCATTCCACTCTATCAGCATCAGATCTGCGGGTTGTTTTTCCAGATATAAAATAACTTTTCCAGCTACAGAAAATGGCTCTTTTTCCAGTTCTTTTTTTGAGAAAACAAGCTTTCTTACATTATCTGCCTGAATAAGAGGTTCTTCTCCTTCCTCAAACTGTAAAACTAAAACATTTGTATCACTCAGTTCTTCTTTTAGCAGCCTGTTGATAAGCGTTGTTTTTCCAGAATCCAACAGACCAGTTATGACCCAGGTAAATGCTCTCATTTCAAACACCTTCATTCCACAAAGCCTTTATCTGTTCTCTGTCCAGACCAGTTCCAATAAAACATACCTGATCTGACTCTGCACTGGTAGGTTCTATGCTTAAATATCCTGGTACAAAGTGAAAAACCAGATTTTTTGGCTCATCCTGTGCTGTATTTTTCGCTGAAAGGATCCCTTTTCCACGAAGGATCTCACCTTCTGCCTGCTTTACAACATACATGACTCTTCTTTTTAATTCTTCCAATGCAACCGGCTGATCACATTTTAATGTAACAGAAGAAAAAATCTCGCCTGCAAAATGCTTTCTGAAAAAGCCTATTTTCCGTTCTCTTCCACTGTCTGCCTTTCTTCGGATCCGCACAGGTTTCATGGAAATTGCCTGTTCCAATTCCAGTTTCAGGATACGGCTGTTTTTAAATCCATAACGGAAAACTCTGCCTGGTATCTCTGACCACGAACCTGTCTCTATCCTTGCTTCCGGATTCAGTTCTTTTATCTTTTTCATAACTGTCAGTACCTGATTCGGCTGCTCTTTCTGATGACTAAAAAGGATCATATCACCATAAAGAATCTGATCCTCATAAATTTCTCCGTAGTTTTTTCTGTATTTATCAAAAAAGCGCACATCTACCGTTGTGATCGTCTGCTGCAACTGGAGCTTTCCCTGATCTTCCAGCGAAAAACATGATTTTAATATGTCTGAAAGTTTTCCTACACCTGAAGGTTCTATCAGCAGCACTTCTGGAGCATAACTGGACAGTAGCATTTCCACTGTTTTTTTTAAATCACCTGCCAGACTGCAGCAAATGCAGCCTTCAGTCAGGCTGTTCACTTTCAGATCGTATTTTTCAAGGAGACTGGCATCAATTCTTGCTTCTCCAAAATCATTTTCGATCACAGCTATTTTCTTACCTTTAAAAGCTGTATTTATGATCGTCTTTATAAGCGTTGTTTTTCCGGACCCAAGAAATCCGGATATAATATAAGCTTCTGTCATATCTGTTCCTTCTTTCTGCCAGACCCATTTATAAAAACAATTATTCAACTTCTGTTCAGCATATTTTTTACTATAAGCACCACAATTAAAAATACCACACCTACCAGTACAATAGTCCCACCTGGCTTTAATCCCAGATAATAGGCGGCACTCAGTCCAATAATCATAAATACCACATCCAGGATCACCGCCAGAAGAACCGTCTGATGATAGCTTTTTCCCAGCTGTATGGCACAAGCTACAGGCACTACCATCATGGAGGACACGATCAGTGCACCTACTGTTCTTGCTGCTACGGATACAGTCACTGCGATCAACACTGTAAACAGGAAATTTACCATTTTAACCGGCACACCTACCAATCTAGCACTTTTCTCGTCCAAAGATATATAGAATAATTCTTTGTAAAACAATATAAACAACAAAAGAACTGCCATACAAATACTGACCACAAGATACAGTTCTTCATTGCTGATTGCAACAATACTTCCAAAAAGAAAACTGTTAAAATTTGCTGTATTTTTTACAAATCCAGACAATACACCTGCCAGTCCAATCCCTGCAGACATGGTTATGGCGATGGACATTTCTGAAAAGCGAGGCAGTTTTCTGCGTATTCCCTCCATTCCGAGAGCCGCCAGCACACAGGTCACGGAAGCAGTAAACACCGGATTTATCCCAAGGATCAGACCAATGGCAACTCCAGCTAAGGAAGTATGGGACAATGCATCTCCGATCATAGACAGTCTTTTGCAGACTACCACTATGCCAATACAGGGAATCACTGCTGCCAGCAGGATGCCTACAATAAAAGCCCTTTGCATAAATGCATATTTAAACATCTCCATATTCCAATTCCTTTTCCTTTTTTAAAGTGTCTCTCTGCGCACAGCAGCCTTTTATCTGTCTCAATTTTCCCTCTTCCAACAGCCATACTGTATCTGCATACGCTTCCATTCTCTGCCTGTCATGAGTAATCATAAAGATTGTTACATCCTGTTCCTTGTGGATTTTTTTTAGAAGTTCATAAAAATTTTCTGTACTGTTCTCATCCATTCCAGATGTAGGCTCATCTAAAAGAAGCAGTTTCGGTTTGTTTACAAGAGCCCTTGCTAAAAGTACTCTCTGCTGCTGTCCGCCGGACAGCTTTCCGATCAGTCTTTTGGAAAATTTTTCCATCCCCACCCCAGCAAGTGCCTGTTGTACCATTTCTTTTTCTTCTTTACCGGCAAAGCGAAATTTTCCAATCCTGGTATATAAATTAGCCTGAACGATTTCTTCTACTGATGCAGGAAAATTCTGATATGACGCCATTCCTCCCTGAGGTACATAGCTAATCTTTGACCAGCTATGAAACTGGCAGACATTCTGCCCAAACAACCGGATCGCTCCCTGTTCATCCAGAGAGATTTCTCCTAACATCAGCTTTAACAATGTACTTTTTCCTGCTCCGTTCTGACCCAGAAGGACACAAAAAGTGCCTTCTGGAACCGTAAATTGAATCTGTTTTAATACCTGAACATTTCCATAAGAAAATTTCTGTATCTGTACTTCTATGGTGTCCATTTCCATACTCCTGTCTGTCTAAATGGTCTGTTTTGTGCTTTTAGAATTATTTATAAATGGTCTGTTATTTTTACTCTAAAGCTGCTTTTAACTTTTCTAAGTTGCTTTCCATCACAGAAAAATAATCTTCTCCTGCTGCCAATTCCTCATCACCAAGTCCTTCCAATGGATTTAACATTTCTGCTGACGCACCTGTTTCATACGCAATGGTTTCTGCCACCTTTGGGCTGACCAGCTCTTCAAAGAAGATCACTTTTACATGATTTTCTCTTACAAAATCAATGACTTCTGCCATTTTGGCCGGATCTGGTTCTGAGTCAGGGGACAGTCCTTCAATTCCTACCTGTTTTAAACCATAGGCATCGCAAAGATAACCAAATGCTTCATGGGCAACTACAATATTTTTGTTTGTCAGCCCAGAAATAGTATCTCTATACTCCTGATCCAGCTGGTCAAATTTAGCTGCATATTCTGTATAATTTGCTTCATAGTAAGACTGGTTGTTCGGATCTGCTTTTACAAAAGCATCTTTGATATTTTCCATTTCCTTCTTTGCATTTAACGGACTTAGCCAGACATGAGGATCATACTGCCCATGATCCTCATCAGTTCCTTCATGCTCTTCTTTTTCCTCATGACCCAGACGCAAAGTAATCCCCTCTGATGCTTCAACAGAAACCAGATTTCTATTTTCCAGACTTGCCAGAACTGTACTTACCCAGTGCTCCATACCTGCCCCACTATATACAAACACATCTGCATCTTCCAGATTTTTAATATCTGTAGCTGCCGGCTCCCAGTCATGTGGCTCTGTGCCAGCCGGAACCATATCCATTACCTTAACCTTATCTCCACCAATCTTAACTGCAAAGTCATACATGGGGTAGAAGCTTGCCATTACCTTCAATTTGCTTTCTTCTGCCTCCTTTTCAGTCTCAACGGTTCCGTCTTTTGAAACTGCTTCACTCTTTTTTGCTGCCTTTTCTACTGTTGTCTCAGTTGATACACTCTTTGTTTTAGAGCAGCCTGAAAGCATGGGTACACAAATAAACGCTGTCATCATCAGCGCACCGGCTATAATATTCAATTTTCTCTTCATAATGCTTATATTCCTTTCAAATATACATACTGAATGCATAATACTGTATTTTGTTCCGGAATATTTTAATCATTTAAACGGATTTTTAAGCTGACTAAAGACACCGGACATAATTCGAGTCCGGCCAGATATAAAAGAATGATTATTTCTGTTAATATATAGGCAAAGGTAAGCACATCTCCCATTCCCACTGCCTGTGTAAGCAGACGGATCTCGTGTTCACAGCTTTCCATCTGGGTACAGACCGGGCAGTCCTCGCCAATACACTCATGTTCTGTATGCGTAATGATAAAAAAGCCAGAAAGAAGCAGCAAAACAGCAACCATGACCGCTGTAAACACTGCCATGATCTTTTTGCTCTTAGAAATAGAAATAAGATCGTTCACGTCTGCGCCTCCTTTATATGCTCTGGCAACTTTTTATATTCGGTGTTATGCAAAATCTCTACTGTTTTTTTCCTTTTTGCAACAGCCACAATATCCATACAGTATCATATGATGTCGATCAAGTTCAAAACCATGTTCCTCTGAAATATGATCAAAAAAAGCTTCCAGTCTGGAACATTCCAACGGGATAAAACGCCCACACTTAAGGCACACCAGTTTTCCAGGTTTTTCTAATATTTCTTTCTCTGCGAAACAATATCTTGTTTTGGTTCCATCTTCTGTAGGAAGTTTAATAACTTTTCCTTCCTCTTCCAGACGTTCCAATGCCCGGTACACCGTCGTATATCCCACTGTTATATTATCTTTCTCCAGACACTCCATAAACTGATCTACCGTAAGAAAACGCAGTTTTTGTTTTTTTAGGCAGCCTAAAATGACTTCCTGTTGTCTGGTTTTATATTTTCCCCGCTCTGCCATATACAACTCTTCTTTCGTTTTATTTATGGATCACAGAATAATCCTGATCCGATTTGCTTATTCCTTGATTTGACCGAATTTGAATTTGAAAACCGTTTTCATATTATATCAATCATCCCATAATGTCAACAAGAACATTTTTAAAGCCGCCAAAATTTTTCTCTTTTACACGAACAAAAACGACTCGTTGTCCACGCAAATAAAAAGCCACCCAAAAAAGCTTTTACGCTTCTTTAGGTGACTTTTATTTATACCTTATAATCTTATAACCTTATGATCTTATTTAGTTGACCAGCTCTCGCATCCTATTCCTATTAACCTTCAATAGAAACATACTTCTTCTGCTCTACTGCCGGCTTTGCTTCCTTCTTCGGAACAAACAGCTTCAGGATACCATGTTTGAACTCGCCCTTGATATCTTCTTCTGTGATGTCTTCGCCTACATAGAAGCTTCTCTCGCAGGATCCTGCGTAACGCTCTTTACGGATGTAACGGCCGGATTTCTTATCCTGTTCGTCTTTATCAAGTCCCTTGGCTGCACTGATGGTCATATAACCATTCTCCAGGGATACCTTGATCTCATCTTTTGTAAATCCAGGCAGATCCATTTCCAACTCATAACCGCCTTCTGTTTCCTTGATATCAGTCTTCATCAGGTTCTTGCCTCTGCGGCCGTACAGCTTCTTTTCTACATTGCTTTCTGCGTTATCATCGAAAAATGGAAAATCCTTCATAAAGTTATCAAATAAATCTTCTCCAAAAATACTAGGCATTAACATAAGTCATCTCTCCTTTTCCTAAATTCTCTATGTTTTATTTTACTTGTTATCTTCTGGAACCGGGGATGTCTGGAAACCTTCCGGAACCTTTGGCATCTTACTTCTTTGCCTCTTTGCCTCTTTGTTCCTTTCTGTTTCCTTTCCTTTGTTCTATCTGTAATATAACACTTATTGTTAGCAATGTCAAGAGATGAGTGCTAATTTTTTGTGAAGAATTTGTGACGCCTTGAAAGCTTTCTTCAGCGCGTTTATGACCATTCTGGTGTCCAAGGTATCATCCATCTCCCAGCCAACAATACAACAGCTATACCAGTCAATGATGGCTGTCAGATACAGGAAGCCGTGCTTGATGGGGATATAGGTGATGTCGATTGACCATGCCTGATTTGGACGGTCGATAACGGCGTTACGAAGCAGATACGGGCAGACTTTTGCCTGTTGCATACGTTTGGAAAGATTCATCTTTGGATAGAGCGGATCAATCCCCATTTTAGTCATATAGCGGCGCGTTTTCCGGCGTCCCACTTGATGACCACGCATTTTCAGCTATGAAGACATTTGACGGGCTCCCCAGGCAGGATTATCGGTATGCAGATGATCAATGATAGCTTTGCATTCTAATTCTTCCTGAGATATGGGTGTTCCATTATATTGTGACACTCTGGATAAAAATAAATTCTTCGGATTTCTGCAATAAATCCTCTACACTGCCACAATAGGGAATCAACTCTTTATAAGCCTGTTGAACCTCTGGCAATAAATCCATGTAAGCAAAGTACAGCTTATTTAATCGTCTGACAGATGTTGACCTTACAATGTCGCCAGCAAAGGGAAGCTTCATATCAATGATTTGATAATCTCCACTATCAACTTCCACACCGAGCAGGTCACGGAACAGCTCATAATCAATGGATAAATCAAACCATCGAGAAGTTTTATCCTCTGCTGATTTGGTCGTTTCAATCAATACGCTACATTCTTACATCGTAACTCAGTCCTTTCTTCTGATTTTGAGTATAAAAAAAAGCAGTCGATCATAACTGAAAGACTGCTTTAAATCATATCCTAGTATAATAATGGTGTAGTCAATCAAGACTACTTGGTTAATAAGTTTCTATA